>Ga0209581_1000902_pt1 | contig 42719 bp, 31 predicted proteins | sample Coa_R2_FD_187160 | JGI IMG/M metagenome (GOLD analysis project Ga0209581, IMG submission 187160) | Surface soil microbial communities from Centralia Pennsylvania, which are recovering from an underground coalmine fire - Coalmine... | ecosystem: Environmental > Terrestrial > Soil > Unclassified ...
ACGATCACCGCGGCGTTGTAGTTGGAGTCGCCCCCCTGCGACGCGGTGATCGTGCACGACCCCGCGCCGGTGATGTGAACCGTGTTTCCGCTCACGGTGCAGTTGCCCGTGGCGCCGAAGCTCACGCCGAGGCCCGAAGAGGCCGACGCGCTCAACTGGAAGTCCGGGTCGCCGTAAGTCTTGTCGGCCGGCGCCCCGAACGTGATCGTCTGGTCCGCCTTGTTGACGACCAGGTCGTACCCCCCGGACGTGCTGCCGACGGAGTTCGAGTCGCCGTCGTAGCGTGCCGTGACCGTGTGCGGCCCGACCGCGAGCGACGAGGTCTGGAAGGTGGCGCTCCCCGTCCCGTCGAGGCTCCCGGTGCCGAGCACGTTCGAGCCTTCGAGGAACGTCACCGTCCCCGTTGGCGTCGGCCCCGAGGCGCTCGAGACGCCCGCGGTGAACGTGACGGGCTGCCCGTACTGCGCCGGGTTAGGCGCGGCGGAGAGGGTCGTCGTCGTCGCCGACTTGAAGACGATGTCGATGATCGGGTGCAACTCGATGCCGTTCGGCGCGACGCCCGTCTGCCCGTGGATGAAGTCGAACATCCCGACGCCCGTGACGCGCACGGGCAGGTTCGCCGTCTGGAAGCTCGTCGTCGGCGTCAGCCTGGCGTTGAACTGCGCGCGCGCGTGCGCGATCAGGTCGGCGAACGGACTGCTCGCCCCGACGCAGCCGGGCAGCGGTATCTCCGTGACGATGGTGTTGCCGTCGCTGTCCTGGAGCACGATGTGGTAGTCGACGTCCGTCTCCAGCTTGTAGAGCGTCAGCGTCCCTTCCACCACCCAGACAGTCGTCTCGTAGGGCGCGATGCGGGCGTTGTCGGGGATCGTCCCCGGCGTGGGCCACCCGCGCATGTCGGCGATCGTCGTCGGCGTCGCACTGTTTAAGTCCACGAGGTGGGCGTCCGGGTCCGTGCCCGTCTTCACCGACCACCGCTCGACGCCGCACGTCGGACTCTGCACCGTCAGCGTGATGGGGCCGGCGAACGTGCGGCCCTGGCCGTCGGTCACCGTGGCGAGCATGGCCTTCGAGCCGGTCGCCGTGCCCACGACGGGCGCGGTCGAGAACGAGAAGACGTTGTCGCCCGCCGTCACGTCGCCGTGGGTGCCGTCGTCGTAGAACTGCTGTGTCGCCGAACCGCCGATGGGAGACAGGTCGGCCCTGACGCCGACCCCGGTGCTGGGGTTCGCCCCCGCGGCGGGCGTGACCGTCACGGTCAGCACGGTCGAGGCAGCCGGGTCGACGGACGCGGGCCTCGCCACGCCGAAGGCGAACAACTGGCTGGGGTCGCCGCCGCAGGTCTGCGCGGGCCAGGAGCTGTCACGCGGGACGGGGCCGTCGGCGAAGAAGTCGTTCGCGTTGTTGTTCGTGTCCAGGCAGCCATCCTGCTTGCGGGTCGCCGCCAGGAGGTTCGAGAGGGAGGCGGTCGGCCCCGACCCCTCGAAGCAGGTGGCGCTGCTCCCGTAGCCGACGAAGTCGATGATGGAGGTGCTCGTCGGGCAGGCCCCGCTGAGCGGCGTCGTTGTGTTAACGAGCGCCACCCTCGCGCTCGTGGCTCCCATCGCTATCGAGCCGGTGGCGTCCGCCGCCGGGAGCGGGGTGGTGCCGCCGGCGCCCGGCCCCTCCTTGACCAGAAAGTACCCGCCGGCGGGGATGGTGCAGGTCCCCGTCGGGCACAGGGGCGTCGCCGTCCACGTCGTCGTGCCGTTGGTCGAATACTGCACCGACCAGTTGGTGACATCAACGGGCGTGGTGCCGTTGTTGTGAAGCTCCATGAAGTCGTTCGTGTAGGTCGCGCCGGAGTTGCCGCCGCCGCCGTAGGCCTGGCTGATGACGACCTGCCCCGTCGTGGGCGTGGGCGTCGGAGTCGGACTCGGCGTGGGCGTAGGCGTCGGGGTCGGGGAAGGAGTCGGAGTCGGACTGGGCGTAGGCGTGGGCGTAGGCGTCGCGCCGCCCCCGACCGGCGCGAGCGCGATGCCGCGGAAGGCCGTGTTCGTCGGCGCGGTCGCGATCTGCGAGAGCGTGCCGCCGATCGTCGCGTTGTAGCCGGTCGTGTCGGTCAGCGTGAAGAGGCCGCCGCCGCTCGTCGCGTAGAGCGTGACACTGCTGCCGCTGACGACGCCCGTCAGGCCGCGGAGTCCCGCCGTCGAGGCGACGGAGCCGTTGGCCGTCCAGCTGCCGCCGACGAGGGAATACTTCTGGATGCCGCCGGTGCCGCCCGAGCCGTTGTCGTCGGCGACGTAGAGCGTGTCGACGCCCGCGGTGCCCGCGTCCAGGTCCGCGAAGAAGAAGCCGTAAGGGCTCGTCGTCGAGGTCGGGTAGCCGGGGAGGTTGGCTATCGTCTGGCCGGCGGTCGTCGGCGTGCCGCTGCCGACAGTCGCCAGGCGGAAGGCCCCCGACTGCGAGGAGACGTAGAGCTGCCCGCCGAAGATGTTCGCCTCGCGCAGGTTGGTCACCGTCGAGGCGTTGAGCGCCGTCGAGGTGGTCGCGCCGAGCGCCGCGTAGCGGACGCCTCCGCCCGAACTGGTCCCCGAAATCCACAGGTCGTTCCCGTTCGTGCTCGCCGCGCCGCGCGGGTTGCCGCCGCTGATGGCGTCGGTCAGCGCGGTGGTCGTGTTGACGTTGCCCGCCGCGTCCACGCGACCGACGACGCGGTTGACCGTCGCGGAGGTCGAAGTCGTGATGCTCGCCGTGCCGGGCGCCGCGTCGTAGCCGGCGAGGACGACGTACTGCCCGTCCGCCGAGCGCGTCAGCAGCCCCTCGGAGGTGGCCGTGCCGCTCGCCGTCAGGATGTGGTTGCCGCCGCCCGCCGCCGTCGGCATCGCGATCGACTGCACGGGCGAGCCGCCCGCGGTCGTGTACTCGTCGAGGAAGACGGCGGTCGCGGAACTCGCGAGCGCGCCCGTGCCCGTGCCGACGCGGTAGATGACGAGGTTGCCGGCGTTGAACGGCGCGCCCGTCGCCTGGTCACGCAGGGCCGTCGCCGGCGGGACGCCGCGGCCCGCGTGGGAGATCGCGGCGAGCGCGACGGCGCAGAAGACGGCGAGGGCGAAGGCGATGGCCGCCCTCCGCCTCAGCCTCTCTCGGGCGGCTGCGGGCTTGAGGTCGGTGCGACGACTCTGGTGGACTGTGGGCACGGATATACTCCTCTTGTGTGACACTAAGGACGGTCGTGGAGGGCCGGATAAGGCCCGCGGCTTTCTACTGACTGATTGTTCTTACCGCGACGGAAGCGTTCTGAAGTAGTGACGAAGCGGGCGCGGAGAAGAATGCAATTTACTACCAGCGATAGCAGATAAAGTCAAGGATACAAGGCGCGAAACACGGGGGGCGGTTGCCCGCACGCTCATGCTCGTGTGAGAATCGCCGCCGACTAAAAGGCCGCCCGCGGGAGTCATGCTGCCGTATTTATGAAACTGGCCGTACTCATCTTCTTTACCGTCGCGCTCGCGCCCGCCGCGTGTCAGCCCGCGCGGGACTCCACCCGCGCCGCGGGCCTCCCGGTCGCTTCACCCGAAACGACAACCATCCCCGACCGGCGTAGCGAAGGTGGGAGTCCGGAGGCGAGCCGCGACGCCTGCGCGCTCTTAACGGACGGGGAGGTCGCGTCCGCGCAAGGGTCGCCGCTCAAGGCCAGGAACGCGGGCGTTATCTCGCGCCGGGGTTACAGGACTTCGCAGTGCGTCTACCAGACGGAAGACGTGAACAGAGGGATCAGCCTGTCGGTGACGCAGGCCGACCCGGACGACCCGCAGAGGTACAGCGTGCGTGTGCTCTGGGCGAAGATGTTCCCCGGACAGTCGCGAGGCCGCAAGGATCGTGGCGATGAGGAAGACAGTCGCGGCGCGCCGGAAGCGGGCGAGGAGGAGGAGGACGAGCCGGCGGTCGCGCCCAGGAAGATCAAGGGGCTTGGGGGCGAGGCGTACTGGGTCGCGTCGCAGTTCGGGGGCGCGCTCTACGTCCTGAAGGGCGAGAGGATAATCCGGGTCAGCGTCGGCGGGCGCGACGACCCGGCGACGAAACTCAGGAAGTCGTCGGCGCTCGCCCGCCTGGCGGCCTCGCGGTTGTAGCGCCGCCGCACGCAATGGACGGATGAAAAATCGGGGCAGCGGCTGTGTCCACGTAGCCGCTGCCCCGATGCCGCACTTGCGTCGGGGCCGTGCGTGTAACGTACAGCCCTTAGCGCGTGTGCTGTGATAATAACCCTCCCGCTTACGGAGTCAAGAGTGAGCGTGGTATTACAATCTTCGGGCAGCGGGCCTGACTTTCCGTCTGTTCGGAACACATTGACGCGTCGGATAACAAAAGCAATCTCCATTTCATCTCTGTGAGGATTCTGCGCGCAGGCTGAGCAATACATAAGTCGATTATCGGACGTTATATCTTTGAGAAAAGTTATTAGCTGTACTTATTTAACTGAAATGCGTTTAGTCGTGCATTGATGTCTCGGGATAAAACGGTTCTGATTTCAGCGGCGAGATAAGACACGAGCCGGCCCGGAGATATTACTTCCTTCTTCTCGAAGCGGCCTTCGTAGTCACTTTACGTCGTATTCCTTCACTCTTGATCTTGGCCGGAAGATCCTCCGGCAAATCAAATTCATCGTCAATTAACGCCTCGACGTACACGTTGGCCGCCCGCGCATACTGCAACAGCACGGCCAGCGGCGGCTCGCGCGTGCCCAACTCGTAGCCCGACACGTTCCCCTGGAAGAGTTCCTCATCGAGTCCGAGGTGACGCAGCATTTCATTCTGTGACAGTCCCAGCCCGATGCGTATCAGGCGCAACTTCTCGGCGAGGCGGGCCGGCTTGGGGCGTGACGCTCGTCCCATCAGAAGCGGCCTCCTGACGGGATGCGGGCGTCGGGCTTGACGGTAAAACTATATAGGTTTAAGCTCGCACCCGATTCATCGGACGCCGGAGGCAGATGCCATCTCTGCCCCGCAGCGGCGACCATCACCCGTGCTGTCGCGCCCCTAAGAATCTACGCATTTATGCGAGCCAATTTATCAAAGATAGGGTCGGCAATCTCCTCGCCCCGATAGCGCCGTGAGTATACAAACATTATCCGCCTTAGAAAATGCCGTCGAGCCTTACCGCCAAGCGGGTTACGTCATTATTAACCAGACCGAGTCGGCGATCACGCTCCGCGCGCCCGCACGCAAGTTTCCTTGGATACCATTTGCAATTAGCCTGATTTTACTCTGGCCGGTCGCCGTCATTTACCTGATCTGGTTCAACCGACAAACGGATAGGACCGCGTGCGTGCGAATCACGTCTCAAGACCGGATTGAAGCCTCCGGCTTCACACTCGACCTGTTGGAAAGAGAACAACGACGGCGATCATTTGTAGTGCTCTTTCTAATCATCTCCGGCGTGACTATCGGGCTGGCCTGCTTGATATATGTTGCGACTATTAAAAGATGAACAGAAGCTCATCGAGTTCGCGCGTGACGAGTTCGGCGAGTCCATCACCCGATTCCTCCTCGCCGGCTTGGGGGAGGAGGGGGAGGTCCGCCGGTGGGTTTTTGTCGTCACGTTCACTGATGAGGGCGACAGGGAGTTGCACCGGAGCGTGTATGTAGAGGCAGACGACCTGATGCCGGAGATTCCGACTTCCCTTCCCTGCCGGCGCGAGCCGCTGGTGCTGCTCGCCCTCCTGCGGCTTCTTATGCGAGGCCGCGAGACTTCACCCGCGACTTTGTTTTATAGCCCAAGGGAAATCCTAGACCTCTTGGGCTGGGAGGATAGCGCGGAGACTCGGCTCGCTATTGAAGAGGCCGTGGGGCGGTACTCATTCTTGTCCTACCGCTGGGAGATGAGTGCGGAGGAGCTAAGCGCCGAGGATCTTACCTTCTACCGATCTCGCGAACGCCTTATATCAGGATATGGACATGACGTTGAAAGCGAACCTGGCGAGGCGCGCGCTGACCGTGTAACACACCGCGTGGATTTCAGCCCCGTATTCATCGAAGGGCTGATTGACAGGTCATTGTTCGACATCTCTTGGGACAGGGTCCTCAGCATGGAGATCGAAGCCACGGATTAACAGCGGAGCTTCCCACCTAAGCCGACTTCTGATGAAATATTATGACCGTTAAAGCCACTCTCGCCTACGGCAAGAACTTTCACTTCTATCACGAGGGACTGGATAACAATCACGTATACCTCGAGTTGGAAGACGTGCCTTACGACGCCGGTTACAGGCGCTTCATGGTTGCCATACCAATTGACATCTGGGAGGTGATCCGGGGGTTGGGTGCCGCCAGCCTCGATCTAATCAACACCTCCGACGATGAATTGATCGAGATGGTGGAGAGGAAAGTTGAAGAACGTATAGCCGGGTATGAGAGTGCCCGCGAGTCCACCCCTGAGACTGCGGGCTGGCTAAGGTTTACTGATTCTGCCGTCTTCGGTTCAATGGACGAACCCCGCGAGCAACAAATCATGAGGGGCATTGAATATTACAGGACCGAACGGGAGCGCCAGCGGGAGGTGACAGCGAGAATCTCGCAGCACAAGGTCATAGATATAAACACTGAGCCGCCCCACACTGATTACTAATCCATAAGATGTATCGGCCTAACTTATCTTAAATGTAGAACAACATACGGCCTAACTATTACTACCGATAACCCTTGTATATATAAAATTTAGTTGACGCTTTCTTGGGAACTGTTCTCACCCCCTCTGTGTCTCAGAAATAGTTAGATTTCAAGGGGCTACCTTTCCCTTTTACCTAAGTGTACTACCGACGTTTATTTTGAGCACAAGCTTCTTCGATCATCGTTACGTTGTTTGAGTTCTCACTCTATCCATCTTCCTTATCATCTTCTTCTTCCCTGTCAACTTTCCCGAAGAGGAGCGAGTTGACGCGGCGATTCCGATCCTCCGGTAAAAATTGGGCGTAATGCTTACGGGCAGTGACCTCCGACTGCTGATTAGCGTCAGCAGCTATCTGAAACGAGCCGGACTTTTTCACCGCCGCTGTCCCCCTAATGTGTCGTGCGCTGTGAGGCCCGTGTCGTCCCACTTGACCAATGCCGCTACAGCGCCATTTATTCTCCGCCAAGTGTCTTTCGGTCGCGGCGGCGTAGATTTTCGACACTATTGTAGGTGGGACCCTAGCGGCCTTCCCTCCAGCGGTGACAAAGAGTGGCTGGTCTTCGCACCCGAGGTGGTATTTATTCAGGAGAAAGGGGCGGGAGACGTTTAGGTATTCCGAGAGTATAGGGCCAACGCCGAGCGCATCCGGCAACTCCATGACATAATCATTTCGTGCGTGACTAGGTCCGAAATAGGAGCTGTCCTCCCGTTTGAAGAGGGCGGGCGGAATTTTTAACACGTAGCGTCCGCCTCGTAAGGTCAGGTGCCCTGAGTCGTCGCCTGTGTAATCGAGTTGCGACACCGTATTACGGCGTAACCCGGTCAGGATAAACAGTATCACCAAGGCGCAATTGCGGATCGCGACGTGGTGCTGCGCGGGGCACGTATCGCGGTTAGGTATTTCGCCTTTCATACCGCCGACTAAGCGCGCGAATGCCTCCATCGGGTCTTCCATCTTTAAGATGCCTCCGATGTTGCGGAACGGGTCTCGCCCCACACGGATGAGAGGTCTTATCTCACGACGTAGCTGCTTGTAGTGTGTAACGGCAGCCTCGCACACGGCACCCCAATCGTTACGCGCCTTAGTTATTAATTCCGGGGAAACCAACTCGATCTGATCGCATGAGACCGCCCGCAGGCGGGCGGCAAGTTGCGGCTGCTGTCGCAGCCATCCGGTGTCGGCTGCGAGCATGGACGCTAAATTTTGCAGCAGCCCGACTGCCCACGCGGTGTAACTGCTGCGGACCTCACACCTGAACCTGATGTACCAATCGACCAGCAGCGGGCAGGCGATCAAGGCTAGCGTGAGGTGCGAGGCGGGAACGCCTAAGCCGCGCACCCTCGCGTCCGCTGCATCTCTCGGCAGACATAACGCGCCGAAGAAATAGGCTAGGTCTTCGTGTATCTTACCCTTCGTTACCGATCTCCATCGCGCGCTCCGTTTCATCCCGATGGGCGGCCTGTCAGCAGTCTTGAAGTAAGCTAACTCGTTGAACTCTTTTTCCAACCGCGCCGGCCACCGAATCAGCCTGTAAGGAAGCTTTTGCAATTCAGCCGCCCTTTGAGAACAAGGGTCAGCCCCTCCGAGCAACTCGGTACGGATTGACTCAAAGATTTCTCGCTGCCGGTCCGCAGGTAGCCCGCAGAAATCATCCGGCAGGTGCCGGCATACCCTGATGGCAAGTCCCTTGTCATGTCTTAAGAAATCCGGGAGTTGCGACGGTCTGATACCCCACCCCAAGTGCGAGTACCGAAGCTTATTGATTAGCGTTCCAGCCGGCAGATGGAATAAAGCTTCCATCCGGGAGACGGCTGAAAGGCTACTAACGTGCGGGGTACTCCTACCCTTGTACCAAGTCCGCAAATTAGAGTCCGACACTTCGACCAGTCTTGATAATACGGATAATGAAAGCCCGGACCTGTCAATAAGATTAACAAGCGTTCTGTGGAAGTCGTCGGGCAGCGACTGCTCTTTGACCAGCCGCTGGTAGAAGTCGAACCACCAGCGGATCTCGGTCTGAAATTTCCTCCGCGAGCTAATGCTCTGAAGCCGACTTGTCACCTCTGCGGCGCTCTTCTTAAAGTCAACTACGAACTCCCCCCCGACCGCTGCCGTAACCTCAAGACCCATTGCCCTACAAAACGATCTCAGGGCAGACTTCGTGTTATAGAGTTGTTGGTCGGAACTAGATTTGCCCTTCAGTTCAACCCTCCGCTCTTCGGCCCCTCTCTCCAGGAGTCGTTCGTAGGTGATGAGTGTTACGGCTTGCCCAAGAGATTGCGGGAGGACGCGAACCCCGAGGCCAAGACGCGTGACACTGCTCTGGAGCACTTCGCGCAGGCGAGCCGCGGAGCCATTCTTTAGGCTTAAAGTGTCGGAGCCCAGCCCCGCCTCTATCTCGGCTTGACGAAAGAATATCTTGCCCCTGCTCTTGGGGTCTTCAGGGAGGGTCAGCCCGTGCTCCTCCAGCCACTTCAGGTAGTCGGCGACGCGCGAACGGTTCTGCTCGAAAATTTTTTCCCGCCGCAGCTCTGCCGACCAAAGCATTCTTTTGACGCCGAGGGCATCGGCGGCGACGCTAATCCGCCGTTTGGCCGGCTCGGTAGATAAAAACTTGTAATCGACACCCGACGCAGCCGAGATAATCCTGAAGTTGGGCTTCCCGCTGCTCCTATTGGCCGGCACCTTCTGCCCCTCCGCTTCCAACCGCGCGAGGTACTTCTCAAGTCTTTTCGCCATCACGTCCATAACGCTCCAACTTCCTTCTGCCTCGTCGCGCCGTGTCAAGTCAGGGGCGCTCACGCGTCGAAAACTCTAGTGAAATAGGTTCCTCAAAAAAGGTTAATGCGGAGCGGCGCCGGGCACGACGAGGCCGAATTTCGACACACGAAGGCCGTCCCACCTATGGCGGGTTTAATACGGGAGACCGCAGCGTTCGCGCCGTCAGAGGCCGCTTTTGGTTCCTTTCACTGTTCGACTAGGTGAGGAACCTCCCGGAATGCTGCCCGTAGTTTTACGACGGTTTCGCACGGTTGGCAAGCACTTTTTTTGCGGGAGTGAAGCCGCAAAGTGTTGACTTCGTACCTTTTAGCCCCTGCCGTGAATCAGGCGTGCTGATTTATCTTTTGAGTGTGTAACGGCTTGCGATTAGCAGCCTTCCCACTCCTGCTAATAAAAAGTGATTCAACCGGCGGAGAAATTTCTTTACAGGCGTGAGGAGTGCGTGGATTCGGCGTCCGCAACCGCCGCTTCATACCGCCTGAGATAATCCTTAGGCGAGATGAAGGTGGGTTATAGGGATCAGGAGCCGGTGTTTGAATATTTAGCCTCAATCTTAGGGTCGTGGCTGCATCGCTTCATCGCCCCGTTAGGGTAGTCCGGCGTGTGGATTCTGCGCCAGCCGTTCTCGTCGCAGAACCGGCAGCCCTCGACCGCCGACTTCTGCTCTCTGGCCTTCGACGCTTGCCGATTTCTCTCCTGCTCCTCGAGATAGGCCACGGGCAGCGTGTAGTTCCCTTCTATGGCCGCGATGAGCCAGCCTGCGGCGTTCTTTCTGGGCCTGCCTACGTCGCGGTATGGGTAAGCGGCGATCTGCGCCTCCGTGGCCTCCCTGTGCATCTTTACGAGGCTCCTAGCCTTTCCCTCATCCACCCCGAACCCGACGAGCTGAGACACTAATTCTTCCTCCGCCGGCGCGAACGTCAAAACCGTCTCCGGGAACATCTCCGGCTTTTCGTCCGGCAGGAAGCTGGCCTGGTTAGGGCTTCGCTCGCTCTGCCTGATTCTCGGCACCGGCTTTCGCTGGAAGGCAACGTGCTGCCCTTTGGCCCTGTTTCCGGGGACGTAGATCATCAGCCAGTCGGGCTGCCCTCCCTCCCCGACGATCTTCTCGAACTGGATTTTTTCGACGTAATGCGACGCGAGGTGCGGGCGGTGGAGCTTGTACATCTGTTTTTTGATGTGCTCCCAATCGTTGTAGCGGGTCTGCGGCGCGTACATGCAGAACTCGGAGTAGAGCATCCTGGCGCTGGTTCTGTTCTTCAGGGCCGCGTACATCTGGTAGCTGAGCAGCTCGTAGAACCGCTGCGCGCCGGGCGTCAATTCTTGCATGTATTCGTAGTCGAGCGGTCGCTCCACGGCGTTGTTGAGGATTTCCCGGTAGATGTCGTGGAGGACGATATAAACGGCGTCCGCTTTCTCGCCGCTCGGCAGCTTCTCGCCCGTGAAGATGACCCCGTACCGGGTGTCGGCTATCTCCGCGAACGCCTCCTCGCCGCCTTTAGTCTTGTAGGTGAATTTCGCCCTGATCGCGGCGAAGGCGTTCTGGAGGAGTGCCTTCTTGACCGCGTTCGTGTTCTTCTCCCCCGACCCCGTCTGCTGGGCTATCTCCGTGAGGCTGCCGAGCCTGATGAGCCGCGGCAGCGGCTTCCCCTCTTCCTCGATCCTGCGGTTGATGATGAGTGTGTCGAGCTTGTAGGCGAGCGGGCTGGGTTGGCCGTACTCGCTGTTGTAGGAGACCTTCCACTGTGTTTTGAGTTCCCCGTTCGCCTTGGCGACTTTGATGGCTATGTTGATGCTGCCCTTCTTGGACAGCCGGTGAATCGGGAACCTGGAGAGGGCGGTTTCCGTTCGGATGATCTCTTTGGGCGTGAACTTTTCCAGTGCCTCGCTCATCTCGGTTTTGGTTCCTTGAGGGTTACTCACAGACAGCAACAGCAGAGGCTTCCCTGTTGTTGTTGTAAATACAGTAGAACAGAGTAAGAAATGTAAGGCGTTCCATGATCAAGACGCTCAACCACTTAACCTCAAAATCGTCTCCTCAAATAAGGTGGTTCGTCTCCCCAAATAAGGGAGACTGTCTCCTCAAATAAGGCGAATCGTCTCCCCAAATAAGGTAGTTCGTCTCCTCAAATAAGGCGAATCGTCTCCCCCAATAAGGTCTCTTTGCTTCGGCGAAGCATGGTCTTGGAACAATCATTTCAATATCAAAATGATATTAAGTTGATTCCCTCTCCAGTTTCTCTAAAACGGCCTCAAGCAGCCAAGTGTGCCGAGGTGTCTTGATGCGTCGGGCCTGCACGCTGGCGTCAACCTTTCGCAGAATGTCCTCCGGCACTCTGAGGATCACCGGCACTGCGTCTTTCTCATGCCCCCCGTTCTTCCCGGCCACGCTCCCCCCTTTATTGATGAGGGCGTCCACGTCCACCCGCTTCGTGGCGGCGCTGGATGATCGCTTAGGCTTCCGTGTAATCGCCATTTACGCTCTCGCTCCTTTCGGCGCTGACGCCTCTTTGACAGCAAAGATATATCTGTATAGCGTCATCATCTCTTCCGTGGCCTTCGGGTCCTGGGGCTTTATTTCGGTGACGGCCAGCCCCGCCGCGGCGGCGTTACTGAACGCTTTCCGCGCCCCCAGAGGCGTCTCGACGAATGAGAGCATCTCGGTCTCGCGTAAGACCACCGCGGCGTCGTCGTTATCCTGCCCCCGCGGGTCTGCGCGGTTGATGAAGGTGAGGGCCTGAAGGTCAGGGTTCGCGGCCTGCATCTCGCTCACGAGGCCGGAGACCTTTTCCAGCGTCCACACGTCGAAGGAGCGGGGCACGAAGGGCACCAGCAGGAAATCGGCCACGGTGAGCGCCGCCCGCTGGCTCGTAGTGTCGCGCCCGCCCGTGTCAATAATGATGTCCTCGTACTTGTCCGCCAAACGTAGAGTCTCCGTCCTGACCGCCGGGCCGGTGAGCTTGATACTCGTATAGCCCGCGCCGTCGGGGCGGCGCTCGTTCCGTATGATGGTGAAATCGGTCGAGGTCTCCTGGTCGTCCGCGTCAATGAGCAGAACGTCGTGGCCCCCGGTGCTGCGTATCACGGCCAGGTTGGTCGCTACGGTCGTCTTGCCAGAGCCACCTTTAATCCCGCCGACAACAATAATCATGGGCACGCCCTCACGAAATAAATTTGAAATCAGGTAAATATCATTTTAGAATCAAGCGCGCAAGCATTTTGTTAGAAGGGCTAGTATGTCATGTTAAAATAGCTTCAGTTTTGGCCTCAAGCAGCATAGGCGGGGAAGCGCCATGACTTAAAGGATAGCGGTTATGACCATCACGATTAACCTGCCGGCGGACGTTGAAGCGTCGGTCAAAACACAGGCGGCCAAAGACGGCCTGCCGCTCGAAGACTACGTCACGTCACTCGTCGAGGAAGCCACTAAGAGGCGAGACAGGATAGACCTGCTGGCGGAGAAACCTTTTGACGAAATCCTCGCCCCGTTCCGGCGCAACGTCGAAGAGAGCGGGCTGAGTGATGATGAACTGGACGCCCTCTTTACCGGCGCACGGAAAGGGGCATCGCGCGCCAGGAAAGAGAGGGCACGGGGGTGACGGACAAGCCCCGCGTTGTCTTCGACTGCAATGTCCTCTTACAGGCCGCCGCGCGGGAAAAGAGCATAGCGGCCAAGTGTTTGAATCTGGCGGAACGCGGCCTCATCCAAATTTGCTTGAGCAGGGAAGTCCTCGCCGAAGCGGAAGACGTGTTAAGCCGCCCAGAGATACGTATGCACTTCCCAGACCTCAGCGATGAGATCGTCGGCGCGTTCCTCAAACGCTTACAGAAACTCTCTGTGCTCGTCCGGCGCGTCCCGAAGAAATTCAGCTACCTCCGCGACGAAGACGACGAGCCTTACATCAACCTGGCCGTCGCCGCCGGCGCGGACTTCATCGTCAGCCGCGATAGAGACCTGTTGGATTTGATGACGGGACACGCCGACGAGTGTAAAGAGTTTCGGCAGCGATTCAGACCGCTCAAGGTAATTGAGCCGGCGGAATTACTGAAGTTGATGGAAGAGAGGGAAGGGGACTAGATATTCAGATAATATCTATATATAGTCAAAACGATATGATATTAATATCAAACCCGATAGCTCGCGGCCTAAAATCCTGCGCTCGTGCGTAGCGTTTTTAGAAGATAAGCATTCTTAGTCGGTGAGGTCTTTTGTATCCGCCGGCGGAAGGAAGCCCTCAAATCTTTTCTGGCTAATAAATTCTAAAATCTGCTTCGGGACTCACTATGGAATGCTCACGCTGCGGCTCACAGAACGTAAAGACTTTCGGCATGGCTTACGCCTCGTACAACGCCGGCGACAGCTCCTGGGATGCCGTCGTTAAATTCCTGCTCCTCGGCCCCTTGGGCTTGTTGCTACGGCCCGGTCGGAACAGCGTCGCGGAGACTACCGCCCCGCCGGAAAAGTCTTTCCCCCTCCTGGCCGTGATCTTCGGCTTACTGCTCTTCTCGACTCTGATATGGCTGGTCAGCATCTATTCCAGAAGGGGATTGAGCTACCCCGAGACTCAGGATGCTTTGATTGTCAATGCGTTCGTGTTACTCGTCGCGTCCGCGGTTATAGTTTGGGACATTGTCCGGTATGTGAGAGCTAGGAGGGAATACCCGGAACTGATGGATCGGTGGATACACTCATGGATATGCCTCCAGTGCGGCACGACTTATGAAGTCCGCGAGCAAATGGCATAACGCTCAGAAACATTCATACGGCAGAGGCCCAGCACAGAGCCTAGTTATGCATTGCGTGCTTTGGTTTTCTTGGCCCGTGAAGAAATAAATGCCAGGACGGAATTGGCTATACCGACACTTGAGAATGCCGAAAGAGAAGCTAAACGCTTCATTCCAAGCCAAGAATTATCCATCCTTTTTAATAAGCTCAACGCCATTGTTGAGGCTAACCCAGAGGTCTTTAGAATGGCACGACAGTTAATGGAAATGGAAAAAGCTAATAACGTATTATCTAAATCTCAAAATACTCTAAAGTAAGACTCTTGGAGTAGAAATAATACATTTATCGGCAGACTAAATCACGATCCGCTCAATTTCGTCTAAACTAATCGTATCGCTCGTTCGGTCGTAGAGTTTGGTCGTCCGCGGCGACTCGTGCGCCGCGATAGCTTGCGCGTGCTCGATAGTCCCGCCATTCCTTAGATACTCGGTGATGCCCGTCGCCCTGAAGGTGTGACAGGCGATCTCCGACGAGATGCCGGCGTCCTCGGCCCGCCTTCTAATCATCTTGAAAGCGTCGAAGCGGCTCATCGCTCGCGCAGTCAGCTCGCGGCTCCTGCCTCTCGTGGTGCGGAACAGCGGCCTGTTCTTCTCCTCACTGATGCCTGCGGCCTCGATGTACTCGTCGAGGTACTGCTCCGCCGTATGGTGCGCCGGCACCTCATGGAACTTCCCGCCCTTCTCGTGCAGCCGTATCCAGTAGCGTTTGCCCTGCGGGTAGTAGTCCCTGACCTTCATATTTACCACGGCGGAGACGCGCGCGAAGCTGTAAACCATCGCGCCGACGAGCGCCCGGTCGCGCAGGCCGACGACGTGCGAAGTGTCTATGCTGTCGAGGAGTTTGCGCGTCTCCTCCGCGGAGAGCACCGGCGTCTTGCCTTTCTTGATCGAGTAGCGCGGGCCTCTGACGGACGCCGCCGGGTTGAACGGCATGACCTGCCCCGTCACTAGCCAGTCGAAGAGCATCCTGATGGCCGCCAGGTGCTGCTTGACGGTCTGCGGCGCTCGCTCTTGGGTCAGCCGCTCGATGTAGGCGGCTACCATCACCGGCTCGATCTGGTGAAGGGAAGCACCGCGCCCCTCGCACCAAGCGAGGAACTGGGCGACGGCCTTGGCGTAGGCGAGCCGCGTGTTCTTGTTCCTGATATTGGCGGTGAAGAACTCTAAGAAGCGCGTGCCGGCCCGCCTCCCCTCGCGGGAGATGATGGTAGGCAGGTACACGGCGTCCCTATCCAGCCCGTTCGCCACTATGATTTGCTGATGGGACATATTCCCCTCGATTACGGATACAGCTCGTTGATCAGGCCGGCGCAGAAGCGCAGGGTGTCCACCCCCTGCCCGTGCATCGTCGGACTCCCGTGCGCGAGATCATTCCTGAGTTTGGTAATAGCTTTCCGCAGAGTGACTGTAGGGGCCAGTACGCGGCCAGGAAAGACCCTGTCCAGCAGGTCGTAGAAACTATCCCTCTTCCTGGCGTTGGTCTTTCTCCTGACAGCCATCTCCAAAGAGGCGTAGGCTTGCATCGCCGCGACCACGTTAAACGAATAAACGAACCAAGAGTAAACGGCCAAGTTCCTGGCGATCTCGAAGTGGCCGCGCACCTCTTCGGGGACGCCGGCATCCAATTCGATCTCCTTGACCAAGGTGTAAATGGACTCGACGGCGGTGGGCGTCACCGCCCCGGTTGAGTGGTCAATGTCAACGCGGTCGAGATACCGCTCGTCAGGCCGGCAGATGTCCTCCAGCCGCTTCAGGCGCTCCATACACCCTCCCAATGCCTAAATTCGGCTTTCACATTCGCCCCAGGAGCGAAGATTCGAGTATGGGACGACCCCGTACCGCTCCCTCTTTAGCCTCGCGACGGGTCAAGACGTAGAAAATGGTATCCATTTTTTGCGGCCTCACACAGTAACCATATCCGTGTAGCCTCCCTTGGCCCTCAACTTTTTGGTATGTCCGTTTGCCGAGTTTCAGTTACAAAAAAATGCATACCTGAGACGTAAGACTTCCGAGAGCCGCCGGCGTCCTCGGCGAGATTCCCTCGTTTCCTTCAATTTTATGATTCCCTTAGCGCCGGGCCTTAACGTCGCGACCGAGTTTAACCCTCAAGAGAACTGATGGCACCAGGTTTGCTCCCTTTATTATCAGGTGGTGACGCTAAACCACTTCACCTCGTTGTTTTCAACCCGACGGCCTCATCAAGCCAAAGCAATAACCAGCCTTAGAGCTTAAAGTGCTGAGACAAGCGTCGTCGGAAATGAACCTGGGATCATCCGTCCTAAGCGGAGCCGAGGCGAGCGCCCGGCAGGAGGTCTGGAATTGACAAGGAAGGTACCTCGCACGTGACCGGAGGTGAGCCATGACGAAGCTTGAGCGACAAAAAGAGGCCGTCCGCATAATGACGAGCGAGCTGCTCGAACAGCTAGTCTCTTTTGCGTCGCTGATCATTTTCACCCTGCTCGAAGGGCTTTACCTCCTCATCCTGGTCGAACTTCACGAGCCTGCCGACTCGTTCAGGGAACATTTCGCCCTCTGCCCGCTGAAGATCGTCATCATGCTCACGGGGGTGTCCTTCCTGCTGCTCAACCTCCTCACGGTGACGGGGTTCATCGTCACCCACGCATACGCGACGGTGAAGATGTTGAAGAAGACACTTCGCAAGGTAGTACCCCAGAAGAGAAATGGCGGCAGTACAGCACCGTCGCCTACGGAGGGCGGGAAGGCTGCCGCCTCCTTTGCGCTATCGCCATCAATGGAGCTGAACAGTCCTTGCTCCGGAGCTTAGCCTTAGACGAGGATTATGCCACATGAGGAAGTGTTTACGTGTCATAAGCAGGATGATGTCCGGCGGACGGGGCAGGCTACGGCGCTCGTTATAGGTAGGCGAGGCAGCAGAAACAACGAAAGCGCGGGCCGCTACGGTTTTGGAACCCGTGGCGGCCCGCGCCCTCAGCTTTAGGCTCAACAGCGGTACTACTGTCAACTTTCTCAGCGGTTAAGTCGTTCATCTTTCACGCCTGCCTAGAATCCTTTTCTGTCCAGTTGTAAGCGCACGGTTTGCAGTGGCAGCAGGCGCGCCGGATCACCTCCCTTCTTAATCGTGATGGTGACTTCCCCGCTGTCTCCTGCGATTCGAGAGTAGTCCGCATAGCCCAAGTCTAAAACCGTGTCGCCATAGTCCTTCGCGAAGTACATCCGCGCCGCCTCCGGCGAAGAGGCGTCAAACTGCATCAGGCGCTCGCCGCCTCCGTAGTGAGTCACGGCGTAGACCGTTCCCGCGCGGTAAGGGGTCTCGATGAAAACCCAGAGCGTTTCGCCCACCTCAGCCTTCGCGAGCACTCTGACCACCTGACCCGCCCTGACGAAAGCGCGTTCGTAATTACTCTTCGGGTAAACGGCCACTACGTCCTTTGCGTCGCCGCTAAAGGCGTGGTACTCGCCGACGACGTTGTGGCCGACGTACTCTGGGCGGGTGTAGTAGCCGCCGGTCCGCAGGTTCATCCCGCCGCGGTAAATGAAGTGCGCCCGCGGGTCGTTCTTGAACACCTGGAACACCTGTTCCTTCACGTAGGAGTCGTCGTAGTAGCTTCGGCCTTCCGCAAGGTAAGCGAAGCGGGTCCCTACCTCCCAGTGATCCCCTCGATCCTGGTAATAGATAACCACGCCGGCGAACCCGTAGGCTTCGCTTGCTCCGTAGGCCCCGCCCTCGAAGCAGACCACACCGCCCGGAACCGGCTTGTCGGAGACGTAGTATCCGTACCTGGCGGCGAAAGAATGCCAATCTTTGGGCGCGCCGAAGAGGTCAATGCCGGTCGCACGCCTCACGTAGTCCATGTCTACCCCCATTGAGATTGAGAAGTCGCCGTCGGCATGGCTCATCACGAGACGAGCCACGTGATTCAACACGTGGCTCGCGCTCACAGCGTGCAGGACTAAGAGGCGGTCGCCATGCGTCTGCACGGCGACCGGGGCGTGTATGGTGACGACATGTAGGTCGCCTACGTCTTCAACGTGAGCCGCGCGGGCGGCGTGCATAACTGAGGCGTGGGTGATAGCCGCGTCGTCACCGCCAAGCGTTTCGTCGGAGGCGACAGTCTCGTTGGCGACGATGGCTTCCGCCGTGTGAACAGCGTCGCTGTGGTGCACGACCGCGACATTTACGGCGGCGACGCTCGCGTGATCCGCGGTCAGTACGTGCGCGGCGGCTTTCGTCTCGGACAAGGTTGCGGCGGAAAGGAGCACCACGGCGCTCGAACCGGCCAAGAGACGAATTGCGAGTCTGCGAAGATTGATGTTGACTTTCATGTTCAGTGAGCCGATCATGGTCGTAATCCTCCATCTATTCATTTCGGAGTCATGGTTTCAGCCCCCTCGGCTCTGAGCGCCGAACCGGGCTGGCTCGTAGCAGGCGATCCCCGAAAAGCCCCCTTGAACCGTTGTCGCTCTTCCTTCGCCTGCCACTTGGAAAGACGACCCCTCTTCCCCCTTTGGTAAGCGGCGCGAAAAAAAACTTGCCGCCGCCTTTCCATTCCCAGCCCTCGCGCACTTTATTCAGTTGAGGACGGAAGTATCCGTCGCCCCCGCAGGCAATTCCACTCGATACAACTGGAAAGGAGCAGCAGATGCGAAATCTCATGTCCCATGACTTTCCGAACCATAGGACGCCGTCGGTAAGAGGCTGCGGAGACGATGTACCGGCGGCCACGATTCGTCCGCAACGCTCGATCTTCGCCGCGTACCGGCAGGTCGAACACGCCAACAGGTTTCCGCATTACGCACCTCGCTATTGACGGTTGTTCGGTGCGGCCCACACGCCGCGGAGGCAACAACTATGAAGTGCATTACAAACGAGCCTCCCGCCTTGGAGGACGACTATCCGGGCCTCGACGAGGTCGTGAACGGATATTTGACAGGTGAAAGACCGATTGACGATGTCTTGAAGCACCCTGACTTCAGTCGCCTGGGGCCTAAGGAGTGCGGCAAAATCGTCCGCAGTGCGGAGAAGGGGAAGAGCCTCTTTCAATCTCTGTGCGCGCAAATCTTGCGGCACGATACCGAAGGGCCTCCCGCAAACTTGAAGGCATGTCGCGCGCAGAGCCTGCGCGCCGTTGGCCTTCACACGCTGGACGAGTTCTGGGCGTACTTCCGCGAGTCGGCAAGAAATCTCGCGCGCAGCGGATGGCGCAGGGGCAACCGGCGGCACGACAAAGCGCCGACCTACAGCATCACCGCCGCCGACCTCTCCGGCACGACTGCCAAAGGGGTCTGCCTCGAAGATAAGCTGCGGCTCATCGAAGCCTTTGAGGTGGTGAGCGCCCTGTCTAAGGAGCATCTCAACGCGTTCTGTTACTGGCTACAGGATTACAGCACGCGAGAGATCGCGAAGATCATGGGCTACTCGCACGTGGCAGTGCAGGCCCTGATCAGAGACGCGCTCAGAGAGGTGCGCGGCCAGACAGTGGGCACGATTAGGAAGGCGTCCTGAGTTGAGGTTTAATGTACCTGATCTCGTCAAACGGTCTTTCTTACCTGTGAGGAGATTAGGTCATCATGAGCAAGAAACAGGACGCACCCGCCAGAGCGCCATCGCCGGAGCATTGCGTCTTACCGGAGGTGGGCGGCCTGCTCCCTGATTACATTATCGAGCTGCTCTCGGATAAGGCAGCCGAGGCGGTCAGGGAGCATCTACTGATCTGTAACCACTGCATGGAGGATTATAGGAACATCATGGGCCTGCGAGCGACAGCCCGGAAGGTTCTCGCCGCGGCTAATAGCAGGCGTGAGCCTGCGCGCGAGAACGGCGGCGCGGTTATAAGGCACATCTCGGACTATAAGAAGTGACGGGCCGCGGGAGGAGGCTGTGGCCCATTCCTGTGTCAAGCCTGACGGGCGCGGCGCGCTTGACGTGCAGGTCTCCGCGCGCACGTCAAGCGCGCCGCGTGCTGGTGAGTGAGGCGGTAGACTAGCCCGCCGGCGGAAACTCTCAGGCGGCCTTCAGACCGTGGTGCGCGAGAACCGGCGTGTGCGGGGCGTCAACCGCAGGGGCTTGAGGCAGGGCGCGGTCGGGCTTCTTCATGAAGTTTCTAACGCCGATCACAACCCCCACCGCCGCGTTAGCCATGAAGACCACACACGGCAGGATGTCATGGGTGATGAGGAGATAAAAAAAAGGCGCCGCCGAGATAAGCGACACGCCAAATAGAATCCTACATAACTCGCGCACCGACACGTACTCCATAAAGGCGTACACGTAGCGCGTCAGACCGTAGTAGCGGCCCGCGGGCTGCCCACCCGTTATCGAAACGACCGTTCCGCTCATGCTCCACCTCCGCTTACTCAAAATTGGAACAGGTAGCTGTCCTCTTCCTTAAGCTTAAACGTCGCGAAGCTGCCCGCTGGTAAACTGTCGGTGGAACAGCGCACCGGCACTTGCACTGTTAAAACGAGGACATAGAGAGCAGGGCCGGCGGGGATATTGTGGCCCACTTGTTATGCAACATAAAGGACGTTATGTGTCATAAAACGAGTGAGAGGAAGAGCATCTCTCACTCTTGCTGTCGGCTTAGACACGGCATCCGAAAATTGCCGCTGGCGGGAATGAAAAACTTAAGAAGGGCTGTAGGTGTGAGGCTTGCCTTTAGCCGGGCGCGGCGTCGCTCCTGACGCTCATCTCGGCATAATCCTCTTCAGACGGTATTGGAACCGGCCTACGGTGATACAACTAAAGTAGGTGAAGCGTAGGATCTATAGTCGTGGATGGCTTTGGCCTCCGCCCAATTCTCACCGTCACTAGTGCTGGTGATATAAAGCTGGTCGTCGAAAGTATTGCCTCTGTAGGCACAATAGAGCCTTGAGTTAAAAGTACACAAAGCGGGAGTGCCATCTGTCTCACCCGGTAACATTCGTTCCGATCTCACCCAGTTATTCCCAACCCCTGTATGAGCGATGTATATGTTCGAGTGAAAATGGCCGTTGCCACGATGGGCGCAAAACAGCTTGCCGTTGAAAACCGCCAGGCTAACGCTATTCTGCGTAGAAATGCCGGGTATCGGCGTTTCTACTGCCCACTTCTCGCCTTCAAGGTAGGTGTAAAAGATACGGTTGTCTGTCCATTGACCTTTATGGACACAATATAGTCGCCCGTTAAAGTAGCAGACTGCCGGATAATGTTCTGACCTACAATATACAGTGCCTTTTTTGTCCGTGAAGGTGATGGGCTTATCATCCGACCACTGCATATCTTCGCCTGAGTCAGAAATATAAAGATTCTCATCCATGTCCATTCCTCTATGCACACAGTAAATCTTATCTTCGGATGCCGCCGCTGCGGGCCGTTCCCTCGTCCAATGGTTATCAATTGACTTATCGTCAGACCAGACGGAGCCGTTCGAGCTGCGGGTGTACCAGATTCTCTGATCGTTGATTGAGCCCCGATGAAAAAGATAGATTTCGTTCTTGAAGGCAACAGCACTCGGGCCATTATAGCTATAGTGTGCAGGCAGGCTCGAATCCGCCCCCCAATTAACGCCATCCGCTGTGGAAGTGTAAAAGAGCCTATCATCATTCAACTGCCCCCTGTGAAACAGGTACAATCGCTTTTCACCAAATATGCTTTCAGCCATCTGAATACCCTCTTACTCCCCTAGAATACTGGTTGGCGTTAGCCCACTCGCGACGCGTCGGAAGGCGGAAATCCGAGTAAGGTCGGCGCGCGAGGCAGGGTCGCCGGCCAGAAATCCTGATCGTAAAGAGCGGGGGACGATATACCCGCAGTCTTGGGCTATCAACGCCGAGATCATGCCCCGAAATTATGCCGAAATTATGAATTTAGTGCTGGTTGCAAAATTAAACTGATTGCGCATTACAGCTCGCTCGAAGCTTAATTTTGCAACCAGTTCTTAGTTCTGCGCCCGGTTGCGACACATAAACACCCCCTTATGTGTCGCAATGATTGGAAAAGAATTGATAGTGGAAGTGAGTGTATCTGAAGCGGGGCCTGGGAAACCCAGCGCCCTCCGGGCGCACCAACGGCGGGGAGCGATTCCGACCCCGCCAAGTTAACATCAGTCCCGCAGCAATCTGGCCGCCCCGCGGGCGGCTCTATTTCATGTGCATGTGACCTGCCGGCGCGGCTTGCTTGCTCTCGTTCACAGTCCCCTTAAGCCGAATGGCCGTGTCGGCCTGTGTGATTCCGTCCACGGCACCTTGAAGCGGGGCGTCCATCTCGGTGCGGATGACGGTGGCGATCCACTCGGGCTTGGCCCCGCCTTCGCACATCGCCCAGCGCATGAGTGGCTCAGTGCCGACGACGATCATGCCGGAGTGGTTGTTGCGGTCGGCGTCCTGCCTGGGGTCGTCCAGGTAGAAGCCGAGCGAGCGGCGCAGGTGGAGTATGTCCTCCGGCTTACCCGTCAGAAACGTCCAGCCCGGCCCCGCCCCGTGCTCCCTGGCGAACGCGCGGAGTTCCCTGGGCGTGTCCTCTTCGGGACTCAAAGAGATCGAGTAGAAGAAGATGTCGCGCCCGCCGCGCCCGCCGAGCAGCCCCTGCACTTCGGCCAGGTGGTGCGTGATGACGGGGCAGATGTCTTTGCAGCGCGTGAACATGAACTGGATGACGACGCGCCTATCCTTGACGAGGTCGTCGTAGAAGTGAACCCGCGCGCCGTCCTGCGTCACAAGCTCGACGTTGGGCAGGTGGCGGCGCTGAATCAGCTCGCGCGGCGAGAGGTTCTGGAAGTTGTAACGCTTGCCTTCGTTCGACGGCTTGCCGCCCGCCGCGGGCTTCCCCTGCGCGTGCGCCGCGGCGACTGCTCCCGCCGCGGTCGCCCCGGCGGCACCGACCGACGCCAGCCAGCCTCTGCGTGTCATTCTCTTCATAGTCTTCGCTCCTTTCTAACGTTCGCTTCGCCCTTTCGAGGCGGCTGGTTTAGGGATTCTGGTTGTTGTCGGTGACGCCGGGCTGCACTTGGAAGAGCAGCATCATGGCGTGATCCTCGTGGACGACGTTGTGGCAGTGCATCGGGTAGTCGCCCGTGAAGTCGCGGAAGCGGAAGAAGAGCTTCACGTCCTCGTCGCCTTGCAGGCGCGTCACGTCCTTGCGCGAGACCTCGACGTTGGGGACGCCTGAGCGGCTGGCGCTCATGCCGCCGCCGCCGCCCTGGAAGGCGCAGCCGTTGCCGTAGCTGCTGTTGTAGCCCGACCCGCTGTAGCTTGAGTAGCGACCGCCGTTGCTTGAGCGCGTGAGTATCTGGTGCTCCTCTAAGTGGACGTGGATGGGGTGCTGCCAGTCGTCGCGCGGGTTCTTGATGACCCAGTTCTCCACAGAGTTCTGCGTCACGGTGAAGCGCAGCTCGTTGCAACTCGCGAACTTGTTGTTGATGACCCACTGGCCGTTGTCGCGGTCGAACTGGAAGTTGCGCGTGATGCGCGGCGTGACGATGGAGGGCAACTGATAAAACGTCGGGTGTGTGGCCGGGTCAACGCTATTGTCCGTCGCCGCGCCGCCGATGCGGAATTCGACGCAGGAGACGCCCTGGCCGGCGGCGAGGATCGTGCAGCTCGGCCCCTGGCCGTCGGTCTGTTGCAGGCGGTTCTCAAGGCGGACGGCGGTGTGGCTGCCGATGAGCTTCTTCACCTGGTTGAAGTCGATGATGATGTCGTATCGCTCGCCGACGCTGAGGCGGAAGCTCGTGACCTGTATGGGGGTGGGCAGGAGGTTGCCGTCGTTGGCGATGACCCAGAAGGGGATGACCGTCGAGGGCGAGAGCGGGTCTGTTAGAAACAGCTCGTAGAAGCGCGAGGGGCCGCCGTCGAGGACGCGGAAGCGATAGCGGCGGGCGCTGACGTTGAGGTACGGCTGGATGATGCCGTTGGCGAGCTGCACGTCGCCGAGCAGCCCCTTGAAGTTGAAGGTGTCGAAGCAGAGCTGGCCCGTCGAGGGGTCGAGCAGCTTGTCGGCGAGCATGATGGGGATGTCGTACTGCGGGTAGCTCGGCAGGCGGAAGCCCGTCGTCTCGTTCCCCGTGTCGTACTGGTTGAACATGAGGTGGAAGCCGGCCATCCCCTTGTAGACGTTCTCGGCGGTGTGGTCGATGCGGTGGTCGTGATACCAGAGCGTCGAGAGCGATTCGTTGATGTCTCCGCCCGGCTGGTGGTCGGAGGCGAAGCCGGCCTGCTGCGCGGTGTAGTATTGGTCGAAGTACTGGCCGCGGAAGAACCAGCGGCAGGGGCCGCCGTCGGACTCGGGCGCGGTGTGAAAGTTGTGCAGGTGCGTGGAGACTTCGGGGACGCCGAAGCCGAGGTTCTGGCTCTGCGTGGGCAGCTCGTTGAAGCGGCGGACGACCCAGGGCTGCTGGTAGCGCGTGACGACGGTCGGAGCCGGGAAGGTCGCCACGTCCGAGGAGGCCGAGCCGCCGAGGTTGAAGCCCCAGATGGTCTGCGCGGGAATGTTCGTGTCGGAGGTGAAGCGGAAGTTGGAGTTGGCGCGCAGTCGCTGGACGAAGTACTGCTGCGGCGTGTACTGGTTGAAGAACTGGAAGCAGTCGGTGCCGGGGCGCAGCGAGCCGTTGAACTGGCCGCGCCCTTCGTAGGGGAGGCCGCCGTTGTTCGGGTTCGGCATGTTGTTCGGGCAGAGGCTCGGCGGCGCGCCGAACTGTAGGCCGGGGTCTGTGATCGAGCGCGCGGGCAGCTCCGGCGGGATGGGGAGCGGGTCAACGAAGACCTTCGCGGGCTGCGGGCTACAGCCGACGTTGCAGCCGCCGTAGCAGCTATTGTGGTCGCCGTAGCTGCCGCCGCCGCCCCAACTGCCGGAGTAGTTCTGCGCGTGTGTGAGTCCGCCCTTCGGGATGAGGACGCCTGCGCCCGTCATCAAACCCATCCTGATGAGGTCGCGGCGTGTGAAGCCCTCCTTCACAAGCTCCAGACGGTTGTTGAGGGCCTGCTGTTCTTCCCTCTCCCTCCTGCGGTTCCTTTTCGAGAAATGCGCCATTGGGGTGCTCCTTTCGGATGGGCCACGTCGAGCGGGCGTTCATCGGCGTGGGTGACGGACGGATGGCGAGTGCCCGCGCCGTGGCGTTCGGGCGTCGGCGACGAAGTGAGAGGATTTACTTGGGGCAGAGTTGCCGGGACGGTCTCGTAAACGCCTCCGGGCGTTCGGGGGCCGTGCGTGCGCCGCCTCCGTGAATCACGCCGGACGGGCGAGACCCTTCCCCGTAGCTGAAAGAATCAGGAGTCGAAAGCAGAGTGCCCGAAGCCGGAAGGAGACTGTGCGCTTACCGCTTCGCTAGGCGCTCTCTCAGGACTTACTGGAGCGACAGAAATCGTTTATGCACCCTTGGGCTGTCTGATTTTACGGGTGATCGAGTTGCGTAGTCTTACCCATCGGAAAAGCGCCCATATAATATGCCCCCTCGAAAGTTTGTCAAGGGTTATTGTCAACTGAAAGTCACGGTGGCGGCCTCGTTACATTGTGGTTGAAAAATGGCGCACGATCTAGCACCTGCCGACCGAGTGTTACTAAATCTTGGCTGGAATTTGAATCCCCGATGTAACGAGGCCGCTACCAAAGTCACCCGTTTTTAGTGCAGCCATTGAAAATGGCGCATTGCGTTGCAGGCAGCAATCAACCGGCCTATGTTGTTTTGTTCGACTTTTCAGTATCGTTCAGAAAAGTGGGTGACTTTCAGCTAATGTCAACGGCAATCAGTTAAGGCGTCGCCACACCTGATTGAGACACATAAACACTTCCTCCCTAAGCTCTTTGTTTTCGGCGAAACTGATTTCACCTGCGTAACTCCCGACATTTTAATCAGATTTTGATTGACTCTCTGTAATGGCGGGTTTACTCTCTAAACACTTCGTAAGGCCCCCAAAATTTCAACGCCCCGTGCTTTCCTCATTGCACAATCACAACAGCTCCCCGTCCAGTACCACTGTGCGAACGCCGCCCCCGACTCCTTTATTCCACCGTCCTCGGAACGTCCTGTAGTTTCGAACAAAGGGAGGCCAGCATGAAAAAGAGAGTAAGACCGGATAAGAAGTCCGGCCCGGATCAGTCTGCCCGCACGTCTCAACCTCAAGACGCAACCCGACACGACTCCACGGCCCCGGCTTCGCGCAGCAGGCGCGTCTTCCTCGCCAGAGTCACCGCCGCTTCCGTCGCGGCGGGCGCTCTCGGCGTGCCGCTATTCATGAAGTCGGGAGGCGCTCAGGCGCAGACCTCGGGGGGCACAGTCTGCCCCGTACCGACCAACTGCGCGCCCGGCTGCGAGGTCGGGCCGCAGGGCGGGACGGCGCGCGCCGACACGTCACAGAAGGCCCGCGACGACGCGGCTCAGGACGAAAGAAACATGGTCATCCCGCAGCACCTCTGCAACGGCGACGAGGCGAGGTACGCGGATCAGAACTATTTCGCCAGCTACAGCAAGGCGCTGAAGAAGACCGACAACATCTTCGGCGAAGTTGACCCGACGGCCTACTGCTCGCTGCTTCAGGCGTTGAAGTCCGGCAATCCCTCGGACTTTCTCTGCATTATCCTGGGGTGCGATTCGCCGACGACCACGGACAGCGCCGCACGCTTCGAGGCGGCGAACGCGCTCTGTATGCCTCCCGGCATTCAACGCCCGCTGGTAGACCCGCAGTCGGGACTGGCCTTCGACCTGGAAGGGATTGACTCACACCAGGCGGTCGTCGCGCCGGACGAAGACGAACCCCTTCTCAGCCCGCCGAACGCGTTCCCGAAAGCCCCGCGATTCGACAGCCTCGAAATAGCGGGGGAGATGAACGAACTTTACTGGATGGCGCTGACGCGGGATGTCAATTTCACGGACTACGACAGCAACTCGCTGACGCAGGCCGCCGCCGCGGAGTTGACCTCCTACGGCGACGAGTTTGAAGGCCCGAAGGAGAACGGTGTGGTGACGACGCATTCGTTATTCCGCGGCCTCACCTTCAGGGACTCGACCTCGGATGTCATCTGCGACCTCGTCGGGCCGTACCTCTCACAATTCCTGAACAGGCCGATCCCCTTCGGCGCGCAGATGGTTGACCCGCGCATCACGACCGTCAAGCCCGGCTTCGACTACATGACCAACCCTTCGGACTGGCTGACGATTCAGAAGGGCTGCACGCCGTCTCAGGCCGACCAGCTCGACGGGCTGCGCTACATCCGCAACGGGCGCGACATGGCGCGCTACGTGCAGATTTGCGTCTCCTACCAAGCCTACTTCAACGCCATGCTGATCCTGCTCGCGCCGAGATGTCAGGGCGGGTTGGAAGCGCCGTTCGACCCCAACAACCCTTACGGCCCGAGCCAGCCCGGCTCGCGCACGCAGACCGGCTTCGGGACGTTCGGCGGCCCGCACATCGCGACGCTGGTGGGCGAAGTCGCCACGCGCGCGCTCAAGGCCGTGTGGTATCAGAAGTGGTTCGTGCACCGACGCCTGAGGCCGGAAGAGTACGGCGGGCGCGTCAACTTCCGGCGCAACGGCCCGCCGCCGCCACACGCGTATCCGATTCAGGACAAGCTGCTCAACTCGCAGGCGGTGCAGAAGGTGACGAGCAAGTACGGCTACTCCTTCCTGCCGGAGGCGTTCCCGGAAGGCTCGCCCGTCCACCCCTCCTACGGCGCGGGACACGGCACCATCGCCGGGGCTTGCGTGACTATCCTGAAGGCGTTCTTCGACGAGACGTTCGTCATCCCCAGCCCGACAATCCCCAGCGCCGACGGACTGAGCACCGTGCCTTACACCGGGTCGGACGCCGCGCAACTGACGGTGGGTTGTGAGTTGAACAAGCTGGCCGGAAACATCCAGGTCGGGGGCCGGAGCTTCGCCGGGGTGCATTACCGCTCGGACTACACCGAGTCGCTCAAGCTCGGCGAAGAGATCGCGATTCAACTCCTTGAAGACACCGGCTACACCTACAACGAGAATTTCGCGGGGTTCCACCTGACTAAATTCGACGGGACGCCCGTGATCGTGGGTAAGAAAAAGACTCCGTGAAGTGTCACGGGGCTTGTGAGAAGCAGCGGAAGATTAGGTTTTAAGGAAGACCTCCCGTTGAGTTGAGTCAGGCACCTTCTACACTCAACCCAACGGGAGGTCTTCCTTTCCAAGAGCGGTCGCATGAGTCCGTAGTTGATTACGTCGCCGGAAAGTTCCGTACAGAGCTGACTTAATTCTTTGAATGACGTTGTCTATTTGAAGAGCCAATTTTATCCAATTCGGTCCTCCCTCCCTTATTCCTTCTTTGTTAAAAGCACATCTACTATCTTCAGTTGGTCAGAAGTGTTGATTCGACCAATTCGGAGGCGACGGCAGTTGACTTACCGAACGGGTTCTTAACCGGGCGCGGGGAATGGCATTCGATCTACAACGCAAGAAATGATGAAAGTCTTTCAACCCGCGCCCAAGATAAATGAGTTGTCATGCCTCTCTGCTCGAAAGACCGTTCTAACTTCGCGACGGTAATGCGCCCTGAACGCCGATGTAATAATTGAATTTCGGCGGCGCTGCGGCTACCAAATTCGGTAAGGCGAAGTTCTGCTTCCCGTCCCCGCCGAATCTGTCCCCGAGCAGGCTGAAGAGTGCTTTGTTTTGCGCTATCGGCAATAGCTCGCCGTTGCAGAGCCGCGCGAGCCGGGAGAACGGGACTTCATAAGGCAGGAGCAGAAGCTCGCCGAGGAATATCTCCGTCAGCCGGGATTCGGGGTCGAGGCCCTGCACCGCCATCGTGTAGTTACATTTAGCGGGGGCTTTACCACGCAGGTCGGGCAAGTTGAAATTATTCTTGCCGTCGCCGCCGAACCGCGTGCCCATATGCGCTTCGAGAAATCTGTATTGGGCCGTCGGGAGCGACTGCCCCGCACATCCGAGCAGCAGTCGCGCGTTCGGGGAGAACGCGGAGATCATCGTCTCGCCGATAACCAGCTCGTTGAAATCCGGCTCGTAGTTGCCGAACAGCGAGATGCAGTATTGACAATTCTTCGGGGCCGCCGCCCGCAGGTCCGGCACCCCGAAGGTTGTCTCGCCGTCGCCGCCGAAAGTGTTCCCCAAGCGTCTAAAGAGCACCTCATATTCGGCGATAGGGAGCACCCGCCCGTCGCAAAAAAATCCAGTCTTGCGGTTCGAAACTAAATGGTAAGAGCAAAATCTGACCTATGAATCGGGGCATAAGTTTTCCTCCTGCTGCGAGCCCTCAATGATGAATGAGGGGATCGAGAGAGACTGGATTGGTCGGGCACTGCGCCCGGATTAAGCGGACTGAAAATAACTAAGGGGCAGATTTTTATCGCTATTCACGGTAAAACTCAATAGCAAAGAGTGCGCAGGGCGCGATGACTATATCGGCTTTCGCGTGGTGGCAACTGCGCGGACGTGAATGTGTACACTCTTAGCTTTGCTCTTTAGCGGTGACTGTTCAGGTGGCACACGTGTAGATTAGCTTTTCTACTATCTCCTGACGCTCATTTCATTTTAGTGAGACTAGACTTGGCGCGGTCTAACAGCGCAGTTCCGGCATGATGACTTTGCCCGCACACATACTCCTGATAGTTTCCATCACACCACGGCCCTGCTTCTTCATAGTCGAGAGGTAGCCCCGCAGCCGGCAGAACTCCACAGCACCATGTTCAGTGCGGAAGCACCCCGACACCTTCTGCTTCACCTTCAGCATCCGCAGGTCTCGCTCCGCCTGGTTGTTGTCAAAGGGTACGGAGAAGTCGGACATGAAAAGTAGGACCTCCTCCCGCTTCGCCTCCAGCCGGCAGGCCAGCTTCCTCCCCGCCGCCCTGATCGGCGACTCCGCCCGACCCCGTCTTTTTGTCCGACCTCTTCTTTGCAACCTCCCGTACAGCTTCTTCGCCTGCCCGATGCACGCCTCATACTTGCCCAAGAACTCTTTCTTCGCCCGCGGCGGTAACTTCTCCCCACCGCGGCGACGCGCTTCGTCCACCGCCGTTTTGATCTCCAGCAATAGTGCCTTTATCTCCACCGCCCACTTCGCCTTGCTTGTCTCGATGACGTAGTTCAACTCCCGCAGGATGTGCGCATTGCACTGTGCATGGCGGCATAGCTCGAACCGGTCATAAGAACTGAAGCCGTCATGCACGACGACTCCCTCGAATCGAGGCAGGATGTCGATTCCTGTGATGGCCCGCTCGCCGCGCCTCCGGTCGTGCGCCAGCAGGGTTAAATCCTCGGTCGCAGAGACGTGCACCCAGTCCTGCCGCTGCGAGACCCGCAACCCCGTCTCGTCCACGCCGAGCACCGCCGACCCCCGCAGTCCCTCCTTGATGACTAACTCCGCACCGGCCAGCCCGCCGGCGCACCCCTTCAGCAGCGTCGCCAACGTCCCCGGCGAGATGTGACAGCCGAAGAGGTCGGCCATCGCTTCTGCGCACCGGTCGTAAGGCAGCAGTTGGTAGCCGAGCAGGTAGGCCGCCACTGACTTCACCCCTCCCCCGTACTGCACAGGTGCCTTGACGTGCGGCGGGAACTCGCCCTTGTTATGCGTGCCGCACCGGCCACAGATGATCGTCGGCACTTGATGTTCAGTGACCTCTATCCTCCGGGGCGGCAGGTCGTGCACCTGGCGGCGCTCCGTGCGCATCACTTCGCCACCGGCCAGCGACGACCCGCAGAGGCGGCAGGACTGCGGCGAGTGGATGACGAGGCGGTCCGGCTCCTCTACGAACTCTAAAGTCGCGCCCGGATGACCGACTTGCCCGCCCTGTTTCCTCCCGCTCTTCTCGCGCAAGCTCCGCGTCCGCTTGCGCCGGTCTTGAGAAGGCGGCAGCGAGGAGTTGCGCGAGTCCTTCATCAAGTGCGCGAGGTGCGCCTCCCGCGCCTGCCGCGTCTGCTTCCTCGCCTCCCTGAGTTCCCTGTTTAGCTCCTTGACCTCCAACTCCAGCCGGCGCACCTGCCGTGCCTTGCTCGCCAACTCCTCTTCGAGATGAGTGACGCGACCCCTGAGCCGTTCTATCGTCCGCAGATGCGCGGCGTTCGCCGCGGCGACGAGCCTCTGCACGCGCCCTTCTTCGACCTCGATCATCTCGTAGAGTTGGCGGAAGGCGGCGGCCACGGCCCAGACGCCCTGGTGGTAGATCTCCCTCACCTCCCGCATCGCTAGCATGGCTACCCGGCCCCCGAAACTCGCCGACCCGAGGCAGGTATGCTGCCGCCGGCGGATCGAAGAAGTATCCCTTTTCAGTCCTCTTTGTCTGGAAGTTGCGGCCAGAAAATTCCGCGCGTGAACGCGGGTAACAGTTGAAAGGGGAAGACCCACCTCTTCCCCTCCACTGTATTCGCCTAGTAGTGAAAGCGGTAGCGCAGCTCGACGTAAACCTGGCGCGGCTCGACGAAGTGCGTGCCGCCGAACGTGTTGCTATTGTCTAACAGAAAGCGCCGGTTCGTCAGATTCACGCTCTGCACCGCGACGAGCCAGTCCTCACCGAACTGTCTGCCCAGTGACAGATCGAGCGTGGTGTGCCCGGGCAGATGCTCCGGCCCGTCGCCGTTAAGAAACCCTGACCCATAGCGAATGTTCCCCGCCACATAACTACGGCTTGGGAGCGCGATGTTAAAGCCCGCGTTCAGAGTGTCGCGCTGGTCGTGGTCGAGGAAGAAGAGTCCCTGCGGCGGCGAGAAGTCGGTCAGCCCGCCCGTAACAGCCCCCCGTCCCTGCGCTCTCTGGTGTGAGTACGTCAGATAAATCTGGCCGCGCCGGAAAAGCAGGGGCGAGTGCGCAGTCACCTCGAAGCCGCGGATGAGCGCGCGCTCGATGGTCAGCGGGAAGAAGATGTTGGAGTTGTCGAGCGCGTCGTGGTCGAAGTAGTTACGCGCGGCGGTGCGGAAGTAGTCCGTGTCAATCGTCCAGCCTTTGACGGGGACGGTCAGGCCGAAGAGGTGCTCTTCGTCACGCTCGCCGCGCAAGGGGATAAAATCAACGCCCTGCGCGAGCGCGAACTCCAAAAGAGGGCCGGAGAGAGTCGAGAGCGGCGGGGCTTGATAGTAACGCCCGTAGAAGCCGTGCAGGACGAAGTTCACGTGCGGGATGCGGATCGCTATCCCTGCGCGCGGGCTGGTCGCGTTTTCGGTGAGCGCGCCGCGGAAGCGTGTGAAGCGCAGGCCGCCCGTCAGCGTCAGCCATGACAACGGCTTATACTGATCTTCGAGAAAGGCGACCTCAAGGTCGCCGTGCGGTCGCTCCCGCTGTTGCAGGCCGAGAGAGTTTCCGTCCTCATCAACGCCCCGCAAACTGAAGAACGCCGAGTCGCGCTGAAAGAAACCGTAGAAGCCGGCCTTCGCGTTGTGTTGTCCTGTGAGGGCGCTTAACACCACCTGTGCGCCGGCGTACTGCGAACTGCGTTCATCGGTCGCAGAGGCCGGCGTGTCATTTGCCCCGCCGGCGAATGCCGCGCGGTTGTAGTGATAGAAAGGCGAAACGGTCAGCAGGAATTTCGTGTTGAAGGTGTGCACCCATGAGAAGTTGACGAAGCCGTCGCGCTCGCGCTCCGTATCTCGGATGCCTACGTCCTGCGCGTCCTGGTCGTTCGGCACCTGAAAAAAGTCTCTGCGGGCGGCGAACGCGAAGCGCAGTTGATCTGCGGGCGTCGCGGTATAGAGCAATGATGCGAAGCCGCCGAAGCCGTTGCTCTGGTCGTGCATCACGGACGGAATCGGAGTCTCCAACCCGTAATCGCTGCGGTTGCCGCTCACGCTCGCGTAGTAAGCGAAGCGCTTGGTGTGGCTGCCGAAGCTCAACTGATCGTTGGTCTGGTGGAAGTTGCCGTAAGATAGCAGGAACTCGCCTTCACGCTCGCGCTCGAAGCCGCTGCGCGGGACGACATTGAAGACGGCGTAGGTTCTATCACCGTATTCCGCGGAGTAGCCGCCGCGCTGCACCTCCAGGTAGTCAATATCTTTCGGATCGAACTGCGGGCCGACCGTATCCGCGATGTTAGTATTAGGCACGGGCACGCCGTCAACGAGCCACGTCACCTGATGCCCGCCGCGGACGTGCAGTTGGTTGTGAGTGACGAAAGCGCCGGGCACGTAGTTCGTGATGAGGGCGAGACTGTTAGTGCGATCAGCGCCGGGCGTGCGCGCGATCTGTTGGCGGCTGACGAGTGTGGTCGGAGTCGGCGAGTCGGAGCCGACCTGCTCCGGCGTGGCGATCACGTCAACGCTCTGCGACAGGGGCGCGACTGCCAGTTGAAGGTGCAATAAGGGGGCGCTGTCGGAGACGACCGTGACCGGCTGCTCGATCTTGCCGAAGCCGCCCGATTCGACGGTCAAAAGATATTCGCCGATGGGCACGGCGCGGAAAAAGAAGATGCCTACATCATTGGTCTGTATAGTTTGGGAGAAGGCGGAGGCACGGGCGCGCAGCGTCACGCTCGCGCCTTTCACCGGGTCTTGATGCGGGTCGTAAACGATCCCGCGCACGTCGCCGAAAACCGACGCCGAGGCGTTGGCCGCGCAGAGCAGCACAAAAAAGGCGCACAACAGAATATGATGGAGCTTCACGTTCCCTCCCGTGAACTGAGAGTCCGTCTCACGACTAGCCGCGAGATAGACAAACACGTAGGCCGCGCCCGCCCATCATCGAACGCGCGCAACTGAGGTTACAGAGGTCAGGTGCGATCTCAGAAGGGGAGGGGCGGCGCGCGTGGGCGGCAGCGCCTGCGAAGCGCAGCGGGCGTGGCAGTCGGGCTATGTATCGCTCGTAAGGAGCGCCCTGCGGTCAGCGGGCGTGACCAGCGGGCTCGAGACCTGGCTGACTTTTCGCGCGAGGAGTTCCTGCCCGATACGCCGAACGCCGCGGTGCCACAGCCGGGGTCACAGGGCGTCGTCATCATCGCCGCGTCCGCCGCAGGCGAAGGTGTAAAGATTCGCTCAGGCCCTTGCCGCAAGCCGAGGCGTGCCGCCCCGCTAACTAGGAGCCGGGCACCGCAGAGCTTCTCCACCGGCGAGTTCGGCGTCCTCTTCCTAAGGGGGAGACGGGCGTGGCACGAGCCGCCGGAGCAGGAGCCTGCCAAGTGCGGCACACGCCCCGCGCAGCAGGCCATCGCACACAGGCCCGCGGAGGCGAGAGCGCCGGCGGGGACGCTTGCCGAGAGCAGCGCGAAGACAATCGCCCCGGCTATCAGCCGCGGGATGAAGGTGGATGATCTGCGCGCAACGGATGACACTTCCGGCGTCCCTGCTAACCGTAAAGGTTGAATGTAGGCGGGCGGGATTGTGTCACTCGGCGGGGTGAGATGCAAGGTTAGAATCTTCCGCGGACATGCTTAGATATTTCCATTAGGGAAGCGAATCTACAGGCCGGCCACCTAATTAAAAACCGCCCTCGAACCTAGTGTGAGTATCTCACTTTGACGGTAGGAAATATTTGACAGCGGCGGGTGCCCTATCTATAGTATTTTAACCCTCGTTGGCATCCAGGCTTATTGAGATCGTGAGCAGCAAAACCGGGTCGGCCCTGAGACTTCAGTGTTCGCTTATGGCGCGCGTAGTGTCGTGCCTGCTGCTGACCGCCATCTTCCTGGGCGCGACGGTTGATGTCGTTCACCAACACGGCACGTCACCGCTTAAGACGGGCGTCGGCACGCCCGCGACCGCAGCTGCCGCCAGCGCCGGTACTGCATATAACTCCTCGACCGACGACCCGCTTCAGAGTAAAGATTGCTCGATCTGTCAGCTCCACCGGCAACTGTCCGGCGGGCTGCAATACGGGCCCGTGTTCCTGCCGGCACCGCCGGCTCAGCACGCCCCGGTAATCACCGCTCCGGTTCCCTACTTCTCCGCCGGTAGCACGCCGCGACGCGGGCGCGCTCCGCCGCAAAACTCCCTGTCATAGCTTGCGCCTTCGCCACCCTGTCAGCCGCCCGGCTTACGGGGCGAACTACCGCAACCATTCACTGGCGTGATCGCCGCGCCGTCTTCGGACGGCACCCGCGCTTATTTCGCACGCGCGGGTTGCCGCCGATTTACTGGCCGTGGCGTTCAGATCCGTGAAAGACACACAGGGAGGATAAAGTCGATGACGCAGAGAAGCATTCCTAAGTCCGCATTCCATCTCGCTCTATTATTGATCATCACCGCCGGCACCGTTCTACCGCTCTCGGCGCAGGCGATTGGCAGCGCCGGCACGGTGACGGGCGTCGTCACAGACCCGAACGGCGCGGTCGTGCCCAACGCCTCGGTAACTATCTCGAACCAGCTCACGGGCTACACGCGCACCGTCAACACCGGCGACGACGGCTCCTTCCGGTTTAACGACGTGCCGCCCAACAACTACCACATCATCGTCTCGGCCACGGGCTTCGGCACCTCGCATCAGGACTTGACGGTTCGCACGTCCGTGCCCATCAGCCTCAAGATTCCGCTCGCCGTCGGCGGCGCGACCGAGACCGTGACAGTCACCTCGGGCGGCGCGTCGGAACTTGTCGAGAACGTCCCTTCGGCGCACGTGGACGTTGATAAGACGCTCATCGACCGCCTGCCGCTCAGAGACCCCGGCAGCGGCCTGAGCACGGCGGTCACGCTGGCCGCTCCGGGCGTGGCCGCGGACTCGAACGGCGGCTACCACCCGTTAGGCGACCACTTCGAGTCGAACATCTCGCTAGACAACCAGCCGATCTCCGACCAGCAGAGCAAGTTCTTCTCGACGCAGATACCCACCAACATCATCGAGTCGATGGAGGTCATCACGGGGGCGACGCCCGCCGAGTACGGCGACAAGACGAGCCTCGTCGTCAACGCCATCACCAAATCGGGCCTCAACCAGAAGAAGCCGACGGGGAGCCTCAACTTCCTCTACGGCACCTTCGGCACCACCCACGAGGACGCGGCGCTGGCCTACGGCAACGCCAAAGCAGGCAACTTCGTGGCCTTCAACTTCGACCGCTCGGGCCGCTTCCTCGACGCGCCGGAGTTCACGGTGCTCCACGACCGCGGCACGGCAGCGAACGTCTTCGACCGCTTCGACTACAGCCCGAACTCGAAGGACACTTTCCACGGCAACCTCTTCATAGCGCGCAACAACTTCCAGACGCCGAACACCTTCGACCAGCAGGCGGTCGGCCAAGACCAGCACCAGCTCGTCCACACCATCAACTTCGCGCCCGGCTACGTCCACGTCTTCGGCCCGACGACGGTGCTGACCGTGAGCCCCTACTACCGGCTCGACAACGTCAGATATTCCTCCAGCCCGAATCCGTTCTCGGACCAGCCGATCACGTTCGGCGAGTCGCGCCGGCTCAACAACGTCGGCGTCAAGGCCGACGTGGCCTACGTGAAGGGGCGGCACAACGCCAAGTTCGGCGTGCAGCTCTCGCACACCTTCCTGACCGAAGGCTTCCAGTTCGGCATCACCGACCCGACGTTCAACGACCCGGCAAGCCCGGACTTCCTGCCCGGCCTCCTCCAGTTCGACCTGACGCGCGGCGGGCAGCCGTTCGCCTTCCGCGGCCACGCGGACATCAAGCAGGAGGCGCTCTTCGCGCAGGACAGCCTGACGCTGGGGAACGCGACCGTCCTTCTGGGCGTGCGCTTCGACAACTACAACGGTCTCACGCATGACCGGCTGCTCCAGCCGCGCCTGGGCCTCTCCTACCACGTCGTGCGGACGGGGACTGTCCTGCGCGCCTCCTACACGCGCAACTTCGAGACCCCGTACAACGAGAACCTGATCCTGTCGAGCGCCACCGGCGCGGGCGGCCTCGCCAACGGCATCCTCGGAGACACGAGCAACCTGCCCCTGCGACCGGGCCGGCGCAACCAGTTTAACGTCGGCTTCCAGCAGGCCATCGGCAAGTACGTCATCCTCGACGGCGACTACTTCAACAAGCGCACCGACAACGCCTTCGACTTCAACGTCCTCTTCAACACCTCGGTCGTGTTCCCGATCTCGTGGCAGAAGTCGAAGATCGACGGCGTCTCGGCGCGGCTCAACCTGACGAACTACCACGGGCTTTCGGCCTTCGTGGTCGCCGGGCACACAAGGGCGCGCTACTTCCCGCCTGAGAGCGGCGGTCTGTTCTTCAACTCCGACCTGCCGACGGGCGTCTTCCGCATCGACCACGACCAGGCGTTCCAGCAGACGACTCAGGTGCAGTACCAGTTCCAGCAGTGGAAGCGGCTCGCCCCTTACGTCGCCTTCACATGGCGCTACGACAGCGGCCTCGTCGCCGGCGCGGTGACCGATTTCGCCACGGCGCTCGGCTTCACCGCGGACGAGCAGCAACAGATCGGCCTCTTCTGCGGTGGCGTCGTCGCCACGCTCTCTAACCCGATCACCACCTGCACGGACTCGAACCGCGGCGCGCTGCGCGTCCGCATCCCCGCGGACGGGGCGGAGAATGACGACTCGAACCCGCCGCGCATCGCGCCGCGCCACCTCTTCGACCTCAGCGCCGGGACGGACAACCTCCTGCGCACCGAGCGCACGAAGATGACGCTGCGGTTCACGGTCATCAACCTGACGAACAAGGAGGCGCTCTACAACTTCGAGTCCACCTTCAGCGGCACGCACTTCGTCAGCCCGCGCACCTTCCAGGGGCAGGTCGGCCTCACTTTCTGAGGGCCGGGCGGCGGCTCTTCCGCACCGTTAACCTATCCTGAGAACTCGGAGAATCGGATCGTACAGACCCGATTCTCCGAGTTAATTGAAGCCGGCGACCCCGGCGCGCGATGTTGATAGATTGCTTACTCTTTACGTCGTACCTGTCGGACGAGGAGATCACTTGGCGGGAGGGACTCCTCGCCGTCGCCGTCGTCTTATTGGCGGGGGTGATATTCAATCGGCTGGCCGCGCGGGCGCGGAAAGAGCACCGGCGACGCAAGCGCCCGCGCAACCAGAAGGTCAAGGTTGATAGGATTCGAGGAGGTCACAGGCTGAAGAGGAACTGATAGGTCTGCTTCGGGACCCGTTCTTAAACCCGCCCTTCTCCTGCCTACTCAGCCTCCCAGCTGAGTGACAACAAAACAAAGAAACAAAGTCCGTAGTCACCAGCACATGCCGCCCTTCGATTACCCCCGGCGGTAGTGTATGAGTCGGAAGATGAAATGTTGTAAGCTGCGCTCAGCTTATGCTGACGCTCCTCTTCACTTCGCTGGCGATGTGCTCGACCCTGGCCGGCGGGTACGTCGCCGTCGCCGCGCGTCGAAGCATCCACCTCCTGATGGGACTCGGCGCGGGCGTCCTGCTCGGCGCGGTCTTCTTCGACCTCCTGCCCGAAGCCCTGTCCGTGGCCGAAGGCCAGGGCTGGGACTTCCGCGTCGTCACGGGCGTCGTGCTGGCAGGCTTCCTTCTCTTCTACCTGGCGGAGCGGCTGCTCGTCCTGCACGCCTGCCCGGAAGGCGATTGCACGAACGAAGTCCACCAGCACATCGGTCGGCTCGGCTCGGTCGGCTTGATCGTTCACAGCACGCTCGACGGCGCGGCCATCGGTGCGGCCTCACTCGTCAACTGGCGCACGGGGTTGCTGGTCGCGCTTGCCGTCGTCGCCCACGACATGAGCGACGGGCTGAACACGATCCTTCTGGTCACGCACGGCGAGCGAGCGCGCCGCGGCGATTACCTCTTCCTCGTCATGGACGCCGTCGCGCCCGTCGCCGGCGGACTGGTCGCCCTGGTGGTGCTACCGCCCGAGCGCGCGCTGGCCGTCTTCCTCGGCTTCGCCTCGGGCTTCTTCCTCTATACCTCGACGAGTGACCTGCTGCCGGAGGCGCACCGGCGCTCGCCGAGTCTGACGGTCTCGGTGGCCGCCATCATCGGCATAATTTTCATCGCGGTCGCGGTGCGGATAATAGGTAAATGAGACGGAGAGAGAAAGTCTTGCGCGCCGGCTCAGGTAAGACGCTACCGCTTGAGCTTGCGCATCTTCGTGACCTGAACAGTTACCTTTAGCGGGCGAGTGAGCGCAGCGAGCCTAGTAGGTCGAGGCGCACCCCGCCCGCGCTTTGCCGCTCCGCTGCCCGTTTCACCCCCTCAGACGGCCCGCGGCATCCCCGGATTCAGCACGGGGCATTTAAACGCGGAAAGCTTGAACCTCGCCCCTGTTCGGTGATATAAGGCCGCCCATCCCACGGGTGCTTTTCCTTTTGCCGCCGGGCGACCCCGGCGGCCTCACTTTCCACTTCGGCCAGGACAGGAGACTTCGACACATGAGACACGCGCTTACCTTAGCGGCGATGCTCGTCGCCGTCTGCTTTCTCTTCTCGACCGGCACCCCCAGAGCGTTACAGGAGGCCGCGGGCGCGGGCGCGGTGCCCGCCCCGCTCGCCACCCCCGCGCTGACCGAGCCTTGCCCCGAAGGTATAGACGACATCGACCACTGCACGATGCCGGGCGGCTGCGGCGAACTCGGCGACGACCTGCTCAACCGCGCCAAGAACAGAACCGACATGCCGCCCGCCACGGCGCAAGTCCAGGTGATGAGCACCGCCGAGATGAAGGCGCTGCCACAGCCGAAGACCTGGGACACCGGAATGAGCAGAGAGAAGGTGAGGCAGGCGGGCGAGGGCAAACTCGTCAGCCTCACCGGCTACCTCCAGGTCGCCAAGCACGAGGGCGCGGAGTCGTGTAACTGCGACCTGACGCGGCGGGCTGACACCGACGTTCACATGGTGATGGTCTCCGACCTTGAAGATGAGGAGACCGACTCGGTGACGGCGGAGATCACGCCGCGCTTCCGCGAGTCGGCGAATCACCTGCCGGGCTGGCTGTGGGTCAACGTCAAGAACAACCTCGAAGGCGAGTACATCAGGGTCACGGGCCGGCTGATGCTCGACACCAAGCACATCCCGCAGCTTCACAGGCTCCAAGGCGAGCGCGCCAACAAGGGGCTGGCGCGGGCGACGAACTGGGAGGTGCATCCGATTATGAGGATCGAGGTGTGCAGGAAGTCCACCACGGCCTGCGACCAGGGCAAGGGCTGGGAGCCTTACAACTGAAGAAGGCGGGCTACCGCCCGCCGCCACGAATCGCGCCGCCGTCCGCGCAAGGGCGGACAGGGGGCGCGGCCTCACAAGCCCGCAAGGTTTGTGAGAAGAGGCCCGGTCGCGCCGGGGTGAGCACGTCGCTGACCGGGCCTTTCCCATCAACCACACAATCAAAAGGAGTTCCCCGTGAAAAAGATTGCTTGGGGTATCACTACGACGTTATGTGCCGGGATTTTGGCCGCCGGAATTCTGCTGGCCTATGACTTCAGGAGCGGGGCGGCGAATAACAGCGGGGACGCATTTCACCAGCACCACCAAGAGTTGGATTTCACTCTCCCTTCGAGTGAGCCGGTGATCGTGCCTCTTCCTCAGGGGGTGGGGGCGATTCAGGTCATCCTAGTCGCCACTGGCACGGACGAAAACAACGCCCGGTGGGACGCCATATTCCCTTCGACAATCTACTACGACGAGCGTTCGGGTTACGCCTACACCACCTCGGCGAATTCCGTGGCCGACCTCATTAATACCAACACGGAAGCCGTCGCGACGGACGGGACATCCTACGCGCTCTCTCAACCGTATGCCGGGAGCAGGAGCCTTCGCTTTTCTAAGTACGACGGGCCAAACACCGACAAGGTTAATTATGTAATAGAGCTTTGGTACTAGCCCGCGGACAGCCGGAAGGAATCGGCTTTCCTAAGCGACACCTGATTCGCGGCGCGGCTCAGTACCACTCGGCGACTCCGCCGTGGTGCGAGCACGTGCCCTGCCTGTGCGCGCTGTAGCTGACAGTGCCGTCGGCGCACCGGGCCGTCGCGCCCGATGGGCGCGAAGAGTTTGAGTCGGCGTTCGTCGCCTTCGGCTTCTTCGGCTTGTGCGTGGAACTCCGGTGCGTGGAATTGGAGTGGTTAGTCCTAGCCAAAGCCGGGGCGAACGTGCAGGCCACGAGCAGGACGGTCGAAAGTAAGAGTGACGTAAGGCGCATGGGTGTGACCCTCCGGCGGTGCCTTATATCAGACATCGGCAGAGAAGAAAAGGGCGACGGTTTTAACCGTCGCCCTTTTCTTCTCTGTCCGACCGCTCAGGTTAGGAGAACACGCCCGTTACGGAGGGCAGGTGCCGGAGCCGACGTTGATGGTCAGGCCGCGCGAGACGCTCGCGTTGCCGATGGCGGCGATCACCAGCCCGACCTGCTTCGTCGCGACCGGCGAGGTCGTGACGTTGAAGGACGGGCTTGCGGTCTGACCCGCGGGGATAAAGACGCTCGCGGGCACGGTCACTCCGGCGAGGCTGAGTGTCGAGAGGTTGACGGTCAGTCCTCCCGCGGGCGCGGGGCCGGTCAGGAAGGCTTGGCCCGTCGTGTTCTCGCAGCCGCCGGTAAGCACCTGCTTCGTCAACAGCACCTTCTGCAAGTTGGCGGCGTTGACGGTGGTCGTCACGCTGTCGCTGTTGTTGGCCGCGACGGGGTCTTGCTCGTTGCCCGTGACGGAGGCCGTGTTGGTTATCGCCCCCGCTGCCGAGGACGTGACCGTCACCGTCACCGTCGCCGTCGCGCCCGTGCCGAGCGAGCCGAGGTTCGCGGTCACGATGCCGGTCGAGCCGACCGGCGGCGTGATGAGCGAGCCTTGGCTCGTCGTCGCCGAGACGAACTTCATCGAGGCCGGCAGGTTGTCAGTCACCACGACGCCCGTCGCGCCCGTCACCGTGCTGTTGTTCTTCGCGACCAGTGTGTAGGTCACGTTCTGGCTGACGAAGATCGGGTTGGCCGAGGCCGTCTTCTGCAACGACAGGTCTGTCTGCTTGACCGCGGGCAGGCCGTTGACCGACGCCGAAGAGTTGCCGGTCGCCGGGTCCCACTGGCCCGCGGTGATCGAGGCCGTGTCGTTCAGAGTCCCCTCGTCCCGCGGCTTAACGCTTATCTGCACGTTGACCGTAGAGCCTGCGGCCACCGGGCCGAGGTTGCAGCTCACCGCGCGGCCCGCCGGGTCGTAGCCGCAGGTACCCTGCGTGGACGTGGCCGAGGTAAACGTCACGAGCGAAGGCAGAACGTCAACCAGCGTGACGTTCGTCGCCGCAGCGTCGCCGGTGTTCGTGACGACCGGCTTGTAGTTGAAGTTCGTCCCGACCGGCGCGGGATTTCTGTCCGCGGTCATCGAGATGTTCAAGACCGCCGAGAGGACGTTGACAGACACTTCCTTCGACGCGTTGTTGAAGTTCGCCGTGTCCGTCGGCACGAAGTCGGCGTGCAGGTTGTGCGACCCCTTGCCGAGAACGGTGCCAGCGGCGGGCGTGTAGGTGAATGCGCCGGGCGTGTTCGCCGTAGCGTTCAGTTGCGTCGCGCCCAAGGCAGTCCCGTAGGTGATGTCCGCGGGGTTGCCCCACGTGATCACCGGCGTGCCCTTATTGATGTTGAAGGTGTGCGACACGTCGGGCGCGGCGTTGTAGTTGGAGTCGCCCCCCTGCGACGCGGTGATCGTGCACGACCCCGCGCCGGTGATGTGAACCGTGTTTCCGCTCACGGTGCAGTTGCCCGTGGCGCCGAAGCTCACGCCGAGGCC
>Ga0209581_1000904_pt1 | contig 42692 bp, 37 predicted proteins | sample Coa_R2_FD_187160 | JGI IMG/M metagenome (GOLD analysis project Ga0209581, IMG submission 187160) | Surface soil microbial communities from Centralia Pennsylvania, which are recovering from an underground coalmine fire - Coalmine... | ecosystem: Environmental > Terrestrial > Soil > Unclassified ...
CGCGGCCGTGGTAATTCCCCCGCCGCCGCTTGTGGGGAGAGGTGCCGGAGCGGTCGAACGGGGCGGTCTCGAAAACCGTTGTCCCTCTTGCGGGGGACCGAGGGTTCGAATCCCTCCCTCTCCGCCACTTCAGAACCGAACTGCGAACGTCCCCGTCCCCCTCCGCCAGGGGGCCGCAGCGCGGAGGCCGCCGGCGTGCAGCGGCACAGGCCTGCCCCGCAGCTCGGGCGACGGGCGGCGCCGATCGTGGCCGCCTCCGGCATTCGCGCGAATTAAGCATCAATTTGTTTGCGTTGCCGGCGGCGGCAGGCGATGTCTCGCCCGCCCCGCAGCTACCCCAGGTGAGCGACATGGCCCAGCCCCGCAGCGTCCGCCGCCCGCCGCGGCCGACCACCGAAACGGTGGAGGAATTCCTCGCCCGCGGCGGCCGGATCGAAAAGATCACCGATTACCCCGACCCCGAGGGCCGGGTGATGCGGCGCAGCTCGTACCGCAAACCGGCGGGCGCCGCCGCGCCGGACGGCGAATAGCCGGGTCCCGCCGCCGCGCCCGCCGCCGCGGCGGGCCGCCAGCTTTTGTTTGGCCGCGGCGCCGCGACGGGTCAAACTCTCCCGGGATCGGACCGGAGGGAGACCAGCGTCATGGCTGAAACCGGCGCGGCCGCGCCGCACGGGGTGGCGAGCGGCCCCGGCGAGATGATGGGGAATGCCGGCCCGGGCATGCTCGCCGGGCTGCGCGTCGTCGAAATCGCCGACGAGCGCGCCGAGTATACCGGCCTGCTGCTGGCCGGGCTCGGCGCCGAGGTGATCAAGATCGAGCCGCCGGAAGGCAATGCGACGCGCCGCATCGGCCCGTTCCTCGACGACCGCCCCGGGCTCGAACGCTCGCTGTTTTTCTGGAACTACAACCGCAACAAGAAATCGGTCGTGCTCGACCTGCGCGAGGCGGCGGACCGCGAGCGCCTCCTGCGCCTCCTCGGCGGCGCCGACATCCTGCTCGATGCGAGCTGCGGCGCGCTGAACCAGGTGCTGGAGCTCGACCGCGCCGCGCTCAACCGCCGCTTTCCGGCGCTGGTCACGGCGCGGATGACGCCGTTCGGCGACGACGGGCCGTGGGCCGAGTTCAAGGGCTCCGACCTCGTCCACCTGGCGCTCGGCGGGGTGATGATGAATTGCGGCTACGACCCCGACCCCAACCTCGAATACGACACGCCGCCGATCGCGCCGCAGGCCTGGCACGCCTACCATATCGCCGGCGAGCAGCTGGCCACCGGCATCATCGCCGCGCTGATCCACCGCGAGCGCAGCGGCGAGGGGCAGGACGTTTCGGTGGCGATCCACGAGGCGGTGTCGAAAAACCCCGAACAGGACATCATGTACTGGGTGATGCGGCGGGTGCCGCTGTGGCGCTTGACCAACCGCCACGCCGCCGAGTTTCCCAACCATTCGCCGAGCATCTGCCATACCAAGGACGGGCGCTGGTTCATCTCGCACGGCATGGGCGCGCGCGACCTGAAGAACCTGGTGCCGCTGCTGGCGAAATACCGCGCCGAGGCCGACCTGCAGCCGCCCCCGCCGGACGCCGATCTGCGCGCCCGCCAGGTGCCCGGCACCGCCGCCGGCGACGAGACGCGGGCGCACATGCTCGACGTGGTGCAGCGCTTCATCCGCGCCTGGGCCTACAAGGACATGCCGTGGCGCGAGGCGCAGGAGGCCGGCCTGTTGTGGGCGCCGCTGCGCAAGCCGCACGAGAACGCGCTCGACGCGCACTGGCTGGCGCGCAAGACCTTTGCCGATGTGTGGCACCCCGAGCACGGCCGCAGCTTTCGCTATCCGACCAGCAAATGGCTCAGCAACAAGACGAGCTGGCAGGTCGGGCGCCGCGCTCCGCTGCTCGGCGAGGATACCGAGGCGGTGCTCGGCGAGGCGCCGCGCCGGCCCTGCGTCCCGGCCAGCCCGCGGCGGGTCGAAAATCCCCGCCGGTCCGCCCTGCACGGCAAGCCGTTCCCGCTGCAGGGCATCCGCATCCTCGATTTCGCCTGGTTTCTCGCCTCGGCCGGCGGCACCCGGTTTCTCGCCGCGCTCGGCGCCGAGAGCCTCAAGGTCGAGTGGAAGGACAATCCCGACACGCGGCTGGCGGCGATGGCGCCGGTCGGCGGCCGCGCCGCACGCGAGGCGGCGACCGGGCCGCTCCCCGGCGTGCGCGACAGCGACATGGGCGGCCAGTTCAACAACAAGAATGCCGGCAAGCGCGGCATCTCGCTCAACATCCGCCACCCCAAGGGGCTGGCGATCGCCAAGGATCTGGTGCGGCTGTGCGACGTCGTCGCCGAGGGGTTCTCGCCCGGCGTGCTGCAGCGCCTCGGGCTCGGCTACGACGTGCTGAAGTCGATCCGCCCCGACGTCATCTATATCCAGCAGTCCGGCATGGGGGCGCACGGCACCTACGGCCGCATGCGCACGGTCGGGCCGGTCGCGGCCGCGTTCGGCGGCCAGGGCGAGATGTCGGGCCTGCCCGAGCCGGCGATGCCGGTGGGCTGGGGCTATTCCTATCTCGACTGGATGGGCGCCTACGGCTATGCCCTGGCCCTGCTCGGCGCCATCTACCACCGCGAGCGCACCGGCGAGGGCCAGTGGATCGACGCCTCGCAATGCGAAAGCGGCATCTTCCTGACCGGCGCGACGATCCTCGACTGGTCGGCCAACGAACGCGTCTTCCGCCGCTACGGCAACCGCTCGCCGTACAAGCCGGCGGCGCCGCACGGCGCCTACCGCTGCCGCGGCAAGGACCGCTGGATCGCGATCGCCTGCTTCGACGAGGCCGAATGGCAGGCGCTGGCGCGGGTCGCCGAGCGCGGCGACTGGCTCGCCGACCGCCGCTTCGCCACGCTGGAACAGCGCCTTCAGTACCAGGACTCGCTCGACGCCGCGGTCGAATCCTGGACCGAGACCCAGGAGCGCTACGACTGTATGATGAAACTGCAGCGCGCCGGGGTGCCGGCCGGGGTGTGCCAGAACGCCGAGGACCGGGTCGACACCGACCCGCAGCTGCGCCACCTCAACTGGCTGACCGAGGTGACCGGCACCAAGATCGGCACCTGGCCGGTCTACGAGCTGCCGATGAAGTTGAGCGCGACTCCCGGCTATATCGGCGGCATCACCAATCGCGGCGCGCCGTGCTATGGCGAGGACAACATGTGGGTGCTGACCGAGCTGCTCGGCCGCACCCCGCAGGAGGTCGAGCGGCTGGCCGAAGAGGGAGTGATCTGATGGAGCTGAGCGGTGCGGTGGCCCTGGTCACCGGGGGCAATGGCGGGCTCGGGCAGCGCATCTGCCACGCGCTCGCCCGCGAGGGGGTGCATGTCGCGGTGATGTACGCGCAGAGCCGCGGCGAGGCGGAGGCGGTGGCCCGCGACATCGCCGCGCAGTACCAGGTCGGCGCCGCGGCCTTCGGCTGCGACGTCACCGACGGCGCCGCGGTGGCCAAGGTGGCCGAGGACGTGACCCGGCGGTTCGGCCGGCTCGACATCCTGGTCAACGACGCCGCCTACAACAAGGCGATCCCGTTCCCCAACCTCGACGAGCTGACGATCGAGGTGTGGGACAGGATTCTCGCCGTCAACCTGACCGGCCCGATGCGCCTGATCAAGGCGGTGGCGCCGGCGATGAAGGCGCAGGGGCGCGGCCGCATCGTCAACATCGCCTCGGTGGCGGGGGTGGCGCCGACCGGCTCGTCGATCGCCTATGCGGTGTCGAAGGCCGGCCTCATCCACCTGACCAAATGCATGGCGGTGGCGCTGGCGCCGGAGGTGCTGGTCAACTGCGTCGCCCCCGGCCATCTCGAAGGCACGCGGGCGACCGCCAATCTGCGGCCCGAGCAGACCGAGCGCTCGCGCGCAAGCGCGCTGCTGAAACGCTCCGCCGACAAGGACGACTGCGCCGACATGGTGGTCACCATGTGCCGCACCGAAACGATGACCGGGCAGACGATGGTCATCGACGCCGGGCGTTACTTTACCTGACAGGGTGGGAAAGGGCGGAGCGATGAAGGACATCTCCGGCAAGACCGCGATCGTCACCGGCGCCGCCTCCGGCATCGGCCTCGCCATCGCCACCGCGCTCGCCGAGGCCGGCGCCAACGTGGTGATGGCCGACATCCAGAAGGAGGCGGTCGAGGCCGCGGCGCACGCCTTGTCCGGCACCAACAAGCGGGTCATGCCGGTGCGCATCGACGTGACCCAGGAGCAGACGGTGGTCGACGCCCTGGCCGCGGCCGAGCGCCAGTTCGGCCGGCTCCACATCGCCTGCAACAATGCCGGGGTGCCGATGCACGGCGCCCGCCTCGTCGAGGTGCCGCGCGCGGACTGGGAATTCGTCGTCGGCGTCAATCTGTGGGGGGTGATCCACGGCATCCGCCATTTCGTGCCGGCCATCCTCAAGCACGGCGAGGAGGGGCACGTCGTCAATACCGCCTCGGTCGCCGGCTTCCAGAACCGCCGCGGCACCGGTCAGGGGCCGTATTCGATGACCAAATACGCGGTGGTGTCGCTGTCGGAAGCGCTCGAACACGAGCTCGAAGGGACGCCGGTCGGCGTCACCGTGCTGTGCCCCGGCCCGATCGCCACCAATATCGCGCGCGGCGCCCGCAACCGGCCCGACCATATGGGCGGGCCGCTGGTCCGCGCCGGCGACGAGGCGGTGCTGGCCGAACGGCTCGCCGCCACCGGGCTCGATCCGAAGACGGTCGGCGAGCGCGTCGTCGAGGCGATCCGCAGCGGCACGTTCTATGCCTTTGTCGGCGCGGTGCCGGCCGAAGTCATCCGCGTCCGCCACCGCCGCATCGAGGCGGCGCTGAACAGCAAATGGGTCAGCCATTACTGAGGAGGGCGCGCAATGAGCGAAGCCAAACTCGCACCGAACCTGCCGGACTGGATGGTGGAGCACGCCAAGCGCTACCTGTCGAGCGGCGGCAGCGACGGGCATCTCTACCGGATCAGCCAGCCGGGGCGGCCGCAGCTCACCGTGCCGTCGCTGCTGTTGACGACGACCGGGCGCAAATCGGGCGAGAAATACATCTTCCCGCTGTTCTACGGCGAGGACGGCGGCCGCTATTTCGTCGTCGCCTCGAAGGGCGGCGCACCCCGGCATCCGGTCTGGTATCTCAACCTCCAGGCCAACCCCGAGGTCGAGGTCCAGGTCGGCACCCGGAAGCTGAAGGCGCGCGCCCGCACCGCCGCCGGCGAGGAACGCGCCCGGCTGTGGCAGAAGGCGCTGCAATTCTGGCCGCCCTACGCCGACTACCAGAACAAGACCGAGCGCGAGATCCCGGTGGTGGTGCTGGAGCCGGCGGGATGAGGGCAGGCTGCGCCGCGCCGCGACACGGCCTATATTCGCCGCCGAAAGCGGAGACGAACACAATGGCAAAGCATCCGCGAATCGTGCTCGATCCCAAGCTTCTGGCCGGAAAGCCGGTCGTTCGCGGCACTCGATTGGCGGTCGAATTCGTCATCGGCCTGCTGGCTGACGGCTGGACCGAGGCGGAGATCGTCGCCAACTATCCCGGCCTGTCCCATCAAGACATTCTCGCCTGCCTTGCCTATGCGCGCGATGCCTTGAGCGCGGAGAAGGTGTTCCCGAGCGCCGCGTGACTTCGGGTGCGCTTCCCGGCTGACGAGAACTTTCCAAAGGCCGCTGTAGCTGCGCTCGCGGCGTCGGGACACGACGTCGCCTGGGTAAGGCTCGCCGCTCCGGGCGCTGCCGACGCGGACGTGCTGACGGTGGCGGCAAACGAACGCAGGCTCCTCCTGACATTCGACAAGGATTTCGGCGAATTGGCCGCACAGTCGGCATTGCCGCCCGGCTGTGGGGTTGTGCTGTTTCGTGTTCCTGCTCCACGTACAGAGGCTGCAGCACATCGCCTTGCCGCCCGCATCGCGGCGCGTGACGACTGGGCGGGTCACTTCTCGGTCGTCGGGCCCGGCCGCGTCAGGATGCGCCGACTTCGTTAGGTGCTCACCCCTCAATACGGCTCGCGCACGAAGATGAAGGTGGTGCCGGTGACGATCGGGGCGCTGGCGCCGACGAACGAGACGTTGGCGTCCTTGACCTGGCGGGTGCCGGCGCGGCCGGAGGCCTGCAGCGCGCCTTCGATGATGTGCCACAGCCCGTGGATGCGCCCGGTGCCGAGGCTGCCGCCGAAGGTGTTGAGCGGCAGCTCGCCGTCCAATTCGATGCGGCCGTCCTGGATGAAGTCGAGCGCCTCGCCCTCCCGGCAGAAGCCGTAGCTTTCCAGGCCGTAGATCACCGAGGCCGAAAAGCCGTCGTAGATCTGCGCTACGTCGACGTCCTTCGGGGAAAAGCCGGAGCGTTCCCAGGTCAATTTCGCCGAGCTGCGGCCGCCTTCCATGTAGTCGGCGAGGCTGCCGATGCGGCCGGCGACCTCGAAATGCAGGCGCTGGCCGTAGCCGGCGAGATAGGCCGGCCGCGGCTTCAGGTCGCGCGCCCGCTCCGCCGTGGTCAGCACCAGCGCCACCGCGCCCTGCACCGGGATGTCGCAATCGAACAGGCAGAACGGATAGGCGACCATGCGCGAGGCGAGATAATCCTCGCGCGACAGCGGCGTGCCGTAGAAATAGGCGTGCGGGTTGTGCTGGGTGTGCTTGCGCTGGGTCACGGCGAGGGTCGCCATCTTCTCGCGGTTCTGGCCGTGGCGTTCGAGCCAGCGGGTATAGGCCACCGCCATGCCCTGGCCCGGCCCGCCGAAACCGTAGGGCGCGGTGAACTGCGCCGCGCCCTGGGCATAGGCGCCGGGCAGGTTCTGGTAGGTGCCGCGCGGGTTGTGCATCGCCCGCCAGACCACCGCGTATTTGCACACCCCGGCCAACAGCGCGTTGACCGCCTGCTGCACCGCGCCGCCGATATTCACCGTGCCGACCTGGATGTGCCAGGCGAGGTTCGGCAGCTTCAGCATCGCCATCATGCAGTTGACCGAGACGATCGAGATGCCGTCGATCTCGGCGTGGCCGGTGGCCGGCAGTTCGGGATAGGTCGCCAGCCCGTCGATATCGGCCATCTCCAGCCCGGAATCGGCGACCGCCTCTTTGACCGCGACGAGCGCATGCGCGGCGAGCGGCACGTCGGCGAGTCGCGAGACCTTGGAAAACCCCACGCCGCTGACCGCGATCTTGCACCGGTTCTCCCACATGCGGGCTCTCCCCCTCACTCGGCCAGGCGGAATTGCGGCAGGGTGATGTCGTCGTTGAGCTTTTCGAAGATCACCTCGACCCGGCGGCCGACCTTGGCCGCGGTATAGGGCGCGCCGAGCAGGTTGCCGGCCATCAGCGCCCCCGGCGCGTCGTCCAATTCGACGATGATGCTGGCATAGGGCACTGCCGAGGCGAAGCGCTTGTCGCCGGTGTGGTACATGATCGTATAGGCATAGATCGTGCCGGCGCCGCGCACCGGCTCGAATTTCAAATCGGTGGCGACGCAGCGGGTGCAGGTGGCGTAGGGCGGATGCTGGAAATGTCCGCAGGCCTGGCAGCGCTGCAATTCCAGCACGCCGCGCTTCGCCGCCTCCCAGAACGGCCGGGTCCATTCGTTGGGCACCGGGATCGGCCGGGTCACCCGGCTCCAGTCGCTCGGCATCGCGTCGCTCTCCCCGTCGTTGTCCCGGCAGCCGCCAGAGTATACGGCGCGGCGCCGCCGGCACCACCGCCGCTACACCATGCTGTAGCCGCCGCTGACGCTGATCACCTGACCGGTGATCCAGCCGCCGTGGCGCGAGGCGAGCAATACCACCAGCGGCGCCACGTCTTCCGGCCGGCCGAGCCGGCGCAGCGGGTAGAGCCGCACCAGCCGCTCGCGGTTGGCCTCGACCCAGTCGCGGTCGTGCGCGGTCTCGACCAGGCCGAGCGAGACGACATTGGCGGTGACGCCGGCCCGGCCCATCTCGCGGGCGAGCGATTTCGTCAGCCCGATCACCCCGGCGCGCGCCGCCGCGACCAGGGCCAGCCCGGCTTCGCCGACCCGCGAGGAATCGCCGATCAGGCTGACGATGCGCCCGGCGCCGCTCGCTTCGAGATGCGGCGCGGCGGCGTGGCAGCAATGGATCGCGCCGTAGAGGCAGGTGTCGATCTGCGGCCGCCAATCCTCCGGCCCGGTCTCGGCGAAGCGCTTGCGCTGCGCCGTCCCGGCATTGTTGACGAGGATGTCGAGCCGGCCGAACGCGGCGACCGCCCGCGCCACCATCGCCGCCGCCGCCTCGCGGTCGGCGACGTCGGCGCCGATCGCGAGCGCGGTGCCGCCGCCGGCCTCGATCTCGGCGACCAGCGCCGCCGCCGCCTCGGCCGAGCGGCGGTAGTTGACCGCGACCGCGGCACCCTCCTTGGCCAGGGCCAGGGCGATCTCGCGCCCGACCCCGGTGGCGCCGCCGGTGACCAGCGCCGCCCTGCCCGCCAGGCCGAAATCCATGCTCATCCCTCCATCAACCGGAAAATGCGCTCCGGCGTCATCGGCAATTCGCACACGTCGCGGCCGAGCGCGTCGGCGAGCGCGTTGGCGATCGCCGCCGGCGCGCCGATCGTGCCGCCTTCGCCCATGCCGCGAAAGCCGCCGAGCGTGGACGGCGATTCGCCGTCGAGGTGGATCGTCTCGATCTCGGGCACCTCGCCGGCGCCGGGGATCACGTAATCGGCAAGGCTCGCGGTCAGGAGCTGCCCGGCTTCGTCGTAGACCACCTCCTCGTAAAGCGCGGCGCCGATGCCCTGGGCCACCGCGCCGTGCACCTGGCCGTCGACGATCAGCGGGTTGATCACCCGGCCGCAATCCTCGGCGACGACATAGCGCAGAATCGTCGCCTTGCCGGTGCCGCGGTCGATCTCGACCAGGGCGACATGGGTCGCCGCGGTCGTCGTGCCGAATACCGGGTCGTAGGTGCGGGTGACCTCCAGCTCCTCGCGCGCCTCCGGCGGCAGCCGGCCCATCTCGGAATGCACCGCGCGCGCCACCTCGCGAAAGCTGAGCGAGCGGTCGGTGCCGGCGACGAAGATGCGCCCGTCGGCGGCGTCGAGATCGGCGGCGGCGGCCTCGAGCAGATGCGCGGCGGCGCGCAACACCCGCTCCTTCAGCAGCCGCGCCGCCGCGGTCGCGGCGCCGCCGGCCAGAACCGCGCTGCGGCTGGCGTAGCTGCCGGTGCCGTGGGCGACGGCGGCGCTGTCGCCGTGGACGATGCGGATGTCGGCAAGGCGCGCGCCCAATTCGTCGGCGATGACCTGGGCCAGCGTGGTTTCCAGGCCCTGGCCGTGCGAGGCGATGCCGAACAGGGCGGTGACGGCGCCGGTGGCGTCGAGCCGCAGGGTGGCGGTCTCGGTGCCGGTGTTGATCGGCATGCCCGGCGCCGCCGAGATGCGCGAGCCGATGCCGGTCAGCTCGGCATAGGTGGCGATGCCGATGCCGACGAGCCGGCCCGCGCCGCGCGCCCGTTCCTGCTCGCGGCGCAGCGCCTCGTAGCCGATCGCCGCCAGCGCGCGGTCGAGCGTCTCGCGAAAGCCGCAGCGGTCCCAGACGATGCCGGACGGCGTGCGGTAGGGGAACTCGTCGTCGCGCACCAGGTTGCGGCGGCGCAATTCCGCCGGGTCGAGCCCGAGGCGGCGCGCCGCCATGTCGATCAGCCGCTCGGTGACAAAGACCGCGGCGGGGCGGCCGACGCCGCGATACGGCCCGGTCGGCGCCTTGTCGGTCGCCACCGCGCGCACCCGGCCGCGATAGGCCGGCACCCGGTAGGGGCCGGGCAGAAAGCTGACCACCTGCACCGGCTCCAGCGCGGCGGTCCACGGATAGATCGAATAGGCGCCGACATCGCCGATCGCTTCGGCGCTGAGCGCGACGATGGCGCCGTCGGCGTCGAGCCCGAGCTCGGCCTCGACGATCTCGTCGAAGCCCTGGCTGGTCGCCGCCAGGTCTTCGAGCCGGTCGCCGGTCCAGCGCACCGCGCGGCCGAGCTTCTTCGCCAGCGCGGCGACGACGATCTCCTCGGGGTAGAGCGAGGCCTTGCCGCCGAAGCCGCCGCCGACATCGGGGGCGACGACGCGCAGCGCATGGCCCGGCAGGCCGAGCAGTTCGGCCAGCGCCTCGTGCACGATGCCGGGCACCTGGGTCGAGAGGGTCAGGGTCAGCGCCCGCCGGCCGCGGTCCCATTCGGCAAGGCAGGCGCGGTTCTCCAGCGCCAGCGGCGCCTTGCGGCGCAGGCGGAAGCGGCCGCCGACCCGCACCGCCGCCGCCGCCAGCGCCGCCGCCGCGTCGCCGCGGGCGAATTCGCGCGCCGCCAGCACGTTGCTCCCGGCCTCCTCGTGCAGCAGCGGCGCACCCGCCGCGGCCGCCGTCTCGGGATCGACCAGCGCGGGCAGCGGCCGGTAGGCGATCTCGACCAGGTCGAGCGCGTCCTCGGCGACATAGCGGCTTTCCGCCAGCACCGCGGCGACCGGCTCGCCGACATGGCGCACCTTGCCGCGCGCCAGCGGATGCAGCGCCGTTGCGCGGTAGTCGCGCATGCGCGAGGTCGCGACCAGCGGCGGCAGGTCGAGATCGGCGGCGGTGTAGACGGCGAACACCCCGGGCAGCGCCGCCGCCCGCGCGGCGTCGATGGCGGCGATCTCGGCATGGGCGTGATCGCTGCGGCGGAACGCGACGTGCAGCGCGCCGGGAACCGCGCGGTCGTCGGTGAACTGGCCCTGCCCGGCGAGCAGGCGCGGGTCCTCGACCCGCTTGATCGGCGCCCCGATATGCTTCGGCCGCAGATCGCTCATTTCCGCAGCGCCCGCAACGCCGCGACGATGTGCTGATAGCCGGTGCAGCGGCACAGATTGCCGGAGAGCAGGTCGCGAATCTCCGCGTCGCCGGCGCCGGGGCGGTGGCGCAGCAGGTCGAGCGCGGTCATCAGCATGCCGGGAGTGCAGAAGCCGCATTGCAGCGCGTGATGGTCGCGGAACGCCTGCTGCAGCGGCGCCAGCGCCTCGACCTCGCCGAGCCCTTCGACCGTGTCGATGGCGAGGCCGTCGGCCTGCACCGCGAACATCAGGCAGGACCGGGCGCTGCGCCCGTCGACGAGAACCGTGCAGGCGCCGCACACGCCGTGCTCGCAGCCGACATGGGTGCCGGTCAGCCCCAGCGTGTGGCGCAGGAAATCGCTGAGCAAGAGGCGCGGCTCGACCTCGCGCTCATAGGCGACGCCGTTGACCGTGGTGCGCACCCGGATCATTGCGCCCGCACCCAAGCCGCATTCAAGGCGCGCTCCGCCAATACGCCGACGAGGTGGCGGCGGTATTCGGCCGAGGCGCGCAGATCGCTCGCCGGCTCGACCAGCGCGGCGGCCCGGCGCGCCGCCGCGGCGAGCGCCTCGCGACCGGCGCCGACAAGGCTCGCCTCGATCTCGCCGAGGCGCTGCGGCACCTCGCCGACCCCGCCCGCCGCCAGCCGTGCCGCGGCGATGCGCCCGTCCGCCACGGTCAGCAATGCGGCCACCGCGGCAAAGGCGAAGTCGCCGCGGCGCAGGGCGAATTCCTCGAAGCCCCAGCCGGTGTGCGGCGGCAGCGCCGGCAGCGCGATCTCGGTCAGCAATTCGTCGTCGCCGAGGGCCGTGGTCAAGGGGCCGAGAAAAAAGCCGGCGGCGGCGTGGCGGCCGCGGTTGCTGTGCAGTTCGGCGTCGAGCAGCACCGCGAGCAGCGGCAGCTCCGCCGCCGGATCGGCATGCGCGAGGCTGCCGCCGAGGGTGCCGCGGTTGCGGATCGCGAGATGCGCGACATGGCGCATTGCCGCCGCCACCACCGGGAACAGCCGGCGCACCGGCTCGGCGGTCTCGAGCGTGCGGTGGCGGGTCAAGGCGCCGATGCGCAGCCCGCCGGCGCCGTCCTCGGCGACGAAATCGAGCGCGGCGAGCCGGTTGATGTCGATCAGCAGGCGCGGCCGCGCCATGCGGAAATTGAGCAGCGGCACCAGGCTCTGCCCGCCGGCGAGCAGCTTGGCCTCGCCGCCGGACGCGGCCAGCGCCGTCACCGCGGCATCGACGCTGTCGGGACGGAAATAGTCGAATGCCGCCGGTTTCATCCTGCCTATTTAGCGGCCGCGGGCAGGACCGTGAAGCCCTGCTTCTCGAACAGGGTCCGCGCCGCCGGCCCGCGCAGATAGGCGGCGAACTCGCCGGCCGCCGGGTTGGCCGAGGCTGCCGTCAGCGCCATCGGATAGACGATCGGCGGCACCGCGTCGGCGGGAAAGACGGCGATCACCTTGACCCCGCGATCGACCGCCGCGTCGGTTTTGTAAACGATGCCGAGCGGGCATTCGCCGCGCGACACCAGCAGCAGCGCCGCGCGCACGTTCTCCGCCGCGGCGACGCGGCCCTCGACCGACGCCCAGACGCCGAGCTTTTCCAGCGCCGCCTTGCCGTATTTCCCCGCCGGCACCGCCGCCGGGTCGGCCATCGCCAGCCGCCCGCCGCCGAGCAGCCTTGCCAGCGGAAAGCCCGGGGCGATCGTCGCGGTGGCGGTGCTGTCGGCCGGCGCGATCAGCACCAGGCTGTTCGACAGCAGATCGACGCGGCTTTCCGGCCGGATCAGATGCCGCGCCGCCAGGTAGTCCATCCAGGCGAGATCGGCGGAGATGAACAGGTCGGCCGGGGCGCCGGCCTCGATCTGCTTGGCCAGTGCCGAGCTGGCGGCATAAGAGATCGTCGCCCGCGTGCCGCTTGCCCCGGCATGGGCGGCGTCGATGTCGTCGAGCGCGTTCTTCAGGCTCGCCGCGGCGAACACGACCACCGGCTTGTTCTGCGCCAGGGCCGGTCCGGCCCACAGGATCAGCGCCGCCGCCGCCCAGATACGGAATCTTGTCATCGGCTCCCCCTCGCTATATCCGAACAACTATAGCGATACGGAGCGCCGAACCATATCCCCTGCGGCGGCTCGCCATGCCCCTCGCTCCGCGCGGTCTTCGACACGACCGCCGATCTGCTATGCTGCGCCGCTTCTGTTCCCGGGGGTGCGATGCCGCCGATCTCGTTTACCGTCAACGGCAGACCCGTCTCCGTCGCGGCCGATGGCGACACGCCGCTGCTCGACGCGCTGCGCAACCATCTCGGCCTGGTCGGCACCCGGTTCGGCCTGCGGCCTCGAGCAGTGCGGCTGCTGCATGGTGCTGATCGACGGCAAGCCCGAGAAATCCTGCGGCAAGCCGCTCTCGACCGTCGCCGGCAAGGCCGTCCTCACCGTCGAGGGGCTGGGCACGCCGCAGGCGCCGCACCCGCTGCAGCAGGCCTTTCTCGACGAGCAGGCCGGGCAATGCGGCTATTGCCTGTCCGGCATCCTGATCTCGGCCAAAGCGCTGCTCGACCGCACGCTGTCGCCGTCGCGGGCCGAGATCGCCGCCGCGCTCGACGACAATATCTGCCGCTGCGGCAGCCATCTGCGCATCATCCGCGCAGTCGAGCGCGCCGCCGCGCACCTGCGCCGGGAGGCCCGCTGATGCCGCTGCCGCCGCTGCTCGAAGCCAATCCGCGGCTCGATCTGTGGGTGCGGTTTCCGCGCCCCGGCCGCGTCGCCGTCGCCACCGGGCGGGTCGAGATCGGCCAGGGGGTGCTGACCGCGATGCGCCAGATCGCGGCCGAGGAGCTCGACGTCGCGCTCGACCGCATCGACCTGGCCTCGGGCGATACCGAGCTGACCCCGAACGAGGGCTATACCGCCGGCAGCCAGTCGATCCAGTACGGCGGCGTCGCGCTCCGCCTCGCCTGCGCCGAGGTGCGCGCGCGGTTTCTCGCCGCCGCCGCCGCGCGGCTCGGCTGCGCCGCGGGCGAGCTGGCGGTGGCGGACGGCGCCGTCACCCGCCGCGGCCGGCCGACCGGCGAGGATTACTGGACGCTCGCCGCCGCCGTCGATCTTGCCCGCCCGGCGACGGGCACGGCGGCGCCGAAGCCGGCTGCCGCCTATGCCACGGTCGGCGCCAGCGCGCCGCGCATCGACCTCGCCGCCAAGCTGTTCGGCGAGGCGGTCTTCCTGCACGACATGACGCTTCCCGGGATGGTTCATGCCCGGGTGATCCGCCAGCCGCGCCGCGGCGCTTCGATCGCCGCGATCGACGAGGCGGCGATCCGCCGCGCCGGCAAGGGCCGGGTCGAGCTGGTGCGCGACGGCAATTTCGTCGCCGTCGTCGGCGCCGACGAGACCAGCGTCGAGGCCGCCGCCGCCGTGGCGCCCGGCCATGTCGCCTGGGACGGGCTCGATCCGCTCAGCCCGCAGCAGGAAGAGGCGCGCTGGCTGATCCAGCAGCCCTCGATCGACCGCGTGCTCGGCGCCGAACTGCCGGCCCGGCCCGGCCCGCGGCGCGAGGCGACCTATACGCGGATGCACATCGCCCATGCCTCGGTGGCGCCGTCCTGCGGCCTCGCGCTCTACGAGAACGGGCGGCTCCAGGTGTGGACGCATTGCCAGGGGGTCTATCCGCTGAAGGCGGCGCTGGCGCGCCAGCTCCGGCTCGACCCGGCGGCGATCTCGGTCAAGCATGTCCAGGGTCCGGGCTGCTACGGCCATAACGGCGCCGACGATGCCGCCGCCGACGCGGCGGCCTTGGCGCTGCGCCTGCCGGGCAAGCCGGTGCGGGTGCGCTGGCGGCGCGAGGAGGAGTTCGGCTTCGAGCCGGTCAGCCCGGCGATGGTGACGACGATCAGCGCCGTGCTCGACGAGGCCTACCGCCCGGTCGACTGGACCACCGAAATCTGGAGCGGCCGCCATTCGAGCCGGCCGGGCGGCGGCGGCAACCTGCTTGCCGCCGAGGCCCTGCCCGACCCGCCGCCGCCTCCGCCCGCCGCCGACCCGCCCGAGGCGAACGGCGGCGGCGGCACCCGCAACGGCGAGCCGCTTTACGAGTTCGCCAACAAGCGGATGATCCACCACCTCGTCGCCGAGACCCCGGTGCGGACCTCGTCCTTGCGCGGGCTCGGCGCGACGATCAACGTCTTCGCCATCGAATCCTTCGTCGACGAGCTGGCCGAGGCGGCCGGCATCGACCCGGTCGAGTACCGCCTGTCGCTGCTCTCCGACCCGCGCGCCCGCGCCGTCGTCGAGCGCGCCGCGGCGATGGCGGGGTGGCGCGCCGGGGCGGCCGGCGGCACCGGCAGCGGCCGCGGCTTCGGCTTTGCCCGCTACAAGAACCGCGCCGCCTATTGCGCGGTCGTCGCCGAGGTCGAGGTCGACGAGGCGGTGCGCGTCACCCGGGTGTGGTGCGCCGCCGATGCCGGGCTGGTGATCAACCCCGACGGCGCGATCAACCAGCTCGAAGGCGGCATCGTCATGGGTGTAAGCTGGGCGCTGAAAGAGGGCGTGCGGCTCGACGGCGCCGGGATCGGCTCGCGCGACTGGGAGAGCTACCCGGTGCTCAAGTTCAGCGAGGTGCCGGAAATCGCGGTCGAGCTGGTCGGCGCCCGCGCCGACCTGCCGCCGCTCGGCATCGGCGAAGCCTCGGGCGGGCCGACCGTCGCGGCGATCGGCAACGCCGTGGCGCAGGCGCTGGGCGCGCGCATCCGCGACCTGCCGCTGAGCCGCGAACGGGTGATGGCGGCGCTGCTGCGAGCCTAAGGCGCATCCGCGGGCGGCGCCACCGAGAGGCGGCCGACGACCCCGTGCCGCTCGATAAAGCTGGCGACGATGCCGGCTGCCTTTGCCTCCTCGACAAAGTCGCGCAGGAACTTGAAGCCGGCGGCGTTCTTCTTCGGCGTGCCGACCGCCTGCTGCACTGCGGTGAACTGGCCGTCGAGGATGCGGCTGCCGGGCCGTTTCGCCGCCTCATCGACAAGGCCCGGCCGCAGCCCCGCATAGGCGTCGAACCCGCCGGCGTCGAACGCCTTCAACGCCTCCGCGGCAGTGTCGAACTGCACCAGCTCGCCCTTCCGGTAATTGTTTTCGAGCCACAGCCCATAGGCGCTGCGCGCGGTCACCGCGACGCGCTTGCCGGGCTGGTCGACCTCGGCGATCGACCGGATCGGCGAACCCGCCGGCACCAGGTAGGTCGCCTCGATCTCGGCATAGGCCGCGGTGAAGCTGATCACCGCCGCGCGCTGCGGCTCGGCGCCGATATTGGCGATGTCCCACAGCCCCTTCTCGGCATCGTCGGCGATCTCGCCCGGCCGGGCGTAGGGGACGAACTTCACCGGCACGCCGAGCCGCGCGCCGATCGCCAGCGCCATATCCGGCGAGACCCCGGTGGGATCGCCGGACGGGCTCTTGCCGGTGACCAGCAGGAAATTGCCCATGTTGATGGCGGCGCGCAGGGCGCCGGTCGGGGCGAGCTCGGCAGCGAGGGGATGAGGCATCGGGGGAATCCGCGTAAGGTGGGAGGAAGGCGCCGCCATCTTAGCGGAGTGGAACGATGACGGAAGGGGGACGCCGGGTCGCGGTGATCGGCGCCGGCATGGTCGGGGTCTGTGCGGCGAGCTATCTGCAGCGCGCCGGGCACCGCGTGGTGCTGATCGAGCCGGACGGTCCCGGCGAGGGCGCCTCGTTCGGCAATGCCGGCGCGTTCAACGCCTCGTCGGTGACCCCGATGGCGATGCCGGGGGTCATCCGCAAGGTGCCGCACTGGCTGATGGACCCGCTCGGCCCGCTGTCGCTGCGCTGGCGCTATCTGCCTTCGGTGCTGCCCTATCTGTGGCGTTTCGTCCGCGCCGGGACCGAGGCCCGGGTGCATGCCCAGGCGCGCGCCTTGCGCCCGCTGGTCGGCCCGACCCTGGCGATGCTGAAGCCGCTGGTCGCGGATGCGGCGGCCGAGGATCTGGTGCACCAGCGCGGCCATCTCTACGTCTACCGCTCGCCGGAATCGCTGGAGAAAGACGGCCTCGCCTGGGCCCTGCGGCGGGAGAACGGGGTGGTCGTCGACGAGTTCGACGCCGACGAATTGCGCCAGCTCGAACCGGCGCTGTCGCGCGAGTACGTCCGCGGCCTCCTGGTGCGCGAGAACGGCCACACCTCGAACCCGCACCGTCTGGTCAATCGGCTGGCCGAGGCGGTGCTCGGCCGCGGCGGCGAGCTGGTGCATGCCCGCGCCCTCGGCTTCCGCCTCGACGGCCACCGCCTCGCCGCGGTGCGCACCGATGCCGGCGAGGTCGCCGCCGATGCCGCGGCGGTCTGCGCCGGCGCCTGGTCGGCGCCGCTCGCCGCCGCGCTCGGCGACAAGGTGCCGCTCGAAACCGAGCGCGGCTACCACCTGATGATCCGCGATCCGGAGGCGATGCCGACCATCCCGACCGCCGACGGCGACGGCAAGTTCGTCGCCACGCCGATGGAACTGGGGCTGCGCTTTGCCGGCACGGTCGAGCTGGCCGGGCTCGCCGCGCCGCCCGACTGGCGCCGCGCCCGCATCCTGCTCGAACAGGGCCGCCGCATGCTGCCCGGCCTCGCCCGCCATCACCCCGAGGAGCGCCTCTCGGTGTGGATGGGCCACCGCCCGTCGCTGCCCGACTCGCTGCCGGTCCTCGGGCCTTCGACCGCCAGCCCCGACGTGATCTATGCCTTCGGCCACGGCCATGTCGGCATGACCGCGGCGCCGATGACCGGGCATGTCGTCGCCGAGCTGGTGTCCGGGCGGCCGGCGCCGATCGATATCGGCCCGTTCGCTGCCAGCCGCTTCCGCTGAGCCGCGGCTTGGCCTACGATGCCGCCATCTCTCGCAGGAGGCTCCGATGGCCAACGACGTATCGACGCTGAGCAAGGGAATGACGCTCTCCTACACGCGGGCGAAGCAGCCGAAGATGACCGCCGGGCGGCGCGAGTTCTTCAGCTACCGCGACCTGGCGATCAAGGAGGCGAGCCAGGGCACGATGCGCGGCCAGGTGATGAAGGCGATCACCGGCATGACCCAGCCGACCGGCTGGCACTACCACACCTGCGACGGCCAGTTCGTCTATCTGCTGAACGGCTGGGTCGAGCTCGAATTCGAGACCGGCGAGACGCTGACCTTCGAGAAGGGCGACTCGGTGTTCATCCCCGGCGGGCTGAAGCACAACGAGCTGCGGACCTCCGACGATTTCGAGGCGCTCGAAGTCTCGATCCCGGGCGAGCTCGGCACCGTCGCGGTCGACCCGCCGCGCCGCTGAGCCTCACTCCGGCGGCACCGTGCCGGGGCGCGGGTCGATCGGCAGCAGCCGGTCGAGCCCGGTCAGCTGTTCGAACAGCGCGGCGGCCTGGAGCAGCGCCGCCTCGCCGCGCGGGCGGCCGACGATCTGCAGGCCGACGGCACGGCCGTCCCGGGTGAAGCCGCACGGCACGCAGATCGCCGGGCAGCCGGTCAGGGTGATCGCATAGGTCAGCGCGCTCGAGGCGATGTAGTTGGGCAGCTGCTTGCCGTCGATCGTCTCGGGATGGCGCAGATCGACGTCGAAGGCCGGCACCGGGCGGCACGGGCAGCACAACAGATCGTAAGTGGCGAAAAACTCGAGCACGCGGCGGTACAGCGCGGCGCGGCCGCGCTCGGCGGCGGCGATGTCGGCGCCGCTGAGCTTCAGCCCCAGCTCGGTGTTCCAGATGATGTCCGCCTTGAGCCGGGCGCGCTCGGTTTCCAGCATCGGCCCGCGATCGACCGCGAACTGCACCCCGCGCAACGCCATGAAGATGTCGGTCGCGTCGGAGAAATCGGGACAGGCCTCCTCGACCGCGGCGCCGAGCTCGGCGAAGCGCCGCGCCCCCGCCTCGCAGAGTTTGCGGGTCTCGCGCTGCACCGGGCTGACGCCGCCGAGATCGGGGCTCCAGGCGACCCGCTTCGGCGCCGCCGGCGCGGCCACCGCCGCGGCATAGGATTGCGCCGGCGCCGGCAGCGACAGCGGGTCGGCGATGTCGTCGCCGGCCATCGCGTCGAGAAACAGCGCCAGATCGGGCACGTTGCGCGCCATCGGCCCGGTCACCGATTGCGGGCTCCACAGATTGTTGGCGGTGGCGCGCGCCACCCGCCCGGGCGACGGGCGCAGCCCCACCACCGAGCAGTAGCTCGCCGGCCCGCGCAGGCTGCCGCCGTGGTCGGTGCCGTGCGCCAGCCAGATCTCGCCGGTGGCCAGCGCCACCGCGCCGCCGCCGGTCGAGCCGCCGCAGGTCAGCGCGGTGTTCCACGGGTTGCGGGTCTTGCCGAACACCGGGTTGAAGGTGCTGCCGCCGGCGCCGAACTCGGGGGTGTTCGACTTGGCCAGCACGATGCCGCCGTGGCGCTCGATGCGCTCGACCACCGGCGCCGATCTTGCCGGCACGTGGTCGGCATAGATCGGCGAGCCGTAGGTGGTGCGCACCCCGGCAACGTCGGCCAGATCCTTGATCGCCACCGGCAGCCCGGCCAGCCAGCCGCGCTCGCTCGGGGCCGGCCGCTCGGCCATCAGCCGGCGGGCGTGGTCGCGGGCCCGCTCCGGGCACAGCGTCGGCAGGGCGTTGACCGCCGGCTCGACCGCTTCGATCCGCGCCAACGCCGCGTCGATCAGGTCGAGCGGCGTCACCTCGCCCTTGCGCAGCAGCGCCACCGCCGCGACGGCGCTGAGCCGGATCAGCTCGCCGCTCATCTCAGTGCGGGTGCACGATGGTGCGCAGCATCACGCGCCGCGCCTCGGGGGCGGCGTCGCCGGCGCCGCGGTGCATCGTCGCGATCTCGTCCCACATGACGAGGTCGCCGACCCGCCAGGAATGGTAATAGACAAAGCGGTCCTGCGTGGCGTGGTCGCGCAGCCGCTCGATCAGCGCAAACGCCTCGGCGTCGTCCAGCCCGACAAAGCCGTGGCAATGCGTCGGGTTGACGAACAGCACCTCGCGGCCGCTCGCCGGATGGCGGCGCACCGCCGGGTGCAGCTGTTCGCGGCGGCCGCGGTTGCGGGCGCGGACATAATCCTCGCCGTAAAGCCGCAGCGCGTCGGGGCCGCTGGTATAGCCGTGCCGCCCGGTGAGGCCTTTGAGGCGCGCCTTCGTCGCCTCGTCGAGCGCGTCGTAGGCGGCGCACATGTCGGCGAACAGGGTGCCGCCCCGCTCCGCCGGCACCTCCAGCGCATGCAGCATCGCCAGGCGCGGCAGCTCGGCCTCGTAGGTCTCGTCGGCATGCCAGGTCGAGGCGCGGATCACGCCGAATTTGTCCACCCCGCCATCGGCCGCGACATTGGTGATGTACGACACCATCGGATGGTCCGGGTGGCGGTACTGGGTCAGGATGTGCGGCTGCGGCCGGCCGAAGCGGGCGCCGAACGCGGCGAGCGCCGGCGCGTCGAGCCGCTGGTTGCGGAACACCAGCACCGGGTGGTCGCGAAACGCCGCCTCGATCGCGGCAAAGGCCGCGTCGTCGAGCCCGGCGGCAAGGTCGATGCCGATCACCTCGGTGCCGAGCGCCGCGCCCAGGGGCCGCAAGTCCATTTCCGCCTCCGTCACATGCCGAGATAGGCGCGCCGCACCCGATCGTCGGCCATCAGGGCGCGGTGCGTGCCTTCGAGCACCACCCGCCCGGTTTCCAGCACATAGCCATAGTCGCACGATTCGAGCGCCTCGACGACGCGCTGCTCGACCAGGATCAGGGTCATGCCGTCCTCGCGGTGCAGCGCGGCGATGCGCTCGAAGATCAGGTCGGCGATCACCGGGGCGAGCCCCATCGACGGCTCGTCGAGCAAGAGCAGGCGCGGCGCCGAGGCGATGCCGCGGCCGATCGCCAGCATCTGCTGCTCGCCGCCCGACAGGGTGCCGGCAAGCTGGCGACGACGCTCGGCGAGCACCGGAAACAGCGTGAAGATGCGGTCGAGGCCGCGCCGCCGCTCCGGCCCGGCCGGCAGCGAATAGGCGCCCATTTCGAGGTTTTCCAGCACCGTCATCGCGGCGAAGACCTGGCGGCCCTCCGGCACATGGGCGATGCCGAGCCGGGCGCGCCGGTGCGGCGGCACCGCCAGCAGATCCTCGCCCCGAAAGACGATCCGGCCGCCGGCGGGGGCGACGGTGCCGGATATCGCCTTGAACAGCGTGGTCTTGCCGGCGCCGTTGGGGCCGACCACGGCGACGAACTGGCCCTCCTCGACGGCGAGCGACACGCCGCGCAATGCCGCCAGCCCGCCATAGCTGACCGAAAGCCCGTCGATGCTCAGCATCATCCGCCGCGCGCTCCCGCCGTTGGTCTGCTCGCATAGTACAGCGGCGCGCCGCGCGACATAGCGGGAAACCGGGGCCGGCCGCTCTCGTCCGGCGATTGCGCAGCCCCGGTTCCGGGACGATCGGCAATTTTTGTCGTTCGCCACTTGGACCGCGTGCGCGAGCGCCGGCAAACCGACAGTTCCGCCTTCTCCCGGCCCTGTCCGACGACGAAGCGGGTAGCGGCGCGCGTGCCGCGGATCGGCTGGCAAGGGGTTGCGATGGGCGAGATTTTTCCTGCCGAAAAGCCGGCGGAAGCGCTGGAGTTCACCGGCGAGCGGCTGACTTCGGCGGCGCACGGACAGGTCGAGATCGAGCATTTCCACCGCTATTTCCTGGCGCGCGACCTGTGCCGCGGCAAGGACGTGCTCGACATCGCCAGCGGCGAGGGCTACGGCAGCGCGCTGCTGGCCCAGGTGGCGCGCTCGGTGGTCGGCGTCGAGATCGTCCCCGCGATCGCCGCGCACGCCGCCCGCTCCTACCCGCGGCGCAACCTGCGCTTCGTCGCCGGCGACGCCCGCGCCATCCCGCTGCGCGACGGCGCGGTCGACGTCGTCGTGTCGTTCGAGACGATCGAGCATTTGTACGAGCACGACCGCTTCGTCGCCGAGATCAAGCGCGTCTTGCGCCCCGGCGGGGTCGTGATCGTCAGCACCCCCGAACGGGACGTGTTTTCGCCTGCCAACGCGCCGGCCAACCCGTATCATCTGCGCGAACTGACCAAGGCCGAGTTTCTGTGCCTGTTGAGCAGCACTTTCGCCTGCGTCAGGTCGCTGGCGCAGCGGCCGATGCACGGCTCGGCGATGCTGCTGGATGACGCGGGTGCCGGCGAGGGGTCTCGGGCGCTGACCTTCGAGCGCCGCGGCGACGGTCACTTCGAGGCCAATTGCGGCTTGCCCCGCAACCCCTACATCGTCGCCGTCGCCGCCGATCATCGAGTCCCGCTGCCGCACACCAGCCTTTACGTCGAGACGAGCCATCTCGATCTGCGCGATCTCGAACGCGCGCAACAGGCGCGGCGAGAGGCGGAGGCGCAGGCGCAGCGTCAGGCCGACGCTGTCAAGGAGGTTGAGCGGGAGTGGCTGGAGCGTCAGAGCGAGTGGCAGCGCACCCTGTCGGAAGCCCTGTTCGAACGCGACCAGGCCGAGGCGGCGCGGCGCGCCGCTGAACGCGAGTTGGAGCGGGTGGTCGGATCGACGGTGTGGCGGATGACCGGGCCGCTGCGCCGGATCGGCGGGCGGCTGCCGCCGGGGGCGCGGCAGCAATTGCGCCGCGCCGGCCGGGTGCTGTGGTGGACGGCGACGCTGCAGCTCCCCGCCCGGCTGCGCGAGCGCCGAAGGCTGCGCGCCCTGGCCGCCCCCAAGCCTGTCGCCACCCCGGTGCTGTCTCCAATTCTTGCCGGCGCGCTGCCCGATCTGGGCGCCCTGCGCGTGTTCCGCATCCCCCAGGCAGAGCGCCGCCGCCTGACCCTGGTAACCGACAGCATCAGTCCCGGGAGTCTTTACGGCGGGGTGGCGACGGCGATCCTGTTGTCGGCGATCCTGGCGCGCCGCCTCGACGCCCGGCTGCGCATCGTCACGGAGACCCAGCGCGGCGATCCCGGCGCGATCGCCACGGTGCTGCGCGCGCATGCCTGCGACTACGACGAGGAGATCGATCTCGTGTTCAGCGACCGGCGCGACGGCGACCGCCGCCGCGCCATCGAAGTCGGGGACGACGAGCTGTTCCTGACCACCTCGTGGTGGACAACCGCCAACACCTTGCAGGCGATCAGCCCGCGGCAAGTCTTCTATCTTATCCAAGAGGACGAGCGGATGTTCTATCCGCAGGGCGACGCCTTGCTCCGCGCCAGCGAAGTGCTCGCCCGCTCCGACCTGCGCTTCATCGTCAATTCGCGCCTGATGTGGGATCATTTCGCCGCCACCGGGCTGGACAACATCGTGCGCCGGGGCGTCTGTTTCGAGCCGGCCTTCCCGCGCAGCAGCTATTACTGGGAGCCGTCGCCGGGCAAGGAGCGGCTCGATTTCCTGTTCTATGCCCGGCCGCAGAATTTCCGGAATCTCTTCCTCCGCGGACTCGAAGCGGTCAACGCCGCGATCGAGCGCGACATCCTGCCGCCCGAGCGCTGGCGCCTAACCTTCATCGGCCGCCAGCTCGGTCCCGTCACGCTCGCGCGCGGGGCGGTTCCCGCGTTGATCGAGAACCTGCCGCTCGACCGTTACGCTGCGCTGGTGCGGCGCACCGATCTGGGACTGGCGCTGATGTACACGCCGCATCCCAGCTATCTGCCGCTCGATATCGCGGCCAGCGGCGGCGTCGCGGTGACCAACCGCTACGGGCCGAAGCGGTCGCTCGCGCGGTATTCCGAGAGCATCCTGTGCGTCGATCTCGACCTTGAGGCGCTGGTTGCCGGCATCGCCGAGGGTGCGGCGCTGGCGGCGGACCGCGACGCCCGCCTGCGCAACTACGAGAACGCCGGGCTCGGGCGAAGCTGGCAGGAGGCGTTCGCGCCGGTCGTCAAGTTCGTCGCCGCGGCGTGTGCGGCCGGAGGCTGAGGCGTGTTCCGCGGCGCCAGCATCCCGCCGATCCGTTATGCCGACCCGTGGAGCGAAACCCTCGACCAGCGCATCCGCATGCTGACCCGGCCCGGGGCCTGCCGGCGCGTCGCCTATCTCTACGAGCAGCCCGACACCAGCACCTTCCGCTATCGCGCGCACAACATGATCCGGGCGCTGTGCGGTGCGCCCGACATCGCCGCGGCGTGGTTCGCCGGCCACGAGATCGAATACTTGCTGCCGCTGATCGGGCAATGCGACGTGCTGGTGGTGTGCCGGGTGCGCTACAACGAGCGCGTCGCCGCCCTGTTGGCGCGGGCGCATCACCTCGGCGTCGACACCGCGTTTGACGTCGACGATTTGGTCTTCGATACCGATTACGTGCATCTCCTGCTCGAGACGCTCGACCAGCCGGTGACCGAGCAGGCGTGGGAGGTCTGGTTCGCGATGGTCGGGCGGCTTGGCGCCACCTTTCGCCAATGCCGCCGCGCGATCGTGACCAACGCGTATCTCGCCGCTCGGGCGGCGCGCTTTGCCCCCGAGAAGCCGATCGCGGTGGTGCCCAACTTCCTCGGCCGCGACCAGCTTGCGGTCTCGCAGCGCATCTTGCAGCAGAAGCGCGGCTGCGGCTTTGCCAGCGAGCGGCGCATCCATCTCGGCTATTTCAGCGGCACGCCGACCCACAACCGCGATTTTCTGGTCATCGCCGATGCGCTGGCGCGGGTGCTGGCCCGCGACGAGCGGCTGGTACTGCGCATCGTCGGCTTTCTCGACATGCCGCCGGTGCTCGCGGAGTTCGCCCGCCGCATCGAGCGCTACCCGTTGCAGGATTTTCTCAACCTGCAACGGCTGATCGGCGAGACCGAGCTGAACCTCGTGCCGCTGCAGGACAACGCCTTCACCAACTGCAAGTCGGAGCTGAAATATTTCGAGGCGGCGGTCGCCGGCACCGCGACCATTGCCTCGCCGACCTTTACCCTGCGCGCCGCGATTAAGGACGGGGTCAACGGCTGGCTGGCGACCGCGCCGCAATGGGCCGACCGCATTGCCGCGGCGCTGGCCGATCGCGAGCGCTACCGCGAGGTCGCCGAAGCCGCCGCTGCCCACGCCGTTGCCACCTACGCGCCGGACGCGGTCGTCGGCGCCATCCGCGCCGCGCTGTTTCCCGAGGAATGCCGGCGGCAAGAAAACCGATGACATAGGCGGCGCGCTCCGCCTATCGTCGGCCATGCCTTTCTCGCTGGTGGACTTTCTCCAGGCTCTGGCAGCCGGAATTCTCGTCGGCAGCGCCTATGCGCTGATGTGCATCGGGCTCGGCATCATCTTCGGCTCGATGCGGGTGATCAATTTCGCCCAGGGCGATTTCCTGATGCTCGGCATGTATGCCGCGTTCTACCTGACCACCGGCTGGGGCATCCTCGCCTTTCTCGGCCCCTATGCCGGGCCGATCGCCGCCGCCTTTCTCGCCGGCCCGGCGGTATTCGCGGTCGGCTGGCTGGCCCACCGCCTGCTGGTCTCGCGGGTTACCGGGTTCGGCGTCGCGCACAGCGAGGGCGCCGGCGCCTACGGCCAGATCCTGGTCACCCTCGGCCTGTCGCTGATCCTGCAGAACGGCGGGCTGATCGTCTTCGGCTCGACCCCGACCGGCATCCGCACGCCGCTGTCGCGCTCGTCGTGGGAGATCGGCGAGGTGCTGCTCAACCAGGCGCGCTGCGTCAGCTTTCTCGTCGCCGTGCTGTGCGCCGCCGCGGTCTATGCCTTTCTCGGCCACACCCGGCTCGGCAAGGGGCTGCGCGCCGCCGCCGACAACAGCCAGGCGGCGATCTACATGGGCATCGACGTCGACCGCGCGCACCGCCTCGCCTGGAGCCTCGGCGTCGGCATCACCGCGGTCGCCGGCGGGCTGGTCGCCGCCTCGCAGTCGTTCCAGCCCTATGTCGGCTTCGATTTCGTCATCGTCATGTATGCCGGGGTGGTGCTCGGCGGGCTCGGCAGCATCCTCGGCGCCTTCTGGGGCGGCCTCCTGATCGGCATCGTGCAGCAGATGTCGACCCTGGTCTTCCCCTATCAGCTGCAGAACACCGCGATCTTCGTCGTCTTCCTGCTGATCATCTTCCTGCGCCCGCAAGGCCTGTTCGGCCGGCTCAGCGAGCGGACCTGAGGACCCGGCGGTGAGGGCTTCGCCGTGAGAACCGTGGCCGAGACCCGGCGCCAGCGCTGGGCGATCGCCGCCTTCGCCGCCGCCGTGCTGCTGCTGACCCTGGTGCTGAACAGCGCCTATTACCAGCTCGTGCTGACCCAGGTGCTGCTGTGGGCGATGCTGTCGCTGGCGTGGAACATCCTGTGCGGCTACGGCGGCTATTTCTCGTTCGGCCATGCGGTGTTCTGGGGCCTGGGCGCCTATACCGTCGCGCTCGGGATGATCGACCTCGACCTGCCGCCGTGGCTGACGATCCCGCTCGGCGGTCTCGTCGGCGCCGCCGCCGGCGCGGTGATCGGCTTTCCCACCTTCCGCCTCAGGGGCCACTATTTCGCCCTGGCGATGCTCGCCTACCCGCTGGCGATCCTCTACGTGTTCCAGTGGCTCGGCTATCAGGAGCTGACCCTGCCGATGAAGCGCGACGCGGCGGTGCTGTTCATGCAGTTCGGCGATCCGCGCGTCTATGTCGTGCTGGCGCTCGGCCTGCTCGTCGTCGCGCTGCTGGTCTCGCTCAAGGTCGAGAATTCGCGCTTCGGCATGGCGCTGACCGCGATCAAGCAGAACGAGCCGGCCGCCGAGGCCGCCGGCATCGACACCTGGCGGTGGAAGATGCTGGCGCTGATGCTGAGCGGCGCCCTGGCCGGGATGGCCGGCGGGCTCTATGCGGTGGTGCTCTTGGTGCTGACCCCGGACACGGTGTTCGGCATGCTGGTCTCGGCCCAGGCGCTGATCCTCGCCCTGTTCGGCGGCATCGGCAGCCTGTGGGGGCCGGTGATCGGCGCCTTCGTGCTGGTGCCGCTGGCCGAGGGGCTCAACGCCGAGCTCGGCAATGTGCTGCCCGGCATCCAGGGCGTGGTCTACGGCGTCGCCATCATCGCCATCATCCTGCTGGCGCCCGAGGGGGTGTACTGGCGCGTCCTCGACCGGCTGCAGCGGCGCCGCCCCGCACCGCCGCCGCTGCCGACGGCGGCGGCGGCGCCGGTGGCGGCGCTGCCGCGGCGGGCCGCGGCCGGCGGGAGCGACCTGCTCAGCCTGCGCGGCATCGGCATCTCGTTCGGCGGGCTGCGCGCGCTCGACGGCATCGACCTCGCCGTGCCGGAAGGCGGGCTCTACGGCATCATCGGCCCGAACGGCGCCGGCAAGACCACGCTGTTCAACGCGATCAACGGCTTTCTTGCGCCCGACAGCGGCTCGGTGGAGTTCGCCGGGCGCAACATCACCGGGCTGCGGCCGAACCGCATCTGCCGCCTCGGCATCGGCCGCACCTTTCAGGTGGTGCGCGCTTTTCCGCGCATGAGCCTGCTCGAAAACGTCATGGTCGGGGCGCTGGTCGGCGCGCCCGACGACGCGGCGGCGCGGCGGATGGCCCTGGCCGCGCTCGACCGGGTCGGCCTCGCCGGCCGCGCCGCGGCCGCCGCCGGCGGGCTGACGACGCGCGAATTGCGGCTGATGGAGCTGGCCCGGGCGCTGGCGCCGCAGCCGCGCCTGGTGCTGCTCGACGAGACCTTGGCCGGGCTCGGCCACGACGACCTCGACGGCATCCTCGCGGTGATCCGCCAGGTGCGCGACGACGGCACCACGGTGCTGATCATCGAGCACACGATGCAGGCGATGGTGCATCTGGTCGACCATTTCACCGTGCTCGACCACGGCCGGCTGATCGCCGCGGGCAAGCCCGACGAGGTCGTGCGCGACCCGCGCGTCGTCGAGGCCTATCTCGGCAAGCGCTGGCTCGACCATGTCGCGCTCAGTGCGCAATAGAAATTCCGGATCGCAAGGAGGGAGGATGATGACCACCACAACGACGCGCCGCTCGTTCAACCGCGGCCTGGCCTTCGCCGCCGGCGCCCTGGCCCTGCCGGGCGTCGTCCGCGCCGCCGACAAGACCGTCAAGCTGGCGATGATCGCGCCGCTGTCCGGTCCGTGGGCGCGCCAGGGCCAGCTGTTGAAGATGGGCGCCGATCTGGCGATGGAGGACATCAACGGCGCCGGCGGCATCAAATCGCTGGGCGGCGCCAAGATCGAGATCATCTACGCCGATGCCGGCGACACCACGGAAAAGGCCAAGAACGCGGCGCAGCGGCTGGTCTCCGACCATCCCGACCTGGTCGGCGGCTTCGGCGCCTGGCTCAGCTCCTTCACCCTGGCGGTGACCGAGGTGACCGAACGCGCCTCGATCCCGTGGCTGACGCTCAGCTATTCCGACCTGATCACCGATCGCGGCTTCAAATTCGTCTTCCAGACCTCGCCGACCGCGGCGCAGCAGGCGGCCGAAACCCTGCCGACCGCGCTGAAGCTGGCGGAAAGCACGACCGGCAAGCGGCCGAAGACGATCGGCCTGATCATGGACAACACCGCCGCGCCGGTCGCCTTCGCCAAGCCGCTGAAGGCCGGCGGGCTCGACAAGCTCGGCCTCAAGCTGACCGTCGACCAGATCTTCACGCCGCCGCTGTCCGACGCGACGCCGCTGGTCGAGAAGGTCCGTTCCGCCCGGCCCGACTTCCTCCTGCTGCTGACCTCGGCGATGCCCGACTGCAAGCTGGTGCTGGAAAAGCTCGACGAGTTCAAGCTGGCCCACGGCAAGATCCCGCTGGTCAGCAACGGCGCGCCGTTCGGCTCGCCGGAACTGCTGAAGACGGTCGGCGCCGACCTGCTCGACGGGCTGTTGTTCAGCGTCGCCAACTGGCCGATGAAGGGACAGGAGGCGTTTATCGACCGCTTCAAGAAAAAGACCGGCGAGCCGTTCCTGACCCAGGACGGGCTGTGCGGCTACGGCCACCCGGCGATCCTGGCGGCCGGGCTGGAGGCCGCCGGCGCCGCCGACAAGGTCAAGGTGGCCGAGGCGATCCGCAAGATGAACCTGACCACCGGCCCGGCCGCGGCCTGCTTCCCCGGCCCGATCAAGTTCGACGACAAGGGCCGCCGGATCGATGTGCCGATCATCTTCGCGCAGTGGCAGAAGGGTGTGCCGGTGACCGTGTTCCCGACCGATCTCGCCCTGGCGAAGCCGGTGTGGCCGTCGCTGTCGTGACCGCCGGGCCGGACCGCATCGAGGCCTATGTCGAGGCCGCCGCGCCGCTGGCCGGGCTGGTTCTCGACCCGGCCTGCCGGCCCGGCATCGTCGCCAATTTCGCGCGCATCGCCGCCTTTGCCGCGCTGGTGACGGAATTCGACCTGCCGGACGAGGCCGAGCCGGCGCCGGTCTTCGCCCCGTGAGCGCGGCCGCCGCGGCCGAGGCGGCGCTGGCGCGCATCGCCGCGCGCAACCCGGCGCTCAACTGCTTCACCGCGGTGACCGCCGAGCGGGCGCGGGCCGAGGCCGCCGCGGTCGATCGCCGGCGCGCCGCCGGCGCCGCGCTGGGACCGCTCGCCGGGGTGCCGTTCGCGGTCAAGAACCTTTACGACGTCGCCGGGCTTGTCACCCTGGCGGGGTCGAAGATCGAGGCGGAGAAGCCGCCGGCCGCCGCCGACGCCTTTGTCGTGCGCCGCCTGTGCGACGCGGGAGCGGTGCTGGTCGGCGCGCTCAACATGGACGAGTACGCCTACGGCTTCACCACCGAGAACACGCATTACGGCCCGGTGCACAATCCGCACGATCCGGCGCGCGTCGCCGGCGGCTCGTCGGGCGGCTCGGGCGCCGCAGTCGGCGGCGGGCTGGTGCCGCTGGCGCTCGGCTCCGACACCAACGGCTCGATCCGCGTGCCGGCGGCGCTGTGCGGCACCTTCGGGCTGAAGCCGACCTACGGCCGGCTGAGCCGCGGCGGGGTGCGGCTGTTCGCCGCCAGCCTCGACCATGTCGGGCCGCTCGCCGCCGACGTCGCCACCCTCGCCGCCGCCTACGATGCGATGCAGGGCCGCGATCCGGCCGACCCGGCCCAGGCCGACCGCCCGGTCGAGCCGGCGCTGCCCGGCCTCGAGGCCGGCGCCGCGGGGCTGCGCATCGCCGTCGCCGGCGGCTATTTCGCCGGTTCCGGTGCGGCCGCGGCGGCGGTGGCGCGGGCGGCCGAGGCGCTCGGCGCCAGCCGCACGGTCGAATGGCCCGAGCCGGAACGGGCGCGCGCCGCCGCCTTTGTCATCACCGCCGCCGAGGGCGCCGACCTGCATCTTGCCGATCTCAGGACCAGGCCCGGCGATTTCGACCCGATGACGCGCGACCGCTTTCTCGCCGGGGCGGTGATCCCGGCGGCCTGGGTGGTGCGGGCGCAGCGCTTCCGCCGCTGGTACCGCGACCGGGTCGCCGCCCTGTTCCGCGAGGTCGATATCGTCCTGGCGCCGGCGACGCCGGGGCCGGCGCCGGCGATCGGCGATGCCGAAGGCCGCGCCGTGCTCGGCATCTACACCCAGCCGCTGTCGTTCATCGGGCTGCCGGTGGTGGTGGCGCCGCTCCGCCGGGCCGGCGAATTGCCGCTCGGCGTCCAGATCGTCGCGGCGCCGTGGTGCGAGGCGGCGGCGCTGCGGGTTGCCCGCGCCCTCGAACGCGATGGCGTCGCCAATGCCGAACCGGCGTTCGCCGGTTGATGGACGCGCTGACCACCGACATCCCGGCCCGGCTCGACCGGCTGCCGTGGAGCCGGTTTCACCTGCTGATCGTCGTCGCCCTCGGCATCACCTGGGTGCTCGACGGGCTCGAGGTGACGATCGTCGGCGCCGTCGCCGGCGTGCTCGAAGACCCGGGCACGCTGGCGCTGTCGCCGGCCGAGATCGGCGCCGCGGCGTCGTGCTATCTCGCCGGCGCGGTCGCCGGCGCGCTGCTGTTCGGCTGGCTGACCGACCGGGTCGGCCGGCGCCGCATGTTCTACGTCACCCTGGCGCTCTACCTCGCCGGGGTGGCGCTGTCGGCGGTGGCGTGGAATTTCGCCAGCTTCGCCGTGTTCCGCCTCGTCACCGGCGCCGGCATCGGCGGCGAGTATGCGGCGATCAACTCGGCGATCGACGAGCTGATGCCGGCCCGGCTGCGCGGCCGGCTCGACCTGGCGATCAACGGCAGCTACTGGCTCGGCGCCGGGCTCGGCGCAGCGGCGACGCTGGTGCTGCTCGACCCGGCGCTGTTCGCCGTCGATGTCGGCTGGCGCCTCGGCTTCGCCGTCGGCGCGGTGCTCGGCACCGTCATCCTGCTGCTGCGCGGCATGGTGCCGGAGAGCCCGCGCTGGCTCGTCGTGCACGGCCGCGGCGCGGCGGCGGCGGCGGCGGTCGCCGAGATCGAGCGCCGCGCCGGGACCGGCCACCTGCCGCCGCCGGGCGAGACCCTGACGGTGCACCCGCGCCGCGCTTTCGGCTTCGGGCTGATCGTGCGGGCGATGTTCGGGCGCTACCGCCGGCGCGCCTTTCTCGCCTTTGTGCTGATGGTGTCGCAGGCGTTTCTCTACAACGCGCTGTTCTTCACCTATGCGCTGGTGCTGACCCATTTCTACGGCGTCGCCGAGGCGCAGGCCGGGCTCTACCTGCTGCCGCTCGCCGCCAGCAACTTTCTCGGGCCGCTGCTGCTCGGCCGCTGGTTCGACACCCGGGGCCGGCGGGTGATGATCGCCGGCAGCTACCTCGTCTCCGCCGTGCTGCTCGCCGCCGCCGGCCTGCTGTTCGCCGCCGACGCGCTCGACGCGGCGACGCAGACCCTGGCCTGGGCGGCGATCTTCTTCTTCGCCTCGGCGGCGGCGAGCGCGGCCTACCTGACCGCGAGCGAGATTTTTCCGCTGGAGATGCGGGCGCTGGCGCTCGCCTTCTTCTACGCCATCGGCACCGCCGCCGGCGGCATCGCCGCGCCGGTGCTGTTCGGCAGCCTGATCGGCATCGGCTCGCGCTGGTACATCTGCGAGGGCTATCTCGCCGCCGCGGCGTTGATGCTGTTTGCCGCGATCGTCGAGGCGGTCTTCGGGGTCGATGCCGAAAACCGGTCGCTCGAATCGGTCGCCGCCCCACTTAGTTCATAACTAAGTCTACTGGACGGGGTCCCAGATCAGCACGCTGACGCCGCACGGAAAGCTCGTCGCCTCGCCGTTGCCGTTGCGGCAGAGGCGCGCCACCACCCGGTCCGGCAGGCGGGCGCGCCGCAAGGTTGGCGCCAGCGAGGTGTCGCTGGCGCGGATCACCGCGGCGATGCGGCTCCTGCCGGCGTTGATCCGCTCGGCGACCTCGCCCGGGGTGATGCCGCCGGTGCCGAACAGCGCCGGCATGATGCCGATCTCGGTCGCCGGCCGCGGCACCGGCGTCAGCATGCGCAATTCGTTGAGCGGCGGCGCGTAATAGGCCAGGTCGCTGGGGTCGGTGTCGCTGCCGAGCACGACGAGCGCGGCGCGTTCGAGGTCGCCGCCGGCTTCGGCGACGACGTCGCGCCACGGTTCCTTGGCGTCGGGGCTGGGAGCGAGCTGGTAGAACAGGCCGACGCCGAGGGTGACCGCGCTGAGCCCGGCGAGGAGCGGCCGCAGCCCGCCGCCGGAGGCGAGCAGCGCCCGCGCCTGGGTCAGGCACAGCGGTATGCCCATCCAGCAGAAGATGCGGCTCAGCATCATCGGCTGCGCCAGCAGGCTGACCGCCAGCACTCCGCTGGCGTAGAGCGCGGGGACGGCAATGAACGCGGCGGCGAAGGCCGCGTCGGGCGGGCGGCGCCACAGCGCGACGGCGAGCGCGGCCAGCAGCGCGAGCGCCAGCATTCCGCCGATCTGCCCAGGGGTCAGCGTTCCGGCCACCGTATTGCTGACCACCGCGCCGATGTCGCGCCAGCGCAGCGAGGGAATCCAGGTCAGCGTATCGTTTTCGAGCTGCCCCGCCATGCCGATCAGTTCCGGCACCGCGACCAGCGCGACGGCGGCGTTGACGGCGAGCCAGCGCAGCCGGGCGGGATCTGTCCACCGCCCCGGCGCGACCGCCGCCACCGTCAGACCGGCGGAGAACACCAGCAGCACCATCGTCGCGTGGATATAGACGCAAATGACCGCGGCGCCGCCGTAGAGAGCGAGGTCGCCGAGGCGGCCGGGGCGCTGCAGCCAGCGCAGACAGGCCAGCAGCATCACCCCCAGCGGCAGCAGCAGCAGCGCATAGGGCCGGGTTTCCTGGGCGTAATAGATCTGCGTCGGCGACAACGCGAACAGCGCCGCGGCGAGCAGGCCGGTGCGCCCCCCGGCGGCCTCCTTGCCGAGCCGGTAGACGAGCGCGATCGCGGCCGTCGAGCAGGCCGCCGACAGCCCGCGCAACGCCGCCTCGCCGGCGCCGAACAGCTGGATCCACCCGCCCAGCGCCATGTAGTAGAGCGGCGGGCTGTTCTCCGACCGCAGCCCCTCGCTCCACATGAAGCCGAGCCCGGTCTGATAGTAGTAGCGCGAGAAGATCTCGTCGTTCCACAGCGACAGGTAGTCGAGGTGGTAGAGGCGCAGCGCCGCGCCGCACAGCGTGACCGCGCACACCAGCCAGAGCGGTGAAACCGCGGCTCGCCGGCCGAGCGCCGGCCCGGGCCGCGCCGCAACGGCGCCGTTCACCCAGATCTCGACCCGGCTGCGCCGGGTCGGCGGGGTCGTCGCGGAGCGGGGGTCGTCGGCGAGGCGGAGATTGCTGCGGCGCATCGTCTCGGCTAGAGGGAGGTCTTGGTGGTTATCAGGCGCGGGCGGCGCGGATAGGCCTCGTAGCCGGTGTAGAAGTCCTCCACTGCCGGGCTGCCGCTCGAATTGGTCAGGACGATGCCGATCGGCTTGGCGGCGATCGCCAGGCGGCGCAGCGCCTCGGCCACCATGCGCTGCCGCGTGCGCTTGGCGGCGACGATCAGGATCACCGATTCGACAAAGCGGGCGAGGATGCTGGCGTCGGCGACCGGCATGATCGGCGGCGAATCGATGATCACGTAATCGAACGCGCTTTTCATCTGCTCGATCGGGCCGTTGCCGGCCTGCTGCTCGACCAGCGCGGGAAAGCCGCCGCCGCTGCCGGTGGCCAGCAGATAGAACACGCCGCTGCGCTCGTCGCGGCCGATGCGGTCCTGCCACGAGGCGCGCCCGGCAAAAATGTCGCCGGGCCGCACCGACGGCATCGGCGGCAAGACCCGGCCAAGCACCGGGCGGCGCGCGTCGCACTCGATCAGCAGCGTGCGCCAGCCGTCCATCGCCGTCACCTGGGCGAGCGCCAGGGCAAAGCTGGTCTTGCCCTCGCCGGTCGTGGCCGAGGTCACCAGGATCACCCGCGGGTCGCGCGAGGTCCAGCGCAGGCGGGCGCGCACCCCGCGCAGCGTCTCGGCCAGCGAGGAGTGCGGATGCTCGACGACGTAGCGCGCCGAGCGCGCCCAGCGCCAGCGGCCGCGCACCGCCGGCAGGGCGGCATAGGCCGGCAGCCCGGTCACCGAGCGCACGTGGTCGAGCGTGCGGAAGCCGCGGTCGAGCTGGTCGTAGGCGAGCGAGCCGGCGACCGCGGCAAGGCTGCCGACGATCCCCGCGACCAGGATCAGGAACAGCCCGCGCGCATTCGACGGCTCGACCGGCACCGTCGCCCGCGACAGGATGCGCGCCTCGATCGGCTGGCGGTCGCCGGGCTGCGCGGTATCCGCCATCTTGGCGAGGAAATCGGCATAGATGCGGCGCTTCTGGTCGGCCGTCGCCTTGAGCTGCTCGAACTGGATATAGCTGGCGTTGGCGGCCGAGGTGGTGTCGTGCATCTGCGCCAGCCGCGCCGCCAGCCCCGCCTCGCGGCTGCGCGCCACCTCCGCCTGGCTCTTCAGCGAGGTGGTGATCTTGGCGATCTCGCCGGCGATCGTGCGGCGCAGATGCGCCAGCTCGGCATCGACCGCGCGCTGCTCGGGAAAGCGCGGCCCGACCTTCTGGTCGAGCTCGGCCTTCTTCTGGATCAGCTTGGCCTCCTGCTCGCGCAGTTTCTGGATCAGCGGCGAGGCGAGGACCTCGGCATTGGCGGCGCCGTGCGCCGAGGCGACCGCCTCGTGATAGCGCGCCTCGGCGGCGGCGCGGTCGGCGCGCGCGGCGGCGAGCTGGCTGTTGAGGTCTTCGAGCTGCTGGCCGCTGGAGCTGCCGGTGCGGGTGGCGACGTAGCGGTTGTTGCGCACGAACTCGGCAACCGCGGCGTCGGCCTCGGCGACCTCGCGCTGCAGGGTCTTGGCGCGGGCTTCGAGCGCGGCGTTGGCCTGCTCGGCGGCGGCGACCTTTATCTGCGCATATTCGGCAAGGTACTTGTCCATCAGCGTATCGACGATGGCCGCGCTGCGCTGCGGGCTCTCGCTCTTGTAGCGGATGGTGATGACGTAATCCTGGAGGTTGTTGATCAGCGTCAGGTTCTTTTCCAGCTTGTCCTCGATCGCCGCGGCGATCACCGCCTTGCGGTCGGCCGGCGGCAGGTTCGCCGGGCGCAGCAGCCGGCGCAGGAACGGGCGGGGGTCGAGCCAGGCCAGCAGGCTGTTGTCCTTCGGCCGCAGAAACGGATTGAACTCCGGGTCCTGGTCGAGGTGCAGCGTCGTCGCCACGTCGCTGAGCAGGTTGCGCGAGCGCAGCACCGCCATCTCGCTGCGCACGATCGCCATGTCGCCGGTCGGGGTCGACACCGCCTCGACTCCCGGGATCATCACCTTGCGCGAGGCGATGACGACGGCGCCGTCGGCCGTGTACATCGGCTTCTGCTGCGACACGTAGAACCCGGCCGCCGCCATGAAGACGACGGCGGCGGCGCAGATCAGCTTGCGGTGCTGCCAGACGGCGCGGAAAAAGCCGAGCAGGCTCGCCTCGCGGTTGGGCGACACCACCGAGGCGAGCGGCACTTCGTCAAGCTGGTATCGGGGTTCGGACGGCTCCGACGGGATCGGCGCCCGGTCCGGTCTGAGATGTTCAAAACCCATGCGATCCACCCGGCTCGGATGTTAAGGAAACCCGTTCCGATCGTGCGGCTCCGGCGTTATGGCCTGCCCGGAAGCCTTTTGAGCTGGCGGCGGATTTTGGTCAGCGCCGGATCAGCCCGCCAAGGTTCGCAGCTACGTATGTAGCGCCAGGTTTCGGCAGAAAGACGGCAGAGTTTCTTGTCCTCGGTCGAGCGTGCATAGGCCAGGCACAGGCGAACTCCTGCGGCGAGGCCGCGCAGTGCAGAACCGGGGATTCGGTTGTATGCCCCCCTCACAAGAAATGCAAGCGCCCCCACCGCCAGCCTCGGCAGCGGAGTACCGAACTTGTATCCCGTATAAAGCGCATTTCGCACAGTGTAATAGTAACGTCCGCGCTCCCAGAACACACGATGGTCGGGCGAAACCTTGTGAAGGACGGTCACGTCCGGAAAATATTCGATGCGGCCTCCCAGGTTTAGCATGCGATAGCAGAGATCGATTTCCTCGGAACAGAAAAACAGCCGGGCGTCGTAGCCGCCCGCCGCCTCGAACGCGCTGCGGCGGATCGCGTGGCCGGCGCCGACGAAGCGGGTGGCGGCGAAACCCTCGTCGGGCCGTCGCCCGGGGTAATCCCACGAGGTGTCGTCATTCTCGCCGGTAAAGAAATTGACGATGCGGAAACCCAGCGCGCAGAGCTGCGGGTTGGCGTCGAGATAGGCGGCGGCGCGCAACAGGCAGTGCCGGTCGGCGAACACCGCGTCGCTGTCGAGCGCGACGATGTAGCGCCCGCTGCCCATCGCGCTGGCGATGTTGCGGCCACCGGCGACGCCCATGTTGCGCTCCAGCCGCTGCAGCGCGACCGCTGCGTTGCCGGCGACAAACCCGGCGACCCGTTCGAAATTCTCCGGCTCGCTGCCCTGGTCGACCACCAGCACGCGGCGCTCCACCCCGTCCTGTTCGAGGGCGCTGGCGATCGCGGCAATGGTGTCCTCCGGCCGGTTCCACGACAGGATGATTACATCGACCTGACTGCGGCTTGCGCAGGTCATGCGGGCTAACCCTCCCGCGGCGACCCGGGTTCGGCGGGCGCCGCCGCCCGCGCCCCGTCCCGCGCCGCCCGCATCTCCAACAGGCGCAGCGCCGCGGCGTGCAGCGACGGACGCAGGAATTCGCGGTACGCCGCAAAGCCCGCGAACAGCGCCACCGCCGCCGTTTGCGGCAGGCGCAGCCCGGTTCGCGCGGCATAGGCGCGATAGTATTTGCGATAAAAATACCGCGTGTAGTGCACCGACCAGTAGACGCGCCGCCAGCGCGAGACCCGCTGGCCGCCGCGCTGCACCTGCGACGGGCAGAGATGGATGCTGTGCACGTCGCTGGTGACGAGGATGCGGAAGCCGTGGGTGAACAGGTTCATCTGGTAGTCGGTTTCCTCGCGGTAGCCGTTGCCGCGCGCGTAATAGGGGTCGAACGGAAACTGCTGCAGCAGGCGCCGCTCGGTCAGGATGATCGCGTTGGTGAACGGCAGCTCGATGTCGCCGTCGAACCGCGCGCCGTTGACATATTCGCACAGCGCGCGGCGAAACGGCGGGGCGCGGCGCAGCCCGTTGCCGAAGCGGCGCAGCGCCTGCTGCGGGGTCTCGCCCTCGCGCATGTAGACGCGGCGGCCCGACACCGCGGCGGCGCCGCTGCGGCGCAGCTTGTCGAGGCAGACGGCGGCGTATCCCGGTTCGAGGTACTCGTCGTCGTCGCAGAACAGGATGTAGTCGTTGCTTGCCGCGGCCGCCCCGACATTGCGCGATTGCGACGCGCCGAGCCGGGCCGGGTTGGTGAGGATTTTGGTGCGGACCGCGGGAAAGCGCGCCGCCGCCGCAGCGATCGCCGCCGGCGTATCGTCGCTCCCGGCATCGACGACAAAGACGATTTCCGAGACCCCGTCCTGGGCGAAATAGCTCGGCGCGACGAGGCGCAGCGTGTGTGCGCGGTCGCGCGTCGGCACCACGAGGGTGATCATCGTGCCTGCTCTCCGGCCCGCATGACCGTCATAAACGCCTGCCGCGGCAATCCGATCCGCCGGCGGAACGGGAACGGGCCGGCGCAAACGGGCGTTCCCCTCTCGGTGCAACCCCCGCCCGTATTTCCTCTTCAGACTTGAAGGCTCGACGATGTGCCACGCGTTTGGAGTCGGCGGCTGACATGCAGGTCGTCATCCTCGCCGGCGGTCTCGGCACGCGCCTCGGCGATGCCGCCCGCGGCCTCCCCAAGCCGATGGTGGATATCGGCGGCCGGCCCAACCTCGAACACCAGCTCCTGCTGGCCCGGCAATACGGCTTTACCGAGGCGCTGTTTCTGGTCTCGCATCTCGCCGGGCGGATCGAGGCGCATTTCGGCGACGGGCGCGATTTCGGCGTCGCCGCCGCCTATTGCGCCGAGGACCCGCCGCTCGGCACCGCCGGCGCGCTGCGCCACGCCGCCGGGCGGCTGGCGGAGCGCTTCCTGCTGCTTTACGGCGACGTGTTCATCGACTGCGATCTCGGCCGGTTGTGGGCCGACCATGCCGCACACCGGCCGGTCGCGACGCTGGTCGTGCATCCCAACGACCACCCCCATGACAGCGACCTTGTCGAGGTCGATGCCGAGGGGCGGGTGACGGCGCTGCATCCGCGCGCGCGGGCGCCGGAGCGCTATCTGGCGAACCTGGTCAATGCCGGCGCGGCGGTTCTCGAACGGCGGGTGCTGGCGGCGATCCCGCCGAACGCGCCGCTCGACCTCGCCCGCGACATCTTTCCCGGGCTGGCCCGGGCGGGGGCGCTCCGGGCCTACCGCTCGGCCGAATATTTCAAGGATTTCGGCACCCCCGAGCGGCTCGCCCAGGTGCGCGCCGATTTCGCCCGCGGCGACACCGCGCGGCGCCGCCGCGACCGCCGCCGCCCGGCGGTGTTCCTCGACCGCGACGGCGTCATCAACCGGCACGTGCCGCATCTTGCCGATGCGGCGGCGATGGAGCTGCTGCCCGGCGCCGGCGCCGCCATCCGGCGGCTGAACCAGGCCGGCTACCTCGTCATCGTCGTCACCAACCAGCCGGTGGTGGCGCGCGGCGAATGCAGCGTTGCGGCGCTGCGCGCGATCCACGACAAGATGGAGACGCTGATCGGCCGCGAGCACGGCTGGATCGACGCGCTCTATTACTGCCCGCATCACCCGGACAGGGGATTTGCCGGGGAAATCGCCGAACTGAAGGTCGAATGCGCCTGCCGCAAGCCGCAGCCCGGGCTGTTCCGGCAGGCGGTGCGCGACTGGAACATCGCGCTCGAGGGCTCGTGGAGCGTCGGCGACAGCCGCCGCGACATCCTCGCCGCGCGCCGCATGGGGATCGCCGCGATCGGGGTGAGGACCGGGCAGGGCTGCCGCGATTGCGGCGCCGATGCGATGCCGGACCGGATCGCGGCCGACCTGCCGGCGGCGGTCGACATCATTCTCGCGGGCGGAGTGCAGCCATGATCACCACGCAGACGCCGTTTCGCATCAGCTTTTTCGGCGGCGGCTCCGACGTCAGCCGGTTCTACAGCCGCCACCCGGGCGCGGTGCTGAGCGTCGCGATCAACAAAAGCATGTACATGACCACCCATCCCTATTTCGAACCGACCGCGATCCACCTCAAATACTCCAAGACCGAGCTGGTCGGCTCGGTCGACGAGATCGAGCATCCGATCCTGCGCGCCGTGCTGAAGGAGCTGGTGCCGGAAGGCGGCATCGAGGTCGCCTCGATCGCCGACATCCCGGGCGGCACCGGGCTCGGCTCGTCATCCGCCTTTACCGTCGGGCTGATCCAGAACCTGAACGCGCGGTTCCAGCGCTTTCTGCCGCCGGCCCGCCTCGCCGAGGCGGCCTGCCGCATCGAGATCGACGTGCTGAAGGAGCCGATCGGCAAGCAGGACCAGTACGCATCGGCGTTCGGCGGGCTCAACCGCTTCGTCTTCCATCCTGACGGGACGACCACGGTGGAACGCATCTTCGTCGCCGCCGAGACGATCCGGCGGCTCGAATCCTCGCTGTTCCTGTTCTATCTCGGCGGCTCGCGCTCGGCCTCGAAAATCCTGCGCGAGCAGGTCGGCAACCTCTCCGACCCGGAGGTGTTCGAGCGGCAGAAGGCGATGGTCGCCCAGGTCGATACCGCGATCCAGCTGCTGCGCGACGGCGACCTCGACAATTTCGGCCGGCTGCTGCACCAGGCCTGGCTGTTGAAGCGGGGCCTGGCGTCGCAGATCTCCGACGCGGCGATCGACGCCCATTACGAGACCGGGCTCGATGCCGGCGCGCTCGGCGGCAAGGTGGTCGGCGCCGGCGGCGGCGGCTTTCTGCTGTTCTATTGCCCGCCCGCGGCGCAGCCCCGCTTTCTCGAGGCGATGAGCGGGCTGCGGCGGGTGCCGTTCCGCTTCGAATCCTACGGGTCGCGGATCATTCATGTCGCGGACGAATGACGCGCCCGGCGGCGCCACGGGGGCCGACCTCCTGATCGTCATTCCCTGCCTCAACGAGGCGGCGCATATCGAGGCCGTCATCGCCGCGGTGCAGGCCGATCCCGGCTGCGCCGACGCGCTCATCGTGGTCAGCGACGGCGGCAGCACGGACGCCACCGTTTCGATCGTCGAGCGCATCGGCGCGGCCGACCCGCGGGTGCGCGTGCTGACCACCGCGGCGCGGCTCGGTACCAGCGCCTCGGTCAACCGCGCCGTCGAGCGCTTCGGCGACGGGCGCCGCTGGCTGGTGCGGCTCGACGCGCATGCCGGCTACCCGCGCAACTACGCCTCGCGGCTGGTGGCGAAGGCGATCGAGACCGGCGCCGATTCGGTGGTCACGGCGATGTTCACCCGCGGCGAAAGCTGCTTCGAGCGCGCCGCGGCGGCGGCGCAGAACTCTTTTCTCGGCACCGGCGGCTCGCCGCACCGGCTGATGGGCCGCGGCGGCTGGGTCGAGCACGGCCATCACGCGCTGTTCGATCTGGCGCGGTTCCGCGCCCTCGGCGGCTACGACGCGGCGCTCGGCTTCAACGAGGACGCCGAGTTCGACCGCCGGCTGGTCAAGAGCGGCGGCCGCATCTGGCTGGCCGACGATCTCGCCATCACCTATTTCCCGCGCAAGAGCACCGCCTCGCTGTTTCGCCAGTACCGCACCCATGGGCGCGGCCGGGCTCACACCTTCGCCCGCCACGGCGGCCGCAGCCATATCCGCCACTTCATTCTGCCGGCGATCCTGCCGCTCGTACTGCTGGCGCTGTTGTCGCCGCTGTGGTGGCCGCTGGCCCTGCCGGCGCTGGTCTGGCTCGGCGGCTGCCTCGGTTATGGGCTGATGCTCGGCATCCGCGAGCGCGATCGGTGCGCCGCCGCCGCCGGCTATTGCGCGATCGTCATGCAGTTCGCCTGGTCGCTCGGCCACTGGCGCGAGCGCCTGGCCATCGCCGCCGGCCTCGTCCGCGCCTGAAGGGAATGCCGATGCGCCGATTCCTCGCCGCCTGCCTGACGCTGGCGCCGCTCGCCGTCGCCTCCGCCGCGGCGGCGGCGCAGTCCTCTGTGCCGAGCGGTTATGTCGAGGTGTTCGGCGACGAGTTCGACGAGAAGCAGCTCGACACGTCGAAGTGGTGGACCCGCTACATCCACAACGGCGGCATGCTCGATTTCCTCAACGACGAGCAGCAGCGCTACCGCGAAAGCGGCAACCACGTGATGACCGGGCACTCGCTGATCCTGATGGCGAAAAGAACCGGCCCCGGGCGGTACGAGTCCGGCATGATCCGCTCCAAGCGCACCTTCAAGTACGGCTATTTCGAAGCCCGCGCCAAGGTGCCGCGCGGGCGCGGCGTGTGGCCGGCCTTCTGGCTCGCCAGCGGACGCCGTGCCGGCGACGGCAAGATCGGCTGGCCGCCCGAGATCGACATCGCCGAGCTGGTCAACAACGGCGCCGAGGACACCACCGCGATGCTGCACGTCAGCGCCAAATCGAACGGCGCCCAGGGGCTCCAGGTGCTTTATACCGACCCCGCCTTTGACGGGCGCTGGAGCTATTGGCGCGCCCCCTTCGATTTCGCCGACGCCTTCCACGTCTTCGCCGCGCTGTGGGACGACGACGACACGGTCGCGGTCTCTGTCGACGGCCGCCTCGTCTACAAGGCGCGCTACAAATGGGTCTACGACGACGGCAGCCCGGCGGGCTACGCCAGCGTGCTGCTCAACCTGGCGATCGGCGGCGCCAAGTGGGCCGGCCGCCACGGCGTCGACGACGCCGCCTTTCCGCAGGGGTTCGAGGTCGACTACGTGCGCGTCTACCAGAAGGCGGGGCGGCAGCGCAGCGAGCCGGACACCACCGGCACGGATCTGTGCCCGCCGCGCGGCGGCTGCTGAGCAGCGCTCAGCCGCGCCAGCGCCGCAGCGCGTAATACAATTCGGCGGTGTCGCGGGCGATCGCGTCCCAGCCCGGGAGCGCCGCGCCGAGCTCGGCCACCGCCGCGCCCATCGCCCGCCGCGCCTCCGGCTCGCGGCACAGCCGGGCCATCGCCGCCGCCAGCGCGCCGGCGTCGCCCGGCGGTACCAGCCAGCCGTGCGTCCCGTCGCGCAGCAATTCGGCGAAGCCGCCGATGCGCGAGGCGAGGATCGGCCGGCCGTGGCCCAGCGCCGCCATCAGCACGCCGCTGACGTCGATCTCGCGATAGGGAAAGACGATGACGTCGGCCGCCGCCAGCAGCGCGCTCATCTCGGCGTCCGGCACAAAGCGCAGGTCGAGGCGGACGCCGCCGCCGAGCGCCGCCGCCGCAGCCTGCAGCGGCGACACGTCCATGTAGGGCTTGCCGACGATGTGCACCTCGGCCGACGCCTGCAGCTCGCGCGGCAGGCGGCGATAGGCCTCGATCAGCACGTCGGCGCCCTTGTAGTCCTTGAGCTTGCCGAATAGCAGGAAGCGCACCTTGCCGGCGGCTGTGGGC
>Ga0209581_1000905_pt1 | contig 42679 bp, 35 predicted proteins | sample Coa_R2_FD_187160 | JGI IMG/M metagenome (GOLD analysis project Ga0209581, IMG submission 187160) | Surface soil microbial communities from Centralia Pennsylvania, which are recovering from an underground coalmine fire - Coalmine... | ecosystem: Environmental > Terrestrial > Soil > Unclassified ...
CAAGATTCGAGTGGTTACCAGACGATCCTACGGCTTTCGCACCTATGAGGCCATGGAAATCGCGCTGTATCACAACTTGGGACGATTGCCGGAGCCAGAATCAACCCACAGATTCTGCTGAGGAGGCGAAGTTCACAGCCTCAAAACTCCTCCCAGCGTTCAACGGGAGTTCTGCTGCCCCCTGTTCGTCACCCAAATCGATCTCCACCTTAATGCGAACGGGCTGCCGAAGGTCATGGTTGTGGACTACTGCCTGAAAGCCGCCCAAATCCGTAAGTCCACCCGTGATCGTCACATCAGGATTGATGTTCCGGCGTTGGAGAATCTCGCGTAAGTAGTGCAGATCCTGAAGTACGGTGCTCTTGCCTGCGCTATTTGGGCCGAAGAGTAGAGTTATCGGTTTGAAGTCAATCCGTTGTTGGAAGCCAACGCCTTTAAAGTTCTCGAGGGTGATTGCCTTGAGTCGCATATGGCTCCGCTTCTACGCATTCGAGCGAGCGCATTACAACCGCCCCCGAAATGCTCTTTGTGCTAGCGAATTGAAGAGTTGCTCTCCGCTAGACGCGGGTATCGAGGTACATGATTTCATCGCCTGGATCTTTTCGGACAAAAGAGCAAATCTTCGCTGACTTTCAACCGGTGGAAGGCGAATCTCTAGGCCCTTTATGATACTGAGGTTGAGGCCTGGCATAATTGCTCCTTTATTGGCTCGCTCGATTTGCCTCCACATCAACGGGTCCGAGTGAATCGCAAATGAAAGGAATTCAGGCAATATTTTAGAGTGATCCACGGTGATAGTAGCCAAATGCTTCGTGGTGATAGCTTGCGATATATCATCTGGGATGACTGCAGAGCGGCCGACAGTTCCCATAATCGTAATAATCACGTCGCGCGGATAGACACGATAACGTTTCAGTTGTTCGTACTTTGCTTCAGTGATAAATCGGCGCTCCCCCCAGCAGAACCGGTTGTTAACTGCGTTATCGATTCCGAGTACGGCGACACCGTCTTCCACGAATTCGCTGTGTCGCAAGTCACTGCCAAATGGCCCGGTCCTGATCGCGCCTGCATGTTGTGCAGCGAGCTCTCGAATCGGGTACGTAGGCCAGGTTTCATAATCGTCGTTCTTGTGCCCTACCAAGTAAATGAAGGCTGCTCGGAGGAAGCTGTCTGCCAGGGCGAGCAGATCTTCACTCTTACGACGGATAGCATCTGCCTTATCGAGGATCTCAGCTATCCGGCGCTGTTCTCCGAGGGGCGGAAGATCGATTTCGAATTCCGCAACGATGCGCTTCGAGACCTCCTTAAACGTGGATCCTGCGCCGAGAGCGGCTATTTGAGGTGCGAGCCGTTGCATAGTCCAAAACAGGAATTTAGGCTCTATGTCTGAACCCGGAACGAGGCTCTTAAAACCCTGGTTTGTGCACATTTCCCTGCCAGCAATTGCGACCAAACCGATCGGGGCCCTTGAGCTAAATAGGACCGAGCCCTTGGGCAGCAACGTAGCTGAACAGCTTTCGTAACCGAGGCTGGAGATGTGTTCTTGTGTATCCTGAAGCACTGAGCCTACCAATCCGCTGATGTCCTTGGGAGTCGCCCATGCGATCCGGCCGTTCCAGTATTCCGGCCTTGCCCTTGAAGGCGTAGCTCCGGATACGATAGTGCAGAGCTTCGACAGAGGCATCCGTCTCCAACCCATTGGTGGCGGCACGAGATTCATGAAAGTAAACCCTCCAGATCCGCAATGTCGGATTCAATGGCCCTATTGAGTGTGGCCATGCGCTCCAAGATTGCCTTCGGGGGATCATAGTTCTCCTCCTCGTACACAGATCGCTTGTATCGATTTACCGAGAGTTCATAGTTCGTCTGCCTTACCTCATCTGCCGGCACGAAAAAGCCTTGCGCCGTTCGATCTGTATGTGTTCTCGGATCGCGCTCGCGCCAGCACCGTAGGCAATTCGGCAGGTCATTTTCCTCAATCTCTTGACGCTTATCGTCAAGGGAAAAGCCGTCGGCTTGGACATCATAGAAGAAAATGTGGTCGGTTCGGCCGCCTTTCGTGAAAACAAGGACTGCAGTTGAGACACCTGCGTATGGCTTGAACACTCCAGAGGGGAGCGAGATCACGGCCTCGAGCTGGTTATCGTCGATCAGCATTTTTCGCAGCGTCTTGTGGGCAGTAGACGAGTTGAAAAGTACTCCATCGGGGATTGGCACATCAGTCCAGCGGTCCAGGAACCCAATCCGTCGCAACAGCTCCGGTCAGCGTATGACAGGCAAAGACACGCGTCCGTGCGCGATCGACCACGACGTGGGACAGAGTCGCCTGTTCGATAGATAGGAACGGGCCCACCTCATGTCCTCTTGGGGTGATCACGCCCACGGTTCCGGCGACCACGAGCGCTAACACATTCCTGGTCGACGCAAAGACGATGCCAGCGCCGGCCATCAGGAGCGCGCCGATGACCATGGTTCGACGTCTTCCGAACCGATCTGCCCTCGTCGTCAGCCACAGCGAAACGATCGTATCGCCGATTAACGTCAAGGTCAGGAGAACACCCGTCTGCGCATCTGTGAGACCGAGTTGGGTCAAGTAGATGACGAGAATCACGGAAAGCGCGCCGTAGGCGAACAATCGTGCTGGCAACCCAAATGGGTGCTACCGCGCTAACCGCGCTAGTTGTAACGGGACAACTCGTGTTTTCTGTGACCGTCGACCACTTCGGCTGGATCGGGTTCGACCCGCATCCGGCGAGCTGGCCGAGGATTGGCGGATGCGTTCTGATGATCGTTGCGCTAGTGCTGATCGCAGAGTATTGATCGAGTTAAGCCTCCTACGCGCCCCTCATGCGGACCGCCAGCGAGGACCGAGTGGCAGGCTACTCCCGAACGGCCGTGCCGACGGCCGCGCTGGAAGACCGTCTTCGGCGAAACAGACGACTCACGAAACCGTCTGCGCAATCTCGGTTTCTGGTTTGCCCATGCCGAGGGCCACGGGAATTAAGCGCCGGCCGCGTGGGGTCATCAGAATCGGGAAGACTCGTTCTGCTGCGCCCCGCATCACAGCCTCCCGGAGGTGTGTGACGCCCTCCGCTTCCCGGAGATGGCGCCGTTCGACCTACGCCTGCTAACGATGTCTTGGGGTTCGAATAGCTCCACCGAAATTATTGGGGTTCAGCCGACGTAAACTTGAGGAATGACTTCAGGAGCAGAAGAGAAGATGTTGGGAGGGCTGCTGGTGGTGATGGACGCACTTGAGCACTCCGACCTCACGCTGACTGGGAAGTGCGCTGCATTGGAAGCAGCAGCTGGCCTTGGTAACGCGTCCCTTCTCGAGAACGCTGAACCTGTCGTCCGCCTGAAGCGCGCGCTCAAGCACCTCAGACTCTCTTCGCTTCAGCAGCGAGCGGTGCTGCGGGTTGCTGGGCGTTGGATGTCCGGTGAATGGCCTGCATTTAGATCAGTGGTGCACAGTACTGCACACCACCGATGAACGAAGCCTGCACGAGAACAGCAGTGCCGTTGCACGAAAAGGGCAAGAAAAGGGCAACGCTGTTTTTCACGCTCGACAGCACACAAATCGAAATGTCCAAGTAGCTGATTTTTGGAGGAATTTGGTCGGGGCGAGTGGATTCGAACCACCGACCTCCTGGTCCCGAACCAGGCGCTCTAGCCAGGCTGAGCCACGCCCCGAAACCATTAGTGTAATCTGTTGCGGCCTGCTTGCACAAGCGTTTACGATCAAGGCGTGGATGCAGGGGAGAAGCTGCGCGGGCTGCCTTCGGTGCACGAGGCCGCGGAACGGCTGGCAGCCGACGCTCCGGGGGTGCCGCACGCGCTGGTGGTGGACGAGGCGCGCCGTGCGCTAGAGGAGGCCCGGGCGGAGATCCGGGCGGGGCGCGAAGCCAACGGCGCGTTCGTGGAACGGCGCGCTGCAGCGGCACTTGAGGCTCTCGCGCGACCATCCTTGCAGCGGGTGATCAATGCCACCGGCGTCGTGCTACACACCAACCTGGGCCGGGCGCCGCTGGGTCCCCTGGAACTGCCAGCCGGCTACACCAACCTGGAGTATGACTTGGCGAGCGGCCGGCGCGGCAAGCGCGACGCGCACACCGGCGCGCTGTTCGAGCGCCTGCTGGGCCGGCCGGCCATCGCGGTGAACAACAACGCCGCGGCCGTTTTTCTGGCGCTCCACGAATTGGCTGCCGGCTACGAAGTGATCGTCTCCCGCGGGGAGCTCATCGAGATCGGCGACGGTTTCCGCATTCCGGATATCATGGCGCGCTCGGGCGCTGTGCTGCGCGAGGTGGGCACCACCAACAAGACCGGCATCGAGGACTACCGCGCGGCCATCACCGAGCGCACGCGGCTGCTGCTGCGCGTGCATCCCAGCAACTTCCGCATTCAGGGCTTCACGGCGCGCCCTGCGCTGGCCGAACTGGCGGCGCTGGGGCGGGAGCGACAGATTCCGGTGTACGAGGACCTGGGCAGCGGTTGCGTGGCAGACCTGCGGCCGTATGGCATCGAAGAACCGGTGGTCGCGGAGAGCCTGCGCGCGGGAGCGGATTTGGTTTCCTTCAGCGGGGACAAGCTGCTGGGGGGGCCCCAGGCAGGCATCCTGGCAGGCCGGCCAGCACTGGTGGCGCGGCTGCGGCGTAATCCTCTGTTCCGCGCCCTGCGCGTGGACAAGATGATCTACCAGGCGCTCGAAGTCACGCTACGCCGCCTGCTGCTGGAGCGCTGGGACGAGATTCCAGCGCTGCGCATGATCCGCCAAACGGAAGCTGAAATCCGGCGGCGCGCCGAAGGCTTGCTGGCGCGGGCCAGAAATGTGCGGGCGGAGCTGATTCCCGGCGAATCCGTGATCGGTGGCGGCGCCACGCCGGAGCAGGCAATCCCCACTTGCTTGATGGCGCTAGCGTGCGCCGATGTGGTGGCGGCCGCGCGCAAGCTACGTTCCGGCGAACCGCCGGTCATTGCGCGCATCGAAGACGACCGCCTGCTGGTGGATCTGCGAACCGTGTTTCCGGCGGAAGAAGAAGAACTGGCCGTGGCCCTTCAGGCTCTTTCCTGATACGTGCCCTCGGCCGTGTTCACGCGGATCTTTTCGCCCTGGTTGATAAAGGGCGGCACCTGCACCACCAGCCCGGTTTCGAGCTTCGCCGGCTTGGTGACGTTCGAAACCGTGGCGCCTTTGAGGCCCGGTTCGGTCTCCACCACGGTCATGTCCACGGTGGCGGGCAACTCCACGCTGATGGGCTTGCCGTCGTAAAATTCCACGTTCACGTGAAGCTGCGGAATCAGGTAGCTGATGGCGTCGCCCAGGATCTCCTTGGTGAGATGCATCTGCTCGTAGTTTTCTGTGTTCATGAAGTAGAAGTACTCGCCGTCGTCGTACAGGTACTCCATTTCGTGCTCTTCGAGCAGGGCGCGCTCGACGCGGTCTTCCGAGGAAAACCGGTGCTCGATCATGGAACCGCTGCGCAGGCTGCGCATTTTGGCTTGCACGAAGCCGCGCAGGTTGCCGGGGGTGCGGTGGTTAACGCTAAAGATGGAATACAGCTCGTTGTTGAACTTGATCACCATCCCCGGGCGCATTTGTGTTGCCGAAATCATGAAGAAACCACTCCTTCGAAGCTGTCAGATGGGCGCTACAGGCTTGAATTCAATAGTATAGCACTCAGAAGGGCTGAATTTCCTCGCGCACCGGATCGAAGTCGATGCGGCGCTTCTGCATGTAGGCGATGTTGCCCAAGTGGGAAGCCTGGGCGGAGCGGTGCCCGATGAGCACGTCGCCGTTGGGCAACTGCCGCGAGCGGACGCAGTCCAGGAAGTTGGTCACGTGATCAAGGTCCAGGTCGGAGTAAGCCTTGACCACGGTGGGCTGCGCATTTTTGCCCACGGGATGAAATTCGAAGCGGCCGCGGTCGATGTAGAGGCGCCCTTCAGTGCCGCACATCTCGACGGCGGCGCCGGTGATGCCGGGAGCCAGGGTAGCCTCGAAGGTAGCGGTGTACTGGCCGGGATACTCGAGCAGAACGTTGATCGTGTCTGGCGCGGTGCGGCCATCTTTGTAGTTGTAGACGCCGCCAGCGGCCGCGGCGGAGATGGGCACATCCTGGCCCATGAACATGTGCACTACATCGATCCAGTGGGTGAACAGGTCGGTGACCTGGCCGCCGCCGAAATCCAGGTAGGCGCGCCAGTTCCAATACTGCTGCGGGTCCCAGTCGCGCCACTTCAGCGGACCCAGGTAGCGGGCCCAATCCAGGTTGGAAGGCTTCTGCCGCAAGTAGTCCGGGGCGCGGCGCAGATGATAGGTGTTGCCGTGCCACCAGGTGCGCGCCAGGGTGATCTTGCCGAGCCGGTTGGTGTCGAAGTACTCGCGTTTGGCTTGCAGGTAGTGCTTGCCGGAGCGCTGCTGCATACCTACCTGGCAGATGCGGTCGTGGATGCGGGCCGCCTTGACGATCTGGGGTCCCTCCTCGATCTTGAGGGTCAGGGGCTTCTCCACGTAGAGGTCCTTGCCGGCGTTTAGCGCGTCGATAGCGGTGCGCGCGTGCCAGTGGTCCGGCGTGGCGATCAGCACCACGTCGAGTTCCTTCATCTCCAGGAGCTTGCGGTGGTCGGTGAAGCTCTTGGCGTGGGGGGCCATCTGGCGGGCTTTGTCGATCTGTTCGCTGTAGATGTCGCAAACGGCGAGCACGTCCACGTGGGAGTCTTTCTGGAACTTCGACATGTCGTGGCGGCCGCGTTCCCCCACGCCGATGGCGCCCAGATTGATGCGGTCGTTGGCTCCCCTCACGCGCGAATACGAAAGTGCGGTGGCGGCGGAGACGCCGCGCAGGAAATTGCGCCGGTCCAGGCTGGTTTCGGACATACGTCGATTATATCCGCTGGGCGAAACGCAGGCCGCGCGCGTTAGTAAGCCAGAAGCCGTTCGAACTCGGAGACCAGGCGGTCCACCTGCGGGAGCGTGGCGGCCTCGAGTTGCGGATGGTAGCCGATCCAGGTATCCAGCGCGCCCACTCTCCCCACGGGTGCATCGAGGCGGCTGAACAGTTCGCCGGCGATGCGCGCGGCGAGTTCCGCGCCATAGCCCCAGGAGAGACAATCCTCGTGCGCCACCAGCACGCGGCTGGTCTTTTCCACGGAGCAGCGAATGGCCTCCCAGTCGTAAGGCTGGAGCGTGCGGAGGTCGATGATCTCGATACTGGCTTCCGGATCTCTCCTTTCCACGTCCAGGGCGGCTTGCAGGGCTTTTTGCACGAGCGCGCCGTAAGTGACCACGGTGAGGCAGTTGCCCGGCTTGACCACTTTGGCGCAGCCGAAGGGGATGAGATAGTCCGGCCCTGGATGCGGCGAGCGGTTGTAGGGCTCGCGGTAGAGCCGCTTGTGCTCCAGGAACAGCACAGGGTCGTCACAGCGCAGGGCGGTGCGCAGCAACCCGCAGGCGTCCAGGGCGTTCGAAGGCATCACCACGCGCAAGCCGGGCAGGTGCGTGAACTCGACCTCACCGCACTGGCTGTGGTAGACCGCGCCGCCGTTGAGGTAGCCGCCGATGGCCACCCGGATAACTGCCGGGCAGGAGAAGGCGCCGTTGGAGCGCCAGCGCACGGTGGCCAGTTCGTCGCGAAGCTGCATCATGGCAGGCCAGATGTAGTCGAAGAACTGGATTTCGGCCACGGGTTTCAGCCCGCGGGTTGCCATGCCCACGGCGCGCCCCACGATGCCGGCTTCCGCCAGCGGGGTGTTGAAGGCACGGCGCGCGCCGAACTCGGACTGCAAGCCGGCCGTGACCTTGAACACACCACCCTTGCCCTTCACCTCGCGCAGGTTTTCCTCGCGGCTGCAATCGGCCACGTCTTCCCCAAGGACCACCATGCGCGGATTACGGCGCATCTCCTCGTGCAGCGTGAGATTGAGTTCGTCCACCATGGTGCGCGGCTCCCCGGAGAGATGCGCGGGGGTGCAGAACTCCGGGCTGGCGGGATCCACGGTGTCGGAATAGAGGTGCGCCAGGGCGCTTTCGGCCGCGGGCGGAGCGGCGTGCAGCGCTTTCTGGGTGGCTTCGTTCACCTCCACATCGATTTCGTGGGTGATGCGCTGGAGCATGTGCCGGTCGATCACGCCTTCCTCGATGAGGAACTTGGGAAAGCGGAGTACCGGGTCGAGGGCGGCTTCGGCGGAGCGCTCGGCGGCGGTGCGGTACAGCCGTTCGTCGTCGGAGAGGGAGTGCGAATAGGGCCGGATCACGTGCGCGTGCACCAGCGCGGGTCCTCGCCGCGAGCGGCAATATTCCACTGCAGCTTTCAGCACGCGGTAGGAGGCCAGAAAGTCGGTGCCGTCCACTTCTTGGCGGAACAGATCGGGAAAGCCCGCCACCAGGCGGGAGATGCTGCCGCCGGCGGTCTGGTATTCGATGGGCACGGAGATGGCATAGCCGTTATCCTCCACCAGGTACAAGACCGGCAGGCGGGCGAGGCAGGCGGCGTTGAGCGACTCCCAGAATTCGCCCTCGCTGGTCGAGCCGTCGCCGCCCGTCACCAGGACGATCTCGTCGGATTCCGGTTCGAGAAATCGGCAGGCTTCGGCGCAGCCCACGGCTTGCAGATATTGCGTGCCGGTGGGGGAGGAAGAACTCACGATGCGATGGGCTGCGTGTCCCCAATGCGAGGGCATCTGGCGGCCGCCCGAGGCCGGGTCTGCGGCGGCGCCCACGGCGGAGAGGAGCATCTCGAAGGGCGTGACGCCCAGGGTCAGGCACAGGGCGCGGTCGCGGTAGTAAGGATAAATCCAGTCGTGCCCGGAGCGGAGCGCCATACCGGCGGCCACCTCGACAGCTTCGTGACCCGCGCCGCTGATCTGAAAAAAGATGCGGTTCTGGCGCTTAAGCGTGATCTCCCGGTCGTCCAGGCGACGGGAGGTATGCATCAGGCGGAAGGCCCGGATCAACTGCTCCGGCTCAAGTCCCTCGAAGCGCTCGGCGGCGGCTTGGCGGGTAGGGGTCGTAGTGGCCAATCGGGACCTCCTCCACCAGTGTAATCAGATGGCGGGTGAAATGGCCTGTCCTACGGATTGAGTTTCCACGGCGGGATGCGGGCGGCGGGCCAGTGTCAGCACGGCGAGGGCGGCCAGGTACAGACACCCGCCCACCAGTAGAGTCTGGACCAGGCCCAGGTAGATCGCGCACACCAGGGCACCCACTGAACCCAGCACGCTGGCGGCGGCGTTCAGCGACCAGGCCCAGCGGAGGGACGGTTTGTGCCACTCCTCTAGTAGCCGTAGCCCGGTGGGGAAGGGCATGCCCATGACGAAGCCGGGAGGCGCCAGCATCGCGATGGTGAGAAGCATCTTGAGCGCCAGGGGCAGGCCTACCAGTCCGGCCAGGATGGACGAGGTGAGAGCTGCCAGCGCGGCCACCAGCACGGCGATGACCGCCAGGGCGCGCGGCAGGGCGTCTGGGCGGCGCAGCCAGTGGCGGCTGAAGTAACTGCCCAGGCCGCTCGAAACCAGCATCGAGAAAATCACCACTGTGAGGGCGTAGGTGGGGTGTCCCAGGAAGAGCACGAACTTCTGGATGAGCGCCACTTCGATCAGAATGTAGCCGGCGCCGATGAAGAGGAAGAAAAGCAGAAATGCGGGCACCCCCTTTTGCCGCGGCAAGCGGGCTCCCAGGATGGCCGGCGGCAGCGCCAGGATGATAAGGGTGGCCACCAGGCTGACGGCCATCAGGCCGAACAGCAGCGGCACGGCGCGGTTGATCTTATAGTCCGCCGTATCGCGTGCGGCGCTGGTCAGGAAGGCCCACAGGTCGCGCGGCTGGACGGTGTAGAAGAAAAATGGCCGGTTGTCGGTGACCGGCGAAATATCGAAAGGATACTCGCGCTCGTAGGCGCGCGGATCCCGGCTGCGCAGCAGGGCGGCAAACTCGCTGCCGTTGCCCGGGCCCGGCGTCAAGCCGGGAAGGTAGACTTCCTGCATGGCGGCGGCCCTCAGGGCGGCGTGCGCTCTCTCGATGTCGGCGGGGGACAATGGCTGGCGGGCGATCAGCACCGTGTCGCGGGCACCCCAGCCCTGCACCGACCCCTCGCGGCCTACGATGACGTGGCGCCAGGGCGCATTCTCGCCCAGCCTGCGGAGCGCTTCCATGGCTAGGGCGACCAGGCGCAGAGACTCGCGCGGCGGTTCGAAACCCCAGCGGGTAAAGGCTGCTATCCCATCGCCGGTGAGGTGGCTCAAGTAATCCGCGAAGGCGTCGGTAGTGTAGAGGTTGTTTTCGGAGAGCGCGAAGGCGCCGGCCGCCGTGGAGGCCCAGGTATCCACCAGGGTAGCTTGCAGCACCTGGTACTTTTCGCCGCTGCGGCGCACGAAACTGCGGCCGTCCTCCACCACGATGTGCACGTCCGGACGCAGATACAGGTTGCGGCTGAGGGCGGGAAACTTCTGCCGCATGATGGTGGTGGCGATGATGGGGTTGATCTCGACGCCGGTGATGTCGTGGCTCCCGGAAGCCAGCGCACGGGCTACGTCCCAGCCGCCGCCCGGGCCGATGATCAGCGTCCTGGCCCCCGGACGGAGGTTGTAGGGCAGGGCAGGGCCCTGCTCCAGCAGGTCGTGGCGCTCGCGCGCGGTGAGGTGCGCGAAGTCGAAATTGGCTATGCCGGTGGAAGCGTCCGCATCGATGTAGATCATGGGCATACCGGAGTCGTCCCCGGTCGCCAGGGCGATGCGTGAAAAACTGTTCCACTTCACGAAGATTTCGTGTTTTAGCTTTTGCCCCTTGGCGTAGCGCACATCCAGTAATTTGCTGGCGCCGTTGACGAAGACAAACGCCACCAGCGCGAGCGCGCAGGCCACCGAGCCGGCGCGGCCCCGCCGGGAGCCGGCCATGTGGTGCCACACGGCGGCTGCCGCCGCGAACAGCACGGCTACCGACAACACCGTCCCCGGACCGCCCAGGTGATTGAGCAGGGGCACCAGGAGCAGGCAGCCGCCGGCGGCTCCGCAAAGGTCGAAGAAATAGACCCGGTCGACCTTTTCGACGGTCTCGGAAATGGCCAGCGAAACAATGCTGCCGGAAACGAAAAAGGGCAGCGACGTGGCGAAGTACACGAGCAACAGCCTGAGGTTGCTCAACCCCCCGGTTTGGGAGAGCACCGCTATCAATGCCAGCACCACGAGCAGACCGTTGAGTAGGCTCAGTCGGCCCAGCTTGAGAAACAGGGAGCCGTTCCAGCCGCTCACCACGTAGGAAAAAACACCTCCAGCGCCCAGCCCGAACAGCGCGATGGAAATAGCCAGGAAGGCGAAATGGTAGTAGAAAACTACCGAAAATATGCGTGTGAGGGACAACTCCAGCAGCAGCGTCGCCAGGGTGGTAAGGGACACCGCCACATACAGATGCGGCCAGTGGAGAGCGGGCGGGCTCGGGGTACGGGGCAAGAAACCATTTTAACAGCGGGTGCGCGGGCGGGCATTCGCATCGTCGCGCCGTCGAGTGTCCAGCTATGCTGGCGGTGGATCTGATGCCGGGCGGGGGCTGGCGCGAGCGCCGGCCGGGGCCAAGGAGCCGGCCCCACGCCCAGCGGTGCCAGGGTATTTTCTGCAAACTTTTTAGCCGCTCACTCGTACTATCAATCGATGGCCCCAATCTGGTCCGATATTCGGTTTGCGTTGCGAAACCTTCGCCGCAGCCCGCTTTTCACGGCAGTGGCGGTTGCCTCCGTGGCCCTGGGCATCGGCGCTAATACCGCGATCTTCACTCTGGTTGACCAGCTCATCCTTCGCCTTCTGCCGGTGCGCGACCCGCGCCAGCTGGTGATGATCTGGTCAACCGGCCCGCACATGGGAAATAACCGCGGCATGCGCGCGGCGTCCTACCCCATGTACCAGGATTTCCAGCAGAAGGCGCCGGCGTTTTCATACGTGTTCTGCCGGTATTTCGCGCCCACCTCAATCAGCTTCGGCGGCCGGACCGAGCGCATTAACGCCGAATTGGTCTCGGGCAACTACTTTGAAGCGCTGGGGGTCCAGCCGGCGCTGGGCCGCGTGTTCTCGCCGGAACAGGATGACCGCGTCTACAAGGGCCACCCCTATGTCGTGCTGAGTTACCAATACTGGGTCTCCCGTTTCGCCGCCGATCGTTCCGTGATTGGCAAAAAGGTCATCGTCAACAACTACCCGATGACCATCGTGGGCGTTTCGGCTGCCGGATTCCTGGGGCTCGACCCGTCGCAATCGCCACAGGTTCGCATACCCATTCAGATGAAGCCGCTCATGACGCCCGGGTGGGACGACCTGGGGAACCGGCGGAGCCAGTGGATCAACATCTTTGCCCGTATGAAGCCCGGCTACACGGTGGAATCGGCGCGGGCTTCCCTGCAGCCTCTGTTCACGCAAATCCTCCGCGACGAGCTGGCACAGCCGGCGATGGCCGATACGACACCCTATTATCGCGACCAGTTTCTGAAACGCAAAGTGGTGATGGAAACGGCGGCCAACGGCTTCTCCTATTTGCGCCACGAGTACGGGACGGCGTTGATCGTGCTGATGGCGATGGTGGGGCTGGTGCTGCTGATCGCCTGCTTCAACGTGGCTAACCTGCTGATCGCGCGAGCCATGGCCCGGCAAAAAGAAGTGGCGGTGCGGCTCGCGATGGGCGCTTCGCGAGGGCAGCTTCTGCGGCAACTGCTGACCGAAAGCCTCCTGCTTTCCGCGGCGGGCGGGCTTACCGGCCTGTTGATTGCGGCAGCGATGATCAGGGCGCTGCTGGCGTTTTTACCCGCGGGGGACATGCCGCTGATGCTCCGTGCCACGCCCGATTTGCGCATCCTGGCTTTTACCGCCGCCCTAGCGGTGGCCACAGGTTTGCTGTTCGGGCTCGCCCCCGCGCTCCAAGCCTTGCGCCTGGATTTGTGGCCCACGCTGAAGGACGTGGTGGGCGCGGTTACCGGAACCGGAGGCTCGTTGCGCCTGCGCAAGGCGTTAGTCATGGCGCAGGTGGTGTTTTCGTTCCTCCTGCTGGCCGGTGCCGGCCTGTTTGTGCGCACGCTTGCCAACTTGCGCGATACCCGCTCGGGCTTCCGCGACATGGAGAATCTGATCACATTTCAGGTCGACCCTTCCCTGAACGGATACGGTGTGGATCGCCTGCAAGCCTTCTACAGGCAGGCCCTCGAGGAGATTCGCTCGATTCCCGGCGTGCAATCGGCGAGTTGCGCCGTGATGCCCGTTCTGCACGGCTGGGAGTGGGACTCGACAATGTCCGTGGAAGGACACCGGGTCGCCGATGGGGAGGATATCCAGGCCTTCATGAATGCGGTGTCGCCAGGGTACTTCCAGACCATGGGCGTGCCCCTTCTGGAAGGGCGCGATTTCGACCGGCGCGATGAAGGAATCAAAGCGAAGGGACCCGAAGATTTCGGCATGTTTCGCACGGCCATCGTCAACCGCAAATTTGCCGAGCATTTTTTCGGGAATCGCAGCCCGATCGGACGGCATCTCGGCTTCGGTAACGGGCCCAAAACCAAGCTCAACATCGAAATTGTTGGCCTGGTTGAGGATTCGTTGTATGAAGGCCCGCGCGAGGGTGTGCACCGGCAGGTGTTCGTGCCTCTCTCCCAGTCCAATTTCCCGGCGGGCGCAGCGTTCTATGTGCGCACCTCGATCGATTCCGCCCGGATGTTTTCCGCCGTGCGCAAGAAGATCCGGGCACTGGACGGCTCCGTTCCGGTCTTCGATCTGAAGACGCTCGACCGGCAATTGGACGAGACGCTGGGTACCGAGCGGCTGATTGCCGCGTTGGCGGGGGCGTTCGGCGTGCTGGCCACGGTGCTGGCCGCGATCGGGCTGTATGGCGTCATGGCGTTCGTCGTGGCGCGGCGCACCAAAGAGATCGGCCTCCGCATGGCGCTGGGCGCGGCGCAAGGCCGCGTGGTGTGGATGGTTTTGCGGGAATCGCTGGGAATGCTCGGTGCTGGGCTGGCCGTCGGCGTGCCCGCTGCGTTTTTGCTCAGCCGCCTGGTTTCCGCGCAGCTTTACGGCGTCAAGGCGAACGATCTCGGTACGCTGCTGGCTGCGCTGGCGCTGCTGGCCGCGGTGGCGGCCGGCGCGGGAGTCCTGCCGGCGCGCCGCGCCAGCGCCATCGACCCGATTCAGGCGCTGCGGTATGAGTAGTGGGACAGGAGCCATCAGTAGCCACCTTTTCCGAGCCGTCTTCTTAGCGTCGTAATGCCGGTTCCGGTGGCAAGAATGCTGCCACTAAACGAACCGCTCAACTCCTGGGACACGATTCATTCTGCGCGATATTTAAGAGTTAAACGCCAGTTCTTCGTTTAAGCTCCTGGCGGAACCACGAAGCGCCGTCTCAATCAGCTCCGGAGGACCGAGAACAAGGAACTGTGGTATTTTCAATCGGTTGCTCAGGGATCACGAGTCAAGTCGGATGGAGGCCTTATCGGTTCCACGGAGTGATGCGACTGCGGTTCCCACATTTCTGCGCCGGACGCAATTGTCTGCCCCGCGAAGGTGCGGAGCATGTGTCCTGCGCTATTCCCCGGTCAGCGAAACGTACTGTACCGTGCCCGCGCTGTCCGTGACCGCCAGCGTCCCTGTAATGACGTACCCGTTGTAGCTCCAACTCACGTGGATGGTGCAACTCGCTCCCGGAGCCAGCGTGCCGCAGTTGTTGGTCTGCCGGAACTTTCCTGTAATCTTTATCGACGTGACCGACGTGGAAGTAGGCAACGGATTTGTTACTGTCACGGTCCCACCCTGGCCCTCGAACAGGATCAATTGCGGCGGTGAAACCGTGATTAGCGCGCCGCTTCCAGCCACAGAGACGGACTTGCTTGCCGCACCCGCCAGAGCGAACTCCACCGATCCCTTCCGCACGCCACCCGCAGCCGGCTGGAATGTGACGGTTGACGTGCAACTCTGACCCGCGGAAAGCGCCGATGGACAATTGTGGGTTATTGGGAAATCCGCCAAACTCGACATAACGGATGTGACAATCATCGGCGCCAACCCAATGTTGCTCAGCCTTGTGGTCTCAGCCGGACCGGCCACACCTACCAGTTCCGTCGGAAACGTCAAGCTCGGTGGCGTTACCGCCGCCACTGGGACACGCTTGGTTTCGCTCACTGCCACGGTCCCGTGCGGCAGGTTCAATCCTCCCACGCCCGTTCCCGCAGATCCCAGAACGATCTCGTTGTCGTAGCTCAGCTCGAAGAGCCGGTCGATCCGATTGTTCTTCGTATCCGCAATGTAGATCGCTCCGTTCGGATCCACAAAGATTCCCGACGGAGCTTCCACGCCGTTAAGATAGAGCAGGTAGTTGACATTGAGTGAAACTTCATTCGCTCCGGTAATGTTGTCCGCGCGAATGACCTGATTTTGCAGCGAGTCCGTTGTGTAGATCCTCCCTGTCGAGTCCACCGCCACTCCATCCGGTGTCAGGTAATTAACGGGGAACTGCCACACGGCCCAGTTCGTTCCCAGCATGTCGGAAAACTCCACCACCCGGGCGTTCACAGTGTCCGCGACATAAATGTTTCCCGCGGCGTCGGTGGTCACCGCCGCCGGACTGCTGAACTGCGCCGTTCCGTTCCCCGGCGTTCCCAGCGAAGTGAAGTTTATTCGGGTGATGTCATCCATGCGCACGATGCGGTTATTCCCGGTATCGGCAACATAGATCTTGCCGCCCGAGTCCACCCACAGCCCCTCGGGATTCGAGAACTGCCCCGGGCCCGCTCCGCACGTGCCGTACGAAGCCCAGTTTGCGCCCGTCATGCTGTCCATGCGGACGATGCGGCAGTTCCCGCTGTCAGAAACATAGATCTTCCCCTCCGCATCAACTGCCACCCCCCAGGGCGACTGAAACTGCGCAGTGCCTGATCCCGGCTTCCCGATACTTCTCCAATTCGAGCCCAGTATGTCGGACGTCTGCACGATCCGGTTGTTCCCGGTATCGGCAATATAGACCGGTTCATATTCCTGGGCGGTGTCAATCATCCCGCTCTGGATCGTGCCGGTCAGCGGGTCCAGCGGTGAGTTCAGGGTCGCCAGAGTCTCCGTCACCGCGCCCACCACCGCCACCGTCTTCCCTTGGATGGTCTGCGATGCCGAAAAATTCGCATAGAGCGCGTAGTTGTAAAAATAAACCCGGTTCACTTCGCTCTCAATCAACGTAAAAACCCCCGTCGTAACCACGCCCGTAGCCATGACTGTCCCGTTCGTCGATTGCAGCGAAAAGCTGCCTCCTGTACAGGACCATTCCGAAGTGAAACGAGACTGCGAAAGAATCGGTGCCAGATTACACGTGATCGAGACCGTCCCCGCCGGACTGCTCAAGGTTGAGTCGCTGATCGTCAAGCCAGTGCTGCTCTGGCTCACCGTTCCACCGCTGTTGTTATAGGAAAGCTGCGCTGCCGACAAGGTACATGCCGCCGATAGAAGGACCGTGCATTTCCAGTGTGCTTTCATGTTGGCCCTCTCCCGAGATTTGCAGACAGGCCGTTGGCGCGGCAAGTCGATCAATTATATCCCCGGCCAGTCGAAGGTGGGCTTCCCCCACGCCTCACAGCGAAAACAGGAAGGGCTTTCCGTGTTCCAGTTGCTGATAGCGCACTTCAGGGGCGTTCATGGCGAGGGATGCGCGGAACTGCCCGGGCTCGACGGAGTTGTCCGGGAACATGTCGTAGTGGCAGGGGATGGCTACCTTGGGCTTGATCTGGGCGGCCAGGCGTGCGGCTTCGTAGTGCGACAGGTTGTTGAACCCCCCGTTGATGCAGGTGATCATCGCGTCGGGCGCGTGGCGGGCCGCGGAGGCCAGCAGTTCGGAGTAATCCGTGTCGCCGGTGACATAGACGCGCGGGCCTTTGCCGAACTGGAAGACGAAGCCCATGTGGTTCAGGTCGCTGTCGTCGGTGGGCAGAGCGAAGGCTCCGCGAATGACCACGTCGCGGAACTCGATCTCGCAGGCCGGCCAGGCGGGCACGATGCGCCCGGATTCCACGCCTTTCTCCCGGTAAACCTCGCACGTGGGATGCGGACCCACGAACTGCGCGGTGTCCTTGTGGCACAGCCGCCCGATGGTCTCGGGATCTGTGTGGTCCAGGTGATTGTGCGTGCAGGTGTACAGATCCACGTTCGCTTCCTCGGGCGGGATGAGGACCGGTATACGGCGCTCCAAATTGATGCCGGAGCCGGCATACGCCTCCGCGCAGCTATTGGTCAAGTAAAGGTCCGTGGAAACCAGGGTTCCTTCGGTCGTCTTGAAGATGAATCCGTTCTGCCCCAGCCACCAGATGGCCACCGCGTTGCGCGGCACCTCGTAGCCGCGGATTTCCTGCATCAGGCTCATGCCGCACATTTTGTCAGATGTACGTTGCAATGCGCCAGCCGTTGCGGGAGATTGAAACCATGCCAGTGCCCATCGAGTTTCTGCGCGGTCTGCTGGGGGCGCTGTGCGTGTTCTTCGCGCACTTCTTGGGGCGCTCCCTGGTGCGCGTGTCGCAAGGCAAGCAGAAGCAGTCAAAGGCCGTGGGCTGGGGCGTGCGGACGCTGATCACGGGCGCCGCGATTCTGTTCCGGCATCCGCTGGACGCCGTGGCCGTGGTGGTTTTCCTGCTGGCGGCCCTGGCCACGGGTCTCGGCGCCTGGGACGAATACCGGCCGAAGCGGGAACCGGAGGATCTGACCAAACAGATCTTCGAGCGGGACGACGAGCAGAAGTGAACTGGGGGGCGGCTACAGGGCGGCGGGCTTCTGCGGGGCGCCCTTTTGCAGGAAAGCCAGGTACTCTTTGGAGTCGGTGGTGAGGCCGGGGAAGCTGGCGACCACTCTTTCGTCCGGATCCAGAATCGCGTAATACGGGATGGCGATGGTGTTGAACCGGGACTGCTCGAGGTCCTGGTTGCGGCGGGAAGCCTCATCGGTGCCGTCGGTGTAGAGTTCCACCAGCACAAAGCTCTGCAAAGCCGCGGCGATTTCCGGGCGGGTGAACATATTGGCCTTCATCCAGTGGCAGTTGGTGCAGGCGTAGCCAGTGAAGTTGACCAGCACGAGCTTGCCCTCGGCGCGGGCTTTCGTCAAAGCTTCGGGAAGCTGGTTTTTCATCCACACCAGGCCACTGCCCGCGGAAGCGCCACCGCCCAAGGCGGAAGGGCCGGAAGCCTGCGGGACGTACGCATCCAGGTCGCCCAGGCGCCCGCCGAACATTCCCGGCGCAAGGCTGATGGAAAAGATGAGGAAGGCCATGCCGGTGAGCAGGCGGCCCAGGCCCATGGTGTCGTCACGGGAGATGCCTTCCAGGCGCAGGAAGCCCAGCAGGTACAGGCCGGCCATGGCGAACAGCACGATCCAGGCGGCCAGGAAACGTTCGCGCGTGAGCACGTTCCACTGCAGCACCTGGTCCACGCTGGCCAGATACTTGAACATGGCGGCCAGGATGACGAAGCCCATCACCACCTTGACACGCGCCAGCCACCCGCCGCTCTTGGGCATGCGCTGGAGATAGGACGGAAACAGGGCCAGCAGGAAAAACGGCAGCGCCAGGCCGGAGGCGAAAGCCACCATGCCGGCCAGGGGCCGCAGGCCGCCGCTTTGCACCGAGGCGGCCAGCAGCGTGCCCACGAAGGGGCCCACGCAGGCGAACGAAGCCAGCGAAAAGGTCAGCCCCATGAGCAGCGTGCCCACGGTGCCGCCTTTCTGGGAAGCGCGGTCGAGGCGCGTCAGAATCGACGAGGGAATGGTGATTTCGAAAGCCCCGAGCAGGCTCAGGCCGAAAACCAGGAAGACCAAGGCGATAAATCCGTTGACCCAGATGTTGGAGCCGAGTTGCACCACCCCGAACGGCCCCAGCATGGCCGTGGCGAGCACCCCCAGGCCGGAAAACAGCACCACGATTCCCACGCAAAAGAGCGTCGCGTGAAACACGCTTTCGCGGCGGGAGGCCGACTGGCGGTTCAGGAAGTACGACATGGTGATGGGGATCATCGGAAAGACGCAGGGGGTGAAAATGGCGGCGAGGCCGAAGCCGAAGGCCACCAGCAGGAAGGCGCCAAAGCCCTGCGCGGCGGCAGGCGTGCTCGTAGGCGCCGGGGCCGCAGCCTTGCGCACTCCGGTGAACTCCGCGTACCCGGCGGGCATCGGGATTGTGGCGGCCGGAGCCGCGGCATCGATGGTCAGCGTCGCCCGGGCCGTACGGCGCACGGGCGGAATGCACAGCCGGTCGTTGCAGGTCTGGTAGCGGGCCTCGGCGGCGATTTCCACCGGGCCGGCCGGCGCGTCTTTCTTCAGCTCCAGTTCAATCAGGAAATCCACCTGGTCTTCGTAGGTTTCCGTTTCCTCGTTGAAGTTCTTGTCGAAGGCCCGGCGGGGAGGCGGCGCAAACACGCGCACGCGCTCGGAGACCGCGTTGGGCGCCACTTTGACGGTGGTGGGAATGGCCGCCGCCGTGGTCATGGAATAGACGTGCCAGCCGGGATCGATTTTTCCCTGGAAGTGCGCCAGAACCCGGGAGCCGGGTGGGGCCGCAGCCGGCTCGAGCGTGAGCGACCACTTCACCTGGTCGGGCTTTTGCGCCTGCGCGGCGCCGCCGAGGGAAAGCAAGGCCACTAGCGTGGCTGCAAGTTTCATGACGATTCGGCCCTCCCCAACATTGGATGGCGAAGCCGGCCCGCAGGTGGCAGTCAGTGGGCTTTGGCGGCCAGCCGCTCCACCTGAAAGCGCCGTAGCTCGTTCTCGATGCGGTGATTGATGTTGCCGCTCGAAAACTCCGCCGCCACCCGGATCGCGTTCTTTACGGCGTTGCCGTTCGAGCGGCCGTGGCAGATGATGCACACGCCCTTAACTCCCAGCAGCGGCGCGCCTCCGTATTCCGAATAATCCACCCGCTTCTTGAAGTCCGTGAAAGCCGCGCGCGAAAGCACGTAGCCGATCTTGCGGGTGATAGTGGCGGCCAGCGACTCCTGGAGCATCTGCTTCACCATGTCCACCAGGCCCTCGCTGACTTTGAGCGCCACGTTACCGATGAAGCCGTCGCAGACGATGACGTCCGCCTTGCCGGTGTAGATATCGCGGCCTTCCACGTTGCCCACGAAGTTGATAGGCAGGGTTTTGAGCAGTGGGGTGGCCGAGCGGGTGGTTTCGTTCCCCTTGTGCTCCTCCTCGCCGATGGAAAGAATGGCCACGCGGGGATGCCGGGTGTGCAGGATGAGACGGGAATAGATCTCGCCCATGACGGCGAACTGCGCCAGCATCCGCGGGGAGCAATCCACGTTAGCGCCTACATCGATGACCACCACCGGGTGGCCGGCCAGCGTCGGGAAAACTCCTGCCAGAGCGGGGCGGTCCACGCCCTGCACGACACCCTGCACCATTTTAGCGGTGGCCATGACGGCGCCGGTGTTGCCGGCCGAAACCAGGCCCTGGGCTGCGCCGTCTCGCACCAGCCGTGAGCCTACCCGCAGCGAACTGTCGCGCTTGTTGCGCACCGCCCGGGCGGCGCTGTCGTCCATGGTGACCTGTTCGCTGGCGTGCAGGATTTCGATGGGCAGATCGCGGTGGTCGTCGTGGAGGGCCAGCTCGCGGCGGACAACGTCTTCCTTGCCGACCAGAATGACCTTGACTCCCAGGGTCCTGGCGGCTCGCACCGCCCCTTCCACCTCGGACGTGGGGGCGTTGTCGCCGCCCATGGCATCTACCGCAATGGTGACCATGACCGGACCGGGAGACCTATTCCTCCGCGACTTCGATGACTTCGCGCCCCTTGTACTGGCCGCAATGCGGGCAGACCCGGTGCGGCAGTTTGGGCTCGTGGCAGTTGGGACATTCCGACAGGCCGGCGGACTTCAGGCTGTCATGGGCCCGGCGGTTCTGAGTGCGCCGGTTGGAGTGACGTCTTTTCGGATTCGGCATGCTAGTACCTCAAAAAATATTACCCGCTTGCGCGGCAAACTTCCAAATACATGTGAGGGCAAACGGGTGAAACCGCCCACCCGGCTACCAGTTGCGCAGGGCTCCCCAGCGGTCGTCCGCTGGTGTCACCCGGCAATCGCAGGCTGTCTCGTTGCGGTTGGCGCCGCAGACCGGACAAATCCCCTTACAATCCTCTTTGCAGGTGCGCTGCATCGGCAGCAGAAGCAGGATCTGCTCACGAAGGATGTCCTCGAGTTCCATGCCTCCCCCCTGGTAGAAGCCAATCTCGATTTCGCCTTCCTCCAGGCCGACTTCTTCTTCGCGTTCAATATCGGAGACCGGCCGGTAAAACAGATCGAACGCCGGTTCGAGCACAAAGCGCGCGCGCCCCAGGCAGCGGTCGCACGGACTTTCCATGGTCACCGTCAAACTGCCGCGCACCCGGACTTCACCGGCAGTGTTGGGTAACAACTCCCCTGTCCCCGCTGCGTGCAGGGGACCTGCTTGCTCCACTCCGGCGTCGGTGAAATCGATTTGTCCCGGCGCAAAGGTTTCGTCAAAACGAACCTTGCGCACCTCCATCTCTTTGATACTGAGGAACATAACCCAACCGAAATGCCGGGGAAGACAATTTGATTATAACCCAGAAAGCCGCTTTTGTCGGAGGGGTTTACTGGGTGGAGGAGGCGGGAAGGAAGCGCCGCACGCCGAAGTCGTAAGTGGCCGCTCCGAGGATGCCCCCGAGAATCGGGCCGGCAATCGGAACCCAGAAGACGCCGCTGCCGTCGGTGAGGCCGTTATTGCGAAATCCAGCTACAACTGTAAAGAGACGTGGGCCGAAGTCCCGGGCAGGATTGATGGCGTAACCGTGCATGCCTCCGAAGGAGATGCCGATAGCCACCACTACCAGGCCGATGAGCGCGGGCGCCAGGTTGGCCCCCGGCGCCTGGTTGCGGTCGTCGATGATGGCCAGGATCAGGAGCACCAGCAGGGCGGTGCCAATCACCTGGTCTAACAGGCCGGCGGCGGGAACCTGCGGGAACGCCGGGAAGGTAGTAAACACACCCGCTGTGTGATCCAAACCGGGGTCGAAGGCCTGGAAGGCGGGCAGGTAGTCCCAATAGACCAGCGCGGCTGCAACAAACCCACCGGCCACCTGCGCGGCAATGTACGGCCCCACCTTGCGCCAGGGGAAATCGCGGAAAACCGCCACGGCGATCGTGACTGCGGGGTTCAGGTGCGCGCCGGAGATTTTGCCCGCGATGTAGCAGCCCATGGTCACCCCCAGGCCCCAGCCGAGTGTGATGTTGGTGAAGCCTCCGTGCACCACCTCGCCCGGCGACCCATGGCTGAACAGCACAACCATGGCGACTACGCCGTCGCCGAAAAGAACCAGCACCAGAGTGCCGAGAAATTCGGCGATCACTTCCGCCGTCAGGGAGTAGGTCTTCATGCCAGCGGGAATTTTATCATGTGCCCGCGAAGGCCCGCGTGAGCTTTTCGTAGGTAGTCGGCAGATCTTCCGGCAGAACACGCGTTTCGCCGATGGCGGTCATGAAGTTGGCATCCCCGTCCCAGCGCGGCAGAACGTGCATATGCACATGGTCCGCCACGCCTGCGCCGGCGGTCCGGCCGATGTTCATACCCACATTCAAGCCTGCCGGGCGATAGGCAGTGCGCAAGTGCCGTACGGATTCACGAACCAGCCGCATCATCTCCGTGAGGGTTTCCTCCCGCAGGTCTTCGGGCGTCGCCACGTGCTCATAGGGGACCACCATGAGGTGCCCGCAGGTGTACGGAAACAGGTTCAGGATGACGTAGTTATGAGCCGCTCGGTGGAGGATGTAATTGGCCCGGTCGTCCTTCGCGGCCGCCTTTTCGCAGAAGATGCATCCTTGAGGCGACTCGGCGGCGCTGACGTATTGATACCGCCACGGGCTCCACAAATGATCCATGGGAGCGCCGGCTGGCTACGACGTGGGGATCTGGTCGGAGGGCGCGGGTTCGGCAGCCGGCGCTGGCGCGGCTCCGGAATTGTTAACTACGTCCTTTAATTCCTTGCTGGGCTTGAAGTAAGGGATTTTTTTGGCGGGCACCTCGACACGGGCGCCGGTCTTCGGGTTACGGCCGACCCGAGGCTGCCTCTGCCGAGTGCGAAAGCTGCCGAATCCGCGGATCTCGATCTTGTCGCCGGAACGCAGGGAGCGCACGATGCTGTCGAAAATCGCCTCCACGATGACCTCGGATTCCTTCCGAGTCATCTCCACCACCCGGGAGACCTCTTCAATCAGATCGGCCTTGGTCATTTCATTGCTCCTTGTCTTGTCAAGCGGTTACAGACCAAAGTATCGCGTGAACGGGAAAGATTTGCAAGCTATTCGAGATTGCGATCTTTGAGGCTCATCACCTCTTCGATGGTGGTCGTGGCCGCCGCCGCCTGGCGCTGGTAGTCTTCCAGGCGGTTCTTTTCCTCGTCGTCGGTAACCGCTTTCAGGCTGAGACCGATCTTCTTTTCGGCCTCGCTCATTTTAATGATTTTGAAATCGTATTCCTGATTGACCGCCACCGGCGGTTCTTCCCCGCGGCGGCTGGTATAGCCGGGAACCTCGGAAAAATGACACAGTCCTTCGACGCCTTCGGCCAGTTCCACAAAGGCGCCGAAGCCCGCGAGGCGGCAAATACGCCCATGCACGGTATCCCCCACCTGGTGCGTCTGGAAATAGCTTTCCCAAGCGTCCGGCTGGAGTTGCTTGATTCCCAGGGACAGCCGGTGCGACTGAGAATCGATGTTGAGAATCACGGCCTGCACCAGTTGCCCCTTTTTGAGTACTTCGGAAGGATGCTTGACTCGCTTGGTCCAGGAGAGATCCGAGACGTGTACGAGGCCGTCGATGCCCTCCTCGATCTCCACGAAGGCGCCGAAATCGGTCATGTTGCGCACGCGGCCTTCCACCACCGAGCCGACACTGTAGCGGCTGTCGATGGTGGTCCAGGGATTGGGCTCCAACTGCTTTAGACCCAGCGAGATGCGGCGGTCCTTCGAGTGGACATCGAGAACCACGGCTTCCACCTGGTCGCCCGGCTTGACCACCTTGGAGGGATGCTTCATACGCCGGGACCAGGTCATCTCGCTGATGTGAATCAGGCCCTCGACGCCCGGTTCGAGTTCTACGAAGGCGCCGTAATCGGTGACGTTGACCACGCGGCCGATCACCCGGCCGTTCATCGGATAGCGCTCCGCCACGGTCTCCCAGGGGTCCGGCGCCAACTGTTTCAGCCCCAGGGAGACGCGCTCCTTCTGCCGGTCGAATTTCAGCACCTTGACGGTCACTTCGTCGCCCACGTGGACGATTTCCGAGGGATGACCAACGCGGCCGAAGGACATGTCGGTGACATGCAGCAGACCGTCGATGCCGCCCAAGTCCACGAATGCGCCGTACTCGGTCAGATTCTTGACCACGCCGGTGACCACGGCGCCCTCGGCTAGATGCCCCAGAGTGGTCGCCTTGCGCTCGTTCTGCTCCTGCTCCACCGCCAGTTTGCGGGAAACCACCACGTTGCCGCGGCGGCGGTTCAACTTGATGACCTTCACCGGAATATCCTGTCCGATGAAGGAGTCCAGGTTGTGTACCGGGCGGGGGTCGATCTGGGACCCGGGCATGAAGGCCTTGATGCCCACGTCTACCGAGAGGCCGCCTTTTACGCGGCCCAGCACGCGCCCGGAAACGATGAGTTGCTCCTGAAAGGCCTTGTCCAGGTTCTCCCAGATCTTCAGGCGTGCGGCCTTGGCATGGGAAAGCAGCACGTAGCCTTCCTGCGGCTCGCCGTGGTCGATCATCACGTCCACGACGTCGCCTGGCTGAATCGTGAGCGAGCCGTCGGGAGCCACGAACTGCTCGATGGGCACGAGTCCTTCGGACTTGAAGCCGAAGTCCACGATCACGTCTTTGGCTGTGATCTTTAGGATGGTTCCCTGCAGCACTTCGCCTTCGGCCGGCGGCGCGAAGTGCGTGTAGTCATCGAGCAGATACTCGTAGCTCTCGGAATCCGGCGTTCCCGGCAGATCCTGATGCTGTTTGTTCTGGTCGATGGCCATTTGGTGCCTCCGGAGGTCGCTGATCAGCTCGGCGTCGAGCCCTTATTGCGGCGAGGCAAAAGCACTGCGAGGAGCAGGCGCGATGTTAAGCATTGAGCACCATGTCGATCGAAACCGCAGCGCCTAGTCACCAGCAAACCACTGTGAGATCAGTATGTTAGCAAATATACGCCGAGCATTTCAACTTGTCAACGTCCCTACCCGCGGCGGCGCGTGGCACACGCCATCGGAGATTGGCATCCCCTTCGAGGAAATGTGCCGCAGGCGCGCACGATTGCCTATTCCGCTTTTTGCGTTTCAGCGATACAATTCAAGCAGCAGGATTTATTGTAGGGTTCTTTCTGGTTTCCGGCGTCATTCGGCCTTATCGAAAAGGAGGTCACTCCATGTTTGATAGCCTCGCTGACCGGATCAAGCAGGACGAGAACGAAGGCGTCAACCGCACCGAGCGGTTGCTGCGGTGGGCTGCCATTATCGTGCTCTCCGTAATTCTCTTCGGCGGCCTGTTCCTGGGAGTCAAATTCCTGGAGTGAACCGCACCGATCACTCCAACGTGTCCGTGGGTGCAATGCTCTGCATCACGGACTTCACCTTGCGGGCGTAGTCTGCGTTCGGATTGTAGGTACGCAGTAGGCTGTCCAGCTTCTTGTTTTTATAGAGACTGGAAGTAGCTAGTTGGTATGCTACCGCCTGGATGGCGGCGATGGGGGAGGCGAAGGCAGCCCGGCCGGAGTCCCAGCCGAAAAAATTGTTGTTCGGGGCTTGCTTTCCGCCAGTGGACTCGACGAAGGAGATGCTGGGGAGTAGCCGCCAGTCCAGGTGGTATGTGTCCGCCACCTGAAGGAACACCGGGACGAAGCGAACGGCAGGACAATCCGACTGTCCGAAAAACTGCTGCAGACAAGCCAGGCGGGGATCTTCTTGATATTCAGGAGCCGGGGGGTATTGGGGCACACTCTTCGCCACGGGTGTGGCCAGGCATAATGCGCCTGCTACGACGACTAAACCGTTTGAGAATAGTTTTCTCATCGGAACATCTACCTCGCTACTGAAAATTCAAGGTTCGCGGTGGAACCCGAGAGGCTGGCGCGCCAGCCGCATCATGGCGTTCCGGGGCCGGCCCCCGGCGGGTTGGGAAGGCGGTGTTACGGGACCGACATAAGCTGCGATTATAACACTATTTTTGTAGCCAACAAGCTTAACCCGGTCCGGTGGGTACCGTAGTCCCGCAGGGACCTCCTTCAGCATCCGGGCCCTAAACCGCACGAGACCTGCCACCGTGCCAGTCCGCACTACACCGTCAGGATAAAAGTAGTATAATTCCGCAAGCTCGGGATGCTGCGAATGCCATGAGAGGGCGTATTGTTCTGTTGACCGGATGCCTGCTGGCCCTTGGACGCCTGGGTGCTGAGGAACCGGTCAGTTATTACCGGCAAATCCGTCCCATCCTGGTGCAAAATTGCCAGGGCTGCCATCAGGCGGCAAGTCGGCAATCCGGGCTGGATCTCACCACCTACAAAGACTTTCGAACCGGGGGCCGCAAGGGGCCTGCGTTCGTGGCCGGCAATCCGGATCAGAGCGTCGTAGTTGCCTATTTGACCGGAGCCGTCAAGCCGCAAATGCCGTTCGGCGGCAAACCCCTGCCGGACGGCGATCTGAACCTGTTTCGCCGCTGGATTCGCGAAGGCGCACGCGATGACACCCCCGCCGATGCGCTGGCAGCGGCGCCCGCGGGCCCGGTGGTGTACCACGCACCGCCGGTCATCACGGCGCTCGCCATCTCGCCGGATGGGCAATGGATGGCCGTTTCCGGCTACCGCGAGGTGCTGCTGCACAGGGCGGGCGGCGGTCTGGTGGCGCGCCTTCCAGGGATTTCGGATCGCATTCACAGCCTGGCATTCTCGCCCGATGGCAAGACCCTGGCGGCGGTGGGCGGCTCTCCGGCGCGATTCGGCGAAGTGCAGTTTTGGGACGTGGCGGCCCGCAAGCTGCGCAGTTCCACCGTGCTCTCGAGCGACACGCTCTTCGGCGCTTCCTTTTCCCCGGACGGCTCGCGGCTGGCTCTGGGCGGCGCGGACAAGTCCGTGCGCCTCTTCGACACAGCCACCGGCAAAGAGGTCCGCAAGATCGATCTGCACGAGGAGTGGGTCTTCGGCACGGTTTTCGGCGTAGACGGCAAGCGGCTGGTTTCGGTCAGCCGCGACCGCGCGGCCAAGCTGATCGACGCCTCGACGGGGGCGTTCATCGAAAACGTCAATCTGCTGCACGAGGGGCTGAACGCCATCGCCCGGCATCCGCGCAAGGACTGGGTGGCGATCGGCGGCGATGAGGGAGTCCCGTACCTCTACATGATGGACCGCCCCAGGGCCATGCGCATCGCCGACGACTCGACGCTGATCCGCGCTTTTGAAAAGCAGGACGGGCCTATCATGACGCTGGCCATCAGCCCGGACGGATCGCTGGTAGCGGTGGGCAGCGCCGTGGGCGCGGTGCGGCTTTACAACCTCGAGACGGGCCGGCTGGCGGCCAAGTGCACCGGCCATTCCGGAGGGATCTACGCCGTGGCCTTTGCCCCGGACGGGCAGCACCTCGCCACCGGAGGCTTCGACGGCACGGTGCGCATCTACGATCTCTCGGGCAAACTGGCGCAGTCTTTCGTGCCGGTGCCCATCGCGCCGGCGGTGGTTTCGCAGAGGTGAGGGAAGGGAAGCAAATGAAAGCGTGGCTCCTGCTGGCGTTTGCGGCGGCACTCCAGGCCGCGCCGCCGGTTCTCCAGGAATTGATCCCGCGCGGCGCGCAGCGGGGCAGTACGTTCACCTTGTATCTGCGGGGAGACGGCCTGGTGCAGGGCGCGCGCGTCGAGACTAGCCTACCGGGAACATTTTCGCGCCTCACCCTTTCCCGCGATCCGCAGGCGCGTTTCGCCATGGCCCGGCCCAACACGGTGCTGCCCTTTCTGGTGAGCCTGCGACCGGATGCCCCGGCCGGCGTGTATCCGCTGCGCGTGGTGGCGCCTGACGGCATTTCGAGCGTGCTGCTGTTCAGCGTGGGCGCGTATCCGGAGGTGGACGAAGCCGAAAGCCGCGATCCGCGGCAGGCCAACGATTTTCCGGCGGAAGCCCAAAAGATCTCCGTGCCGGTGGTGATCAACGGAACCTTGAGCGGCGCGGACGTGGACAACTACAGCTTTACGGCCAAAGCCGGCCAGAAGCTGGTCTTCGAGGTCGAAGCGCGGCGCGCCGGTTCCGCCATCGATCCGGCCATCGAGGTCTTCGACGCCACGGGCAAGGAAATTGCCCGCAACGACGATGCCCCGGGCCTGGGAGTGGATGCCCGCCTGGAGGCTACCTTCGCTAAGGCCGGCGAGTATCGCGTCCAGGTGCACGACTCCAAGTACAGCGAGCAGGCGGAGAACTTCTATCGCCTGCAAATCGGATCGTACGAGTACGCCGAAGGACTCTTCCCGCTGGGGTGGCGACGCGGCGGAAACACGGAAGTAGCTCTGGTGGGCGGCAACCTCCCCCAGGCGGTGCGCGTGAAGGCGGATCTCGCCGGCCGCGCCGAATTCGTCCCGGTGGCCCTGCCGGGTTCCCCCGCGCTGCCGCTCCGGTTCGTGCTCAGTGACCGGCAGGAACTGCTCGAACCGGCGGGCGGGAGCGTGGTGGACCTGCCTGCAAACGCGGTCATGAACGGACGCATCGCCAAACCCGGCGAAGTGGACCGCTATCGCCTGCGCGTCGAGCCCGGACAGCACTGGGTCTTCGAAGTGGCCGCGGCCTCGCTCGGCACTTCGCGCCTGGATGGGCTGCTGACGGTCTTCGACGGCGCGGGAAAAAAGCTGGCCTCGGCCGATGACGGCAATGGCCTGGACCCGGTGCTGCCCTTCGAGGTTCCCAAAGAGGTGCACGAGGTGGTGCTGGCGCTCGAAGACGTGCTGGGCCGGGGCGGGGAATCGTTCGCCTACCGTCTGGAAGCCCGCCGGGCGCGCCCGGATTTCGTGGCTAACCTGGCCACGCCCTACGTGAACGTGCCCGTGGGCGGCACGGCGCAGGTGGTGGTGAACATACAGCGGCGCGGCTACGATGGCGAGATCCGCATCCGCATTCCTAATTTGCCGGGGGGCTTCCACGCGGCCGGCGGCCACGTGCCTTCGGAGGCCGCGGCGCAGAGCTTCAATAACGACAATGCCGGACACCGCAGCGCGCGTAGCGTGCTCACCATTACCGCCGATCCGGACGTGAAGCCACAGCGGCTGGACCTGGCCGTGGTGGCCGAAGCGCAGACCCCGGATGGTCCCATGCGCCGCGAGGCGCGCGGCCCCGGTATCGTGACGGTCGTGCGCGGCGACCGGCAAAAGCCTTTCACGGCTCCATGGCTGGGCATCGGGTTGCCCCTGGCCACCACTTCCCCGCTGCCCGTGAAGTTGGCCGCCGGCCCCCCCGTGGCGCACTTTGCGCAAGGCTTCGAACTCAATCTCGAATACCAGATCTCGCGCGGCGTGGCCGCCCGGACGAGCGAAGTGCGGGTACGCCAGGAGATCGCCGGCGCCGTCGGCAACCTCCGCATTTTGAAAGGCCTGGAGAACAAGGGCGGCGACAGGGGCAGCTTCCTGGTGAACACCAACTTCGCCACGCCCTTCACCACCTTCGATATGGTTCTCACCGCCGATGCGGTGATCGACGGCAAGCCGCTGACCGTCACGGCGCCCGCCGTCGAAGTGGAAGTGGCCCCGGGCTATGAGATCGCGCTGGGCTCCCCCACTCTGCAAGTGACCCCGGGAGGCCGCGCGCAGGTCAGGGGGCGGTTGCGCCGCGAGCCCACCTTCGAAGGCGGCGTGGTGCGCGTGCGCGCCGAAGATCTGCCCGATGGCGTGACCTGTCCGGCAGTGGAGGTAGCCGCGGACCAGAAAGAGTTTGTCCTGTCTTGCGCGGCTGGGGCCGCCGTCCGGCCCGGCGCTTACCCCATCCGCATCGCTTCGGTGGCCCCGGACACCGGGCGCAAAGCTAAGCAGGACTACAAAATTCCGGACTTGAACGCCCGGCTGGTGGTGGCGGGCACGACGCAGGCATCCAGGTAGGCACAAAGTTTGAGGGAGACCATGAAGAGCACGGCGCTGTTCCTGTTGCTTTCGGCGGCGGCCTGGGGGGCCACCGCGAAGGTCACGTTCGTCAAGGATGTGGAACCCATTCTGGACAAGGTGGGATGCACCTCGGGCACATGCCACGGCGCGGCCAAAGGCAAAAACGGATTCAAGCTCTCGCTGCGGGGGTACGATCCGGAATTCGACTATCGCGCCCTGGTCTACGATCTGGCGGGGCGGCGCTTCAATCGCGTGGACCCGGCGCGCAGCCTCATGCTGCTCAAGCCCAGCATGACCCTGCCGCACGGCGGCGGGCTGCGCCTGCCCGTAGGCTCGCCCTACTACAACACCGTTCTGGAATGGATCTCCGAGGGCGTAGAGTACGGCGACCCGGTCTCTGCGCAGGTGGCCCAACTGGAGGTGCAGCCGCCGGAAATCCTGATGCAGAAGCCCGGCGGCAAGCAGCAGTTGCGCGTGACCGCGCACTACGCCGACGGCAGCACGCGGGATGTGACGCGGGACGCCATCTATTCGAGCAATACGCCCACCATCGCCGACGTGAACGATTCCGGGCTGGTCTCCAGCCTGCGCAAAGGCGAAGCCGCCATGCTGGTGCGCTATGAGGGCAAGCTGGCGGTGATCAACGTGACGGCGCTCACCGAACAGCCGGGCTTCACCTGGACGCGCGTGCCGGAATACAACTACATCGACCAGTTCATTGATGCCAAGCTGCAGCGCGTCAAGATCCTGCCTTCCGAGCTCACCACCGACGCGGAATTCCTGCGCCGCGCTTCGCTGGATCTCATCGGGCTGCCGCCCACGGTGGAGGAACTGCGCGCCTTCCTGGCGGACAAAACCGAAACGCGGCTGAAGCGCAGCCGCATGATCGACAAGCTGATGGCCCGCCCTGAATTCGTGGACCACTGGACGGTCAAGTGGGGCGACTTGCTGCAAGTCAACCGCTCCCGGTTGGGCGACAAGGGCATGTGGGCCTTTCGCGAATGGATTCGCGAGTCCGTCGCCTCGAACAAGCCCTACGACCGCATGGTGCGCGAGCTGATCACGGCGCGCGGCAGCACCTTCCAGAATCCCCCGGCCAATTTCTTCCGCTTCACCCGCGATCCCAAGGTGGAGATGGAAACCACCACGCAGCTATTTCTCGGCGTACGCATGTCCTGCGCGCAGTGCCACGACCACCCCTTCGAGAAGTGGACCCAGAATCAGTATTACCAGTTGAGCGCCTTCTTCGCGGGGGTGGGCATCAAGGAGGGCGCGGACAGCAACGAGGAAATCATCTACGACAAGCGTGAAGGCGCCGAGGTCAAGCATCCCAAGGACGGCCACATCGTGAAGGCCAAGTTCCTGTTCGGCGGCGAGAAGATCCAGCCGCACGAGCAGGATCTGCGCGATGCCCTGGCGGACTGGCTCACCTCTCCGGACAACGAATTGTTCGGCAAATCCATGGCCAACCGCTTGTGGAGTTACTTCTTCGGCCGCGGCATCATCGAGCCGGTGGACGACATCCGGGCCAGCAATCCGCCCTCTAACCCGCAGTTGCTGGATGCGCTGACGCGCGACTTTGTGGGTCATGAGTTCGACATCCGGCACATGATCCGGACCATCGCCAACTCCCGCACCTACCAGTTGAGCTTCCGCACCAACTCCTGGAACGCGGACGACGAGATCAACTTCTCGCATGCATCGCCGCGGCGGCTCACGGCGGAGGAGTTGTACGACGCAATCTCGCTGGCCACTGGTACGCGTCCGCAAGTGCGCGGTGTGCCCAAAAACTTCCTGGCGGAGCAGTTTCCGGATTCCAACGTGGAAAAGGGCGGCTTCCTGGACCTGTTTGGCCGGCCCGAACGGCAGACCAGTTGCGAGTGCGAGCGGCGCAGCGACGTGAGCCTGGTCCAGGCCCTGAACATGGTGAATGGCGCCACCATCGCCGACGCAGTAGCCGGGGAGTCCGGACGTGTAGCCAAACTGATGCTGAGCGGAGCCACGGACCGGCAGATCATCGAGGAGTTGTACCTGGCGGCGCTGAGCCGCCCGCCGGAACCGCGCGAGTTGGACCTGGCCCAGACCTACCTGGCGCGCGGCGGCAACCGCGCCGAACGCGCACAGGACCTGTTGTGGGCCCTGCTCAATAGCAACGCATTTTTGTTCAACCGCTAGCCGTGCGAGAATGTGGGTGACCGCTCCGCGGTTGCCGAGCCGCGACCGTAAAGGAGCGGCTCTTCTCCCTCATGGATCCTGTCCTGGCTCGCGAACTCGCCTATCACGAGCAGCTATACTCCGGCTTTGCGCAGGGCCATTTCGCCCGTCCCGCTGTGCGCACCCTGCGCGCCCACATGGTGGCCCACATCCTGCGCGTCACCGGCGTGGGTCCGGAAGCCAGGGTGCTCAGCCTAGGCTGCGGCATCGGCGACACCGAACTGCTGATGGCGCCGCGCGTCGGCGAGATCGTGGGTGTGGACCTGGCGCCTTCCGCGGTTCGTCAGGCTCGCGAAGATGCCGCCCGCGCCGGTATCCGCAACGCCCGTTTCTTTGAAGGCGCGCTGGAAGCCCTGGAGATGCGCAGTTCCTTCGACCTGGTGATCGCCATCTTCTTCCTGCATCACCTCCCGGACCCAGTGCTCGAAAGCGTGCCCCGACACGTGGCGCGGCTGCTGGTGCCGGGTGGAAAGTTCTATTCCCTGGACCCCAGCCGGTACCGCCTCTCGGGAGCTATCGGGCAGCTCGTGGCGCCCGGGCTGATGCGCCGCTATCAGTCGCCCGACGAGCGGGAATTGGTCCCCGGCGAGACCGCGCGGCTGTTCCGCGATGCCGGCTTCGCGTGCCGCTGCGGCCTCTACGACTTTCTCTCCACGCCGCTGGCGGGCCTGTTTCCCGGCTGGCGCGCAGGCTACCGCGCCGCGCGGGCGCTGGACAACCTGTTGGTGCACGTTCCGCTGGTGCGCCGCGCGGGCAGCAACTTCGAAATTATTGCGACAGCACCTCGCTGAGCGTGGTGAGCCGCCCTCCGTGCGCCGTGAATTCCGCGAGGGTGCGCTCGGAATCCTCCTGCTTTAAAGTTTGGATGGCGTCGGTGACCAGCCACACGGGCTTGCCGGTCTCGAGCAGAGATAGGGCGGCCATTCCCACGCAGTACTCGGTCACCACGCCATAGACCACGTAGGCCTCCGCCGCCAGCCGGACCAGCAGTTCCTGGATATTGGGATTGCTGAACACGGCCAGCGTCTGCTTCTCTACGATGATCTGTGGTGCGCCCTCGATGGCCAGCGGCGCGGCGCGGCACGGCACCACGGCGGTCTTCTCCAGCAGCGTGGCGGGCACTTTCTTCTGCCCGTGCGTCCCCGCGACGCAGTGTGGCGGCCAGGTGCGGAACTCCGGATCGTCTTCCGCGTGGGCGTCGGTGGACGAAACCAGCGGAAATCTGCGCGCCACGGCATGTGTGTTCAGCCGGGTGATGGCCGGAATCAGGCGCTCGGCGCCGGGCACGTACAGCGCTCCGGCCGGCAGCATGAAGTCCAGTTGCGTGTCGATGTCGAAAAATGCCGTTTTCATGACAGGCCCGTGGGCGCCGTGCACAGGTTGCGGCGAGTACGCTCGATGAGGGCGGCCAGTTCCTGGCTCTGGCGCACCGGCCAGGTTCCCGGATTCTCCAGGCGCCGCAGGTCGGCCGGCAAGGCGCGTAGCGAGCGGGCGGCGCGTTCACGGGCCGCCGCGGCGTCGGGTAGAGGTTCCACCAGTTCGCCCCCCAGCAGCACCGGCCGCAGCAGCGCCTCGCCTTTGCCGCATTCCCCCGAGCGGGCCAGCACATCGTGATCCTCCTGCCGGAAAACCTGCTTGGAGCCGGGCAGGGAAGTCTTGTCGTCGCTGTATTTGGCCGTGAAGCGCTTGATGCCGCTGATGTCCACTTCCACCAGCTTGTAGATGGCGCTCAAATTGGGCGCGTCTCCGGAGGTCGCCAGTTGCGTCCCCACGCCGAAGGCGTCCACAGGCGCGCCTGCGGCCAGCAGACTCTGAATGCGGTGCTCGTCCAGGTCCCCGCTCAGTAGGATGCGCGCCTCGGTAAGGCCGGCGCTGTCCAGAATAGAGCGGGCCGCCCGGGTGAGCTCCAGAAAATTGCCGCTGTCCAGGCGGATACCCCACAACGGCCGGCCCAGCGCGGCGGCTTTGCGAGTGCCCTCCAGGGTGTCATAGGTGTCCACCAGTTGCACCGTGGCCGGGCCGAGCAGCCGCTGGATTTGGCGGAACGCTTCGGTCTCACTGGGGAAACCCATCACCCAGGAGTGCGCCGTGGTGCCCACCACCGGGATGCCGTACCGCATACCCGCCAGCGTGTTGCTCGTTCCCGAGCAGCCGCCCACATAGGCGGCCCGCGCAGCGAGCACACCGGCTTCCGGGCTGTGTGCCCGCCGCGTGCCGAACTCCACCACGTCGCGGCCCCCGGCGGCCTCCACCAGGCGGGCCGCCTTGGTGGCCACCAGCGTCTGGAAGCTCACCGCGGCAAGCAGATAGGTCTCCGGGATCTGCGCCTCTACGATGGGCGCGCGCAGCGTCAGAAACGGCTCGCCGGGAAACAGCGGCGTGCCTTCGGGAACCGCGAACAGGTCGCCGGTGAAGCGGAAGTTCCGCAGATAGTCGAAGAAGGCCGGCGAGGCGTTCCGGAACTGCGCCAAGCCCCGCAGATACTCAATCTCTTCGGCCGTGAATCGCAGGTTTCGGAGGTACTCCACCACCTGCGGCAACCCCGCGGCCACCACGAATCCCCGGTTCGGCGGCAACCGGCGGATCGAGAGCTCGAAGGTCGCCTTTTCCCGCAGCTTGCCGGCCTCGAAATAGCCGGCTGCCATGATCAGTTCGTAGAGGTCGGTGAGAAGACCGTTCACACAGGCAGTGGGGCGGACGCGTGGCCCGCCCCGTCCTTTTCATTTTTTCTTTTTCTCAGGTTGTGCTTCTTTGATGTCCTTGGCGGCCTTGGTCAGGTCCTCCACGGCTTTGGCATCCAATTCATAGATGCTGGGTTCGTTCTCCCGCTTCGCGTAATTCTTGTCGCCTTCCCGGGTAATCGTCACCTTCTCGACGCGCTTGCCGTCGCCGGAAGTCACCGTTGCGGTCAGTACCGGAGCGCCGCCTCCGCCGGTGTCCAGAAATTGCGTCGAGGTGAGGTCCCTCAGCTTGTCGATCAGGCTCTGCACCGTGGTGGAGTCCATTTCCTTCCCGCCGGACATCCACTTTTCGCCGCTTTTCTGGTAGGTCGCGGTAGCGGCGCCGGTCTGGATCTCCACCTTGGAAGGGTCGTTCCAGCCGAAATCGAACAGCTTCTTGTTGCGGAAGTCCGCCAAGGTCTTGTTCAGCCCGTCGCCCAGGTCGTTGGTCACCTTGTACACCCCCGCCTGGGCCGAGCCCTTGGCGTAGTAGGTGTCCTTGAGTTTGCGGACCTCCAGTTCCTGGGTGCCGCTCGCGTCCGCCACCGTGGCCACGGCGATCTTCGTGCCCGCGGCGAAATCCGCCGCGGCTTTCTTGGCGTCGGCGTCGGAAACGTTGGGATCCATCTTGGCGTCCTTCAGCTTCCGGATCAGATCCTCCACTTGCGAGCCGTCCGCCCGCAGCGGCTTGGGCTTAAGGATCTGCCAGTCGTTCTGGTTGTTCTTGCCGAACTCGATGGTCTGTCCCTTGGCCTGCAAATCCACCCGCGTCAGCTTGTCGGAATCGAAGGTCAGCAGGCGCTTGTCGCGCAGGTCGTTGGAGCTCTTGTCCAGGTTTGATTTGACCCAACTGGCGATGGTGTACACCTTGGGGTCGCCGGATATCCGCGCGTAGGAGCCCGAACCGGTGGGGGTCTCATCCCCTACGGAGACATCCGTCTTCTTGCCGTCCTTCTGAAGGACGGTCACGTCCATGCCGGGCGACTGCAGCCCGTAGGGAGTCAGGTCCGCCGCCTTGTCCTCTACCACCTTGTCGCCGTTGAGCGATGCCAGGCTGGAGACCAGCGAGGTGACCGCGTCCTGGTCCGCGCGCAAGGGCTTGGGCTCCGTGATTTCCCACTTGCTGTCCTTGTCGCGGCGCAGCACCGTGGTGACGTCGCCCTTCTTCAGCCGGACCTCTTGAATCTGGGCTTCCGGAATACTGACGAGCTTCGGAGACGAATCCGTCGTGGACGCGGTGGACCCGGCAGCGGATTTCTTATTGGACCAGTAAACCGCGCCGGCCAGGGCAGCCAGGAGGACCGCTGCCACCAGGAGTCCTCGCAGTTTCATCGGCTATCTCCTCCGCCACCAGACCATCAGGCCTGAACACACCACGCTCAGCGGGAAGAAGACCACGCTCAGCCAGAACACCGAGGACATGCCGCGCGCGGTCATGTTCAGCGGCCGGTTGTCCGCCTCCTTGGGACGGATCGAGATTAGGTCTTCATCCGAAGTGAGCCAGTTCATGGCGTTCAGGAACAGGTCGCGGTTGCCGTTGAAGCGGATGAACCCGTTGGAGACCCAGCGGGAGCTGCCCACCACCACGAAACGGCCCTGGTTGCCCGCCGAGCCGGTGCTGTAAGTGCCGGCGGCACCCAGCAGCAGCGGCCCCTTCTTGTCCGTCTTGGGGTCGATGCGGATTTCATTGGAGGCTAGCTTGTTGGTGGCGAAGCTGTTCGATCCCGTCGAAAACAGCTTCTCGACCGTGGTTTTGTCGGTGGACTTGATCTCCAGCGTGCGCGAAAGCGGGAACGCCGTGGCAATCTCCTTCATGTCCCGCACGATGGGGTGAGACTCATAGTTCGTCACCAGGGGCACTTCCGGCCCAAGTTGGAAAAGCTGCCCGATGCCGCTGGTGTCCAGCGCCAGGTCCTTCTCCGGCGTGACGCCCCAGCTCTCCAGCAGCTTGGAGAGTTCGGGGTTGGCGTTGATGTCCTCCCGTCCCATGCTGAGCGGCGGGTCCAGCAGGAAGAACGCCCGTCCGCCGCCTTCCACGTAGGCTTTGATGGCGTTCGCCTCCGGCTCCGTATAGGCGTAGCGCGGGCCGGCCACCACCAGTGTGGAGCAGTCCTTGGGGACCTCCGGCTTCGCGGGCGCGGGGTTCGCCGCGGTTTTGCCTGCTTCCGGCTTGGCTGCTTCGGCCGGCGCGCCGCCGGCGATCAGGGAGATGGTGCGCGTCTTGTAGTTGTTGCGCTCCAGGGCCTCCTTCACCGCCCCGTAGCCGTCGCGTCCCGTGGAATCGTCCAGGCTGTGCTCGCCGCTGCCGGAAACGAAACACGCCCAGCGCTCGCCGCTCTTGAGAGAGCGGATCAGCGCGCCGGTCACGTCCTCTTCAGTCAGGCTCTTGGCCTCTTCTTTGCGGGCCCCGCTGTCCACCAGGATGTTGGTGTCGCGCCGGAAACCCGCGGCCCGCGCCTGCTGCGGTTTCTTCACCGGATCGATGTACTCGACATGCACCTTCGGCGAGAGGTTCGCGTAGCGGTCTAGCAGATCTTTGGCCTGCGGGAAGCGGATCGAGTCGTCGAAATACAGAATCCGGATATCGTGGCTCAGCCCCTTGACCACCTTCAAAGTCTGCTCGGAAAGACTGAACTGCTTGTTGGCCGTTGCATCGTAGGATTTGTCGTAGCGATTGGCCAGAAAATTCACCGCCGCCAGCACCGCCACGATCACCAGGATGTAGGTGCCGGCGTAGGCCGTGTACTTGGTTTGTCGTTTTGTCAGCCAGTTGGTTTGCATTTCCTCAGGCCCTCCACCGCAGCGATTCCATGGACCGGGCCGTAATGAACAGCCCGAAAAAGATCATGGAAAGATAGAAAATCACGTCCTTGGAGTCCAGCACGCCTTTGCCGAAGTTTTCGAAGTGCGTCACGATCGACAGGTAGTTGATCACCGGCGCCGCGCCGGTGGTGTCAAACGCCGTGAACCAGCTCAGCAGCCAGAGCAGCAGGCAGACGAAAAACGTCACGCCGCCGGAGATGATCTGGTTTTTCGTGGTGGTGGAAATGAAAGCCCCGATGGATAGCAGGCAGCCGCCTTGCAGCAGCAGGCCCAGGTAGCCCACCAGGATGGGCTTCCAGTCCGGCTTCCCGAAAGCGAACAGCAGCGCCACGTTGATGGCCGACATCGCCAGAATGCAGGCGTACAGCCACATGGAAGCTAGCCACTTGCCCAGGATGATTTGCAGGTCGCTTACCGGAGAAGTCATCAGCAGCTCGATCGTGCCGGTCTTCTTCTCTTCGGCGAACAGCCGCATGGTGATCATGGGCACCAGGAACAGGGCTACCGTGCTGGCGAAGCCCAGCAGCGGCCGGATCACCTGTTCGTTGACGTTCATGGGCATGCTGCGGCCCATCATCTGCGCCTGGAAGCTGAAGCGCACGAAGTCCCGGGTGGCCGTGAAGAACCCGAAACCGAAGATCAGGCCGAAAAACGCCATCAGCAGGTAGGCGATGGGCGACGCGAAATAGCTCTTGAGTTCTCTGCGGCAGATAATCCAGATGTGGCTCACTGGTTTTCTCCCTTGCCGGCGATTGCGGCGGCGTCTTTCTTTTCGGCAGCGGTGAGCTGCAGGAAGATGTCCTCGAGGCTGAGGCCCACGGGACGGAGTTCGTTCAGGTTCCACCCGGCGCCCACCACGGCGCGCGCCAGTTCGGGCCGGATGTGGCGGCCCTGCAGGCTCTCCACCTCGAAGCTCAGCCGCCCGTTGCGCCCTTCCTTGGCAAGCACGCGGCTCACCCCGGAAACCTGCTCCAGCCTCTGTTGCACCTCTGCGGGATTCAGCCCGCCATTCGGGGATTCCACCTCCAGCGCCACGGCTTCGGAGCCGCGCAGACGGTTGGTGAGGTTGGCCACCGAGTCGATGGCCACCAGCTTGCCTTGGCTGATGATGATCACCCGCTCGCAGGAGTGCTCCACTTCCGAGAGGATGTGGGTACTCAGAATGATGGTGTGATCGCCCGCCAGGCTGCGGATCAGTTCGCGCGTTTCGATGATCTGCTTGGGATCCAGACCGGAGGTGGGCTCGTCCAGGATTAGCACGTCAGGATTGTGAATGATGGCCTGGGCCAGCCCCACGCGCTGCCGGTAGCCTTTGGAAAGCTTGCCGATCAGCTTGGTCTTCACGTCCGCGATGGCGCAGCGTTCCGCCACTTCATTCACCCGCCTGGCGATGTCGCCCGCGGCGATGCCTTTCAGCCGCCCCACGAAGGTGAGGTACTCGGCCACTTCCATTTCCGTGTAGAGGGGCGGAGTCTCCGGCAGGTAGCCGATTCTCTTTTTCACCTCTAACGGGTTTTCCAGTACATCGAAGCCGGCGACGTTCGCCGACCCGGAGGTGGGAGGGAGGAAGCAGGTCAGGACGCGCATCGTGGTGGTCTTCCCGGCGCCATTCGGGCCCAGGAAGCCCACGATCTGTCCTTTCTCCACTTCGAAGGAGATGTTGTCAACCGCGACCGTGCGCGCGTATCGCTTGGTTAGACCTTCTACCTTAATCATATGTGAGTCTCAGAGACGAACTGCAAAGTTGTCATTCGAGGAAACGCCAGGTTGTTCCGGCGCCTGTAGATCGGGCGAAACATTATGATAAAGATGATTCCGGTCGTTGTCAATTAAGCCTACGTATTTCAACAGCCTCCGGTTACCCGGGCGCCCTTTGGCCGGGTTGTGGCGGCCTTCGGGAAACCGCTAGAGTAAAGTCTTGACCACCAGTTTACTCTCATCTGTGGGGCTGGGACCGACGGTCTTGGCCACCGCGGTCGGTGTGGCGGGCGCCGTGTCGGGATTGTGGCTCACGGGCGCGCGCGCGCGTGCTCGTGTTGTGGTGCCTTTCAGCGCTGGCGTGCTGCTGGGCGCCGTGGTGTTCGGCCTGGTCCCCGAAATCTGGGTGGAAAGCGGCTGGACCGGCGGCGCGCTGTGTGTGGCCGGCTATACGCTGCTGCTCCTGATCAACCGCTACGCCTACCCGGTGTGCCCCTCCTGCGCTCACGATCACGACCACAACGCCTGCGCCACGGTGTTGCACGGCTTCGCCGCGCCGCTGCTCTCCGCCGCGGCCCTGCACAGCTTTCTGGATGGCTGGAGCGTGGCCACCGCGCAACTGGCCGCGCCCCTCGGCATCCGCATAGGCGTGCCCCTGGCCGTGGCTCTGCACAAGATTCCGGAAGGGCTCGCGCTGGGAGGCATCGTGCGCGCGGCCATGCCGTCTCGGGCCGCTGCCCTGGTGTGGTGCGTGCTGGCCGAGGCTTGTACGCTGGTGGGCGGAGCACTGGGAGTCTTCCTGGCGCCGCATCTGGGCACGCGCTGGATTCTCTACCCGCTGGGCATCGCTGCCGGGTGGCTGTTCTACCTGGGCTACCACGCCGTCCACGAGGAGTGGAAGCGCCGCGGCCCCGTCCCGGCCTTTATGCCCGCCCTCACCGGAGCCGCCGGCGCCGCCGTCCTCGAGCGCGGCGTGCAAGCCTGGCTGCGCTAGCCGCTATAGCTTCAAATTCTAACTCCTAACTCCTGACTCCTGACTCCTGCTTCTGCCTCCTGATAGCATGGGCTGTTGCCTCTCCAGGATGGATTCGCCATGATGCGCATGCTGGTTTCCTTCTGCCTGGTCGCGGCCGCCACCGCCGAGACCTTCTACGTCGCCCCGAATGGCCGCGACACCTGGTCCGGAAAGTTTCCCGCCCCCAACGCCGCCCAAACCGACGGGCCCCTGGCCACCTTCGCCGCCGCCCGCGACCGCCTGCGTGGTGCCTCCGGCCCGCACCGCGTCGTGGCGCGCGGCGGTGTCTACCGCCTCGCCGAGCCTCTGGTGCTCACCTCTGCCGACGCCGGCATCTCCATCGAAGCCTATCCCGGTGAGCAGCCCGTCCTCAGCGGCGGCCGCGTCCTCGCCGGGTGGCAGCAAGGTCCCGGCAAGCTCTGGACCGTCACCCTCCCGGAGGTGCGCGAGGGACGCTGGTATTTTCGCGAGCTGTTCGCCGGCGGGCGCCGCGCGCAGCGCGCCCGCACCCCCAACCAGGGCTTCTTCCGTATCGACGGGCCCAGCTCCCAGGACCATCCCTTCCGCCTGAAGTTCCACCCCGGCGAGATCCGCCCCGAATGGGCCGGCCAGGGAGTCGAGGTGATCGCCCTGCTGGCCTGGGCCGACCTGCGCATGCCCATCGTCTCCGTCGACCAGGCGGCCCACGCGGCCACCCTCGCCGGCGATCCGCGCCCCTCCAACCGCGAGGTCAACGCGCGTTTCTACATCGAAAACGCCCCGGACGCCCTGGATGCGCCGGGCGAGTGGTACCTGGATCGCAAAACCGGCGTGCTCTCTTACTGGCCGCTGCCCGGCGAAGACCTGAGCCGCCTGGAAATGGTCGCCCCCGCGCTCCAGCAACTCGTGCGCCTGGAAATGACCCACGACGTAACCTTCCGGGGCCTCACCTTCCGCGACACCGATTGGAGTGTCCCGCACGCCGGATATGCCGATACGCAGGCCGCCGTGGATGTGCCCGCGGCCTTCGAAGCCCTGCTCTCGCACGATTGCACCGTCGAACAATGCATGTTCCACGCCTTGGGAGGATACGCCATCGCGCTCCGCAAAGGATCCAAGCGCGACCGTGTGCTCGCCAGCCGCATCTTCGATATCGGCGCCGGCGGGGTCATGGTGGGCGAAACCGCGCTGCCCATGCAGGAAATCGATCGCAGCGAAAACAACGAGATCAGCGATAATGATATCCACGATCTCGGCCGCGTCTTCGCTCCCGCCGTGGGCATTTGGGTGGGGCAGAGCAGTAACAATACGCTCTCGCATAACCACATTCACGATCTGTTCTACACCGCCATCTCCGTGGGCTGGACCTGGGGCTACGGCCCCAACGCCTGCAAAGGCAACCGCATCGAGTACAACCACCTGCACCACATCGGCAACGCCATGCTGAGCGATATGGGCGCCATCTATACCCTCGGCGTACAGCCCGGCACCGTGATCCGCAATAACCTCATCCACGACGTCGAATCGTTTACCTATGGCGGCTGGGGCATCTATCCCGACGAAGGGTCCAGCGAGATGCTGATCGAAAACAACGTGGTCTACCGCACCAAGAGCGCCGGCTTCCACCAGCACTACGGGCGTGACAACATCGTGCGCAACAACATCTTCGCCTTTGGCCGCGAATACCAGTTGATGCGCACGCGCGCCGAGAATCACCGCTCCTTCGTTTTCGAGCGCAATATCGTGTATTTCGACCAGGGCCGCCTGTTGGGACAGAACTGGCAGGATGCCCCCTGGCCGGGATGTACGGGTGACTGCCACCAGTTCCGCTTCGAAGGAAATCTCTTCTTCGATGTGCGCGGCGAACCCATGGACCTGCCGCCCAACAATTTCCATTCCCTGGTGGCCGACCCGCAATTCGGAAACGCCGAAAACTACGATTTCACCCTGCGCCCCGGCTCCCCGGCCTTGCGCATGGGCTTCCGGCAGATTGATCTTGCGGGCGAGCATTTTCCAATCCAGAAATGAGCCTGAAATCGAGAATTGATTCCAATACGAGATGAGCCTGAAAACGGCTTTCGATTCCAATGCGGGATGAGCCCGAAATTTGAGGCTTTTAGTGTCTGGTAGCT
>Ga0209581_1000907_pt1 | contig 42610 bp, 35 predicted proteins | sample Coa_R2_FD_187160 | JGI IMG/M metagenome (GOLD analysis project Ga0209581, IMG submission 187160) | Surface soil microbial communities from Centralia Pennsylvania, which are recovering from an underground coalmine fire - Coalmine... | ecosystem: Environmental > Terrestrial > Soil > Unclassified ...
ATCAGTTTCATAAAAAAATGATTTGACCCAGCCGCCTCGTCTGACCTATCAGAACAAACGGTCTTTATGAGACAAACCAAAAAACGCTGGACCAGGCCGACCCTCAAGAGCGTGCCGATTTTCTTCGAGTGCACCTGCTACGCGGGGGCGGTTTGATCGAGCCTCACCCATTAACTCCGAAAATCCCGGTTGATTCGGATCCACATTCTCGGCAGCGCAGCCGGAGGCGGTCTCCCGCAATGGAATTGCGCGTGTGCGAACTGCATCGCCGCGCGCAGCGGAAAGATTTCGCCGCAAACCCAATCCAGCATCGCCATCAGCAGTGATGCGGAAAGTTTTCAACGCTGGTTTCTGGTCAACGCCTCGCCTGATTTAACAAGGCAGATCGAGAACATGCCGCGCCTGCAACCGCGTCGCGATTCGCTTCGCAACAGCCCCATCGCGGGCGTTCTGTTGACCAATGCCGATATGGACCATGCGCTGGGCCTGTTCCATCTGCGGCAAACCGATGCGCCGCTTATCGTTTACGCGGCAGACGAAACGCGGACGGCCCTCGCGTGGATCGAATGCGCGCTGGCGCGATTTTGCCGGCTCGAATGGCGCCCGATCAGCGCCGATTTTCAGCCCCTGAGCGGCACGATTGCTTTCCGGGCCATTCCGTTGCCGCACGGCGTTGCTTTTCAGTTTCGCGATGAAATGGCGGGAACCACCGCCCTTTTCGCGCCCAACGTCGGCGAACTGACCGACCCGCTGCGCGAGACGGTTCAAGCCTCAGACGTCGTCCTGTTCGACGGCACGTTCTGGAGCGACAGGGAACTCGGCCTGGTTCGGCCCGGAGCGCGCACCGCGCGGCAGATGAATCATCTGCCCATCAGCGACGGCAGCCTTGAGTTTCTGCGGCAGGCATCCGCGCGCCGCAAAATTTACACTCACATTAACAACACCAACCCCATCCTGATGCCGAGTTCCTGGGAACGCGCGCAACTCAGGCAGGCGGGGATCGAAATCGCGCGCGACAGCCTCGAAATAGTAATATGATGAAAAGCCCGCCTCGCATTTGGGTCCTTGATTCCCGCAGCGCGTTTGCCGGCGAAGCCGCAGGGGCAAATTAACCGGTTCAGATGACCAACACACTCTGGGACCGGGCAACTTTTGTGAAAAACCTGCGCGCAGTGGGTGAACGCGCCTACCATGATAAACACCCCTTCCACATCGCCATGAACGAAGGCCGTCTTTCTCCACAAGCCTTGCGCGGATGGGTGGCCAACCGCTTTTATTATCAGCAAAACATTCCCGCAAAAGACGCCGCAATCCTGGCCAACTGTCCCTTGCGCGAAGTGCGGCGCATCTGGATCCATCGCATTCTCGATCACGACGGCTTTGATTCAAAGCCGGGCGATCAGTTCGCCTCGCCCGGAGAACGTTTCACGACAGGCGGCCCGCCGCCGGCAGATGAAGGCGGCATCGAGGCGTGGCTGCGCCTCGGCCAAGCCTGCGGACTGACCCGCGAAGAATTGATGGAAAACCGGCATCTGCAACCCGGAGTCCGTTTTGCCGTCGATGCCTATGTCCATTTTGCGCGCACCCAGCCCTGGCCGCTGGCCGTTGCCGCCTCCCTGACTGAACTTTTCGCGCCCGACTTAATGGCAACCCGCCTGGCTGCTTTCGAAAAATTTTATACCTGGATTGATCCCCAAGGACTGGATTATTTTCGGCGTCGCGTCGTCCAGGCGCGACGCGATTCCAGCGAGGCACTGGAAATCACCGTCGAACATTGCAATACACGCCAGCTGCAGGAGGGCGCAGTCCGGGCGCTCGCCTTCAAGTGCGACGTTCTCTGGGCGATGCTGGACACAATTTATCACGCATACATTTCCTGAATGGATTCACACGAAATTTGCGCCACCACCCGCGTCCGGCTCGCGCCTCAGGTCCGGTTCCAGCTCGATCCCGTGACCGGCAAAAGCGTCCTCCTTTACCCTGAAGGCATTCTGGAGTTGAACGAAACTGCAGCCGACGTTCTCGCCTGCTGTGACGGGCGCCCGTTCGCCGAGATCGTGGAGGCGCTGGGCGAACAGTACGATGTCGATGCCCAGACCCTGTCGAGCGATGTGCGCCAGACTTTGGCCGATTTGCGGCAGCGCAAGCTAGTCGAACTCACATGACCGACCGTTTGGCCCGCGGGTTACCAATGCTGACATGAATGCGCCCCGCCCCTACGCGTTGCTGGCGGAACTGACCTACCGGTGCCCCTTGCATTGCCCCTACTGCTCGAACCCCACACACGCTCCCAACGCTCGCGAATTGACCACCGACGAATGGAAACGCGTGATCGCCGGCGCCGCGGCGCTCGGCGTTTTGCAGATTGGATTTTCCGGAGGCGAACCGCTGGTCCGGCGGGATCTGGCCGAACTGATACGCGGCGCACGAGAGGCAGGCCTTTACACCAACCTGATCACCAGCGGCATTGGTCTCAACCGCGATCGCGCACATGCGCTGCGTGAAGCCGGCCTGGATTCCGCGCAACTCAGTTTTCAATCGGACGACTCGGATTTGGCTGACCGGATCGCCGGCGCCCGCGCCCACGGCGAAAAGCTCGAAGCAGCTGCACATATTCGCGCGGCGGGAATCGCGCTGAGCCTTAACTTCGTGCTCCACCAACAGAACATTGATCAGCTGCCGCAGATGATCGCTCTCGCCGAAAAACTCGAAGCGCAGAGAGTGGAGCTGGCCAACGCGCAGTTTTACGGCTGGGCATTTGTCAATCGCGCGGCGCTGCTTCCGACACGCCAACAGATCGATCGCGCTCTGCAGGTGGCCGCCGAAGCCAAGGCGCGCCTGGCCGGTCGCATCGACATTTTTTACGTGTTGCCCGATTATTACCAAACGCAGCCGAAACCATGTCTAAACGGCTGGGGGCAACGCTATCTCACAGTCAATCCCGTTGGCGACGTGCTCCCCTGCCCGACCGCTGCGTGGGCCATTCCTGATTTGCATTTCGAAAATGTCCGGATGCGGGCGATCGAGTGGATCTGGCGTGAATCGGAAAGCTTCAATCGTTTCCGCGGCACCGACTGGATGCCAGAACCGTGTCGCAGTTGCCCGCGACGAGAAATCGATTTCGGCGGGTGCCGTTGTCAAGCCGCGCTGCTCACGGGAAATGCCGCCAACACAGATCCGGTGTGCGAACTTTCGCCGGATCGCGCGCGCGTAGAGGCGGTCCTGAGCGAGATTAACTCATCGCCCAAAGGTGAGCCGCGGTGGCTTTACAGAACCAATCCGCAACCGCTCTCCGTTCAGATCTCCGACTAAGCGTCTCGGCGGGGCGCGGTCTAAAGCGGGAACGCCACGTTCCGGCCCCTTGGGGTCGGGCGAATCCGAGGGGTCGGGCGCAAACGCGGCGTCGCCGCAGGCGTACTTGTTGGTGTTGAAGTAACCGTAGCCGTTGGGGTGGGCGTTGGACGCACACGCGGAGTAGGCGTGGGCGTAACGCGCGGAGTGGGCGTTGCAGTAACAGAGGGCGTCGCAGTCGGTGTGACCGTCGGCGCAGGTGTGGGCGTGATCGTAACAGTCGGTGTCACGGTCGCTGTCGGAGTCACAGTTGCTGTCGGGGTCATCGTCGCTGTGGCTGTGGGAGTGACTGTTGGCGAAGGCGTCGGCGTTCCACCCGGAACGCGAAAGGCGTACACCTTGTTATCAGCGGCGATGTAGATGCGCCCGTGTGCCGCGATACCGGTAGTGCTGTACGAGTGTGTGCCAGCCATTAATTCGCTGGCGCCGCCGCCGGCGTAAATGACCGCGCCTGTCTGGCCGTCGTAACCGTGCAATCGCTGATCGCCCGTAACATTGCGATCTTCCGTCCCTATCGTCCAAACAATCATGTTACTCGCGCCGTCGGTAGAAGTGACAAATGGCGAGCCACAGCCCTCGCCGGTTCGGTTTACGCCCCAAACCAGGATCATGGAAGGCGGGGCAGTCGCAGTGATGCGGAACGTCGATAACTGGTGATAGTTTGCGCGACAAGCAACATAGGTGACGCCATTGGTACGGTACGTGGCCGCCGCTTGTATCAATGAGTCGTCAGTGACGTGCAGTGAATCAATTGGTGAGGCGCCAATTCCCCCGAGATTACCGCGATCAAGCAGATAGGCGTTGCCATCTTTTCCAAAGGCAATTATCAGACTTGAAGGCGTTGCTCCTAGCACGTCCACAGGCAACGGTCCGGAGCCGCCGAGGTCGAGATCGAAGGAATCCAGCTGCTGCCAGTTGGCCGGCACCCAGTAATCGCGGGGGTTGTTGGTGAAAATCGGGCCGGGTTGAAAACGAATGACTGCTTCGCCGCCGCCCCAGTTCCCGTTTGTCCACGTGTTGCCTGTGGTAACAAACGGGTTGGCGCCGTCGCTGGCTACACCGCCGACTCCCCAGATGCCGCCGCCGCGGAGGCTGGTCGTCGCCCATGCTGTCACCGTCGTCGGATCATTGATTGGCACGCCCACGAGCCAGCCGTGAAAAAGATCACAATCTCTCATGCTGCCATAGCCGACGTAAAGAATGTTACCCACGATACCCAGGGCGGGTCGTTGCTGTTGGATATCGGGGTCAAATTGCAGCCCGTTGTATGTAGCCGTTTCCTGGACGTCCACCGGCCAGCCCGGCTTGATATTACCTGTGTCCACATCAAGCGAGAAGATGAACTGCTTTTTAGTAGCGCCGCCGTCCGGCGTGACCATGGCGTCGAGAAAAAGCGACCGAGACCCTAGATCGACGATTGGCGTGCCGATAATTCCCATCGGGTCAAACTTTGTGCATTCCAGATCGGCGGCGGACACCGGCGTGCCGACATTTCGCTGCCAGATGACGGTGCCGTCTGTGGGATCGAGCGCATAGACGTTATTTGAACTGGTGGCCACGATAACCATGTCGCGGCCCTGGCGCCCTCCCTCGATGTAGAGCGGCTGCGCAAAAACGTTCCCGGCGATCGTGCCGTCAAAGTTCAAATCCCGCGTCAGGTTCGCCGCCGCAGAAGGCGTGAAAGCCGGATCAATGTAAAGACCATCGCGCGAGGGGTGATTGTGATACTGAGTGACGTTAACCTGCGCGTCTGTTCGAACAACCGCGCAGCATAACCCCGCGGCGACAAGCGAAAAAATAAAAGATAATGCCTTCACCCGCCTCCCAGCCCATCCCCTTCCACGTCGTTTTACGGAACGCCGAGATCGCTGTCAAGCGCCCTCGCGTCGCGGCGTCGCGCGCCTTCAGCGCGCCCGCTGAGGCGGGTGGGATATTTGCTTGGGCACCGTCTAATGCGGCTTGAAATTCCGATCGGCCCGATCAGCTTATCAGCCCTGTTCACCGTTTAATCTTCTGCGCTAATTAACAAATTTTCGCTTGGCCAAAACGGCCGATTCGATACCATCGTGCGCCATGAATCCTACCAAATTTAAGATCCGTTCCATTTCCGCAGTTTTAAGAAAGAGCAACCTTTGTGCTGTTTGCGCTGCTTCATTCTTAATGATGTCAGCTGCGCACAATCAGGCCCAATCCTCTCTCCCAGCAGCCGAATCGGAAGGTGAAAAGATGGAGAGACAAATGTGGGCTGATTTCAAAGCCAAAGACTGGGCAGCTGTCGAGAGGAAAATTGCAAGCGGGTTCCAATCCATTCATCCGGATGGAGCACGCGACAGAGCAGGAGAAATAGCGTTGATCAAGAATCTGAACTTGGGCGAATTCACGTTGAGCAACTTCAAATCCACAGTCAACGGCGACAATATTGTGGTCACCTACATGATTGCAGTGCACGAAACAATCGATCAAGAACGTCTGGGGACCAAGGCGACTCCGCGGTTGAGCGTGTGGAAAAAGGGAGCGCATGGATGGCAATGGATTTGCCACGCGAACCTCAATCCCATTCCTCCGAAGTAAATTCGACCTTGTTGTCCCACTGCTTTTTCGCGTTCGCTGATTTCCATTGCCGAAATCGGCTGCGGAGTCTGATTTATTTCCGCCTCCTCGTGTCAGCCGCCTCACAATCCCTTGACTGCGGGACGGAGACGGCTGTACCGCGCGCGAAACCGAAATAAAAAAGGGAATGGCAAAACCAAAGAACCAATCAAGGCGTCTGCTCTCGCACCTCATCGCCGAATGGGCTTGCTCGCTGAAGTACGAGCACCTCTCGCCCCAAGCAATCCAGGCAGCGAAATTGTTTTGGTTCGATTCCATCGGATGCGCGCTGGGCGGCAGCCGGCAGGAAGACGCGAAGATTTTGCTGAAACATTACCAGGCAATGGGCGGAGGAAACGGCCGGGCGACAACGTTCGTCTCCGGTTTCAAAACCAACCCGGTCGATGCGGCGTTTCTCAACGGCCACATGATCCGGGCCATGGATTACAACGACATCTATTGGAAAGCCGATCCGTGTCATCCGAGCGATCTCATCGCTGCGCCACTGGCGTTGTGCGAGAGCGAAGGTCTGGGCGGCAAAGATCTGATCCTGGCAACCGTCATTGCCTACGAAATCGAAATGCGACTTTGCGAAATCGGACGCCCGGGCGTGCGCGAATACGGATGGCATCACGCCACGTTGAGCGCCTTCGCTGCCCCGGTGGCGGCCGGCCGCGTTTTGAATCTGAATGTCGATCAAATGGTCTCAGCCATCGGCATCAGCGCGTCGCGGACATTTTGTCCGGGCGCAGTAACCGCGGGAAAACTCACCAACATGAAAAACACGGTTGACCCCTGGGCCGGTCGCATGGGCGCCGAGAGCGCGTTGCTGGCGCGCGCTGGATTTTCCGGTCCCGAACACATCATCGACGGCAAGGAAGGCCTGTTCGCCGTGTTCGGCCATGTGCAATACAAAGGACAACCGGCCAGCTTCGACGCCGAAGGACTGGTCAAAGATCTGCCGATCTCGCCCAAATCGCATTATCGCATTCTGGACTGCGGAATGAAAAGTTTTCCCATTGAAGCGCTGAGTCACGCGCCGCTCACCGCCATGATGAAGACTCTCCGGGAAAACAACATCACGGCCGGCGAGGTAAAGGAAATCAAAGTAGAAGTGATCGCGCGCGCCGCGGATATTTTGGGCGATCCGCACAAGTATCGGCCGACTTCCAAGGAGACAGCGGATCATTCGCTCCCCTATTGCATGGCCGTGGGTCTGGTGGATGGAATGGTCACGCCCCTGCAATTCAAAGAAGAACGGGTGCGTGATCAATCGCTGATTCCCATCATGGACAAGGTGAAAGTGGTCGCCAACGAAGAGTTCGAAACGCTATTTCCCAAATTCCAGCCGAGCCGGGTCACCATCACAACCCACGATGGCAAATCGTACTCGACGCGTGTGGATGTGCCCAAGGGCGACCCGCGCGATCCGATGACGGAAGAAGAAATCGCCGTGAAGTTCAACGCGCTCGGCGGCGAGGTGATTGGCAGAGATCAATGCCGAAAATTGCGGCAGCGCATCATGAGTTTGGAGCACGCGGAGACGCTCGATGAACTTCTCGAGCTGACGATCGCGCGCGGCGAATAGGCTGCCAGCGTGATCTCCCGCTACGCCGTTCCGCGTCCCTCGCCCGGGCCGAACTGGATCCCCTGCGCGAGCGGCAGCTCGGTTGAGAAATTGATCGTATTAGTCTGGCGACGCATGTAATTCTTCCAGCAATCGCTTCCGCTTTCCCGACCGCCACCGGTTTGTTTTTCGCCGCCAAACGCGCCGCCGATCTCCGCGCCACTGGTGCCGGTATTCACGTTGGCAATGCCGCAGTCGCTGCCCGCAACGCTGAGAAATTTCTCCGCCTCGCGCACGTCGTTGGTGAAGATCGCGCTGGTCAGACCCTGCGGCACGTTGTTGTGGATGGCGATGGCCTCATCGAAATCGCGATACGTCATAAGGTAAAGCAACGGTCCGAATGTCTCATGCTTTACGATTTCGAAATCCGGCTTGGCGGTGGCCAGGCATGGTTTCATGTAACAATCCCCGGGCACGGTGAGCCGTTCTCCGCCGTAGAGCACTTCGCCGCCTTCGTCTTTCAATCGCTGGATCGACTGCTGCACAAGCTCGACCGCCTGCTTGTCAATCAGCGGTCCCATGATTGTTTTGCGGTCAAGCGGGTTGCCAATGGCCACGGATCGGTAGGCGCTCAGCAGTTTGCTCCGAATTTTTGGCGCGATCGATTCGTGCATGATCACCCGACGCGTGGAGGTGCAGCGTTGTCCCGCGGTGCCAACGGCGCCAAAGAAAATTGAGCGCGTCGCCAGGTCGAGATCCGCGCTTGGGGTGACGATCAGGCCGTTGTTCCCGCCCAGTTCCATGATCGTGCGCCCCAGACGGGCGTGAACAACCTTGTCAACCTCCAATCCCATCCGCACCGAACCGGTGGCCGACACGAGGGGAATGCGGCCATCCGCCGCCAGCTTTTGGCCAACGCCCGGTCCGTCGCCAATCAGCAGCGAAAAAATTGCCGGGTCAGCGCCGGTTTCCCTGCAAACGCGCTGGCAGATTTTGGTGACCGCGATCGCCGTCAACGGCGTTTTTTCCGATGGTTTCCAGACGATGGCATCGCCGCAGACGGCAGCCAGCGCAGCGTTCCATGACCACACGGCGACCGGAAAATTGAAGGCGGTGATCACAGCCACGACGCCCAGTGGATGCCACTGCTCCATTAGCCGGTGATTTGGGCGTTCCGAGGGAATCGTCAGCCCATAGAGCATGCGCGACTGGCCGACGGCGAAATCGCAGATATCGATCATCTCCTGCACTTCGCCTTCGCCTTCGGCGATAATCTTGCCCGACTCGAGAGTAACCAGCTGGCCCAGTTCCCGTTTCAATTCGCGCAGCGCGTTGCCGAGGCGGCGCACCGTCTCGCCGCGCACCGGCGCGGGCGTGACACGCCATTTCAGAAACGCTTCCTGTGCGCGCGTGATCACTTTTTCATAATCCTCCTCGGAAGCGGTGCGCACGCCGGCGAGCCGTCGCCCATCTATGGGAGAAAATTTGTCGATGGTCGGCCCACCGCCGCGCCATTGCCCGTCGAACACGCCGTCGTTTACATCAGCGATATCGAGTTTCTCAAAGAGCGGTTTCATGTTTGCGCGGGAAACAGGTCTCTTCGCCTGCCGTAGCCGTTTTGCTATCTCTTTTTTCGACAGAATGTCCGCATCAACTCCACCGCCTCGTCGATGACCTCCATGGTGATGTCCAGCGCGGGACGGAACCGGATCGAGCTCTCGCCGGAGCGCAGCGTCAGCACGCCAAGGTCGAAGAAACCGTGCCAGAATTCCTCCCGCGTTTTGGCATCCGGCAAATCAAAGGCCAGAAACAGCCCCCTGCCGCGTGCGGCCGAAATGCGCGGTTCCTCGTTTTGGAGGTTGCGGAGTTGATCCAGAAAATAGGCGCCCACTTTGGCCGCGTTCTCGACCAGGTGTTCTTGCTCGATGATGCGCAGGTAATGCGTGGAGCGCACCATGTCGGTGAAATTGCCGCCCCATGTGGAGTTGAGGCGGCTGGGCAACCGGAACGCGTTGTCCTTAACTTCATCGAGCCGGGGGCCAGCCATCACGCCGCAGACCTGCGCTTTTTTCCCAAACGCCAGCAGATCGGGCTTCACGTCAAAGTGTTCGCAACACCAGTTGCGGCCACTCACCCCCATGCCGCACTGCACTTCATCGAAGATCAGCAGGATTTCGTGCTCATCACAAATCTCCCGCAGTTTCCGCAGCCACTCGCCGCGGAAATGATTGTCGCCTCCCTCGCCCTGGATCGGCTCGATGATAATGGCGCAAATGTCGATCTCGCGCTCGGCGATGAACTTTCGAATCTCGGCTTCGCATTTTTTCTCGCGCTCGATCACGTCCGCTTCGCGTTTCTCCGCCGGGAGTGAAAAATCAATGCACGGGCAGGAGACGCGCGGCCAGTCAAACTTGGCGAACAAATCCGTCTTGCGCGGGTCGGTGTTCGTCAGGCTCATGGTGTAACCGCTGCGGCCGTGGAACGCGCGCCGGAAATGCAGGATTTGCGTGCCCCGCTCGCCACGGCCTGCAGCCATGTTTTTGCGCACTTTCCAATCCATGGCTGCTTTCAAGCAGTTCTCCACAGCCAAAGCGCCGCCTTCGATGAACAAGTACCGTTCCAACGGCGGCAAGCCCACTACCCGCTCAAAAGTGGCTACAAATTCGGCGTAGCCCTCGGAGTACACATCCGAGTTGGCGATTTTTACTTTTGCCGCGCGCAACAGATCGCGCTGCACCTCCGGCTGCTTGAAGTAGGGATGATTAAAGCCTACGGGCATCGAACCGAAAAACCCGTAAAGATCGATCAACCGGCGATTATCAACGGCATTGTGCAAATAGGAGCCACGGCTTTTATCGAGATCGACGACGATCTTGAAGCCGTCGAGCAACACGTGTCGCCCAATGGTTTCGAGCACTTGAGCGGGCGGGAGTGTCTTCTGTTCTTTGCTTTTCGCGACGCGTCGGCCGCTCGAAGTCGCCTCCGCGACAACAGACGATGTACTCATCCAAGATCGTAATCTGAGCAGCGGAATCGGTCAACGGCCGCTCAAGGTATGATGTGCCCGCTGCGCCACCGCCCGTGCATCGGATGGCGAGATGAAGGCATTGAGTTGGTTGAGGTTGCCGGCGCCTGGAGGGAAAAGTATTTGCCAACCGCATCCGCCTGCGACTGCACTCGGCGCTGGCAGAGCGTGAAACGCGACGATCGCCATCGTCTGCGCCCACCCAAAAAGCCTCACCTGCCCTCTGGAGGATAACCGAGTGTCAAGTCCGATTTTTTTTGCCCATTCTCCGCCTGCACTCTCAAATCAAAGAGCGGCGGATCTCTTCGCAAAACGAAGAGGGTAACAAGGCAGCGAGTTGCCGCTTTTGAACGGGCCGACCTGCCGCGTCGCGTTGTAAGTTTTTCGAGACGCCGTCGTGTTACACGATTCCGTCGCGCAGGAGCTGATGTTTTCCGGCCAGCAACTCCTGCACGAGATCGTAGCCGCGCTTGTCCACATTCTGTCGCGTGCCTGCAAAATGATGATCGATTCGCAAACGCGCGGCACGACAGAAGTAGTCTGCGACGGAAAGAATTTCATCGGCCGGTTTGCCCTGATCGATCAGCCATTGCGCGTAGGAGCAGGAGGCGCTGATTGCGAACAACTCCGTTGCAATGCCGACAAAGCGCGACAGCAACAACTGCTGTCGATCCAGTTTCGGCCCGAAGCGGGCCATGGCGTGAAACAAACCGCGCGCGAGTCGTTTGCTCGTGCGCGCGGCGTAACGAACGTGACGTTGCAAGGTCGCATGCAGGTTCTCGACCCTGCCCGTGCCGTTGGGCAGCCACTGGCGCGGATACCAGCCGGCATAAAATTTCCCTGAGCTGACGACAGCTTTGGCTCGCTCGGCCATGGGCAACTGGGTATTGAAAATCGCCCCGCCCACTTTCAAATGCGGATCAAGCGCTTCGCGGGCGATGAACAATCGCATGATTTCGCTCGACCCTTCGAAAATCGTGTTCACCCGGCAGTCGCGCAAAAATCTTTCCACCGCGATCGGCGGCTCGCCGCGTCCGGCCAGCGACTGCGCCGTTTCGTAGCCGCGGCCGCCCCGCACCTGCATGGCGTCGTCCGCGATGCGCCAGGCGGCCTCGGTAGCCCACATTTTGCACATGGCGGTTTCGATGCGCAGATCGCCCGCCTTGCGGTCAAGCAGGGAGGAGGTGAGAAAAGTCATCGCTTCCATGGCGAACACGTTGCCGGCCATCTCCGCGATTTTACCGGCAATCGCGGCGTGTTTCCCGATGGGGACGCCCCATTGGATGCGTTCGTTTGCCCACTGCCGGGAAATTTCCAGGAGCCGTTTGGAAAGACCGACGCAGGCTGCGGGCAAGGTGAGCCGGCCGGCATTTAGCGTAGTGAGGGCGACTTTTAATCCCGCTCCCTCCTTGAAAATGATGTTCTCGCGCGGCACGCGCACGTTGGTGAACCTGACCACCGCGTTGTAAAGCGCGCGCAGTCCCATGAACCGGCAGCGATAAGTGATCTCGAGTCCCGGCGTGTTCACATCCACCACGAAGGCGGTGATCTGCTTCCGTTCCCGGCCCTCCACAATCTTGGAGGGCGTCCGCGCCATCACCACCAGCACGCCGGCTTTCACGCCGTTTGTGCACCAGAGCTTTTCCCCATTTAAAACGAATGCGCTTCCATCGGGCGTGGGCTCGGCGCGCAAACTCAGCGTGGCCGGATCGGAGCCGGCGTGGCGTTCCGTAAGCGCAAACGCGGAAATTTCGCCGGCTGCGACTCGCGGCAGATATTTTTGCTTTTGTTCCTCGGTGCCAAACAACAGCAGTGGCTGAGCCACGCCGATGGATTGATGCGCAGACACGAGGGCAGCGAGATTTTCGTCCCAGCTGCCCAGCAACATCGCGGCGCGTCCATAGTTGTATTGGGACAAACCCAGGCCGCCATATTTTTTCGGCACCTTAATTCCAAACGCGCCGATCTCCGCGAGGCCCTTGAAGTTTTCGGGCGGAATTTCGCCGGTGCGATCGATCTCGTCGGGATCGACCTGTTCACGCAGATAGTTTTCCAGCTTGCGCAGGAACTCTTCGCCCGCGGCGCGATCTTCTGCGCTTTGGGCCGGATAGGGGTAAATTCGATTGAAATCGTAGCGTCCGATAAAAAGGTTACTGGCGAAACTGCCGCGATCCTCGAGCGGGTCGCGGGCGGCCTCGGCCAGCTCCATCGCTTCGCGCTGGCCCCTGGCCATGCGCGAAGTGTCAATGACCGTCGGCGCCGGCTTCTGCGGCGCCGGTTTCGCGCTCGTTTCTTCAGGGATCTGTTTTGCCGGAGCTTCGAGGGGCGATTTCATACGAGCGAGATCCCTCGAGGCTGCCTCTCTTTCAATGGCAGCGTGAAGTCAATTCTCATAAAACCTGGTTCCATCGCGGGCGTGTCTCTTTAAAATCTCGCAGGGGGCAAATTTTTCCTCGGTTTTCGCCAGGTCCTCCAGCGCATCGACGATTTTGCTGAGTCCAAAATATTCCGCGAAGCGCAGCGGACCGCCCCGGAAGGGAGCGAAGCCAGTGCCGAGAATCATTCCGTAATCCGCATCCTCGGGGGTATCGACGATTTTCTCCTCTACGCAGCGGGCGGCTTCATTCACCATTAACAAGATGAGCCGATGCGCCAGTTGTTCGTCGGTCAGTTGCACGCGAGGATCCTGGCGCCCTTCCGGCTCGCCGCGCAGGGCGCGCCGCCATTGAACCACCGAATCGTTGGGCGACTGCGTCCTGCCATCATATTTGTAGAAGCCGGCGCCGCTCTTGCGGCCCAGCATCCCTTGTTCGCGCAACCAAAGCAACGCGCCCGGGACGTGATCGCGGCGGCCGAAGGCTTTTTCCAGCGTGTTGCCGATGTCCGCCGCGATATCAACGCCGATCTCGTCAATCAAGCGCAGCGGTCCCATGGGCATTCCCCATTGCACCAGCGCCTCGTCAATATTGCGTGGGTCCAACCCGGCTTCGAAAAGCTCGGCGGCATCAAGCAAATAGGGAAACAACACCCGATTGACGAGAAACCCCGGACTGTCGCGCACAATCACCGGTAACTTTCCAATCTGCCTCGCAAAAGCCAGCGTCCGCTCGCGCGTCTCATCGGAGGTTTGCCTCGCGATAACCACCTCCACCAGTTTCATCCGACTCACCGGATTGAAAAAATGCAGACCGATCACGTGCTCCGGGGAGACCGTCATGTCCGCAAGCGCACTCACTGGAAGCGCCGAGGTATTTGTGGCGATGATCGTCTTTGGTCCCGCCTGCATAGCCAGGTGCCGGAAAATTTCTTTCTTGATTTCGAGCTTCTCCGAAGCCGCCTCAATAACGATTTGCACGTCGCGCAGTTCCATCGGCGCGGTGGACGCCACGATTCGCGCGCGGCCTTTCCTAGCCTGTTCTTCGGTCATCAAACCACGACGCACGGCGTCGGCATAGACTTTCTCAATATTAGCCAGCGCTCGATCGATTTGTTCTCGCCCGACGTCGCGCAGAATCACGGTGACTCCGCGCGAACTCAGCCACTGGGCAATGCCCGAGCCCATTACACCGGCGCCGATCACCGCCGCGTGAGCAAACTTTTCCGCCGGCGCGTGGGCGCTTCCCTTCCTGTATTTTTCAGCCAGAAAGAAATTGCGAATTAAATTTTGCGTCGATTCTGTCGCGCCAAGCTCGGCAATCGCGTCCAGTTCGAGGCGCATGGATTCCTCCGGAGAGATCGAGAGCGTTTTGCTGAGGATCTGGAAAGCGCGTTCCGGGGCGGCGTTGCCGCCTCTCGCCGGAGGGTGGAGCTGCTGTGGCGCCCGGCTCGCCGGCGTTCGCCCCTCCAGGTTGCGCTTTCCCTGGCTTAATTTTTTCCGCGCTGCATCGAGCAGTTGATCCTGCGGCGCGACCTCGTCAACCAGCCCCAGCTGCAACGCTTCCTGCGCTGGATACAGTCGCCCTTTGACGATCACTTCCACGGCCTTTTCGACGCCGATCAAGCGCGCCAGACGCGTGCAGCCGCCCCAGGCCGGGACAAGGCCCAGAGTTGTCTCGGGCAAACCGATCCGCGTCGAAGGATCAGCGGACGCGACCCGCCAATCGCAGGCGAGCGCAACTTCGTAACCGCCTCCAGCCGACGCGCCATGAATGGCGGCAACGGTTGGAATTTCCAATGTCGCCAACCGATTGAAAATATGCTGACCCCGGGCGATAAAGGCGCGCAGCTCGCCGCTGCGTGCCTGTTGCAGCAGCGTTTGCAAATCGGCGCCCGCTACGAAGATCGATTTTTTGGCGGAGGCAAGAATCAAACCGCGCAGGGACGCCTCCTTTTCAATAAAGTCGAGCTGTTCGTTCAACTGCTCGAGCGCAGCGGCGTCGAAAATATTCGCGGCCGATCCGGGCCGATCGAATGTCAGCACGCAGATTTGGTCCCCGGCGATTTCGCGCCGAATCATTGGATCTGTAGCGACTGTGGACATCAAAGTCATATTGGCCACTTTCAGCCAAATGCCAAGCGGAGACGTCAAAAAGGACTGCAATGGCGCGCCGGTATCGCGAACCATCACGCCGCCGTTGCGCCTGTTGCTCGCGAGTGGTAGAAACGCCGCGTGGTCGGCAAAATCCTGGAGCCAGAAATCAGAAGCCTGATTGAGGCGCGCAATTTTAGCGCGCTGCGGGAGGTCTTTCGCGAATGGCCCCCGGCCGATGTGGCGGAGGTAATCCTCGATCTGCCAGAGCACGAGCAGGTGATCATCTTTCGCGTGTTGCCGCACGCTCTGGCGGCGGACGTTTTTGAATACCTGGATTTCGAAGCGCAACAGAAATTGCTGCGCGGCATGGCGCATGAACAGGTGGTGGCCATTCTCAATGAAATGTCGCCCGACGATCGCACCGCGCTGTTGGAGGAACTGCCCAGCGCGGCGGCGCGCCAGCTGATTCGCCTGCTTACGCCCGAAGAGCGGCGCGTGGCCACGGCGCTGCTTGGCTATCCGGAAAACAGCGTGGGCCGGCTGATGACGCCGGACTTCATCGCCATCAAGGAAAATTGGACGGTGCGGCAGGTGCTCGATTACGTCCGCGAGCATGGACAGGACAGCGAGACGCTGAATGTTGTCTATGTGGTGGACGATGAGGGCAAGCTGATCGACGACCTGCGCATCCGCGAATTCCTGCTGCGCCCACTCGACGCCCGGGTGAGCGACTTTCGCGACCACACGTTTGTGGCATTGAACGTGACCGATTCCCAGCAGGACGCCCTGAACGTGTTCCGCAAATACGATCGCACAGCGCTGCCGGTGGTGGATTCCAACGGTGTCCTGGTGGGCATCGTGACCATCGACGACATGCTCGACGTCGCCGAACAGGAGGCGACCGAAGATATCCAGAAATTCGGCGGCGTAGAGGCACTCGACGAGCCGTATATGCGCATTTCGCTATGGAAAATGATTCGCAAACGCGCCGGCTGGCTGGTGATCCTTTTTTTGGGCGAAATGTTAACCGCGACGGCGATGGCCACCTTTCAGGACGAAATCGCCCGGGCCGTTGTGCTGGCGTTGTTTCTGCCGCTGATCATCTCCAGCGGTGGCAACTCCGGCTCGCAAGCCTCGACCTTGATCGTGCGGGCCATGGCCCTGGGCGAGATTACCCTGCGGGACTGGTGGCGCGTGGCGCTGCGAGAGATTCAAGCCGGTCTGTCGCTGGGAGCGATTCTGGGGACCATCGGCATTCTGCGCGTGGCGCTATGGTCGATCGTCGGCGAAAAATATTTCCATCGGCAGTTGTACGGGCCGCACTGGCCACTGGTGGCGTTGACCGTGGGCCTGGCTCTGGTGGGCGTGGTGCTCTGGGGCTCGCTCTCCGGCTCGATGCTCCCCTTTATTCTGCGGCGCGCGGGAGCTGACCCGGCCGCCTCCTCCGCGCCTTTTGTGGCGACGCTGGTTGATGTGACCGGTTTGATCATCTACTTCAGCATTGCCCTGGTCATCATGCGAGGCGTCATGTTGTAGAGCCGCGCGCTGCGCCGTTTGAGAAAATCCGTCGCCGCGCAAGCTCGAGCATTGCCGAGCTCGATGGCCTCGGCTACAACTAAAAGGCAAAGCGATGATTTCCATCCAAAAAATCCTCGGCCGCGACGGGAAATTTTATGATTTGTTGGAAGCCAGCGCCCAGCAAGCCGACACCAGCGTGCATCATCTGGTGGGTTTACTCGAAAAACTCCAGCAAAACGAGACGCCGGAGAATCTGGAGCAGTTCGCCCACAGCCGCAGGGAAGATAAACGCATTACCCAGGAGTTGACCGAGCATCTGTCCAAGACGTTTGTGACGCCGCTGGAGCGGGAGGATATTCAGGAGCTGGCGGCTGCCCTCTACAAGATCCCGAAGACGGTGGAAAAAATCGGCGAGCGCATCTTGATTTGTCCGGACGATTTGCGGGGCCACAGTTTTCAAAAACAGGTTGAATTGCTCGACCAGGCGGCGGAAACCGTGCTGGCCATGGTAAAACAGCTGCGTCATGGCATTGATGTGCGCACGGCCCGCGAGATGAACGCCAAGTTGCAGGCCATCGAAGGGGAAGCGGACAAACTGGAGCTGGATCGGGTGCGCGACCTTTACCACGGCGACTACGATCCCAAACAGATTATTTTTCTGCGCGACCTCTACAGCTTGCTCGAGAGAGTGATCGACCGGTGTCGAGACGCAGGAAACATCATCCTGCAGGTGGCGCTCAAGTACTCGTAGCAGGGTGATCGCGTGCTGACGTTTCTTTTGGTCGTTCTCGCGGCGATCATTTTCGAATACAGCAACGGCTTTCACGACGCCGCCAATGCCATCGCCACAGTGGTCTCCACGCGCGTGTTGACCCCGCGCCGGGCGATTGCCATGGCGGCGTTTTTCAATCTGACCGGCGCGCTGTTTGGCGGCGCAGTCGCCACGACCATCGGCAAGGGCCTTGTGGATACCAACATCGTCACCATGACCACGGTGCTTTGCGCCGTCATTGCCGCCTTCCTGTGGAACATCGCCACCTGGTGGTTTGGATTGCCTTCCAGCTCAAGCCACGCCCTCATCGGCGGTCTGTGCGGCGCAGCGCTCGCCGCCGCGCGCGGCGATTGGACGGTCATCAAGTGGAACGCGGGTCTTTGGCCAAAGGTTATCGTGCCAATGATCAGCTCGCCTGTCGCGGGCTTTATTTTCGGCGCCCTATTGATGTTCCTGCTGTTCGTCGCGCTGCATCGGCTGACGCCGCGCCTGGTTCATGCGCTGTTTGGCAAGCTGCAAATTTTCAGCGCGGCGTGGATGGCGCATAGTCACGGCACCAATGACGCGCAGAAGACGATGGGCATCATCACCCTGGCGCTTTTCACCGGCACCAAGGCCGGCCGGTTCGATCATTTGCCGGGGTGGCTGGAGTTTCTTAAAACGCCGGAGTTCATCCTGCCCAAATGGGTTATCGGTCTCTGCGCGGTGACCATGGCCGTGGGCACCGCCGCAGGGGGCTGGCGAATCATTCGCACGCTCGGCCATCGCATGGTCAAACTACAGCCCGTGCACGGCTTCGCGGCGGAGACCACCGCGGCTTTGATCATTCAAGCCGCCAGTTATTACGGGATTCCGCTTTCCACCACGCATGTCATTTCCACCTCCATCATGGGCGTCGGCGCAGTGAAACGTTTCAGTGGCATGCGCTGGACCGTTGTGGAGCGGATAGTGTGGGCCTGGCTGTTTACGCTTCCGGCAAGCGGTTTGATCGGGTACGCGCTGGAGCGAGCCGGCAACTTGTAGCGCCCCGATGTTTGACGCTCATTGAACATCCGGTGCGCCTTTCCATGGCGTCCTCAGTCCGAACAACCGTGGGGCAAAGACCGGTTCTGTCTCGGATTTGCCGTTTGTGCTAATGAAAGTGGAAATGAGCGCCCGGGATTCTCGCCAGACGCGCCGGCCGTGGTACCGGCCGTCGCTCACAGCGCAAATCATGATCGGACTCGTGCTGGGCGGCGTGCTCGGCTGGCTGCGGCCGGATTGGGGAAATGCGGTGTATTTTTTGCGCGACATCTTCATCAACCTGATCAAATCGATCATCGCGCCGCTGGTGTTCTCGACCGTCGTGGTGGGAATTGCCGGCGCGGGCGCGCTTGGGAAAGTGGGGCGAATGGGCGTGAAAGCGCTCGTGTACTTCGAGATCGTCACGACCGCTGCGCTGTGCATCGGGTTGGCTGTGGTTAATCTGATGCGACCGGGCGCCGGCGTCACTCTTGCCGGCGCGGACACGGAGGTGATCAAGGCGATCGGGCAGAGTCATCCCCGGACATTCGTCGAGACGGTCGTGCACGCTTTCCCATCCAGTGTGATCGACGCGATGGTGCGCGGCGATGTTCTGCAGATCGTGGCCTTCAGCGTGCTTTTTGCGCTCGCCGTCTCGGCTATTGGTGAAAAGGGCCGGCCAATCGTTCGCGCCATGGAGAGTCTTTCCCAGGTCATGTTCAAGTTTACAAACTACGTGATGCTGTTCGCGCCGGTCGGGGTGGGCGCAGCGATGGCGCACACCGTGGGCACGCAGGGTCCTGCCATCCTGTTGAATCTGGGCAAATTGATCGGCTCCCTTTATTTGGCGCTGGCGATCTTCGTGGTGTCGGTTTTTGGATTGGTGATCTGGATCGCGCGAATTCCGCTGCGGCAATTTTTTAAAGCTGTGCGGGAACCGGCGGCGCTGGCGTTCGCCACCACCAGCAGCGAATCGGCGCTGCCCAAAGCCATGGAATCGATGGAACGCTTTGGCGTGCCGGCGCACATTGTCGGATTTGTCATGCCCACTGGTTACTCATTCAATCTCACCGGATCGACGCTTTATCTGGCAATGGCTTCGGTGTTCGTGGCGCAGGCGGCGGAGACAACCATGGGCTGGCACATGTCGCTGGGCCAACAGATCACCATGATGTTGACCCTGATGCTGACTTCCAAAGGCGTGGCCGGCGTTCCCCGGGCTTCACTGGTGATTTTGCTTGGCGCATTGAATTCCTTTGTGCCAGCCGGGCTGGGGCCAATCGGCGTGGCCATCATCTTTGGCGTGGACGAGCTGATGGACATGGGGCGCACCTGCGTAAATGTCATCGGCAATTGCCTGGCCAGCGTGGTCGTGGCGCGCTGGGAAAAAGAATTCGATGAAAATCGGGCGCGCGTGTTCGGGACACCGGCCGAAGTGGACTTAGATTTGAAGAGGGGCCAGGTGGCTTTTGCCGACGCTGCGATTCAGGGCGATTGAGGACGCATTCGAATGGAAGGAGAGAAGGATCGACAAAGCCAAAGCGATCCTCGTAAACTGGAAACGGATGCTCTGCTTTGATTTTTATCCCTACACGACACTCCTCATGCGAATTTTTGTTTCCGCTTTTCTGGCGATTCTTTTTCTTCAATCGGGAATTGATAAAGTCGTAGATCGTCGGGGGAATCTGGAATGGCTCAGTGAGCATTTTTCGAGGAGTCCCCTGGCCGGATTTGTGCCCCTGCTGCTGGCGACGATCACGGTAATTGAAGTGGCCGCCGGCGTGCTGAACGCGATCGGTTGCATCCTTTTAATCCTGCGCGGACAGCCCATCGTCGCTTTTTACGGCGCCGTTGTCGCTGCAATGGCTCTTACGGCGCTATTTTTTGGACAGCGTATGGCGAAGGATTACGTGGGCGCCGCGGTGCTTGTTCCCTATTTTTTGCTGGCCCTGGCAGCCATTTACCTGCAAGCGCCGTAAGCTTACCTCTTGCAAATCTTTGGCGGGATCAACCAGAGCAGTTTGCCTTCTTCGGATTCCGGATCGACTTCCAGCAACGCGAGACCGGCTTTGGAAAGCTTGAGCGACGCGCCGGTGAGCGTCGCAATGATGTTGGTAAAATCCGGCTCATGGCCGACCAGCATCAAGTTTTTGGCTCGATGCCGTTTTAGCGCGGCGCGAAATTTATCCATGCCAAAGCCCGGTGCCAGCAGCTCGTCCTTTCGCAATTTCGTCTTCAGATAATCGGCGGCAATCTCCGCGGTTTGGGCCGCGCGCGGCAGGGGACTGGTAACGATCAGACTGGGCCGCACTTTCAAAGCCGCGAGAAATTTTCCCACCTGTCGCATTTCTTTTTTGCCGCGTTTGGTCAGAGGGCGTTCGTCGTCGGGTTTTTGCCAGTTGGGCCAGTCGGCCTCGCCATGCCGCAGAAAATAGAGTTTCATTTTTGGTGGCGCCAAATGAGTCTGGAGGCCGGCACATTCCGCCGGCGCGCTTATATTTTACAACAGCTCGATCGTTTCAACCGCTTCAAAGAATTTCCCATTTCGGGCGGCGCGTTCCGGGAGCTGTTTGCCAGAGACGCACTCCGCCCAGGAAGGCATTGCGATTGTTGCCCAGCTCGACACCCTCGGGGAGGGCGTCCAGTTTTTTGGCGTTTCCGCCTCCCAGCACGACGTAATCGGCGATAAAGGATTTTTTCAGTTGCGTGACAGCGTAACAGACGTCGCGCTGCCAGGTTTTCCCACCCAGGCGAGCCAGGCCGGGTTTGCCAAGATACTGTTCGATGATCTTTCCATGGTGATAGGGCAACTCGCCCAATTCCAAGGGCAGCACGTACTTTTCCCACACCAACGCTGAGCCGAGACCCGTGCCGAGACCGAGAAACAGCATGCGACGGCCGCGATAACTGCCGAGCGCCTGCATGGCGGCGTCATTGATGATGCGCAGCGGTTTGCCAAAGGCTTTTTGAAAGTTGAAAGCCACCCAGCCTTTGCCGAGATGTTTGGGTTCACTGAGAATTTTCCCGTTCCGCACCGGAGCTGGGAAACCGATGGAAACCGCGTCAAAAGCCCAACCCTGCAAAAGCGGCCTGGCCTGGGCCATCATTTCACGCGGAGTCAGTTGGGGGCCGGATTTAAACTTTCGCCGTTGCCCCCGTGAGATCATCAGTTTGACGTGGGTGCCGCCCACATCGACGACTAAAATTCGTTTCCCTGTCACGATTGATCCGGAACCGGGGTTGGGCTGGGAAGGGCCACGGCGGGTTCGCCACTGCTGCTTCCCAGCGATTTTTCATCGGCAACAGTGATGGGAATCAATCTGTCGGCGCGCAGTTTCTTTCCCGAACCGCTCATCTTGCGGGCACGCTCTCGGGAAACTTCGCGGAAATGCCACTGCGCCTGGGCGCGCGGTTCCTTGCCTTCGGGTTTGAGCCGGCGATAACTGCCGTCGGGCTGAAGCTCGCGCGCCTTGACGCGGTCATTCAAAAAGCTCGGCAATACTTCCTTGATAATTTCCTCGCGCAACGGGGGGCTTTCCACAGGGAATGCCAGCTCGATGCGGCGAAAGAAATTTCGCGGCATCCAGTCGGCGCTGGAGAGAAAAACATCGGGTTGCCCGGCATTTTCGAAATAGAAGATGCGGCTGTGTTCCAGAAAACGCCCTACAATGCTGATCACGCGGATATTCTCGCTGAGCCCTGGGATTTTGGGACGCAGACAGCAAATGCCGCGCACGATCAGATCGATGGGAACATCTGCACAGGAAGCTTCGTAAAGCTTGACGATAATTTCTTCATCAACGAGCGCGTTCAGCTTCGCAATGATGCGGGCCGGCTTGCCCGCGCGCGCGTTGTCGCGCTCGCGCTCGATGAACCGAATGATGCGGCTGTGCATATCGAAAGGCGCCACCAGCAATTTTTTCAGGCCCGGGTAACCGGCCAGGCCGGTCAGCGTATTAAAGACGGTGGCGACCTCTTCGGTCAACTTCGGTTCGCTGGTGAGCAGGCTGAAGTCGGTGTAAATGCGCGCGGTGCGTGGGTGGTAATTTCCCGTGCCCAGCTGGACGTAACGGCGCAGCCGATCGGCGTCCCGCCGCACGATGAGCAGCGCTTTGCAATGGGTCTTGAGACCCACCACGCCGTAAATGACGTGCGCGCCGGCTTCTTCCAGTCGCCGCGCCCACTGAATGTTGACGGCCTCATCGAAACGCGCGCGCAATTCGACAATGGCGGTCACCTGCTTGCCGGCATTGGCCGCGTCGATGAGCGCGCCTACGATGGGCGAGTCGCCGCTGGTGCGATAAAGCGTGATTTTAATGGCCAGCACCTGCGGGTCGCGCGCGGCAGCCTCGATCCATTCCACGATTTGGTCGAAGCTGTCGTAGGGATGATGCAGCAGCACATCCTGTCGCCGCAGCACCTCAAAGAAATCGACATGAGGCGGCAGTGCCGGATGCCGGGCCGGCTGGAACGGCCGGTCCCTGAGCTTGGCGAACGCGTCGTTGGTTACCAGCGGCATGAGATGCGTCATGGAAAGCGGTCCGTCCAGTTTGTAAACATCCGCTTCGCCAAGCGCGAAAAATCGCAGCAGCAGTTCCAGGAAATCCCTGGGACAATCAACCTCCACCTCGAGGCGAACGGCGTTGCCGCGGCTCGACCGGCGCAACTCCTGTTCAATGGTTCGCAACAGGTTCTCGGCTTCTTCTTCGTCGATGTAGAGATCGCTGTTTCGGGTGACGCGAAAAGCATGCGCCCCTTCCAGAATCAGCCCCGGAAAAAGTTCTCCAATGTGCTGCTTGATGAGGGATGCGAGGTAGATGTATTCCCACGGTTCATCGGGATCTTTCCCGCGCGGGAGCAAAATCAAGCGCGACAAAGCTCGCGGCACCTGCACGATGGCATGCAGCGCTTCGCCGCCGCGCTGCGTTTTGGCTCGCACCAGTAAATTATGGCTCCGGTTTAAAAGGTGCGGGAAAGGATGACTGGCGTCCACAGCCAACGGCGTTAGCATCGGGAGAACCTCGTTCCGGAAATAGCGATGCGCCCAGGCCGCGCGCTTGGGCGGCAACTCTGCCATTTCGCGAACATAGATTCCGTTCCTTGCCAGTTCTGGGAGCAGTTCATTTTTCCAAAGCGCATACTGGGCGCCGACCAGTTCGCGCACGGTCTTCTGGATGCGCTCGAATGTTTCCGTCGGACTCAACCCGTCCGGTCCAATTTCGCTCGTCTCGCTCTGGATCTGCTGCTTGATTCCCGCGACGCGAATTTCGAAAAACTCATCGAGGTTGGAGCTGAAAATCGCCAGGAACTTGACGCGCTCAATGAGGGGCTGGGTCCGATCCTGCGCTTCTTCCAAAACCCGGCGGTTGAACTCCAGCCAGCTCAATTCGCGATTGATGAAATTCTCCGGAGCAGAAAAGCGCCTGGGATCGGGAAGATTTTTCCCCTGAGCCGGCGTCTTTTCCGCCGCTTCACGATTAACACTGGTTTTGGCAGTCGCCGTGGACATTTTTTGTTTGGCTACGCTGAGGACCGCGCGCGTCGTGCGCGCGACGCCCAAGTTGCTCTCCCTGGCAACCAACCATGTCCGACAAATTCAGGCAAGCCGCAGCGTTCAAACAGCCCCGTGGCCGACGGGCTGATGCCGGATATCTTCGGCGGCTGCTGCGTAAACGGCGTCTTCGGCAATGTTTGTGGCGTGATCTCCCACGCGCTCGAGGCAACGGCCGACGAAGATGAGGTTCAAATATCCGCGTAATTGATCCGGGTCCTGCGCCATGCGCTCGATCAATTTGCGGCTGGCGGCGCGATTTAAGTCGTCCAGCTTTTCGTCCCGGGGCACGACGGCTCGCGCCAGAGCGGCATCTTCCCGCACAAAAGCGTCCACGCCATCTTTGAACATGGCCATGGCGTGCTCATACATCGGCCGGATGAGCTCAACTTCGGGCAATGGCGGATGTTGATTCAATTTTCGCGCACGCCGTGCGATGGTGGTGGCCTGGTCGGCCATGCGCTCGAGGTTTGAGGAAAGTTTCATGGCCGCAACCACGCGGCGCAAATCGGAGGCTACAGGCTGAAACCGCAACAGGATATCGACGCCCTCCTTGTCGATCTGCTTTTCGAGCTGATCGATTTCCTCATCATCGGCTATGGCGTTTGCGCAAAGGTTATCGTCCCGATTGAACAACCCTTTCATCGCGCGTTCGAGGCTGCGCTCAGTCAGGCCGGCCATCATCAACACGTTATTGCGCAGTCCCACGAGCGCTTCCTCGAAGGTTCCAAGAATATGTTTGTGCGACGTCATTGGTTAATTGGAATTCGGTTTGATCGCTGCGCGGCGCGCGCGACGGGTTTTATCCAAATCGTCCGGTAATATAGTCCTCGGTCTGCGGTTCGCTGGGATTGGAGAAAATCTTTGTGGTTGGCCCAAACTCAATGAGCCGTCCCATGTAAAAGAAGGCGGTGTAATCGGAGATGCGGCCGGCCTGCTGCATGTTGTGCGTGACCGTCACGATCGTGTAGCGACTTTTCAGTTCGTGAATGAGCTCCTCGATCCTGGCCGTGGCAATCGGATCGAGCGCCGAGCAGGGTTCATCCATCAGGAGCACTTCAGGCTCCACGGCCAGCGCGCGCGCGATGCACAAGCGCTGTTGCTGACCGCCGGAAAGGCTGGTGCCGGGCTTGTCCAGATCGTCTTTCACCTCCTCCCACAGCGCCGCCATGCGCAGCGATTTCTCCAGTCGCTCATTGAGAAATTTTTGGCTGCGCACGCCGTTCAATCGCAAACCTATCACGACATTCTCGGCGATCGACATGGTGGGGAACGGATTCGATTTTTGAAAAACCATGCCCACCCGGCGGCGCACAATTGCCGGATTGACGGTTGGCGCATAGAGGTCTTCGCCGCGCAGGAGGACTTTTCCTTCCATGCGCGTTTTGGGCACAAGCTCGTGCATGCGATTGAGGGCGCGCAGGAATGTCGATTTACCGCAGCCACTTGGCCCGATGATGGCCGTCACGGCGTTGGCCGCAATGTCCATGCTCACATTATCAATCGCGCGCTTGTCTCCGTACCAGACCGAGAGGTTTCTGATTTCGAATGCGTGGGAGACGGCCACCTGCGGCTCGGCCGGCGGCGGCGTTCGCTCCTGCAGACGCTCAACAACGCTTTGCTCGGGAGGAGTCATAAGTGAATTCATCATTGTAAAAACCGTCAGGCGACCGGCGCGCCGCGTCCCCGGGTGAGGAGTCGCACCAGGACGTTAACGCAAAAGATTCCGGTCACCAAGACCAGGGCTCCCGCCCATGCCTGCCGATGCCAGTCGTCATAGGGGGAGATGGCGTATGTAAAAACCTGCAAAGGCAACGCCGCAATCGGCTCCGCGAGGTTGTGATTCCAAAATCGATTGCCAAACGCCGTGAACAGCAGCGGCGCTGTTTCCCCGCCCACACGCGCCAGCGCCAGCAGAATTCCGGTAATAATTCCCTTGGAAGCAGTCTTCATCACAATGTGAACGATGGTCTTCCAGCGACTGACGCCGAGAGCAAGCGCCGCCTCGCGGTACCCATTGGGAACCAGCAGAACCACTTCCTCCGTGGTGCGAAGAATCAACGGAATCATCATAAGACCCAGCGCCAGCCCGCCGGCATAAGCCGAGAACCCCTTGAAACGTAACACCACAAGCCCGTAAACCACCACTCCCCAGGTGATGGAGGGAACGCCGTTCAGCACGTCGGCCAGAAACCGGAGCACCGAATTGATCCGGGCAGAACCGTACTCGGCCAGATAAACTCCACCCAGAACGCCGACCGGTATGCCCACGGCGCCGGCCAGCGCAAGCAGCTCGAGCGAACCAACGATGGCGTTGGCCATGCCGCCCCCCACTGCGCCCACCGGGGCCGGCAATTTTGTGAAAAAATTCCAGTTCACCGAGCTGGCGCCGTGAATCAACAGATGCAGGAAAACCAGCCCCAGCGGCGTCACCACCAGGACTGCAGAAATGAAAGCAAACGCCGACGCGAGCGCGCTTTTGCTCTCGCGCCAGGCATGGTTGTCGCTCGTCTCGGTGTGCATCATTGGACTGCGCGCGTCGGTGTGGCGGTGGTAAACGTTCGCAAAAGCAACTGGGCTAAAAGGTTCACCAGAACAGTTATGGCAAAGAGAACCAGCCCGATCTCGAACAACGCCTGAAGATACAGATCGGTAGTGGCCTCGGTGAATTCGTTGGCCAGCACGCTCGCCAGGGTGTACGCCGGTTTGAAGAGCGAGAGGGCGATCTGCGGCGTGTTGCCGATTACCATCGTAACCGCCATCGTTTCTCCCAGTGCCCGGCCCAGTCCCAGGATCACTGCGCCGAACAAACCTTTCCTGGCATAGCTGAGCACGGCGATGCGGGTGGCTTCCCAGCGAGTGGCTCCCAGCGCGTAAGCGGCTTCGCGCTGCAAATCAGGAACGCTGCGCAAAATCTCGCGGGAAACGGAGGTGATGATCGGCAGGATCATAATGGCAATAATGATGCCGCCGGCAAGCATGCTTGGTCCATAAATTGGGCCGGTGAACAACGGCATCCAGCCGAACAATTTTTTGATTACGGGGAAGGGATACTCGCGCAGCCAGGGAATCATGACGAAGATGCCCCAGAGGCCGAGGATCACGCTGGGGATGGCGGCCAGCATTTCGATCAGCGATACCAGCGGCTGGCGAATCCACAACGGAGCCAGCTCAGTCAGGTACGCGGCTGTTGCGATGCTCAGCGGCACGGCAAGCACCAGAGCAATTAGAGAGGAGACAAGCGTGCCGTAAATAAAGGGCAGCGCGCCGAACTGTTCGGCGACCGGATCCCATGTGGATGTGGTGAGAAAATGGAGACCAAATTTTCTAATGGCCAGCGTTGATCCGTGCCACAGCTGCCAGCCCACCAGCACAATCAGCAGCACAACTGTCAGCGCCATCAAAAACGTGAGCAGCTCGAAGGCCTTGTCCCCAAAACGCGACGGCGGCGACATCCTGGCAGATGCCAGCCCGGGGCTCGTGACATCGGTAAGCGACAGATGCGACATGACTAAATGCTTTGTTCCACCGGAAGAGACAGCAGCCACTCTTGAATTTTGGCCGCCATCTGCTCGCGAATAGCCCGGAGCTTTTGCAGCTTCTCCTTATGTGACCCGGTTACTTTGGCCGGGTCGGCAAACGCCCAGTGCAAACGCCCCGTTGTCCCCGGGAAACGGGGGCATCTGGCCGCCGTTTCCTCGTCGCAGAGGGTAACGACCCACTGGAAGAGCGCGCCGGTCCGCCAGAGGTCAAAGACGTTTTTGGTTTTGTTTTGCGAGATATCGATGTCGATTTCCGCCATCACTTTCACCACCAGAGGATTGATTGTGCCCGGCTCCAGGCCGGCGCTTTGCACTTCGAAACGTTCGCTCGCGTAAAAATTCAGCAGGGCTTCGCACATCTGGCTCGCTCCGCTGTTCTCAACGCCGACGAACAAGACGCGCGGGACGTCCGACCATTCTGCCAGGGGATAAATCTGCGAACTCACATTTTAATTTCGTCGATCCGTTTCAACACCCGCTGCTGGACGTTTTCGGGCAGAGGAGCATAATCGAGGTTCTTGGCCATGGCTTCGCCCTTGGTAAGAGCCCATTTCAGAAATTCCACCAGCTTTTTGCCTTTTACGGCGTCTTTCTGCTGTTCATAAACCAGCAGCCAGGTCGCGCCGGCGATCGGGTACGCATCCGTGCCCGGCGCGTTCGTCATGGAAAAGCGGAAATCATCCGGAATTTCGGCCGTAGCAAGCGCGGCGGTCACTGACTCGATGCTCGGTTTCACGAAGTGACCCGCCGCGTTTTTCACCTCCGCGTAAGGCATTTTGTTTTGTATGGCGTAGATCAATTCGACGTAACCGATCGCGCCCGGCGTTTGTTTCACCTGTCCCGCCACCCCTTCGTTGCCTTTGCCACCGATGCCTGTTGGCCAGTTGACCGACGTGTTGTTGCCGACCTTTTCCTTCCACTCGCTGCTGACCTTGCTCAGATAATCGGTAAAAATAAACGTGGTGCCGCTGCCGTCCGAGCGATGAACCACAACGATTTCCTGATCGGGCAGCTTTACTCCGGAATTCAATGCGGCCAGCTTCGGGTCATTCCACTTTTTGATTTGACCGAGATAAATCCCGGCAATCGTGTCGGCATCCAGCTTGAGCGCAGGATTGCCCGGCAGGTTGTAGGTCATTACCACGGCGCCCGCCACGGTCGGGATGTGCAAAATTTTCCCGGGAGCCTTGGCCAGGTTCTCGTCGCTCATGGGACCATCCGAGGCGCCGAAATCGACCGTTTGCGCCAAAATTTGCTTCTGGCCGCCGCCCGACCCGATTGATTGATAATTGAACCGAACCGACGGATCGACTTTTGCGTATTCGTCGAACCATTTGGAGTAGATCGGATACGGAAAAGTCGCCCCTGCGCCGTTGATCATCAGCTGCGCCCAGGCAGGCGCAGCGACGCCGGTTGAGAGGAGCACGATTAAAAGTTTGCGGATAAAGTTGTGACCTTTCATATGCTCCGGCAGCGTGCCGCAACCGGCTGCGAAGCGTCAAAAATTTTAATGTTACTTTTGTGTGACAGCACTCGAGGCAAAGCGGCGGAGTAACCAAGCCGGGTCCCGTGAATCGCCCGCCGCGGACCATGCAACGCTTAGCAGCCTCCAACCGACGACGGCTCGCCTGCCGCGGTTCGTCCGCAAACAGCGGCGGAAGCTATTTTCACTGAGCCTTCATCGCCGCGCACTGGTCCTCATCCATCGTTTGGATGGGCAGGATTACGCGGATGACGGCGCCGCGGCCCAATTCGCTTTCCGCTTCGACGTAGCCGCCGTGGAGTTGGGCAATGTGTTTGACAATGGCCAGGCCGAGACCGGTGCCACCCAGTTCGCGGCTGCGGGCCTTGTCCGCGCGAAAGAATCGTTCGAAGATACGCGGCAGGTCCTCTTTGCCGATCCCAATTCCTTCATCCTTGACGCTCAGGACAACCTCGGAGTGGCGACGTTTTGCCTGCAGCCAAATCTGCCCGTTCGGTCTGGAATATTTCAGGGCGTTTTCCAACAGGTTGTGCAAGACCTCCTGCAGGCGCGTTTCATCGGCGCGCAGCGTGACAGCATCCGCATCCACTTCCACCACCACTCGGAGGCCCTTGGCTGCCAGCTTTTCTTTCCAGTCGAGAGCGACGTTGTTGAACAATTCCCGCAGGTTCACCATGGCGAGATCGAGCCTGGCCCCCGGTGATTCCAACTGGGCGAGGCTCAGCAGATCGTCCACCAGAAGTGCCAGACGAGTGGAGTGCCGTTGCATGATGGGCAGAATGCGCGCCAGTTCATCCCGGGAAATTTTCGGGTTATCGACCAACATCTCAAGGTAACCGCTCAAGATCGACAAAGGCGTTCGCAGTTCGTGAGAAACGTTGGCCACAAAATCGCGGCGCATTTGATCCACGCGCTTGAGCTCTGTGATGTCGTGAAAGAGCACCACGGCGCCGATGATTTCACTGCTTGATTTTTTGATCGGCACCGCGCTGACCTCGATGTGTCGGTCAACCCCCGTCTGCGAGTCAGCAAGCTCCAGCTCACTGCGCGCCGCTTCACCTGTACGGAGCGCTTCGGAGATGAGGCGCTCGAGAGTGGGCTGGCGGATCGCGTCGAGCAATGAAGCGCCAGTGACAGACCCGGAAATCTTGAACAATTTCCCAAAGGTCTCATTGGCCAGCGTGATGGAACGATTGGCGTCCACCACCAGTAAGCCATCCTGGATCGCGCTGAGAATAGTCTGCGTGCCGGATTCGCGCCCTGTGATGGAACGCTCCAGTTCTTGCAGCCGGGCGGAAATGGTTTCCAAGGCCAGCCCAGTGCGTCTGGGGACCGCTCCGCCTTCAACCAGAAACGTGCGCGGCGTTTCGCCCCGGCCGATTTGTCGAATCAGTTCTTCGACGTGCCGCCAGGGAGCAATCCATTTGCGCCAGAGCAGAAGCAGGGTCAGCGCAAACACGCCGCAGGCCAGCGCCAGGATCAACCACCACATTTAATTTTCCTTCAATCGGTAACCGAATCCCCGAACGCTTTCGATGATGCCGGCGGCTTTTCCAAGTTTTTTGCGCAACCTGCGCACATGAGTGTCCACGGTGCGCGTATCGATTACGCTTTCGTAGCCCCAGACCTCGTTCAGCAATCGATCGCGGCTTTGGACGCGGCCGCGCCGCTGCATCAGCGTGCGCAACAGCTTAAACTCAAGGCTGGTGAGATTGACGCGCCGGCCGTGGATCAGAACCTCGTGCCGCTCCGGATCAATGGTGATGGGACCCGCCGTGAGGCGCTCGTCATCCGGTTTCGCTTCGCTGCGGCGCATGATGGCCTTCACGCGCAAGATCACTTCGCGCGGGCTGAAAGGCTTGGGGACGTAATCATCTGCGCCAAATTCCAGCCCCACGATCCGATCTATCTCCTCGGCTTTGGCAGTGAGCATCATGATTGGGATCCGGCGCGTCTGAAGATCCGTCTTGAGAATTTTGCAGACTTCCAGCCCCGGCAGTTTTGGCAACATCAAGTCCAGGATAATAAAATCGGGCTTTTCGGAGCGGGCCTTCTCGAGGCCGGCTGCGCCGTCGGCTGCCGTCAGAATGGCAAAGCCGGCCTTGCGCAGGTTGAGCGCCAGCAGATCAACGACGTCTTGCTCGTCTTCGATGATCAGGATGGTTTTGCCGAGTGTTGTTTCCATGTCGCTTGTTGCCACCCGCTCCAATTTGCCAGTGAAGCTTTTCTCAGCGCAACTGACAATTCGCGATTGACACAATCATAACTCACCGAAGTTTATGCGGCTGGCGCCAAAGGAACAGGCGTCAAATCTCATGTCTGATTTTCGGCTTGTTGTTGATGCTCCGCCTCGAAGACGAACCCTGCTGCAACTGGTTCATTCCGAGCTGACGTTGCGATCGTTTTCACCCGGGCAGTGGTTTGCGCTGGGAGGCCTGTGTGTCGCCGCGCTCGTTTTGCTCGTGGCCCTGCAACATGGGCGGGTCTTCATAGGAGACGAAATCGGGACACTCAGATACCTGAAAGAGAGTCCGGGCTACATCCTGACCCATTTCAGCACCTGGCTGTCGATGAACTATTTCATCCTGCTGGAGAAAGGGATTGCCTGGCTCGGCGGAGGCAAAGACTGGCGCCTTACCCTGCTGCCGATGGCGGCCGCCATCGCCATCATTCCGCTCACCGCCTCCGTGGCGCTCAAGTTCACCGGATCCCGTCGCACCGCGCTCATCGCCGCCGGCCTTGTGGCGTTCAATCCTTACCTGGTGATGTGGGGAGTGATGATAAGAGCCTATTCGCTCCTGGTAGCGCTGAGTTTGCTGGCTATCAATGAGTTCTTTGGATGGTATCAGAATCAAGGCTGGCGACGCGGTATCCGGGTAGCGGGGACCGTGTTACTCCTGGTTCTAACTCACCTCAACGGCCTTTACACTGTTGCCTTTATTCTGTTGTTGATGGCCGCCGAAAGCGTCTCAAGAAAAGATTCCGGTTGGCGCAGGTTCATCTGGCAATCCAGAACACTGTGGGCGCCTTTGGCAGTAACGGCGATATTAATCCTGGCGGCCTATTGGCAGCTCTTGCCGGACATTGCGAAGGTGAACCGGGAATGGGGAACAGACACTCCGCCCACAAGCGTGGGATATTTGCCGCAGGTTTTTCTCGCCTACATGGGCACCGCCCATGCGGCAATCTTGTGCCTGCTCTTCCTCATTGCCGGCTGCTGGTCGGCGCTGCGCGAGAAACGGGGCCTGCTTTTGCTTTGCGGCGGCGTTGTTTTATCCCCGCTTCTGATGTCTCTGCAGGGCGTTTCGGTGAACACGGCAGCGTACGCCCGCTACCTCATTTCTTCTCTGCCCTTGATTTTAATTCTGGCGTCCGAAGGCATCGACTGGTTCGCGAGATTTGCGTGGGCTCGACGATGGCAGGCGATTACCTCCTGGATCGTCGCCGCGCTTCTTATCCTGTGTTGGACACCAAACATCAGGGCGCAATTCGTCGCCAAGAGCCAGTGGCCCTATGCGAAGGCCGCCAGATTTCTGCGCAGTCAGATGCGCGGAGACGATGTGATTGTGGCGGGGTGGAGCGTCGGCTTTACGCTAAGCCAGTTCTTCAAGTATCCCGAAAAGCGGATCCTGCTTCCGAACCAATACATCAAAAAAGTTTCCAAAAGACTCGACGAGCCAATACAGGGGCGCGTCTTTTACGTGACCGGATCAAGCGGCGCCGCGCCAGGTCGCAAGGCAACGGTTTGGCATTTCGGTCAGGTTGAAGTGACATTGTATGAGGGAAACACGCCGCGCGCACTCCTGGAGCAATGGAGAGACGACCTGCTGCTTCGAACGGGCGAACGAGTATGGGCGCCTTTCGAGGGCGATTATCAGTTGCTCGCGCTGCTCGAACAATGGGCGCCCTCCGGTCGGTCGGCAGATCATTGGCGCGCGCTCGCCGAGCAGTGTCGCGCTCAGCGTCCCTCGGCGCGCGATGTCCCGCGACACTTGGAAAAAGCGACGCGCGCCGTCATTTTCCCCTGAGCTTCGCCTTCCAACCATTGTTTGCAGGCAACACGCGCTGGCCAGAGCGGTATGCATTGGCTAAACTCTCCGCGTGGGCAGCGCAATTGATCTGAGCATCGTGATGCCTTGTCTCAACGAGGCCGACACCCTCGCGCAATGCATCGAAGAGGCGCAGATTGGAATTCGGAAATCCGGTGTGCGCGGCGAAATCATCGTCGCCGACAACGGCAGTCGGGATGACTCGGTGGCCATTGCTGGCAGACTGGGCGCTCGAGTGGTTCACGCCAGAAAAAAGGGATACGGCAACGCTTTACGCGCCGGCATCGAAGCCGCCGTCGGAAAATGGATCCTCATGGGAGACGCCGACGAGAGCTACGACTTTTCAGAGGCCGATCGCTTTGTCGAAAAACTTCAGCAGGGATTCCAACTGGTGACTGGTTGTCGGCTGCCGCGCGGCGGCGGGAAAATCCTGCCAGGGGCCATGCCGTTGTCGCATCGCTGGGTGGGCAATCCTCTTTTCTCACGGATGGCGCGCCGGATGTTTTCGGCGCCTGTCCACGACATCTATTGCGGCCTCCGCGGATTCACCCGCGAACTTTACGACCGGCTCGAGTTGCAGTGCGACGGAATGGAATTCGCCACCGAAATGATCATCAAAGCCAGTTTGCACGGAGCGCGCATCGCAGAAATCCCGATCACTCTGCGGCCGGATGGACGCAAAACGCATGCGCCGCATCTGCGAACAGTTCGCGACGGATGGCGTACGCTGCGTTTCTTTCTCGTGTTCAGCCCGCGCTGGCTCTTTCTCGCGCCGGGATTTTTTTTGGCTGCGCTTGGGGTCCTTGGCTACGGCCTGGCTTTGCCGGGTGTGACGCTAGGCGGCGTGACTTTCGATGCGCACACGCTGTTGTTTTCCAGTCTGGCTGTCATGCTCGGCTATCAATCCGTCCTGTTCGCGATCTGTGCCAAGACTTATGCCATCAACGAAGGACTATTGCCCCGGGATCCGCGCTTTGACCGGTTGTTCAAGGTCATTTACCTCGAGGTTGGGCTGGTAGCCGGAGCTTTGGCGTTTCTGGCCGGCCTGGTGTTGCTGGGAGCCGCTGTTTTGCAATGGAAAGCCGCCCATTTCGGGCGCCTCGATTACGCAGTCACCATGCGCTGGGTGATCCCTGGCGCGACGCTCACCGCTCTGGGTTTTCAAACCGTGCTTTTCAGTTTCTTCCTGAGCATTCTGGGCATGAAACGCCGTGTATGAGCGAGCCCTCCATGGAAGCCGCAGCAGATTTTGACGCATACGCAGCTGAGTACGATGCCCTGCTCGCTTCGGGATTGTCGGTCTCTGGCGAAGACAAAAGTTATTTCGCCAGAGGCCGGGTTGTTTGGCTGGCTCACTGCCTGGCTCGGCTGGGGAAGACTCCACGCACAGCTTTGGATTTTGGTTGCGGGATCGGCTCGACGACCCCGTTTTTGTTGGAGCAACTGAAACTTGAATCATTAGTGGGCATGGATGCCTCAGCGCAATCGCTCGCCGCTGCGAGGCAGAAATACGCCGGGCGCCGCGTGCGATTTGTGTCGGCCGGCGACTACCGGCCGGAATCTGGTTTCGAGCTGGTCTATTGTAACGGCGTGTTCCATCACGTGGCTCCCGGCGAGCGCGAGCGAGTGATGAGAGTGGTCTATGAATCGCTGCGACCCGGCGGCATCTTCGCGTTCTGGGAGAATAATCCGTGGAACCCGGGAACTCGCTACATCATGCGCCGCATCCCCTTTGACAGGGAGGCAGTGCCTCTGCCACCCCCCGCTGCGCGCAGGTTGTTGCGCAAAGGTGGATTCGCTGTGTTGCGCACCGATTTCCTGTTCTTCTTCCCCAGGTTCCTTCGCTGGTTGCGATGGCTGGAGCCGGCCCTGGCGCCTGTGCCACTGGGCGCTCAGTACCAAATTCTCTGCCAGAAACCCGAACATGGAGCGTAACTCGGGATTACGGCGCTGGTTGAGGCTGCCAGCCTTGTATAACCTGTTTCAGGACGCGATTGGCGGAAACGCTCTGCGCCGGCGTTTTATTCAAAACCACGTGCGCCCTCGAGCCGGAGACAAGGTTATCGACATCGGATGCGGCCCAGCCCAGATCCTGCCGTGGTTACCGAAAGTCGAGTATCTTGGGTTCGACATCAATGATGCCTGTATCGCCAGAGCCAAACGGTTGCACGGCGGCAAAGGCACGTTTGTGGTGGGCGACACAAGATCCCTCTGGGACGACCTGCGGTTCCGCGACGCGGATATTGTGATCGGGTTGGGCATCTTGCACCATCTGGATGATGACGAAGCGATGCAGTGTGTCCGTTTCGCCCACAGGGCATTGAAACCGATGGGGCGATTCGTTTGTCTCGACGCCTGTTGGATTCCGAACCAAGGGCCGGTTTCCAGATATATCATGTCCAACGATCGTGGACAAAACGTCCGAACCGAAGAGAAATACTGCGAGCTTGTGAAACAGATTTTTAACAAGGTCGAAACAGCGATCGACACCAAACCGTTGCGCATTCCGTACGTCACCGTGGTTCTGGAATGCCAAAAATGAAGCCACCCCGGTCACAGACCGCCGGCGATGGCTTTGTTATCACAGTGCCCGCGCGCCTCGCCACTCCTAGATTGACCGAACAATCTCGATCTGGCCAGATGCAAAATTCCCACAGCCACCAGTAGCGCGAAGGTGATTCGTTGCAGAATTAACAGATACCAGAAAAGCGTGGGCCGATATTCGAACTCCACGTAATTGCGTCCAGCCGGCAACGCCACCGCCGGTTGCACAAAGTTTGCCCGCAACACCTCGACCGGCTGAGAATTAACCCTGGCATGCCAGGCCTCGTTCCATCGCTCGTTCAAGATCAGAAGCCCCGGCTCCGTCGAGCTGGTGAAGATAGCGCGGTAGTTCGTCCGGCGAATGATCGGTTCGACCACATCTGATGCTACTGTGGCAGGGGAATCCTTCCTTCGCAGGGCTGCCAGCAATCGTGAAATGGCCGGCTGCCTGGATTTTTCCACTGCCGCGACGTGCTGATAATCGAAACCGCCATTCATCCTTTTTGCAAAAGCCGTCTCATTTTTGATTGCGACCGCCTTGTGCAGCAGCGCGTATGGCCCCATGGCATCCGGCGCCTCATACACGCGATAGCCGCTCTCAGTAAATAGAAGTTGCGCCGTGGGGTCGCCTGGCATGACGCTGCCACCACAAATGAAATACCTGGCACCTCGCAGCTTGCGCAGGCCGATGGGTTGTTCATCCCACATTTCACGGAACTGCTCGTAAGGTTGCGGCGTAAAATTCATGTAAAAGCTGCGAATTCCATAGTAACTGGCATTCGCTGCCCAGTTCGTTGGACCGATCTGGGTTCCAAGAAAAACGACCCGATAATCCCCGATATCAGGTAACTGCGCCAGCCGACGCAGCACACGATGGGACGCCAGGTTGTCATCGAGCAGGTACTGGGAGACGCTGAGCGACTGGGTGCCAGGCGGCGACAGAACAGACGCCAGACACGCCAGCGACAGCAGCCCATTGCCAGCAAAGCCTTCCAGCCGCCAGGGCGACGGCAAAAGCAACCATCCCAATGGCAGCGCCCCCAGCACCAGCCAGCCGGTGGCTCGCCAATGGCGATCAAAGACAAGAGCGAGCGCGAAAATCAGAAGGCCCAGACTCGTAGCCACCCAGAAATAACGCCGCCATCCGCCCTTGAGCGTCAGCTTTTCGCAAGCCACATCCATTATCACCTGAAAGCCGAGGCCGGCAAAGAAGGCTGTGAAAAGGGTGAAGACGGTCAGGAATCGGCTTGCCTCCCGAATCCGATTGAGGAGCGGAACATGAAAGTTGATGTAAGCCACCCCGAAATACGTGCCAAACGCCGACAGCAAAAAATAGACAGCGATTGCGGCTGACGTTAGCAAAACAAATCGCATCAGACTACCATGTTGCGCATAAGCTATAACACACAGCAAAACCCCCATCAGAGCAAACGGGCCGACATACAGGCCGCCCAAGGGAGCAATCCTGGATGGATCAAACACGAGGTGAATCAAAGCGGACGGCGGCAGTTGATCCAGGTAAAAATTTTTCCACGGGATTGAAGCGTGCCCCATTACCTGAGTCTGCTGACCTATATGGCGGATCATCCCGCCCGTTGCCAGCGACATTGGGACAAAGGCGACCGCAGCCAGTCCAATCGCTGTGATGACACTCATTACGACGCCGATAACGAAACGAGTAGCCGCGGCGACGCCGTCCCGTCGCCAGCGCCGGATCGCTGCCGCACCGACAAAAACCGCGCAAACAAACGCCGATTCAATGAGGGGCTGCGAAGGACTGGCCGTGCACATCAGGCCGGCCGCCAGGGCAAATACTGCGATACTTCCATAAGATAACGGTGAGCGCAGCAGCAGGATCAACCCGGCAACGAGCAGCGGGAACCAACTCCAGGCAGCAGCGACGGTGACCCAGTTGGCGCACACTTCCGTATTGCCGCTTACCAGGCCTGCCGTGGCGCCGCACAGCGCAGCGAGCCCTCCTGCTCCGGCAACCCGGAGTAGAATGTAAAGGTTGAGATACAAGATCAGACCTTGAAAACAAGCGACATAACTCAACGTATGTAGCACACCGATCGCCTTTCCATAGTTGAGCAGGCCAAAAAAGTAGAATGGGTAAGTGGGAGAAAAATGCGGCGTCAGATAGAGCGGGAAGCCGCCGAGAAGCGTGTCCAGCCAGTAAGGAAAGCTTCCGGTCAGCGCGATTTCCGAGGCCCGCGAAAAGACTGGACCGTAAACCCAGAGGTTGTCCTGAAACGGACCGTAAACATATCCATGCGCGAAGGCCGGCCAAAAGCGCAATCCAAAAATTGCCAGCATCAGAATGATATAGACGCCGTCCTGTCGCCAGAAACGGGCAGCTGCGATCGTGCGCGACTGTTGCATAGGCTTGCGGGAAGCCTTGACCTCGATCAGCGCATCGTCAACGGTCTCATTGCAAGAGAGTTTGCGGAAGTCTCCCTGTTTTGGATTCCGAACGCCTTCGAAAACGGTGTCGCAGCCGTGAGGTGCTCCCGATTTATAGGCGTGCAAATTTGTGCCATTGCGGCATAATGAAGTTTGTTCGATTTAGAGTTGAGCAATGTCATTAGCAGTTGCCGATTGCCGCCGGCCGAAGCCTTCGTCGCCCAAAGAGCAGATGAACGGCCAGAAATCCTCAAACCTGTCTATCGCCATCGATAACTGACCGTGAGCGCACCCTTCCAAGAATGACGCGACCCGACTTAAGCATCGTGATTCCGTTTTTGAATGAGGAACGAGTTTTGCCGCTGTTGCGAGAGCGGCTGGAAAACCTGGCGAATCGTCCTCCAAATTGGGAGTTGGTTTTCGTCAGCGACGGTTCGACAGATGGCAGTCTGGACCTGGTTGAAACCTGGGCGCGAAGCGATCCCTCGGTGAAACTGGTTGTGCTTGCACGAAACTTCGGCCACCAAAACGCCGTTTCAGCCGGTCTCGCGTACGCGTCGGGAAACTGCGTGGGAATCATGGACGCAGATTTGCAGGACGAACCGGAAGTCCTTCTGCAAATGTATGAACTCTTGTTGCGAGAAAAAGTGGACATCGTCTATGCCGTGCGGAGCAGCCGGCAGGAAACAAAGATCAAACAGTTTTTTTATTTTCTTTTTTACAGACTCTATTGCTTCCTCGCAGACAGTCCGGTGCAGGCGGACAGCGGCGACTTTTGCGTCATGAGCCGGCGCGCTCTGGAATTGCTGCTCAGTCTTCCCGAAAAGCTGCGGTTCGTGCGCGGGTTGCGAGCCTGGCTGGGTTTGCCGGCCAAGCCATACTCTATATCTCGCCCCGCTCGCGCCGCGGGCAATCCCCAATATTCGGTCAGAAAACTCATCAAGCTGGCTTTCTCAGGGCTCACCTCCTTTTCCACGCGTCCTCTGAGACTGGGGCTGGTATGCGGCAGCCTGCTTTGCCTGGGCGCGCTCATCGCGGCCTTAGTTTACGTGGGGCTTGCTCTGTTCACGAACACCCACGTGGCTGCGCCGGGTTTTTCAACGCTGGTGATCATTTTACTGTTCTCCAACGGTTTGATCTTTTTTTATCTGGGTATCCTGGGGGAATACATCGGGCAAACCTTCATGGAAGTGAAGGCGCGTCCGGCTTACATCGTGCAACGAACGGTGAATCTCGAAAGCCTGGAAGACGACCATGAGCAACGTTGAAGTGCTTTCCCATCCCAAAGCCGTCTCCATGGCCGATGAGTGGTTCCAGTTCGCCACGGCCGATCATTTTTGGATGCAGTGGCGACACTGCATGGTTGCGCGGGCCGTCAAACAGTCCGGCGTCTCCGTGCAACGCGCCCTGGAAGTGGGATGCGGCCATGGCGTCGCCCGAGAATTGTTGGAACGCGACTTCGATTTCGCAGTGGACGGATGCGATCTGAATCAGAAGGCTTTGGAGATGGCCAGACCGGGGCGAGGCCGACTCCTGGTTTACGATGTGCTCGAGCAATCCTTGCCGGAGCAATACGACGCCGTGTTTCTGCTGGACGTCATCGAGCATGTTCCCGACGATGTCGCGTTCGTCCAGGCTGCCTCGCGTCATCTGCGACCTGGCGGACTCATCATCCTTAATGTGCCCGCCCACCGCCGGCTGGCGAGTGATTACGATCGCATTGCAGGGCACCTGAGACGGTATTCCCGAAGGCAAATGGCAAATCTGCTCCGCCTTTGCGAAATCCAGCCTGGCGCCATCTGGCAGTGGGGATTGTCAATGGTCCCCCTGCTGGTTGCCCGTAAAGCGCTCCTGGCTTCAAACAGAAGCGACAGATCGGAAACTGTGCTTCGGAATGGCTTTGTGCCACCTACAAAAACCGCGAACCTGCTCTTACACGCACTGAAGAATTTAGAAACCATCTTGCCCTTCCCGATGCCGCTTGGTTCGTCCATCCTGGCCTGGGGAACTGTCAGTCGCTTCTCACCCAGGAATTAACCGGTCGCGTTTGCAGACAACGCCAATTGACGGCGCCATTCAATTAATGTTCACGCCGCAGGAACGCAACATCCACGAAGGGGAAACGCCAGCATCCAACCAGCTGTCGCGAAGGCTGCGAACGCGAAATCGGTGGTCAGTCAGAGGGCTTCGGGTTTTGTACCTGTTACTCGCGCTCTTGCCAGCGCTGTGGCTCCTCAACCACCCGATGCCTGTCACATGGCTGCGACCGCTTTGCAAAGGCACGTATAGCGTCGTGTTAGCATGCGTGACGGCTGCCGCTCTACCCTTTCTGTTGCGCCAGAAAGGCATGAGCGCCTGGTCATTGGCAGTGATATCCATCGTGCAGGCTGTATTTCAGGCATGGTGTTATAATACCGGTTCTCATCCTGCTGGAAATGAACTTCAGATCTGGGGCATCCTGCCCAGCACCGATTCCCAATTATACTTTACCACCGCTTCGCAGTTGCTCGATGGTCAGCGGATAGCGGTGATGTTTGGAGGCAGACATCCATTTCCCGTGCTGTTTGCCCTTCTTCTCAAGATCTGTGACCACGATTTTCGACTGGTCACAATGGTTTTGACGTTGCTGATGACCTTTGCCACATGGTCGGCTTTTGAGGCGGTGCGCCTGCGTTTGGGCGGCATCGCCGCAGCCACATTTCTCGCCTGTGTCACGATGTATATTCGCAGCCACTGCGCAGGTCTGTTTGTCAGCGAGCAGCTGGGCTTCCTCTATGGGCTGTGCGCGACAGCCCTTTTGATTGAAAGCGCGGCCAGGCAGGGAAAGGCAAAAGCGTGGCTGTACTGCGGCGGCCTGTTTTTCCTGACTCAGGCACTGAACGCAAGACCAGCAGCGTACGTGACATTGCCGTTGCTCGTTCTTGCGTCGTGGCCCCTGTGTTATAACAGCGGACTGGCTCGCGGCAGGATGGTCATTCTGAGCGCACTGGCGGTGACTGCATCGCTGGTGCTACACGCCGTGACCTATCGCGAAGTCGTCGCCATGAGAGTTCCGTCGAACGCCTGGTATTGCATTTACGGCGAGCTCAAAGGTGGAACCTGGATCGACGGCGTGAAGCGAGCCATGCAGCTGTTTAAAGAGAGAAGCGGCGGAGCCACCCTCGACTGGGAAAAGTCAATTCGGATCGAGCGACTGGTGATGCGCGAGTTGAGAGATGAATGCTTGTCCGAGATCAAGCGTCATCCCACAAAGCTCATCAAAAGCTGGCAACGCGGTCTGCGATTTCTTTGGTCCAAGAATACTTTGTTTCGGGCCGATTCGGCGGAGATGCCTGCGCCATGGTTTACTGAATCTGCGCGCTGGTGCACCGTCCTCGGCGCTCTGCTTTCGCTGCTCTTTTTGCTTAAGCGACAGGAGCTACCTGCGAAATTGACTCTTTACACGAGAATCAGTTGGCTGAACATGGCGGCTTTATTCGGCCTGCTTATGTCCCTCCCTTTCGCACCGCCATCGGCTGGCGAGACTCGCATCTATGCGGCTACCCTCCCCTTGCTTTTTCTTCTGCCGGCGACAGGCGCTGGCGGGCTGTATCTGCTGCTTGCGAACCGGCGTCGCCGGGTTGACCAAGAAGGTCAGTCGCCTGCCAGCGCTGGCCCGGCGGTTCTCATAGCGGGCGGTCTTTCGCTAGTGATTGCTTTAAGTCCGGGATTCTTGCTACGGATCGGATCGGCCCCAAAAAATCGCAGACATCCCGCCAGGTTGTTGGCTGAAAAACTCGCGCAGGCGGCTCGTACACCCCGCGCTTTCGACCTGGGTTTGCTGGAGCGAGGCTACCAGCTGCATGTGGTGGATGAAAGCCAGCGCACCTGGTTGCCGGTCATCTCGAAGAAGGACTTTGACGCGCATGCCCCTGGCGAGAGATACTTGTCTCTGCGATCGGCATTTAGGCAGGTGCCACCCGGATCGGAAGTCGTCGTGTTACCCTACTGGATTCTGTTAGTGCTCGACAGCCAGGACGCTCATGCGCACACGTTCACGCCGAGGCGGTCGCAAACAGGCCGGCTTGTTCTACCGGCAGTGTACTTTAGCAAAGGGTTAAACATTTCAGGCCTTTAGGTGCGGCATGCCTGTTTCATGCCTTGTTATCAGGGGAGGCGCGCTGCCGGCCCAAATGCGAACAGGCTGATATACCAGTCCATGTCGTCCTCAGGCACGCTCGATGGGTGGAACGGCGTCAAACCGTTGCTTAACAAGCGCCATACAGAGAGGTTGTATTGCGTTAGAACGGCGATCAGATCGGACCAGCAGACGCCAGCCTGACTTAATCCGTACGGCCAAAATTCAAGCAGCATGGCAATACCGGGATTATCCGCTACGACGCGCCGTGCTCCGCGCAAGGCGTGCAGCTCGTAGCCTTGAATATCCATTTTTATCAGGTCAACACGCTGGCCAGGCTCGAAGTAATCATCGAGCGCCACTATTCTCGTTTCAATGGAGCGGCGCGAATCGCCTTCAGGCTGGTACGTCCTTTCATCAACGTTTAGCCTGTCCGAAATATAGAGCTGACACGTGCCGCTTCTCTCGCCAACGGCGGCTTCAATCACCCGAACATTTGGAAAACGGCGGGAGGTACGGGACAAACGCTCGAAGTTATCGCGCGACGGTTCGAAGGAATAAACGATGCCGGTGGGACCCACGCAGCGGGAGAAAAACGTTGAGTAAACCCCGATGTTAGCGCCCAC
>Ga0209581_1000908_pt1 | contig 42570 bp, 36 predicted proteins | sample Coa_R2_FD_187160 | JGI IMG/M metagenome (GOLD analysis project Ga0209581, IMG submission 187160) | Surface soil microbial communities from Centralia Pennsylvania, which are recovering from an underground coalmine fire - Coalmine... | ecosystem: Environmental > Terrestrial > Soil > Unclassified ...
ACCGTTGCTGGGGATCGGGATTGTGATGACGCTCGTCGGGTTTGCGTTCAAAATCGCAGCTGCGCCGTTTCATCTTTGGGCGCCGGACGCATACCAGGGCGCGCCGGTCCCCAGCGCGGCGTTCATTGCCTCGGCGTCAAAGGTGGCGTCATTCCTCGTGCTGGGTAAAATCGTGCTGGTTGGGTTTGCGTCCGTGCGCGGCAGCGCGGCGTGGCACGGCGCGACGGCCGGTTGGTCGCCGCTGCTGGCTGCGCTTGCCGCAGCGTCGATTGTGGTTGGTAACCTCGCTGCGCTGGTGCAGTCCAATGTGCGGCGACTGCTGGCTTACTCCGCAGTGGCACACGGCGGCTATGCTTTGATAGGGCTGGTGCCGGGCAGTCGCGACGGATTTTCCGCGGCATTGTTTTACATCACGGTTTACGCCGTCACCCTCATCGGCGCATTCGGCGTGGTTGGGCTGGTGCGCCGGCAGAGTGGCGGTGACGATTTGTCGAACTTTTCGGGGCTGCGTGCGCGTTCGCCGATTCTGGCGGCGTGCATGGCGGTGTTTCTTTTGTCCCTTGCGGGCATACCGCCGCTGGCCGGGTTTTTCGGAAAGTTCTACCTGTTTAGCGCTGCGCTTCGCGGCCGCGCTGATCAGAACCTGCTGTGGCTCGTGGCGGTCGCGCTGTTCGGCAGTTTCATCTCGCTTTACTATTACCTGATTGTTTTGAAAGCGATCTTTGTCGAAGCGGCCTCGCCTTCCAACGCTGTCGCGCGCGCCCGGCGGGATTTTGCTGCCGCGATGGTCATCAGCTTACTGGCCGCCCTCGTGCTCCTGTTGGGAATCTATCCCGGGGTGCTGACGGCGCGCATCCTGGCGGCGTTGTCTTAGGAAATTTAAAAAAAATGCAATTAACGCTTGACGGTGGCACGGCAACTTTTGCATCAAAGCAGGGAGCACCCATTGCGAAGATTAGTAAAGCGACAGATGGGCAGCATCAGCCAGTTTATTGACCGCCATTTCCGACATTTCAATGCGGCGGTGCTGAAAGATGCCGCCGACGCGTACATCGCGCATCTCGACAAAGGGGGAAAGATGATGATCACCCTCGCAGGCGCGATGAGCACGGCCGAGCTGGGGATTTCGCTGGCAGAGATGATTCGGCGCGACAAGGTTCATGCCATCACGTGCACCGGCGCAAATCTGGAGGAAGACCTTTTCAACCTCGTTGCGCGCAGCCATTACGTCAGGCTTCCGAATTATCGCGAGCTAAGCCCCCAACAGGAGGAAGAGCTGCTCAAGCGCCATTTGAATCGGGTCACCGACACCTGTATTCCGGAAGAGGAGGCCATTCGCCGCATCGAGCGCGTGGTAATCGAAGAATGGGTCGCCGCGGCAAAGAAAAAGGAGCGCCGGTTTCCCCATGAATTTCTTTACCGGATCCTGAAAGAATGCCGGCTCCAAAAATTTTACGAGATCGATCCGGGCGACAGCTGGATGATTGCCGCGGCGCACAAGGATCTGCCGATCTTTGTTCCCGGGTGGGAGGACTCGACGCTGGGAAATATTTACGCCGCGCGATGCATCACGGGCGCCATTACAGAAGTGCATACAGTTCGCTCCGGAATCGAATACATGATCGAGCTTGCCGAATGGTATCGTCGCGTTTCGGAGGATTCGTCCATCGGCTTTTTCCAGATCGGCGGCGGCATCGCGGGCGATTTTCCCATTTGCGTCGTGCCAATGTTGAATCAGGACGTAGTGACAACGTCTGTGCCCGAGTGGGGTTATTTTTGCCAGATCAGCGATTCGACAACCAGTTTCGGTTCATATTCGGGCGCGGTGCCCAATGAAAAGATCACCTGGGGAAAACTCAGCGTGGAGACGCCCCGATTTATCATCGAATCGGACGCGACCATCGTGGCGCCGTTGATATTCGCCAAGGTTCTGGGCTGGTGACGGCGCGCCTGCACGGGAGCCAGCGCGGCGGCCATTCGGTTCGCGACGCGCGGGGCATGTGCGCACGCTGCAAAAGAGGCACAGATTCTGGGGCGAGTGGTGGCGAGAAAGCAAGTTTGCGCTGATCATCTCGCATGCTCTACGTGGTAGCCACGCCCATTGGCAATTTGGGCGACATCACCCTGCGCGCGCTGGAAGTGTTGAAATCCGTTCATCTGATCGCGGCTGAAGACACGCGACGCTCTGGACTGTTGCTGAAGCATTTCGGGATTAAAAAACCGTTGCTCAGTTATCATGAGCACAACGAAGCGGCGCGCACCGCTCAACTGGTGGAACGTTTGGCAGCAGGTGACCAGGTCGCGCTGATTACCGATGCCGGCACGCCGGCGTTTTCCGATCCAGGCGTCCGCCTCATCCGGGAATGTATCCGACGGGATTTGCCGCTGACCATTATTCCCGGTCCGTCCTCAATTCTCACTGCGCTTCTCGGCTCCGGTTTTTCAACCGCCAGATTTTGTTTTCGCGGGTTTCTCCCAGTGAAAAGCGGACAACGGGAACGCGAATTGCGCGCCGCAGCGGACCGGGAAGAGACAACCCTGTTTTTCGAATCGCCTTTCCGGCTCGCCAAAACGCTGGAAGCCTGCGCCCGCATCATGCCCGATCGGAGGCTCTGCGTGGCCCGCGAGTTGACCAAAAAATTCGAAGAGTTCCGGCGCGGCACCGCCGTCGAACTTCTGACGCATTATGGCAATCACCCGCCGAAAGGGGAAATTTCGCTCGTAATTTCCGGTCTTGAAGAGCGTGGCTAATTTTGCATCGGCGTTCCAGGTAAAGGCCTCGGGGTTGGCCTGCGCCGCGGCGCCAAATCGCGCTGCGGCGAATAAGTCGGGCGGCGCGTCCGTCAAAAGGCTGTCGCGGAGACGAAAGCGCACGAACTGCTTGCCATGCCATCCCAGACAATGTTACCGGATCAACGCGCTGCCGCATGGTGCGGCAGCTATTGTTGGGAGCCGTTCCCGTCCGAGGCGGCCACGTGGCTTACAGAAGTTTCCCGGACTTCCCGCTCGCGCGATTCTGTCGTGATGATTCGTTTATGGAGGCGGTTGGCGCCGCTGTTTGCGGGATTAGCAGTCACTGCCTTGCAGGTGACGATCGCGACGGGTCTGCTGGCTCCGGAAGGTTCTTTTTCTGAGCGATACGCCACGCTGATTCAGCACGACAGCCATTGGTTCGCCAATATCGTCGATCGCGGTTACCAGACCATCGTGCCGCCGATTGATCACAAGGTAATGGAGGTGTCCAACGTGGCGTTTTTCCCGGCGTACCCCGCGGTCGCCGCGCTTTTGCGATACGGATTGCATGTTCCCACCGGCGCCTCTTTGTTGATTGCTTCGCAACTCGCAGCGTGGGGCTTCTGGAGTTATTTTTTTCTCCTTTGCAGGCGATGGAAAGTCTCGCCGCCGCTTCAGGTTTGCGGCGCGCTGCTGGTGCTCGCGCATCCGGCGGCCTTCTTTCTTGTCGCGGCCTATTCCGAGTCGCTTTTTCTCATGGGATTGCTGGGCTTGATCTATTGGAGTGCCGCGGACGGACGCAGAGCAAGAGTGTGCGCCGCGCTGCACGGCCTGGTGATGTCGGCGGCGCGAATCGTGGGCTTGGTGTGCGCCGCTTTCCCCGTCGTGCGGTCGGTTTTTGAAACTGGCTGCCGTGGTTTTTTCAATTTCCGCAAATGGATTGGCGAACGATCCGCCGACATTGAGCTGATGCTGGCAGTAATGAGCGGCGGCCTGTTCTTTTTCCTTTACTGCCAGCTGCGCTGGGGGCGTTGGGATCTGTACATGCTGACACAGGCTGCCGGTTGGGGAATCGAACCCGATTATCTGGCGGTGTTTAAGCCGGAAAACTACCGCTGCTTTGTTCCATCGCTGGATAATCCTACTGAGGCAAGTCAAATGGCGATGACGCTGGGCGCGCTGCTGCTTATTGCCGTTTTGATTTGCGAGTTGATTCCCGCGATTCGGTGCCGCGCCGGCTGGCCGACGCGCGCCGGCATCTATTTTTGCGCGGCTGCGATTTATTATTTGTCGGTGAGCGGAGTGGCCTCCGTGGATATGGAGAGCATGCTTCGGTATGAATTCTGCCCACACGCATTGATCGTGCTGGCATTTTTGAATTTCCTGCGCCAATTTCGCACGCCGCCGCTTTTCGTCAGGGCGTTCGGCATCGGTGCTGTAGCGCTGCTTACCGCGGCCGGGTTGTGCGTACAAGGGTGGTACGTCTGGAATTTCACCCGGGGAAACTGGGTTGCCTAGAAAAGGATGAAGACCAAAGTGGCCATCATCGGAGCAGGCCCCGCGGGGCTCACGGCGGGATATCTCCTGTGCAAAAATGACGTGGAGGTGATCGTGCTGGAAGCCGATCCCCACTACGTGGGCGGCATCTCGCGCACGGTCACCTACAAAGGTTTTCATTTCGATATCGGCGGGCACCGCTTTTTTTCCAAATCCAAAGCAGTCGAGGACCTGTGGACCGAAATTTTGCCTGACGACATGCTGGTGCGGCCTAGGTCTTCCAGGATTTTTTACGATGGCAAGTTTTTCTCGTATCCGCTCCGGCCGCTGGAAGCGTTGGTGAAGCTGGGGCCTGTCCGATCTGCCCTCTGCGTCGCTTCCTGGTTGAAAGCCCGGTTGTTGCCGGTGCGCGAGCCGCGCAATTTCGAAGAGTGGGTGAGCAATCAATTCGGCAGGCGCCTCTTCAATACCTTCTTCAAGAGTTACACGGAAAAGGTGTGGGGCATGAGTTGCCGGGAAATTTCCGCCGACTGGGCGGCGCAGCGGATCAAAGGGTTGTCTCTGGGGAGCGCGATTCGCAACGCTCTGTTCCCGCAGCGTTGCGACGGCGATCGCAGCAAAGTTATCAAGACGCTGATCCATTCCTTTCGCTATCCCAGGCTTGGTCCCGGCATGATGTGGGAAGCGTGCGCGAAAAAAATGCAGGCGCTGGGCGGCAGGCTTCAGATGGGCTGCAGAGTTATGCGATGTTGCTACGACGAAATGTCCGGCGGCTGGACCGTGGAATACAGAGATTCACAAGGCAACGCGGGCACAGTCGAAGCTGAGCATGTGATTTCCTCCGCGCCGATGCGCGAGCTGGTTTGCGGGTTGTCTCCCGCGGCGAGCGAGCGCGCCCGGCGCGCGGCGGAGTGCCTCAAGTACCGCGATTTCATCACCGTGATGCTGATTTTGAAGGATCGCCACATGTTCGACGACAACTGGATCTACATTCACGACCCCGGCGTGAAGGTCGGCCGCATCCAGAATTTCCGTTCCTGGTCGCCGGAAATGGTTCCCGAAGCCGACAAGGTCTGTTATGGCCTTGAGTATTTCTGCTTCGAGGGCGATGGCCTCTGGGAGGCCAGCGACAACGTTCTGATTGAGCTGGCCCGGCGCGAGCTGGTCCAGATCGGGCTGGCAAGACAAGACGACTTCATCGACGGCTGCGTCGTTCGCCAGAAGAAAGCTTACCCGGTTTACGACGATCATTATGCGGAGAACGTGGCTGTGATTCGCCAGGAGCTGGAGACGCGCTATCCCAATCTCCACCTGGTCGGTCGCAATGGAATGCACAAATACAATAATCAGGACCACGCCATGATGACCGCCATGTTGTGCGTGGAAAATATTCTGGCCGACGCCAGAATTTACGATCTCTGGCTGGTCAACAGCGACGCCGAATATCACGAGGGGGGACGTGTTACCGCCGAAGAGACCGTCGGTTCCGGGCTGCGGCTTGTTCCTACGCGGGTCGTTGCCGCACCGGAATTTGCTCCAGAAGGTTAGCGTACGCGCTCGCGCATCGCCTGCTGGCTGGTGCGCGCGCAGGCTGCATCAGGCCTTTTGAGCACACCAATAAATTTCTCAAAAGCCTTCGACCGGGGGACAGGCGCAGAAAAGGTGGCGATCGCCATAGACATTGTCGATGCGGGCTGCGGCCGGCCAGAATTTGTGTTCACGTGTCCAGGGCGCGGGAAAGGCGGCCTGTTGGCGTGAGTAGGGATGGTCCCAGTTATCGGCGGCGATCTGGCGCGCGGTGTGCGGAGCGTTTTTCAACAAGTTGTTGTGTCTGTCCTGGTTTCCGCTGGCGACGGCCTGTATCTCAGCATGAATGGAAATCATCGCGTCACAAAATCGGTCCAGCTCGTCTTTGGATTCGCTCTCGGTCGGCTCGATCATCATGGTTCCCGCGACCGGCCAGGATACTGTGGGAGCGTGAAACCCGTAATCCATCAAACGCTTTGCCACGTCTTCCACTTCGATGCCGGCACTTTTCCACTGGCGCAGGTCAACGATGCATTCGTGCGCAACGAGGCCGTGTTTGCCCTTAAACAGCACGGGGAAATATGGACCGAGCCGTTTGGCGATGTAATTGGCGTTGAGGATGGCGATCTCGCTGGCTCGTTTCAATCCCTCCTCGCCCATCATGCGGATGTACATCCAGGTGATAACCAGAATACTCGCGCTGCCCCAGGGCGCGGCGGAAACGTTGCCGGCCCGGCCGCCGCCGTGACGGTAAGCCGCGATTTCTCCGTCGGAAGGCGGGCGTTTGCCGCGCTCACCCTGGCCAAAGAGGACGCGTCCGGTTTGGGGATCGAGAACAAACTGGCGGGGAAGATAGGGCGCCAGGTGTTTGGCTACGCCGATTGGACCGACACCCGGCCCGCCGCCGCCGTGCGGGATGCAAAATGTTTTGTGCAAGTTCAAATGGCAGACATCCGCGCCGTAGTCGCCGGGGCGGCAGAGACCGACCTGCGCATTCATGTTGGCGCCATCCATGTAAACCTGCCCGCCGTGCGCGTGCACGATGTCGCAGATTTCGCGGATCGTTGGCTCGAACACGCCGTGCGTGGATGGGTACGTGACCATTAGCGCGGCGAGCTCCTGCGCATGTTCACTCGCTTTGACCCGCAAATCCGCGAGATCGATGTCGCCGTCCTTTAAACAGGCGACGGAAACGACCCGAAAACCGGCCATCACAGCGCTGGCGGGATTTGTTCCGTGCGCGGAGGTCGGGATGAGGCAAACGTTGCGATGCAATTCGCCGCGCGAGGCGTGATACTGGCGAATTGCCAGCAGCCCGGCAAGTTCTCCCTGCGATCCAGCATTGGGTTGCAATGAAACGGCGGCGAAACCGCTGATCTCCGCCAGCCAATCCTCCAGTTGCCGAAACAATTCGAGATAACCGGCGGCCTGTTCGATGGGCGCGAATGGATGCAGTTTCGCGAACTCGGGCCACGAAATCGGCAGCATCTCGGCGGTGGCATTCAATTTCATTGTGCAGGAGCCGAGCGGAATCATGGAAACAGCCAGCGAGAGATCGCGCGACTCGAGCTTTTTCAAATAACGCAACATTTCGGTCTCGGTGTGGTGCGTGTTGAACACCGGGTGCGTGAGGAATTGGGAAGTGCGAATGGCAAAGCTCGGAATGCGGATTTGAGCGGCGGCCTGCGGACGATTTTCCATCTCTCGCGTGGCTGCGCCGCGGAAGAACGACACGAGCAATTCTATGTCCTGCTCAGTGGTTGTTTCGTCGAGCGAGATGCCCACCGCGCGCGGCCCGAGATAGCGCAGATTGCAGCCGGCCCCTTCCGCGTGTCGCAAAATCGCTTCGCTGGATTCCACCTCCACACGAATCGTGTCAAAGAAGTTTTCATGCGTGAGCACACAGCCCAGCGCCTGCAGCCTGTCGGCCAGTCGAGCTGCGAGGCGATGCACCCGCCGGGCGATTGCCTGCAAGCCTTTTGGCCCGTGATAAACCGCGTACATGGAAGCCACCACAGCCAAAAGAACCTGCGCGGTGCAAATGTTGCTCGTTGCCTTGTGGCGGCGAATGTGTTGTTCGCGCGTCTGCAACGCCAGGCGATACGCCGGGCGGCCCTCGGCGTCGTGCGATACCCCGACCAACCGCCCCGGCAGGTGACGCTTGAATTGATCGCGTGTGGCGAAAAACGCAGCATGCGGCCCGCCGAATCCCAGCGGCACGCCGAAGCGTTGCGTGTTGCCCACGGCAACATCGGCGCCGAATTCGCCGGGCGGTTTCAACAGGGTAAGAGCGAGAATGTCGGCGGCCACAACCACCAGCGCCCCAGCCCGGTGCGTGCGCTCGACAAAGTCGCTGTAATCGTAAATGGCGCCGTCGGTCGCGGGATACTGCACCAGAGCGCCAAAGAACGTTTGGTCCGGTTCGAAGCGCGCGAAATCACCGCTCTGAATCTCGATCCCCAGCGGTTCGGCGCGCGTCTGGATAACCGAGAGGGTCTGCGGATGACAATTGTCCGCTACAAAGAATCTCTTACGGTTGGGAACGACTGCGCGGCAAAGCGTCATGGCTTCGGCCGCGGCGGTGGCTTCATCCAGGAGTGAGGCGTTGGCAATATCCAGCGCCGTCAGGTCCACGATCATGTGCTGGAAATTGAGCAATGCTTCCAGACGACCCTGCGCAATTTCCGCCTGATACGGCGTATAAGCGGTGTACCAGCCGGGGTTTTCCAGAATATTGCGCTGAATTACCGGCGGCGTGATGCAATCGGCGTATCCCGCCCCGATGAATGAGCGCGCCACGGTGTTCCTGGTTGCGATGGCGCGCAGTTCTGCCAGAGCATCGGCTTCCGATTTCGCCTCGGGCAGATTGAGTTTGCGATTCAGTCGGATGTTTTTTGGAACCGCCGCTTCGATAAGGGCATCGAGCGTGTCGAAGCCCAGCTCGCGCAACATGGCGGCAACTTGCTCATCGTTCGGTCCGATGTGGCGCCGCGCAAACGGAACGGGATCGACTGTTTCTGGTTCGCGCGCTTGCATGAAGGGAGACTACGGAACGCAAATTACAGCGCAAGGCGTCATCCCGATTGGCGATGATCGGGCGGGGAGCGCAACAAAATCTTCCGGCGGCGCCGCATCGCTGTGAACGGCGCGCTAGCTTTCCAGAGCTGCCTGGGCGGCGGCGAGCCGTGCGATGGGGATTCGAAACGGACTGCAACTGACGTATTCCAATCCGAGGCGGTGACAGAATTTGACGCTGGATGGATCGCCCCCGTGTTCGCCGCAAATTCCGAGCTTGATTCGCGGGCGCGTTTTGTGAGCCATGTCGCGCGCGGTTTCCATCAAACGCCCCACGCCCTTTTGATCAATGGTCACGAACGGGTTTGCGTCCACAATATCGCGCTCCAGATATGCGGGAAGGAAGCTCCCGGAATCGTCGCGGCTCATTCCGAGCGTGGTCTGCGTGAGGTCGTTCGTGCCGAAACTGAAAAACTCGGCGTCGCGGGCGATCTCGTCGGCCACGAGGGCAGCGCGCGGAATTTCAACCATCGTGCCCACCAAATAGTTGAATTTTGTTCCGTTTTTCCCGGCAATCTCCTCCGCCACGCGGCGGACGATGTCGATCTGCAGTCTTAGCTCGCGAGGAAATCCCACAAGGGGAATCATGATTTCCGGGCGGACCTTGATCCCCTTCCGCTGCACCTCGGCCGCAGCCTCGAAGATCGCGCGCGCCTGCATCTCGGAAATTTCCGGATAGACAATCCCCAGCCGGCAACCGCGATGACCGAGCATGGGGTTAAACTCATGGAGGTCGCGCACGCGTCGGGCAATTTCCTCCACCGCCAGTCCCAGCTTGCTGGCCAGCTCGCGTTGCTGGGCGGGCTCGGTTGGCAAAAATTCGTGCAACGGCGGGTCCAGAAAGCGGATGGTGGCCGGAAGCCCGTTTAGCGCGGTAAAGATGCCGATAAAATCGTTGCGTTGGTACGGCAGCAATTTTGCCAGCGCTCTGGATCGTTCCTCTGATGTGCCAGCCAAAATCATTTCCCGCATCGCGTCGATCCGGTCGCCTTCGAAAAACATGTGTTCGGTGCGACAGAGACCAATACCCTGCGCTCCGAATGCGACTGCGTTTTTGACTTGTTCCGGCGTATCGGCGTTTGCACGGACCTTGAGACACCGGAATTGATCGGCCCATTTCATTAATTTGGCGTATTCCTGATAGATAATGCTCTTCTCCGGGGCGAGGGAGCGCTCCACCAGCACCTGCACAATCTCCGATGGCGCAGTAGCGACTTCGCCGGCAAAGACTTCGCCGGCTGTTCCGTCGATGGAGATGTAATCGCCCTGGCGCAATGTCGTCCCATTGGCGCTGAGGGTGCGGTTCTGGTAGTCGATTTGGATCCCGCTCGCTCCGCAGACGCACACCTTGCCCATCTGCCGGGCCACGAGCGCGGCGTGCGATGAAACGCCGCCGCGCGATGTGAGAATTCCCTCCGCGGCGATCATCCCGCGCAAGTCTTCCGGCGACGTTTCCACGCGGGCCAGAACCACCTTTTCCCCTTTTTCAGAGCGGGCGACTGCTTCATCCGCGCTGAAAACAACACGGCCGCAGGCGGCTCCGGGGCCGGCGGGCAAGCCGGCGCCAATTTTTTTTGCGGCCCGCACCGCTTCGCGATCGAAGATGGGCGCCAAAAGATGCGCCAGCGAATCTGCGGGCACTCGCCGTACGGCATCCTTTTTGGTGATCAATTTTTCATCCACCATATCGACGGCGATGCGCACGGCGGCGTGGCCGGTGCGTTTGCCGTTGCGCGTCTGCAGGATGTACAGGCGATTTTCTTCCACAGTGAACTCCAGATCCTGCATGTCTTTGAAGTGCCGCTCCAAAATGTCGCGCACTTTCAGCAGTTCCCGGTGCGCTGCGGGCATTTCCCTGGCCAGATCAGCAATGGGATGGGGCGTGCGCACGCCCGCCACCACGTCTTCGCCTTGCGCATTGATCAAATATTCGCCATAGAAAATTTTCTCGCCTGTGGCCGGGTCGCGGGTGAAGGCCACGCCGGTGGCGCTGGTTTCGCCCATGTTTCCAAAAACCATGGTTTGCACATTCACCGCGGTGCCCCAGTCGTGCGGGATGCCGTATTTGCGGCGGTAAACGATGGCGCGATCGTTCATCCAGGAACCGAACACCGCGCCGATGGCGCCCCAGAGTTGCTCGTTTGGATCCTGAGGAAACGATTTTCCCGTGCGCTGTTGGATGAGATTTTTGAACCGCTGCACCAGTTCCTGCAGATCGGCCACGGACAAGCGCACATCGGGAAAATCGTGTTTGCCGTAGCGCTCGTCCTTTAAGCTTTCGATCAGCGCCTCAAACGGCTCATGATCTTCGCCCTCGCGTTTTTGAACGCCCATGACGACGTCGCCATACATTTGCAGCAACCGCCGATAGGCGTCCCACGCGAAGCGGGGATTATTCGTTTTGTTGGCGAGAATCTCCACCACCTCGTCGTTCATGCCGAGGTTCAGGATGGTGTCCATCATTCCCGGCATCGAATCGCGCGCGCCCGAACGAACAGAGACCAGCAGGGGACGCTCCCTATCTCCGAATTTTTTCCCCGTGGATTTCTCAATTTTAGCCATCGCCGCTGCGACCTGACTCTTCAACTCCGGCGGATACGTGCGGTTATGCGCGTAAAAGAAAGTGCAGACCTCGGTGGTGATGGTGAACCCTGGCGGCACGGGCAAACCAATGCGCGTCATCTCGTGCAGGTTGGCGCCCTTGCCCCCGAGCAACGCCTTCATGGCGCCCGTGCCGTCTGCGCGGCCGTCACCAAAATAATAAACGTAGCGGCGCGCTTTCTTCTGCCGCAGGGGCCGGGTGCGCCTTTGCAGTTTCAGTCTTCCGGTTGGACGCGCGAGTCCCTTGCTTCGCACCGCGGCTTTTCTTTTCGTGATCATATCGAAACGCGCAAAAAATACCGTATGAATGCGCGAAACCAATTTATTTCGGGTCTCGCCGTGTCAACGGCACTCCGAATTTCTCACGCGCATTACCGCGCTTATTTCGCAGGAGTGAAAAAGCTTGGCGAAAAAGATTTGGCGGGCGCTATGCAACTGTTCCCGGGGGCGCCTCCGGGGCGGCTTCTCGTCGCTCGGTTTTGCCGACAACGCGTGTCGGAATCTAAGCCGGCGCGCCTTCGCTGTTTGCCAAAAGGTCAGCGATGGTCGCTGTAAACTCTTCCACGCCTGTGCTGGGTAGAATGATGCTGTTACGCCGACCCTGAGCCTCCTCGGTGATGCGCAAGAATCTTCCGCGTTCGTTTTCCCGAAGTTCGACGTAGAAGCGCTTGCGTTCAATCCGCAGTTCTCTCGCCTCGATAATGTTATCCATTTTTCCTGAGGCCGCCGACTTTAGCGTATCTGCATCCTGGGATGGAAGAAAAATCGGCGAGATTTTGCAATTTCTTGCGTCTGTCGAGTTAAAACCGGGTTCGTCTTCCCGGTGCCATTCGCAGCGCCCTGTGCTACAGGTTGCGGTGCACATGGCGTTTCCTACAATCTCCTGCGCGCGGTCCCACTGCGCTCGCTTCGAGAATGTCCCTTAACCCAAACTCGTATCCGTCGCCCGAGGAGCAACGCCCCGCGGTTGCCGCGCCCCTTGCATTGGAACAACCGGCCCATGATCCCTATGCGGCGTTTCGCTTCAGCGACTTCAGTCTGTTTACAGCCGGCAATTTCCTTGCCATTACCGGTCGTTTGATGCTGGCGGTGGCGGTGGAGTGGGAACTTTACGCGCGCACGCATTCCGCGACGGCGCTGGGATTGGTTGGTCTGGTGATTGCAATCCCGGTGGTCACGCTTTCGTTGCCGGCCGGCCATCTGGCGGATCGGCTGAGTCGCAAGCATATCATTCTCGTCTCGCAAATCTTCAGCGCGCTTACTTCGCTGGCGCTGGCGATGGTTTCCTGGAAACACCGGGTGGTCCCGGCCGTGGCGCCCGTGCGCGCTGCCAATCGCTCGCTTGCCCTGATAGCCGCCATTTTCGAGCGGCATCATCCGATGTTCCATTTTGATGATGCGTCGGTTCCCCTGATTTATCTGCTCCTTTTCCTGGGAGCCATGGCGCGGACGTTCAGTTGGGCTGCGCGCAGCTCATTTTTTCCCACACTGGTCTCGCGCGACGCGTTCGCAAACGCCGTGACCTGGAACAACAGCGTTTTCCAGATCGGATCGGTGGTGGGCCCGGCAGCGAGCGGTTTGCTCGTTGCGTACGTCGGCTTTCCGTTTGTTTATCTGCTGGACGCTCTCTGTTCGTTTTCGTTTTTTTTGCTGGTGCTGATGATTCGCCGCAGCAGACAGCGGCGCGACCCGGGGGAGGCAAATGCCTGGAAGAGTCTGATGGCTGGGTTGTGTTTCGTTTTCCAGAGGAAAATCATACTGGCCACGATCACGCTCGATCTGTTCGCTGTTCTCCTGGGTGGGGCGACAGCGTTGATGCCGATTTTTGCCGACCAAATCCTGCATTGCGGGCCGGTCGGTCTTGGCTGGATGCGAGCGATGCCGGCTGTGGGCGCTTTCGCCACGGCCCTGGTGATTGCCCATTTGCCGCCGATAAAGTCGGCGGGCAAAACTCTGTTGTGGTGCGTGTCGGGTTTTGGGTTGGCCACCATTTGCTTTGGTTTGTCGAGGTTGTTTTGGCTGTCGCTCGGCCTGCTGTTTCTGGCGGGCGCGTTTGACAGCGTGAGCGTGATCATTCGCGGTTCGATCGTGCAACTGGTTACGCCCGATGAAATGCGCGGGCGGGTGTCGTCGGTGAATAATATTTTCATCGTTTCATCGAACGAATTCGGCGCGCTGGAATCGGGTCTGACAGCCGCGCTGTTTGGTCCTGTGGTCTCTGTGGTGGCCGGTGGTGTGGGAACGTTGCTGGTGGTGCTGGGCGTGGCATGGCTCTGGCCGGAGACGAGAAAGATTGGCGCGCTGGACAGAAACCTGCGTTAGCGGCCGGCCGCGGGGATCAAGGCCGCCTTACTGGACTCGGGGGCACAGGCGTGTCAAAACGCTCCGTGCAAGGAAAGCATCCCGTAGGGCGCGCCGCCGTCCTGGTGATAGCGCACATCGGCGCGATAGAAGTCGAAGTCTCTGTAGGGCTGATAACCAACTTCGCCGGTAAACGTTACCACCGGCGAAATTTTCCAGTCGAACCCGCCGCCGGTGCGGATTTCGCTGTAGGTAAGGATGGAATGGTCAAGGCGCGACATGCCATGGGTGGCGCCGAAATCGCTGTCCATGCGGTAACTGGCTTGCTTCACATTTGCTCCCAGATAGAGCGACATGTCGCGGGTCATTTCGTATTCCAGGCGCGGCGTTGGCAACGTCGCGTCCAGTAACCACTGCGGCGCCATTTTCCAGCGCACCCCGGCTGCGGGAATCACCGGGTATTTTCGTTCCACATCGACACTGACACCGAGAATCAGCTGGAGGTTTGGGCTGTAAATATAGGTGCCGCCGATCAGAAATGGCAGATTGAAAATGTCCCACGACAAATGGCTCAGGCCGGAGTCGTACACTCCGGGCTGGCCTTCGGCTCTGACAATGATGGAGTCGGACAACTGCATGTCGATCCCCATCACGGCGCTGAAAGATTGAAGCGTATTGGGCAACGGCGCGTCCTCAGGCAGCCCGAATGAGAAACGTTCCCACTCTGCGCCCAAACGTAGCACGCCAAGTGGCGTACGCGGCGTCAAGATCAGCCGAAGAGTGGAATCGAGTTCGTCAAAATCTTGCACGCGCTTGCGGGGTCCGCGTTTGACGTCGCCTTCGCCGACGTAGGTTCCCTCGGTAATGTATTCGCCCGAAAGCGGCCAGAACCAATTGTTGCCGTTTTCATCGGCAAGGGCTGCTGCGGAGAAAAAAGTCTGCGCGCAGATCAGGCAGAACAGAAACTGGCGCGCGCGTGTTTTCATCGTGCCACCTCAGCGGTTTTCGCTGCTGTCGCGGCGAAACAGGGTAACAGCTTTGGCGATATTTTTCATCATGACCGACTCGGAACCGAGTCGCTCCACGCCGTGCAATGTTCCCAGGGACGCTGCCGAGATCATGTCGCCGCGCCAAACCAGCGTGGAGGGTTTGCCTTCCACGGTAACTGGCCACATTTGATACAAAGTCAGCGCCACGTAGTAGCCGCCGCTGGCATAATAGAGCACGTCGGCAGCCTGATATGGTCCGTTTGCGCCGCCGCGATAGTACGACGCGCCCAGAGTCACCACACCCTGGTCATCCACGTCCAGCAATTCCCAGTATAAATCGGGAGCAAGCGAGCCCGGGCCGCGGCCAATGGCGGTCGCTCCCAGGAATCCGGAGAATTGGCGGCGGATTTTCTCCTGCTCTCGCAGCAGGCCGTTGACTTCGTCGCTGGCTCGCACAGTCGGCCCGCTGTGATCATAGGGCGGTTGACCGGCCATTCCCCCGGCTACAAAACTTCTGGCGCGGGCGCTTAGCACTTCGGACCAGAAAGCCGCCACCGGGCCGGGAATTGCGCCGCCGCCTCCACTCGAGACAGCAGTTGAAAATTTCTTCGCTTCGTCGCGGCTGATCTGCAGTTCCGGGCTCAGCTTTTGAGTGGCGCTCACCAGAGCACGCACCGAACTGTTGTTCGGCGCGTCTTTTAGTTTTTCAAAATTAGCGGGAGAAGGATTGGAGGGCAGATCGGAGTGCAAAAACACCTTGAGCTCACGATGGCGCGCAGGGTTCCATCGGCGCAGCGCTTCAATTTGCCGGTCCGGCGAACCTGGAGCGACGTAGCAACTTTGCACCGCAAGAAACCGGGGATTGCGCATGGGCGTTCCGTGAGCGGTTTTTACATCGCCTTTTGCCAGTTGCGCCAAATCAACATTGTTAAAGATTGAAAAAGAGGCCAGTTCGGATACGGCATCGGCCCGCGCAATTGCCGAAGCGCCGATTAAGGCAACAGTTAACAGGCCGGGCAGCGTCACGCGGACTCGGTGGAAGCCATTCGTAATCTCAAAGTTCATAAGCCGTAAATTGGTTGGCTAACGATGGATCTTTGCAAATTTGGGAGGCGACCGCAATAAAGATCAAGATGAGTGAACCGGTCATCAGACTTAATCACTTGAGCAAAAGCTTCGGAGATGTGCATGCCGTGCAAGACCTCTCCCTCACCATCGAGCCGGGAACGATCTTCGGTTTTCTCGGCCCCAACGGCGCTGGCAAAACGACCACCATGCGGATGTTGTGTGGGTTGACCCATCCTACCGGCGGCACCGCCACCATCGATGGAGCCGACGTCTGGAAAGATCGCCAGCAGGTGCGCACCAGGTTCGGTTACGTTCCGCAGCGTTTCAGTCTTTACCGCGATCTTACGGTGCTGGAAAACTTTCGCTTCTTTGGTGGCGCATACGGCGTGCCCCGGGCGCGACTCGAGGCTCGTATCGATCAACTGCTTGGCCTCATCGATTTGCGGGAAAAAAGAAATACCGCAGCACAAAGCCTCTCCGGCGGGATGCGGCAACTGCTGGCCATCGGTTGCGCCCTGGTGCACGACCCGGCGTTGTTGTTTTTCGACGAGCCAACGGCCGGGCTTGATCCGGTGCACCGGCAGCAAATCTGGAATTTGCTTTATGATCTGAGCCACCAGGGGAAAACAATTTTTGTGACGACTCATTACATGGATGAGGCGGAACACTGCATGGAGGTGGGCTTTATTGAGAACGGAAGGTTACTGGCTAAATCGTCTCCGCGCGAACTGAAATCGAGTTTTCGCAGCCGCCTTTTGGAGATCGATGTCGAGCCGCTGATGCCGGCTCTGGTCCGGTTGCGGAGCCTTCCCGAGTTACTCGGCGTTTCTCTTCGCAGCGGCAGCCTGCGGCTCTACACGGCTGAACCGGAGCAATTGCTGGCCAAGTGGCGTGAACGCTGGCCGTTCCAAGACCTGCGCCTGTTGGGAGAGCGTTGGGTGGAACCCGACATGGAAGATGTCTTTACCGCCTACTCCCAGGGATACGATGGCATTTTGAAACGCGGCCCCTCATGAAACGACGTTCATTGGAAGCGATTGCCAGCGTCGCCTATAAGGAGTTCCTGCACATTTATCGCGACCGACGGGTGCTGCTCCTGGTGCTTACCCTGCCGCCGTTGTTTACGCTCCTTTTTGGCCATGCTTTTGAAACTGGCGAGCTGACTGGAATTCCCAGTCTGCTGATCGATCAGGATCGTACGCCACGCGCGCAGGAGTTCATCGATACGATCTGGAAAAACAAAACTTTCCACTGGCGACGCGGCTCGCCCGACATAAGGAACGTGGCAGACTTGCTCGGGCAGGGCGTGCAGGCCGCGCTGGTGATTCCCAAAGGCTGGAATGAGAGTCTTGAAAACGGCGATCCCAAACCGCTGCTGCTCTATCTGGATAACAGCGATATCAACACTGCTTCTGCAGTGGAAGGCAGCGTGCGGGAGAGCCTGGGAGATTTTCAGCTGAAACAGCGGGACAGAATGATCGAGGAATTGCCGGAAGAAGTTTTTGAGCTGGGCAAACAACTTCCGGTGCAGATTCGCAAACGCTTCGTCTCCATGATGGAGATGTGGGGGGTCGATCGCAACCTCCTTTACAACCCCAAGTCGCGGGTAATCGATTACGTGGTGCCGGGCATTATCGGGCTGATCTTGCAGTTGCTCACGGTGACACTGATGGCCTGCACCATCGCTCGGGAACGCGAATCGGGCACGCTCTATCAACTGATGGTCACCTCCTTGCGGCGCCGGGAAATTGTGATCGGGAAAATGTTGCCCTACCTGGCGGTATCGGCCCTTTTGGTTCTGGTGATCATGCTGGTCAGCCGCCTGCATTTCGGCGTGGCGTTTTATGAGCCATTCGCTCTGGCGCTGATCTGTCTATTGTTCCTGCTTTGTTCGCTGGGGCTGGGTCTGCTGATCTCTGCGTTTTCGCGTACGCAGACTCAGGCGATTCAATTTTCTGTTTTTTTTCTTTTGCCGGTATTTGTTCTCTCGGGCGCGTTCGCGCCGCTGGAGCAATTGCCGCAGGCGGTGCGTTACGTTTCGGAAATCTTTCCGTTGACGCATTTTTGTCGCGCCTTTCGCTTCGTAAACATGTATCACGCCGGGCCGCGGTTTTATGCGGACGACCTGGTGGTGCTGATGGTGGGTGCGGTCATTACATTCCTCGGCGCCGCGTTTCTGCTGAAACGCATTGAGCAGTAGCGTGGCCCGAGTAAGCTCCGGCGTTTGCTCTGCCAATTCATGAAGCGCGGGTCACGGTTGGGTGTGGTCTTGGTGATTTGCCTGGTCGCGGCGCAGGCCGTCGCCGGGGAGCATCTGGACTCGACACCGCAGGAGGTGTTCAATTCCATGCGCGGCAGTTTTCAGGCTGGCAAAGCCAGGGGAATCCACGCGCGCTATCAATGGCAACTGAGCGGCCCGGACGGCGGAGAATGGTGGATCGATGTCGAAGACGGCAGATACAAAATGGGGCGGGGAAAAATCAAGAACCCCGACGTGACTTTCATTGCCCGGGACAAGGATTGGGTCGCGATATCTAACGGCCAGCTGGGCGGCACATGGGCGTATCTTACCGGCCGGTTAAAGATTCGCGGCAACCAGCAATTGGCGCGCAAGCTGGGGGAAATTTTTCCCTGAGGATTCTGCTGGGCAACCGCATTTTGAAACAGCTGGCCTGCCTTCGCTTCACGCCGCAACCGACGGGCGCGGCCCCTCGCTAGAATCTGGCTTCGGCGGCGATTCGTAGAAACGGCGCGGGATCAGTTCGCTTGGATTGGTCGGCACGGAAAAAGTCAAAATTGCGTCTGATGGTGACGCCGGCAGCGGCGCTTATTTTAAACGGCTTAAGGCGGGTAAAGCCCACCTGCAATCCGCCCCGCCATTCACTATATTGCAGTACTGCGTCGTGCAGTTGCAGTTTCCGCTCTGGGGTTAGAACGTCGTCGGTGCGGGCGCTGATATAATTCATCTCGCCGATGGCCCGAAATTCCCAGTCGTCGTTTGGCTGGTAAATCAGAGACGGCTTGGGAAAGACAGCCTGCAGGCGCAGCTTGTCGCTCACGAGCCAGATGATGCCTCCGCCTGGAGCGACTGGCGGGTCCTGGTAAATTCCCCAGCCCAACGCGACGACGCCGAAAATCTTCTCCTTTTTTAGTGGGAGTGTGAAGAAAATTTTCCCGGGAATGTCGAATGCGTCGCCGGTGATCTTATCCTGGAAGTAAACGCCGGGATCGAGCTCGATGCCAGCTCCGGGGAAATCCTTCACGACATACTCGAGAGCCAGGTGCCCATAGGCGGCCTGCAAATGATCGGGCAGCCCGTTGTCTGTGCCACCGAAGTCGTACCGCTCGTACTCGACGCCGAGGCGCAGGTACCATTTACCGGAAAGCAGAAACCGGTGGTCATAACTGAAGTCATCATAGAGCGAATCGCCGTGGCCCAGTTTGGGTTGCTTGAAATCGCTGTCGAAAGTGTAAGTCGTCTCGTAGTAAAAAAGGTCGCGCGAATTTTCGTCCTTTTGGCCCGGAGAAGACTGTGCTTCCAATGCTGCCGGGCCGGCAATCGTTGTGGCGGCGCCTGCCCAAAAGAGTGATAAGACCAATCCCAGATTTGAATTCATGTTTACGGCGCCCTGAACACCGACATATCGGATGCGAAAGGTGCAAGCGATGTATCAGAGTGGAAATATTTTTTGCAAGGCGTATTTGGGAAGGATTTAAAGCGCGCCCGGCTTAGCGGCAGGCGATTTTCAAACAGGCGTGGCAGTTGACTGGCCGGCAATTGAGCCATAAGATCGCGGCGTTTGCCGTTGTGACGAGCGCGTTGCTTTCCAATTTCGTTGCGCCGGTTGCGCTGGCCAATCCGCTGGCGCAAACAGATCGCGAGATTGCCATCTGGTTCCATGAGCGGCTTACTCCCGCATCGGTTAGGGCGCTTCAGCTGCTGAGCGATTTCGGCTGCGCGATGTGGGTGGGCGTTGTGCTGTTGGTGGTGACGCTGTTTTGCGCATGGAAACGCCGGTGGATCACCCTGGCGATGCTGATCGCGGCCGTTCCCGGCGGAATGCTGCTCAACGAGTGGATGAAGATTCTGGTGCATCGGCCGCGTCCGTTTGTACAGGGACCGTTTGTGGACTGGTCGGGTTACAGTTTTGCCAGCGGTCACGCCATCGGAGCGACACTGCTTTACGGACAACTTTTGCTCTTTGTGCTGCCCGCGCTCAAGACGCGCCATGCGCGGCTGCTCTGCATTTTTGGCGGCGTAACGCTCGTGGTGCTGGTGGGATTCAGCCGTGTCGCGCTGGGGGCGCATTTTTTGTCGGATGTGCTGGGCGCAATCGTCCTGGGCATGGTGTGGCTGGCCCTGTGCGCGCGTGTTGGCAGCTTCATGCGCCGGCGCCACGAGCCGTCGCAGCCGATGATGATAGTGGCCATGCGCGCCGGGGATGAGCCATTGGAGTTCCGGCAGGCGACGAGATTTGAGCGGCCAGCGTAAGTCGTCGCTTCCTTCACGCGGCGAAACTCAGAGTTGAAACGCACCTTCGCGTGCGCGTTTGAATTCGTCCTGGTATGAGAGGGCTGGACAAGATGCGGCTTGCGATTTGTCTGCTGGCATTTGCCGGCGCGGCGCTGTTCACCGCGCTTTTGATTCATCAGGGCGTTCGTCAGGTGCTGGATGCATTCGTCAGAGGCGGATGGGGAATTCTGGGCGTGGTCGTTTATCATTTGGTCCCGCTTTTTCTCGATGCTGCTGCCTGGTGGGCGCTTTTCCCGCGGGTGGACCGCCCGTCATTGCATCAACTTTTCTGGATGCGCTGGATCGGCGAGTCTGTAAGCGCTCTTGTGCCGTCGGCAGCGGTTGGTGGCGACATTGTGCGCGCGCGTTTGGCGGCCATTCATGGCGTCCCGCTGGCCGTAGCGGCAGGCACGGTGCTGGTGGACATTACGCTGGGCATTTTTCTGCAGGCCGGCTTTACGTTGCTAGGCCTTGTTTTGTTGGTGGCCGCCACAGGAAAAGACAGTTTGGTCGGCCCGACTTTGGTTGGAATCTTGATCGCGCTGGCTGCGTTTGCCGGCTTCTACTTCGTGCAGCGCCTCGGGATTTTTAGTTTGCTCGGTCGAATCGTGATGCGGATGGCGGGGTCGCCGGATTGGCAATCTCTGGCGCAGGGCGGCAAGACCTGGGATCAAGTCATTCGCTCGCTTTACGCGCGGCGTCGGGGCGTTATGGGCTGCTGTGTCTGGACATTGAGTTCGCTCGTCGTCGGCTCCGGTGAAATCTGGCTGGCGCTTTGGTTTCTCGACCTGCCGGATTCGGTTTTGAATGCGGTGATTTTGCAAAGCATGGTGCTGACGGTTCGCTCCGCGGCGTTCGCCGTGCCGGCGGGTCTGGGAGTGCAGGAAGGCGGTTATTTGGTGATTGGCAATTTGCTGGGCATCTCCGGCGACGGTGCATTTGCGCTTTCGTTGGTCTGGCGGGCGCGTGAAATCGGCATTGGCATTCCGGCGCTTGTGACCTGGCAGCTGCTCGAGGCGCGTCGTTTTTGGCGGAGGCGTCTGGCTGCAAAAGCTCGATAATATCCCAGGTGGCCTGCGACGTCGCGAAGCTTGTCGAGCCGTTTTTTAAGCTTGACGGGATTGGAAGCGAAGCTGGTGCGAACGCCCCACCAGATCCAGGCCATGCCGCTGGGAAGCGCAAGTTGATTCTTTAATTGCGCGATCACCGCAGCACGCCCGTACGCGTTGAGGAAGGCGAGCGCCAGAGCCAGCCATTGCGAGTCCGGCCCGAGGGCCAGCAAGTCCAGGAGAAAGACCAGCAAATCATCCGCCTGTCGCGCGAGGGTGGGAAGCGATTTTTCGTGCACAAGTTCGAAGTCGATCAGCCGCGCGCGGTCTGTCTCTTCGTCGTAAATTACGTTTGGCAGTCCGGCGTCGCCATGCGACCACGGGCCGCTGAATTCCTCGCTCCAGAATTGATGCGCGCGAAGCAGTTCGCGGCCCGCGGCTTCCATCATTGGCCGGGTGAGCGTGCCCTCGTTCAAACGTTCCCACAAACTTCTCCCCGGCAGTTTGTCGAAACAGAGGACGTTGTTGCCCGGCGCCGAAACCCGAAACCGGTCGCCGTTCAGCATTTTGAAGCACTCCATTTCCCATCGTCGCCAGTCCTCCGTTCTGGACCAGAAACGGATTGGTATTTTTGCCAGGCGAAAATACAAGTTGGCCAGCTCCGCCAGTTGTTCGCCATAGGGGTTGCGGCGTTTGACAATGATGCGGCGCCCGCGGCGAGTCTTCTCCGAAACCGTGTTGATCTTCAGGGAATCGACAAATGTCGCGGCCGCATTTGTGAATGCCTCAGGAAGCAGGCGCCCTGTGAAATCGGACAGGTGCAGTCCGGCGGCCGTGCGCGGATCACTTTTTTCCGGCGTTGGGATTTTTGTTTTTGATGCCATGTGCTGCTGCGGCTCTGCGAACCTTGCAAATGCCGGTCAAAGGTCTATGCGAACAGAGGAACGTTGGAGCAAATCCGCTCGGGAGCACTTCGCCTCTATTGGAGGCTCAATTGGGCTGCGACGATTCAACCGCCGTTGAGGGCGATTGTTTCCCCGATGTTCATGACGCGCAGCTTCGTCCTTAGCTTGCGCTTTTTCAGCTCGCGTCGGAACGCTTCTGGCGTGCCCGTCAGGATGGGAAACGTCGCGTAATGCATCGGCACGACAGTTCGTGGCCGGACCATTTTTACGGCTTCGGCGGCCCGAGCCGGGCCCATGGTGAAATGATCGCCGATGCAGACGAGCATCACGTCTATTTTGTGAAACCGTCTCACCAGCGCCATGTCGGAAAACAGGTCGGTGTCCCCGGTGTGGTAAAGGGTCGGCCCGTTACGCAGGGTGATGATCAACCCAGCCGGCTCGCCAGCATAGACCGGCGGAGCGTCGCCTTCCCTCAGCACTGCCGAGCCATGCCGCGCAGGCACAAAGGTTACGGCCACTTCCCCGTCGAGCAAAGTTAACGTGCCGCCCATGTGCCCCGTGGTTTCCACTTCCGCCAGCTCCTTCGGATAGCCCAGGGCGTGGACCAGCGCCGCCGACAAATCAAAAGTCGCCACCAGTTTCGCGCCAGTCTTTTTCCCAATCGCCACCGAGTCTCCCACATGATCGGAATGGCCGTGCGTGAGCAGAATCAAATCCACCTGCGTGAGGGCGGCCAGTTCCTCCTGTGCTTTTTCAAAAACAGGATTCGTAATCCAGGGATCCACCAACAGCACTTTTCCCCCGGGGGTGACAATCTTGAAAGCCGACTGGCCATACCAGGTAAGTAGCGTGCTCATACGCATCACCAAATCAAAATCGCCTGATTCGGCAAGCGCAGAGGGGGCGGAAAGATCGGCGGGCCGATGGAGTGCCGGGAGAACGCGGGGTGCAAGGCTTCTGATTGGCCGATTTGATTTGGCATTCGACATTCGGCGTTCGTCATTTTACTTGGATGCCACCATGGACGCCGAGCACGCCCACCGCCTTCTTGGCGCCAGCGATCCGCGCATGGCTGCGCTCATCTCGCGCTCCGCTCGTTACAATATCGAGCCGGCACGCTCCCTGCGCCCCTTTGACGCCCTGGCCGAATCCATCGCTTATCAACAATTAAACGGCAGAGCGGCTCAAAAAATTTTTGCGCGCGTCCGCGCCCTTTACCCCGGGCGAAAATGGCTCGATCCGCGCGAGCTGCTGGCCACGCCCGACGAACGGTTGCGCGCCGCCGGGCTTTCCCGCAGCAAGGTCGCCGCGCTGAAAGATCTCGCCGCCAAAACAATCGACGGCACCATCCCGCCGGGCCGTGTGCTGCTGCGCATGAGCGATGAGGAAATTATCGCCCGTCTCACGACGGTGCGAGGCATTGGCCGCTGGACCGTGGAGATGCTGTTGCTGTTCGACCTTGGCCGGCTGGATGTCTGGCCAGTGGATGATTATGGCGTCCGAAAAGGTTTCGCCAAAGTCTTCGGCCGGCGCAAGCTTCCCACGCCGCAACAACTGATGAAGATTGGCGAACAATGGCGGCCGTACCGTTCGGTGGCTGCCTGGTATCTCTGGCGGGCGTTGGACAAGGCAGAGACCTTACAAAGTTAAAAAAGGGACAAGGGCTGGAGGTCCGCGCAGCCTTCATAACGTTTGTAACTCTTTTAACCATTTAACTTGCCCAGGGAATCGCGCCTCGCTAGAACGAGCGCATTATGGCGATGATCCACGTTAACCGGGGCGCGACAAGTCTGGGCGCATTCTCCGAAGAAGAAGTCCGCGAAGGCCTGCGCACGGGCCGCTTTTTTCCCAGCGATATCGGCTGGCGCGAAGGCATGGCCAATTGGCAACCGCTCTCGCAGTTTCCCGAGCTGGCGGCGGCGACCCCTGCTACGCCGCCTTCGCAGACAGGCGCAGCCGCGCCGCCGGTTTCGGTCGCGGCGCGCAGCGGTCTTCCGTGGGAGCATCGGCAGGAGCGCGGCTTTTTTAATGCGTTTATCGAGACTCTGGCGATGGTCCTCACAAAACCCGGAGAAGCCTTCACAGTGATGAAACGCGAGGGCGGCCTGGGTGAACCTCTTTTGTATGCACTGGTGGGAGGCAGCTTCGGCCTCATAATTTATTTTCTGTTCATGTTGCTCATGCCATCGGTTGCCAGCTTGGGCGGGAAAGAAAACCCGCTCACGCACGCGGTGGGCGCGGGGATCGGTTCGATCTTTCTGGTTATTCTGGTGCCGATAGGAGTGGCGATCGCTGCGTTCATCAGCGCTCTTATTCTGCACGTTTGCCTGATGATCGTGGGTGGAGCGAAGCAATCTTTCGAGACAACCTTTCGAGTAGTCTGTTTTTCCATGGGATCGACTGATCCGCTCATTATCATCCCCTTTTGCGGCGGCCTGATCGCGTCCGCGTGGCGAATCGTGGCCACTTGCATCGGCTTGGCCCGGGCCCATGAAACTGATACGGGCCGGGCAGTGCTCGCGGTATTTCTTCCCCTGGTTGTCTGTTGCGGCGGCGGACTGCTTTTTGGAATCATGATTGGCGCTTGGGGAGTCATGGGCGGCGCGCATCATTAGCGTTGCCATCGGATGCAGCTGCGCCGGCGACAGCTTGGTCCAGGCGAGCCTGACTACGAACTGATCTGGTTTGTTGTTTCCGTCGGTTCGCTGGCTTTCGCGGCAGTCTGGTTGGCGCTCGGTTTGCCGTGGCCACGCTGCGTCTTTCACGAGCTCACGGGTCTTCCTTGCGCCACGTGCGGAATGACGCGATGCGCGATCCAGTTTTTCCACGGCCATTTTCTTGCGGCCTTGAGATGGAACCCGTTGATGTTTGCCTTTCTGTGTGGCCTCGCAGCGTTTGATCTGTACGCGTTGGCTGTGCTCGTGACGGGCGCGCCGCGATTGCGAATCTGTTTTTGCGGCGGGAGGGCGAAAACAGTTGGGCGGGTAGCGGTCATCAGCGCGCTCGGTCTCAACTGGTTCTATCTGTTGGTGCACTGGCGCAATTTCTAGAAACCAGGAATACCCGCCGGGTCGATTTCGAGACAGCGGCTGCTCAAAGCGGTCGCTCCTCGACGTGCCGCGTTTGGAAATTCTTTGGTGCTTACCGCTGGCTGGTTAATCTATTGTTGCATGAGAATTCTGGTTACAGGCGGCGCCGGTTTCATCGGCTCGCATCTTGCGGAAAAACTGCTCGGTGCGGGACACGAAGTGGCGATTCTCGACGACTTCAACGATTTTTACGACCCGCAAATCAAGCGCGCCAACCTTAGCGGGTTCATCAAAGACGTAAGGGTTTACCAGGTCGATCTTCGCGAGAGCGCATCGGTGCGAGCTGTATTTCATCGCGAAAAATTCGACGCCATCGCGCACTTGGCGGCCCGTGCGGGCGTGCGTCCCTCAATTGAGCAGCCGCGGTTGTATTACGACACAAACGTGATCGGCACATTGAATTTGCTCGACGCGGCGCGAATGACCGGGGTCGAGCGGTTCATCTTCGCTTCCAGCTCATCCGTTTACGGCGCTTCCAGAGTTGTTCCGTTTTCCGAAGATCAACCTCTCACTCAGACGCTCAGTCCCTACGGCGCGACAAAAATTGCCGGAGAATTCATCTGCTCGACGTACGCGCATCTGTATCAAATGCGCGTGGTGGCCCTGCGTTATTTCACCGTGTACGGGCCGCGCCAGCGTCCGGATTTGGCGATCCACAAGTTTACCCGCCGCATTTACGCAGGTCTGCCCATCGATCAATTTGGCGACGGCACGACTCGCCGCGATTACACTTACATCGATGACGTGATCCAGGGAACGATCGCGGCCTTCGAATATCAAGGGCCGCTGTTCGACATTTTCAATCTGGGCGAGAGCGAAACGATCCAGCTCAGCGACTTGATTGCGGCCATCGAAAAGGCGCTGGGACGAAAAGCGCGGATCAACCGATTGCCGGAACAGCCTGGCGACATGCCTTTGACCTGCGCGGATATTTCAAAAGCGAAAAGACTGCTCGGTTACAAGCCGATCACAAAGTTCCATGAGGGTCTGCCGAAATTCATCGATTGGTTTTTGCAAACGCAGAAAAAAGCGCCGGCGCGCTGATTATCCTTTCGCAGATATTTGTTGTAATCTCAGAAAGTGATTCCGCCGCTGTCATTTGATCAACGCGCCTGTTTCATCGCCGGGCAGGCCAAATCGGGGACCACGCTCCTGGTGGCGTTGCTCGACAATCATCCAGAGCTGCTCGTGTTGCCGGAGGAAACCGCCTATTTCCCGACCGTGCTGACCAAGTACGCTGCGCGCGGCCGGCGCGCGCAGTTTGATTACCTTACCAGAGAATCGCTCTCCAACGTTCTCTTCGGCGGACCGTGCAAATGGGGCAGACGCAATTACTCGAATTTTCCGCGCGAAAAGTTTTTGCGCACTTTCGAGGAAGCGGCATTTGACCCTGCCAATGCCAGAGAAGATTTGCTGGTTTTAATGGTGAAAGCCTATGCCGCGACGCTGGGCCGCTCGCTCGACAGCATCGCCCGCTGGGTGGAAAAAACGCCGCGCAACCGCGATCACATCGGCGCGGTGCTGGAGCGGTTTCCGAGCGCGAAGATTCTGGTCACGATGCGGGATCCGCGGGCCATTTTGGCGGCGCAAATCGCGCTGGAAAAAACGCGACAGACGGGCCGGTTTTCCACCTATTACGTGATTGCCCACTGGCGAGCGGCGGCGCGACTGGCCAGTCGCGTTCGCCATGGTGAAGTGCCCGGCCTGGTTGTCTCGTTCGAAGAACTGGTCTGCGATCCGGGTAGAACGATGCGACGGGTGTGCCGCTATCTGGAGATCAGTTTTCTCCCAGAGACCGTGTTGACTCCCACCAAAGCCGGCCAGTTTTGGAGCGGCAATTCCGCGTCGCGAATCAATTTTTCCGAAGTCAATCCCGAACCGGCGACGCGCTGGGAGCGTGAACTTTCCGAGGACCAGATCGGGTGGGTAGAATGGCATTGCCGCGATTTGATGCTGGAGTTTGGTTACCAGCCAAGATTGAGCCGCCGCCAGCTGCGGTACTTTGTTCGCCCCATCCCCGGCGAACGGCCCCGCGAATATCTGAAATCGCGCGCCTACTCTCTGCGCGACGACTGGATTCGGCGCGAGCTTCGCTCCAGCTAAGACGCGGGACTTGCAATCGCGCCGGATGCAAGCCATAATCTGGGCGAGATGCCGGAAATGTTGTCTGATGTTCCGAGCCTCCGCTTGCTGCGACCATTCAGGTTTCTCGATCGAATGATTCGAACCTTTGCATCTTTGCCGCGTCGCGAATGGAGCGAGTGGGCCCGCGGTTCAAGACAGGTTTATTCCCGGCCTAACGAGGCGGAGTTTCCAACGGCGTCGCAGGGTGCCTGTAATTTTTTGGAACGGACTCTGGATGATTGGCGCGCCGCGGACGGTGCATCCCTTGATGCGCTCCGCCCACTTAACACTTGGTTCAAACGTAAGGATCAACATGAACTCTTATTCATCCGGGAAACGCTCACGTCGTTCGCGCGGCGGTTCCCGAAAAAGGGGCAACGGCCGGTCGCGCCGTTGGCAGGGAGAAGCGAAAACACAAAAAAAGACATTCTGGCAGCGGCTTGTCGCATTTTTCACAAACAACAAGAGCGCAACCAGGAAAGCTGCGCGCAATGGCGCGCCGCCCGCGCGCCCGCCGCGCAAGCCTGAAGTCGTCGAGGTTACGTCGCCGCGTCTGTACGTCGGCAACCTGTCCTTCGACGCCACGGAGAGCGATCTCTTCGAACTCTTCAACGGCGTGGGGCACGTGCAAAATGCGGAGGTCGTAAGCTATCGGCACAACCAGCGCTCGAAAGGGTTTGCCTTTGTTCAGATGCAAACCATCGAGGAGGCCAGGCGCGCAGTCCAGGAGTTGCACGACAAGGAATTCCTGGGGCGGCGGCTCGTGGTCAGCGGCGCAAAATCGGATCAGCATCATTTGCGCTGATCTTTTGCCAGCCGAGTGCGGCGGCAGTTGGGTGAGGAGAGGCGCGTGCTGCGCCGATCTGCTAGCGTTTGATTTCCAGATAGGCGCGCGAGAGAACGCGGCTGGTCTCGGGCTGAAACGTTTCGATCCGCATTTGTTTCAGCAGCCAGCGACCTTCGATCTTTTGCGCGGACACAACCTCGAAACGTTTCGCCAACCGCCCCTCCCAATTGTAGCCTTCCATGCGCATGAGCGCGCCGCTCGACTTATCCACCCACAGCAGAACATGGGAGTACTGCGAGTCCTGCGAAGGCGCCTGCAACTGAAGTTTCCAGCAGCTGCGGGTACGTACGTTTTCCTGGCCCAGGACCCGCGCGCTCGGCCAGTAGAGGAATTTCAATGCCAGATCTTCATAGGTAAGACTGGTTCCACGGACTTTTTGCTGCAGCCTTGAGCCGGCCACTTTTTTGATTCCCCTGTCGGTGACCAGGTCGAGGCGCGAGCCTTTTTGGTCGAGGCGTAGCTCCAAAGTTTCGTCCGGATTGCTGAATGAGTAGCGAATAAGCCGCCCGTCCTGGACCAGGTGGAAAGGGATCACGAGGTCGTCTTGACGCAGCTGGCCCTCTAAATCAATCTGCTGCCGCGTCTCGGCGGCGCGCACGGAGGCGAGAATGTCCGATGCGGATGGCGGCTGCTGAGCAGGGAGCGAGGTTGCTGCAACGGCCAGGCCAAACACCAATGCCGCCCCTCGGCCTTTCAAGGGATGATGAAATCGCCACCGCAGAGAGCGGCGGGCGGCAACGCAAGAAGGAAAGCGCTTCCTGAGCGGGCGGATTTCATCGCCATTGGTCATTTCTGCTTCGGTCTTGTGCGCCATTTGTCTATTTAGCAGCTAGCGGCTAAAGCTAAAGCCGTTTGAATTCCAAGGCGCATGGACGAAACGCTTTTTCATTTAATCAACGGCAAATGGACCAGTCCGATGCTGGATCTGTTCATGGCCGGCCTGAGCAACAGCGAGATTTGGAAACCGTTGTTTGTCGGCATCGCTATCGCAACGATCATTTTTGGCCGGTTCAAGGCGCGCGCTTTGATTCTTTGCCTACTGATTGCCCTGGCAATTGCAAACCCCCTGACCGGGGTGTTGAAAACGGCGTTCGGGCGACATCGTCCAAAGCAGGTGGAAACTGTCCGCATGGTGGAGCTGCAACGGACTCATCCCGTGTTTCTGACGCTTTTTAAGCGACCGACCGTTCGTTACTCTGACCAAACCGATCGGAACCGTTCGGGGCCATCGTTCCCATCGGGGCACACGGTCAACAACAGCATCATCGCGACGTACCTGAGTTTGTTTTACCGGCGACGAGGCTGGCTTTACTGGTTTGTTGCAGTGGCCGTGGGCTACTCGCGAATTTATCTCGGCGCGCACTGGCCCAGCGACGTCGCGGCTACGTTTTTCCTGGGTATTGGCGAAGCGTTGCTTTCACTTGGTCTGTTCGAGTTTATCTGGCGCACTGCAGCGCGGAAATGGATGCCGGATTTATTCGCGCATCATCCCAGCCTTTTTTTGGACGAGGCGAGCCATTGTGACTTTTCGCGCGCCGAAGAGGTGCGCCACGCCAAATGAGCAATACCCGCGCAGTCTGGTTTTTTATTCTGGCGTTAACGGCGATTCGGCTGTCGCTGCTGAGCGCCAGCGATCTCTCCTTCGATGAGGCGCATTACTGGATGTGGTCGGAGCGGCTCGCTCCGGCCTACTTCAGCAAGGGACCGGGTATTGCCTTTGCCATCCGGGGCAGCACCGCGCTCTTTGGCGCCAGCGAGTTTGGCGTGCGGTTCTTCAGTCCGCTGCTGGCGGCGGCCACGAGTCTGCTTTTGTTTTATTTTGCGCGCCGCCTGTTCGGCGCGCCAGCGGCGCTTTGGGCGGTGATCGCCTTGAACGCGACGCCAATTTTTAACGTTGGCGCCGTTTTGATGACCATCGACGCGTTGTCGATCTTTTTCTGGCTGGCGGCAATGTTCGCTTTCTGGCTGGCGCTGGAAAAATCGCCGCATTTTTCCTGGTACTGGCCGCTTACCGGCTTGCTGGTCGGGCTCGGGTTCCTTTCGAAATACACCAACGCGCTGGAGCTGATTTCCATCCTTCTCGTGCTGGCGCTGGCCCGCCGGTTCCGGCGGGAATTGAAGCGGCCGGGGTTGTATCTGTTGTTGGTGATTTTTGGTCTTTGCAGCGTTCCGCCAATCGTCTGGAACGCGCAACACGCCTGGATTACCCTGACGCATCTGCGCTCGCGCGGGAATCTCGAGCACGGTTTCGGCTTTCATCCCGGCGAAGTGTTGTCCTTTTTGGGCCAGCATTTTCTTGTTTATTCGCCGTTGCTGTTTCTGGCGTTGATCTGGGGCGTCATCGCGAGCTGGCGACGCATCAATCAACAGTTCAAGGTGCTTTTTTTGATGTGGTTCGGGTTGCCGGTATTTGTTTTTTATCTGTTATTATCCATCAACAAAAGTGCGGCGCCCAATTGGGATGCGCTGGCTTTTTTCGGGTTCGGGCTGGTTGCGGTCTCTTACTGGCGGGAGCGACTTGAGGCCAGCGCTTTTGTTCGGGCATGCGCCGCGGCGGCGGTGCTGATGGGCTTGGCGACGAGCGTGGCGGCATTGAACACGGACATACTGCGGGTGGCCGGCTTGCAATGGGCGCGCAGGGATCCGAGCGATCGGCTGCGGGGATGGAAGAGCGCCACCGCGGCGCTGGAGAAAATGCGCTACGATCTGGAGAGGCGTCTGGGAGAAAAGCTCTTTCTTATCGCCGACGCGCGCGACCGCGCTTCGGAGATCGCTTTTTACCTGCGGGAAAAGAGAGTGGAAGGCCCGGGGCATCCGCCGGTTTACATCCCCGAATCGCAGGATTTGGTGAATCAGTTCTCGTTCTGGCCGCGGTATGATGAGTTTGTGCCGCTGCAATCCGGCGCCCCGCGTCCTGAGGGGGAAGTCTATACAGAGGAGAATGGCATCAATTTGTTTGTAGGCCGCGATGCGCTTTTTGTGCGCGACGGACAGAAACCGAATGTGCCTCACGCCATCAGGGCGGCGTTTCAAGCGGTTGAACCGGTTGGGACAATTGAAGTCTGGCGACGCGGAAGGATCTTGAGGACCTGGCAGGTCTTTCTTTGCCGAAATTATCGCACCCTGCCGCTGTAGCCGATGCCGGTGGAGGTCGGCCCTCCAGTCTGAGGTGGCCGGCTGGCGATCGCTGACACGAGTCAGGCTGGCAGCCTAACATCCTGCGTGTTACGCTGCGGCGATTCGCTCTTGTCGATATGCAGCAGCCAGCAGTTTCTGTAATTGTTCCTCTGTTCAACGAGGAGGAAAGCCTGCCGATTTTGCAATCGGAACTTGAGGCGGCGCTGCACGGTGTCGATCACGAAATCATTTTTGTCGATGACGGTTCAGTCGATGACACGGTTCGACGAATTCGTCCCGGGTCCAATGTCCGGCTGATTCGTTTCGAAAAAAACGCCGGGCAAAGCGCGGCCATCTACGCGGGGCTGAAGGCGGCTCGGGGCGGCATTCTTGTTCTCATCGACGGCGATTTGCAAAATGATCCGGCGGACATTCCGCGGTTGCTGCAAGAGATTGCGCGCGGCGCCGATCTGGTGTGCGGCTATCGCGCCGCACGGCGCGATACGCTCGTGAAACGATTGTCCAGTCGGATCGCCAACGCCGTGCGGAGTCGATACACCAAAGACGGCGTGCGCGACACTGGTTGCACGCTCAAAGCCATGCGACGCGAGTGCGTTGACGCTCTGGTGCCATTCAAAGGCATGCACCGGTTCATTCCGGCACTGGTTAAAGCTGCCGGGTACCGATTGGTGGAAATCCCCGTGAACCATCGTCCCCGGCGTTATGGCCGGAGCAAGTACGGCCTTGGCAATCGAGCGCTGCGCGCCACGATCGATATGTTTGGCGTGCGCTGGCTGCTCTCCAGGCGGTTGGACTATAAAGTTCGCGCAGATGAGAACCGATAAGCCTGGGCATCGCGCATTTGCCGTCTGGGAACTTTGAAATCGGGCGACGCGCTATTGCCTGCGCGCACCGCGCGCCACGCAGTCAAATCGCGCTTGTCATCGCCATTGCTGCCGTTAAGCTTGCCCTCCCGCACAGGGACTTCGCATGTCGTTAGCCAATTTACTTTCCGTAGAACAGATCATCCCTGAAATGCAAGCCACCGAGCGCTGGCCGGCCATTGTGGAGCTGATCGATTTGCTGGTGCGGCTTGGAAAAATTAAACCCCCGGATCGGGATCCCATTCTGGCCGCGCTCAAGCAGCGCGAAGAAACCATGAGCACGGGCATCGGCTTTGGCATCGCTATTCCCCATTGTTCCTCCGACCGGCTGGAGGAAGTGGTGGCCGCCTTTGGCAGATCGACTGCCGGCATCGAGTTCGACGCGCTCGACAATGCGCCGGTAAAATTCGTGGTTCTCTTTATCGTTCCGAAAAACCAGTTTCAAACGCATCTGCGCACCCTGGCGTCGATAGCCAAATTTTTGAACGATCGTTCGGTGCGCGAGAGTTTGGCCGCGGCCAAGTCTGCCGAGGAAATCCTGAAAATCTTTCGCGACCGCTCGTAACGGATGCGGAAATTTTTGCGCGTGATTGCGGTTTGGCCTTCAGACGGCGGCCCCGGCATGGAGCTGCGGTTGCCAAATTCCGGACCCTGCAGGCGGGATCGCCCGCCTCGCGCTACAGTGGCTTGATGGAAACTTTTCAATCACTGCTGGCGAAGCGGCTTTCGCAGGCGCTGGCAAAGGCGGCGCTCCCGGAGGTGGGCGAGCTGACACAGGCCACCGATCCGCGCTTTGGGGATTATCAAACCAACGCCGCGCTCATCCTGGGAAAGCAGCGCGGCGAAAACCCCCGTGCGGTCGCCGCCAAAATACTCGCTCAACTTGAGGTCGAAGATCTTTGTGAACCGCCGGCGGTCGCCGGCGCTGGCTTTATCAATTTTACCCTGCGCGCGCGGGCTGTCGAAGCGAAGACCGCGGAGTTGCTCTCAGATGAAAGACTCGGCGCGCCGCAGGCCGAATCGCGGCGGCGAGTGGTGATCGATTTCGGGTCCCCGAACGTGGCCAAGCCGATGCACGTCGGCCACATTCGCAGCACGGTGCTGGGCGACGCCCTGGCGCGTATCGCCCAATTTTTGGGGCATGAGGTGATTCGCGACAATCACATTGGCGATTGGGGCACGCAGTTTGGGATGGTCATTTACGGTTGGAAAAATCTGTTGAATCAGGAGGCCCTGCGACGCGATCCGCTCGCAGAGATTGTCCGCGTTTACAAGGAGACGAACGAACTGGCAGCGGGCGACCCGCAGGTTCGGGAAGCCTGCCGTCAGGAGTTGGTCAAATTGCAGGCCGGCGACAAAGAGAACATCGATATCTGGAACGAATGCGTCGCCTTTTCGCTGCAAGATTTTGAGCGGGTTTACCAGCTGCTCGACATTCATTACGACATCCAGTGCGGCGAAAGCTTCTACAACGACCGGTTGCCCGGCGTGGTGGATCGCCTGCTCAAGGCCGGAATAGCCGAGATCAGCGAAGGGGCGGTGGTCGTCTTTTTCCCCGAGATCCCCGAGCTGGCCGACAAGCCGTGCATTATTAAAAAACGTGACGGCGGTTTCAATTACGCCACGACCGATCTGGCCACGATTGATTATCGGGTAAACGAATTGAAGGCCGACGCCATCTGGTACGTGGTGGGTGCGCCGCAGACTTTGCATTTCAAACAAATTTTCCAGATCGCCCGACGCCAGGGATACACCGTCGATCTGCGCCACATTCCTTTTGGAAGCATTCTGGGCGAGGACCGCAAACTGATGAAAACGCGCTCCGGCGAGAACGTCCCGTTGCGCCAGCTGCTGGAAGAGGCCTGCCGACGGGCGCGCAAAATCGTCGAGGAGAAAAACCCCGGCCTTAGCGACACGGAAAAGAACGACATTGCGGAAAAGATCGGAATTGGAGCGGTGAAATACGCCGACCTCTCGCAGTACCGGATGACCGATTATGTTTTCTCGTGGGACAAAATGCTTTCGCTGCACGGAAATACCGCGCCCTACCTGCAGAACGCCTACGTGCGAATCCGATCGATCTTTCGCAAGGCGGGCGAATCATTGCCCGAGATTTCGCAATTCGTCCTGGACCACCCGGCCGAACTCACGCTGGCCAAACGCCTCTGTCAGTTTGCCGAGGTTGTACCGCAGGTGCTGAACGATTTTCGCCCCAACATTCTGGCCAGTTACCTGTTCGAGCTGGCGAACAGCTTCCACGGCTTTTATGAAGCGTGTCCAGTGCTGAAGGCACGGGAACCGGCGCGCAGTTCGCGCCTGGCGTTGTGCGATCTTACCGCGCAGGTTTTGCGACGCGGTTTGGATTTGTTAGGCATCAAGGTGCCGGAAAAAATGTAACGGGTCTTCTTCTGGAGTGGTGAAGCCGCATCCGCCGCGCATTCCCGCCTGCACCTATCGGCTGCAATTCAATCGGTGGTTTATGTTTTCTCAGGCGCGCGGGGTCGTGCCCTATCTGGACGCCCTGGGGGTGAGCGATGTTTACGCGTCGCCGTACTTCGCCGCGGGCGCGGAGAGTCTCCATGGCTACGACATCAGCGATCACAGCAGGCTGAACCCGGCCATTGGCACACGGGCGGATTACGACGCCTGGGTAGCAGAGTTGCGCGCGCGCTCGATGGGGCAGGTGCTGGATTTTGTCCCGAATCATGTCGGCGTGGCCGACTCGGGCAATCGCTGGTGGATGGACGTGCTGGAAAACGGGCCCAGCTCGCGATACGCCCCTTTTTTCGATATCAACTGGCAACCGCTCAAGGCCGATTTGCGGGACAAGCTCTTGTTGCCGATCCTGGCGGATCAGTACGGGCGGGTGCTGGAGCGCGGCGAATTGCAGGCGCAATTTGCAGAAGGAGCATTTTATCTCGCATACGGCGAGCGCCGCCTGCCCATCGCGCCGGAGACTTATCGCCATGTTTTGGAAAAGGCGCTGCAATATCTCGCCGATGACAAGGAAAAGGAGATTTGCGCGGAACTACAAAGCATCCTCACCGCTTTGCAACATCTGCCCGGGCGCACCGAGACAGATCCGAGGCGCGTCGCCGAGCGCGCGCGGAAGAAGGAAATCATCAAGCGCCGCCTCGGCCGCCGTTGCGCGGAAGCGCCGCAGTTGCGGCAGGCGATTGCGAGGGCGCTTGCCCAGATTAATGGGAAACCGGGTCAGCCCCGGAGTTTCGATCAGCTCGATGAGCTGCTCAACGCGCAGTCGTATCGGCTCGCATTCTGGCGCGTCGCGTCGGAAGAGATTAATTACCGCCGGTTCTTCGACGTAAGCGATCTGGCTGCGATCCGGGTGGAGCTGCCGCGAGTGTTTGACGCCATTCACCGGTTGACCCTTAGCCTGATCAGTGATGGCGCGGTCACCGGTCTGCGCATTGATCATCCGGACGGTCTTTATTTGCCCCGGCAATATTTCCAGAGACTTCAGGAGCGCTGTGCGAAGGCGCTGGACGCAAATTTGCCGGCAGACGGTCGCGCCATTTATATGGTCGCGGAAAAAATTCTCACCGGCTCTGAAACGCTGCGCAACGAGTGGCAAATTCACGGCACGACCGGATACGATTTCGCCAGGGACACGACCCAGCTGCTGGTCGATTCATCAGCGGAGGCGGCGCTCACCAAAACTTTCCATCGCTTTCTCGGTCACTCGATGCCGTTTGGCCATTTGCTGTGTGCCAAAAAACTTCTGGTGATGAAACTGGCGCTGGCCAGCGACGTCGATGTGCTGGGCAACATGCTGGAGCGGCTATCGGAGCAAAACCGGTGCTATCGCGATTTCATGCTGGAGGCGCTCTCCCGCGCGGTGCGAGAAACAATCGCCTGCTTTCCCGTTTACCGCACCTATGTCGAACCGCGCCGGCCGGTGAGCGAAGAAGATCGGCAGGTTATCGAACGAGCCATAGCCGCCGCGAAACGCCGCAATCCCGCGATGGAAGAATCGATCTTCAATTTTTTGCGCGACGTGCTGCTGCTTCGTTTTCCAAAGCGGCTGGACGCAGCCGGGCGCGCGGCGCATACGCGTTTCGTTTTGAAATTCCAGCAGACGACCGGCCCGGTGATGGCCAAGGGGCTGGAGGACACGGTATTTTATATTTACAATCGCCTGGCCGCTTTGAATGAAGTGGGCGGCGAACCGCAACAGTTTGGCCTGAGTGTTGCCGCGTTTCACGCGCGGAACCTTCAAAGGCGGCGCAACTGGCCGGCCGCCCTTTTGGCGACGTCCACGCACGACACCAAACGCAGCGAAGATGTGCGCGCGCGAATGATTGCCATCTCCGAGGTTCCCAATCTCTGGCAGCGCGCCGTGCAACGCTGGCGGATGATCAATCGTCGCTGGAAACGGATCATTAACGATTTGGAAGCACCCGACGCCAATGAGGAATACCTGCTGTACCAGACTCTATTGGGCACGTGGCCTGTTGGGATGGACGGCCAGCCGCAGCAGAGTGCAGCGGGGGAATATGTTGAGCGTATCCAAAATTACATGGCCAAGGCGCTGCACGAGGCCAAGGTCAATACAAGCTGGATCCAGCCTAACGAAGAGTGGGATGCGGCGATGCGCGATTTCGTGGCGGACATTCTGGATCCATCTCCAACGAACAGGTTCCTTCCGGCGTTGCTTCCGGTGGTGAGGGAGATCGCGCGGCTGGGAGCGATCAATTCACTCACGCAAACACTCTTAAAACTGACGTCGCCCGGGGTGCCCGATATCTATCAGGGCAACGAGATTTGGGATTACAGCCTGGTGGACCCGGACAATCGGCGGCCGGTCGATTACGAGCGGCGTCGCGCGTTACTGGAAAATCTGCCAACCGCGACGCCCGCTGAATTGATGCGTGGTTGGCCGGATGGGCGAATCAAGCTGTTTCTCACGCATCGGCTGCTGCGTTTCCGACGCGAGCATGCCAAGTTTTTCCTGAGCAGCGACTATCGCCCGATTTACGCCGAGGGCACATTCACCGACTGCTGTATCGCTTTTGCACGACAACGCGCAGACAAATGGCTCGTGGTCATCGCACCGCGCCTTTCCTCGCGCGTTGGTTTTCCGCCGCTGGGGGGTCGGTGGAACGATACCCGGATTCCATTGCCGCGAAAATTGTTCCCTGGAGTCGGGCAAGACCTTTTCACCTCGCGTACGGTGCCGTTGAGAAATCGGGGCGTGAAAGTCGCCGACGCGCTGGAGGCTTTGCCTTTCGCGGCAATCACGAATTTGTAAACGCAGACGTCCCTCGCCGTCGGCAACGCGCATCCCGGTTCTGCCTGCGATGGCCAAACCGTCCGCAGGCGCCCGGCAGACGTGCTGGGAACCGCGCTGCAAGGGCGCGGCATCGGTGTCTACCATCGATGGGTGTGCGCCACAACCCACCGCGCCAGGCTGCCCAGATTTGTGATAAAATCCGCGCCGAAACTCGCGAAGGTAATTTGCGGCGAGGCCAGAACGAGCATGACGCTGAGCAGAAGCAGGTTCATCAGATAGATCAGCACCAGCGAAAAAAAAGTGCCCTGATCGCTCAGATCAGTCTGATTTTTGGTGATCATCCAGCAGGTGAACGTGAAGTGGAAAGCCCAGGTCGCACCGACCGCCGCGTAAAGCAGTCGTCCATAGGGTTGCACGTTGAAGAAAAAGCTGAGCGTGCCGTAAATGCCGATCGCCAGAATGCTGTAGATGGGAAAGAAATAGGGCGCCAGAGCAATCCAGAAATTGGCTTTGGTCGTTACGACGTGACCGCCCTCGCGGCTGACATGGAACCGGCGGACTCGCCCGCCCATCAACCATACCCACAGAGCGTGGGTCAGCTCGTGTCCAAAAACGTAGAGCAGAATCGGACGCGGCAGGCCAAAGAACGCGATCAACCAGAGAAGCGCGCCGAGAGAAAAGAACCAGAATTCTTCGCCTGCCCAAAATCGTTGCGCTACGGTGGCGCGCGCGAAGGCGGTGAAAAATGTCTGTGTGAGCACGGCGCACAACGGCAGGAGAAAGATTGCACACACAAATTTCACCCAGCGCGTGGGCACAGTCAGCGACTCGGCGGGAAAGCGGCTGGCCCGGGCACGAGCCACGGTGCGAACGACTGTCCCTCTGCGCTTTGATCTGCGCTTTGGACGGTGACTTGTCGGTTTTCTTCTTCTGGCAGCCAAGCTTGCCGCAGCTTAACGCCAAATATCCCAAAGAGGGAAAACGGAAATTTGCCGCCAGGAAAAAACGGCTGCTGGCAAATTCTGCCTGCCAGCTCCAGGATCAGGCTCTGCCCAGGTACTGCCCTGTGCGAGTGTCGATTTTGATTGTTTCGCCTTCCTTGATGAACAGCGGAACATTAATCTTTTTGCCTGTTTCCAGCGTCGCCGGCTTGGTGACATTGCTGGCCGTGTCGCCCCGCACACCTTCGGGCGATTCGATCACCTTCAGGTTTACCGATGCCGGCAGCTCCACCTGCACCGGGCGGCCTTCGGCGTAGAGCACCTGGACGGAAAGATTTTCGACCAGATAATCTTTGGCATCGCCGATCAATTCTTCCGGAAAGGCGATGGTTTCATAAGTTTCCGGGTCCATGAAGTGGTATCCGTTGCGATCTTTGTAGCTGAACTCGAGCGCTTTTCGCTCGATCTCGATCGTTTCCACTTTGTCGGTCGAACCGAAGCGGACATCGGCGCTCTTTCCGGTATTAATGTATCGAATGATGGCCTGCACAAAGGCGCGCAGGTTTCCCGGCGTTCGGTGATGGACTTCCAGCACAATGGCCGGGTTGCCGTTGTATTTGATGGCCATTCCTCTGCGAAGATCGTTGGCTGCCAGCATGATTTTTGAGACCTCGAATCGTTGAATCGTTGGCGCCTTGACGCATGCAAGGCGGGGAGCGGGAGTTTACACCTGCCGCGCGGTTTTGCAATCGCAGGCCGGCCTATCGCCTTTCGCAGGCGCAACCGCTGCGGTTGCCCTACAGCAGTTTCAATCGGGTCAGATCCTGGGAATCGACGATGCCCACCGGCACGTTGTTATCGTCGATCACGACCAGATCATCGACGCGATGGCGCTCGAGCAGGTTGAGAACTTCCACCGCCAGTTTGTCCTTGTGCACGGTGACCGGGTTCAGGGTCATCAAATCGGCCACCAACCGCTCGCCGATTCTGGAATCGGTTTGAAAATGACGGACGAAATCGCCGTGCGTAAATATGCCGAGCAACTGCTCGTCCTCTCCAATGATCACAGCCGCTCCGGCGCGCACACTGGTCATGGCTCGCAGCGCGTCGCGTATCGACGTGTTGGCGGCCACGATGGCCATGGCCTCCCGCGGCCGCATGATGTCGTGCACACGCAGCAGCAGGCTGCGGCCGATGGTTCCGCCGGGGTGAAACTTGGCGAAATCTTCCTTGTCAAACCCGCGCGCTTCCAGCAGCACCATGGCCAGCGCGTCGCCCAGTGCCAGCATCACCGTGGTGCTGGAGGTGGGTGCCAGATTCAGCGGGCAGGCTTCCTGTTCGATGCTAACGTCCAGAAACAGATGCGCGTTTTGGGCCAGCGTCGATTTGCGATTGCCGCACATGGCGATAATGCGCACGTCGAACCTGGCAATTGCCGGAAGAATGCGCAGCACTTCTTCTGTCTCGCCGCTGGCGCTCAAGGCCAGGATCACATCGCCATCGGCAATCACGCCCAGATCGCCGTGCAGCGCGTTCGAGGAATCCAGCACCACAGCGGGCGAGCCCGTGCTGGTGAGGGTGGCGGCGATCTTCGCTCCGATGTGGCCCGATTTACCCACGCCGACCACCACCACCTTGCCGCGCGCGTCCACCGTTTCCCGAATCAGCTCCACGGCACGGGAAAAATTTTCGTCCAGTCGCGCCCGGAGCCGCTGGAGCTCGCGAATTTCCATGTCCAGCACGCGTGCGGCCTTTTCAAGATAGTCCATCGAATGATATAATGTGAGCAGGCACGGTGAGGGGCAAGACTTTGCACGGCCTCCAAAGGAAAGGAAAAGACATGAAAACATTCATCATCGCAATTGCACTGGCCCTGGTTACGAGCGTTTCGGCGCAGGAATTAAGGGCCCCAATCGGGCCGCAAAAACCGGTGCGCGCAATGCCCACACCGCCGCCTGTGTCGGCGCGGCCTCACACAGAGGGTGTCGTTCCGCGGGCCTTTGGTCCCGGTCGCAACCCGCTGCAGATGCTCAATCCGTGGGCGCCGCCGCGCTACGGCACCTGGGTGGACAGCACCCTGTTCGATCCCGAGCATCCGGGGAAATGGAATGGGATTAAACTGTTCGAGATTATTTTTTGAGGTGGCCAGCCTGCGCGCCCAGGGGATGAAATCCGCCATGCGGCGCCTTTCGCTACGCGAGCTCGCTGAAAAACGCAGCCAATTGTTCACGCACTGCGCGAAAGGAGAGTTTTTGGAGCGCATGCTCCTGCGATTCGGCCACAATGACCCGGCGTAGTTCGTCGCTTTTCAACAAGTCCAGCGCCATCCTGGCGATTTCGCCGATGGTGCGTCCTTCGCCGCAAGTTTTCGAAAAAGCGATTCGCTCGATCGCTCCATCGCCACCCACACAGGGGATCCGGCAAAGAAGAGCGTCGCCCGCGACCTGGCCCGGCACGTGGCTGCGGTCCAATTGCAGAACGATTTTGTGCCGGGCCATCTCCCGGAGGTAATCCGGGTAAGGTTTCCGTTTCTCGATCACGCGAAGTTTACCTTCTGGAAATTTCAACTGCGCGAGTAACCGTCGTCCTCTGCGTCGGTCCGGATTAACGACCGTGACTGGCTCGCCAGTGGCGTCGAAAAGCTCGCGCGCCACCAGTAACGCGGCGAAATGATTGCGTGAAGGCACGTCCCATTCGCGGGTGCCGATAAAAACTCCAGATTGTTCTTCCTGCGGCACGGAGAAATTCCAGCGCGGATCTTCCACCGGCCAGGGGATGGGAATGAACGCCACGTGTCTCAAGCTCAAACGAACGGCCTTGTAAAGATCTGCCGCTTCCCGCGTGGTCGCGAGGCATCCATCGGCCTGCGCCATGATCTTCATGAAACGCGACAACTTGCGTCGATCCCACATCTGTTGCGCGATTTGGTGAAGGCCGGTTTCTTTCAAAGAAACAGCGACCGTGCGCCCCTGGCGCTTGAGCTCGCGGAGCGCCCGTTCGGCCGCGCGAAAATCGCTCCGCAACAGCAGCAGCACCGGCGTATTCTCCGCAATCGCCCGGGGCGGATCATAATGAAACGCTCCGCGGGTGCATGCGGCGAAGGCATGAAAACTGGTGGGTGGATGCGCGCCCTCGCCTGGCGCCGGAAGCTGGAGGAACTGCTGTTGCGAGTCGTGTCCCCCCGGGTTGAGAACGGTGAGGCGGAATTCAGTTGCCTGATTAGTGTTCATGGGATGGCGCGTGGCGCCGGGGAAAGGATATTCATTCGTCAAGATCGTCGGGCGGCGGAGTTGCCGCTTCCAGTGGCCTCTGGCCCTGCCCGGCCTGGTCTAAGGGCTTAACCGGTATGGCCCGCCGAATCTCCATCGGTTCCGTGTCCCGGGGCTGGACCGGAATCGCTTTTCGAATTTCAGGCGTCGGTCCCGGTGATTCATTTCCAGAAAGAGTTTGAGTTGGCTTTGCTTTGTTCTCGGCCTGGGCGCTGATTTGTTGAGCAGGCTCGGCGGGCGTCGCAGAGAGATGCACGGATTCTGGTTTGAGTGCCTTGAGCGAATGATAAGGATCTTCCTGCCCCAGCAATGTCGGACTTTGTATCGGGATGGGAGTGACCCGGGTTAGATCAACGGCAAGTTCGGCCCGCGGCATATCGCTTGAGGAAAGGCTTCGAACCAGGCGGGCGCGCGGTTCGCCGTGCAGGTTGCAGGGCTCCGTGGGCGCTTGAGATTGCGTGGCGAGTTCCACGTAGGTAGTGCGCCGCTGCACGGTCTGGCCATCAGCCGTCCTCACCGTCTCGTAGCAATTATCGGTGGCCAGCAGGCCGGACTTGGAGCAAATCTCAACCTGTTTGAGTGTCGCCGGCTGCCTGATGTCCTGCGACGGATAATGTTCTTCCGCGGCGTTCATGATATCGACCCAGATCGGCAAAGCCAGCTCGCGCCCGAACGCGCCCCGATAAATTTTTTGCGGTTTGTCGAACCCGACCCAGACTGCGCAGGTGAAATTTGAATCGTAACCGGCGAACAGCGCGTCGGTAAAATCGTAAGCGGTGCCGGTTTTGCC
>Ga0209581_1000911_pt1 | contig 42467 bp, 38 predicted proteins | sample Coa_R2_FD_187160 | JGI IMG/M metagenome (GOLD analysis project Ga0209581, IMG submission 187160) | Surface soil microbial communities from Centralia Pennsylvania, which are recovering from an underground coalmine fire - Coalmine... | ecosystem: Environmental > Terrestrial > Soil > Unclassified ...
ACAAGATCGAGCTCGAAACCGAAGGGCTCGGCCGCCTCACCTTCTATGTCAAGGACGAGCTGAAGCGCAAATGGGAGCGCAAGACCCGCCTCCAGATGCACGAAGCCGCCGCCAAGCGCGAGGCCGGCTCCTACCCCGACATCACCCCGCAAATCGCCGGCAAATACGCGAAGTAACCGCCGCCCCGTCCCCTCCCCCGCTCAGGCGGGGGAGGGTGGTAACGAGCGACCTGAAAAGCGACGCTCACGGCTTTCGGGAGGGCCGGCTCCGGTAGTGGGGTTTGCGCATGAGGATTAGATGGATCGGAAGAGCGGGAGGACTCCGCAGTAAAGCTGCTGATTCGAGTGGAGCTCGAGCAGAACGCCGTGTCTTTCTGGCGCGATTGGGTTGTATCGGTTTCATTATCTACGGTAGAATGAGCGTTTGTGGGTAGCTGTCTCGGCGAACGGAAATCAAGATGCCTGAGGTAGTCGGCCTTGGGGAGCTTACAAATCTTCAGGGTGCAAGCCGCCAAGCGCGGGCATATGCCTTCCTTTACGCAGCGTTCAAAGGAAGTTTCACCCCACACTCCGGAGTTCGCGATATAGTTGATTGTCTCATTCCCTTCATCGCTGCTTACACAAATAGTATCCCCGGAAAACAGGTAGAATTAGAGAAATTACAGGAATTTCTCCGAACATCATTTGGGTTCGATATTCCTCTCTATGCTATTCAGCAACTCCTGCCGTCCCTTCAAGGGCAAGGATATATCCAGTTCAAAGCCGGCGCTAAAATATTTACAGCCGTCCCTAAAGATAACACGTTCTTGGTCGCGCGCGATGAGATAGAGACCGATTTTGGCGAAATCGCATCCCTATTGGCAACATATGCAAAGACCATGGGGTTTGAGGACGACCCTCCGTCGGGATCCTGGGACGCGGCGCTAATTCGGTTCCTCAAATCGGACGATTCAGCACTAGAACGAAAACTTATCAATGTCCACCATATCATCCTTGACGCCCGAGACCTAGAAACTAGGATTGTAGGGGCCTTTATACGTCGCCTTTGGGAGGAACAACCAGCGCGATACGAAAAGATAGTGAAGATATTCATGGGTGTACTTGTAGAAGATTTTCTCTCCAACATTTCCGAAGTAGGGAATCTTCACGATCTGAAAAACCCTCTAATAATCTTTTACGACACCACAATCCTCCTGCGGAGCCTTGGCTGTTCTGGACATCTCTTCCGAACTGCCTCCGATGAACTCACCCGATATCTACAGGATATTGGCTGTGAAATTCGGTTTTTTTCTGGAAATGAGTCTGAAGTTGCAAATGTGATATCCACTATAATTTCGATTAACGATAGCGGCGGGGAACTTGAGGGCGAAACAGCAGACGCAATCTCTCGTGGCGAGGTGTCAATCGAAGATTTAAGGTTATTAAACAACAATTTTGTAGGGCGCCTCGGCAGATTGAATATTTTTGAGTTTGATTCTTCTACCCTCAAAATTAACTCTGCCACTTCTCAGATCAACGAAACGGCATTTGCTAAATTTCTTTTAGATGAAGCACAGCGCCAGGGCCGGCGATACGGAGTACAGAACCGGCAAAACGATGCGGGATATTTGGGAGCGGTCATGCGCCTTCGAGCTGGCGCGCGGACCCGCGACTTTGCAACGTCGAGGTATTTATTCGTGACTGCTAACAGGCTGCTGGCCTCGGCGTCTCGCCGGTTTCTGATTCAGGAGGGACAACTAAATCACACGCATTGTCCCCCGATTCTTTACGTCACCCAGGTTGCAACGATAGCGTGGCTTCTTAAAGATCAGAAGATTGTTCCCGAAATAGCGGCGCGTGAACTCCTGATGAATTGCTATGCAGCCGTCCGACCGACTGCCGAATGGTTCAGGTCATTTAGACAAGGAATGGAGAGTGCCGTAGGAGATCTAAAGAAATTTGGCGAAGACGAACAAAATAGCTTGATTCTCCAAGCAGCCCGGCGAATCGCACAAGAAGAAAGTTTCAGCCATTCGGGAGTGATGCGAGAATTGAATGCAGCAGAGATAATTGAAAGATCACGGCAAGAGGCAGAGGCTCATCGTCGCAAAACTGAGCAAGAATATGTTAGTCAATTACGAAAATTAGAAAACAAATATGCTGATGAACTCGAAATAAATAAAAATTGGATAACGGAATTAGTTAGAAAAGAAGCGAAAGAACGACTTGAGTCACAGATAGACCGCTGGAGTCTAACAAATGCTAAAAGGATAGTCAGATTTATACAATTCATATTATTTGTTATCTTCCTGGTAACATTTTTAGCTGATGGGACGGAGCCAACTAGGTACTATCCTTGGATTGGTTATATCTTGAAAGCGTTGCTCGGCGTCGTCAGCGCTGTCGATTTTCTCGACTTGATGGGGATAAAGGTAATCGCTCGGCGGTTTGATCGCCTACGAACGTGGGTCGCGAGTAAAGAGTACGCGCGACTAACTAAGAGGCTCGCCTAGGGCTTTCAGCCGCAATGCGGCAGCGCCAGGAGGCTGTCGGGGTGCAGCGTGTCGGCCGCAGTCTTCAGGTATTTGGCGCCGTATTTGCTGGTCGCCACCTCGACCTCCCAGTCGCGGCCGCGATAGGCGACGACAAAGCGCCAGCGCCCCGCCTCGATGCCGGCGATCGCCTCGGCCTCGCCGATCCGCCAGCGCGCGCCGTCGGGGTTGACCCCGCCGAGCCGGCGCAGCCGCTGGTGGTGGTTGAAGCGGTCGCTCGGGGTGACGCAGTGGATGCGGTAGATCGCGGCCATCGCGCGGCAGGATAGAGGCTGGCGCGGCGCCTGTCAGGCGGCGTAGCGGCGCTGCGGGGTGCGGCTGCCGTGCGGCGCCGGCGCGGCGGTGTCGCCCGGCGCCGCGCCGCGGCGGCGGTAGCAGGCGGCGCGGTCGGCGGCGCGCAGCCGGTCGAAGCCCGGGTCGTCGCGGGCGCAGGCGGCGAGCGCGGCGGCGCGCGCGGGGTCGGCGGGATAGGCTTCGGCATAGACCGTCGCCGCCACCGGCGCCACCGCGATCAGCCAGGCGGCGCCGACAAAGGAGAGGAGCGGAAGGGCCTTCATGCCGCCACTATCGCCGCCGCCGGTGAAAAATCGCTGAACGCCGCGCCGCGCGGCCCGCCGCTTCCGCGACGGGAAAATCCTGCAACGCAGAGGCCGCGAAGGAGACGCAGAGGCCGCGAAGGCACCGAGCCCTCCGCGTCCTTCGCGCCTCCTCTGCGTCCTTCGCGTTACAGCGTTGTCTTTGGCGCCCGGCGCCCGCTTGCGCCACGGCTGCCAAGGAGACGCAGAGGCCGCGAAGGCACCGAGCGCTCCGCGTCCTTCGCGCCTCCTCCGCGTTCTTCGCGTTAAAGCGTTTTCTTCGGCGCCCGGCACCCGCTTGCGCCACGGCCAAGGAGACGCAGAGGCCGCGAAGGCACCGAGCCCCTCCGCGTCCTTCGCGCCTCCTCCGCGTCCTTCGCGTTACAGCGTTGTCTTTGGCGCCCGGCGCCCGCGGCGCTATTCGCGCCGGAACGTCACCACCAGCACGTCGCGGTGGCCGGGGCGGCGCGGGTCGAGCGCGGTGACCGGGGTGACCCCGTGATAGACCCGGTTGTCGTCGGTAAAGGCGGCGTCGAGCGGGTCGGTCAGGGTGAAGCTGCCGAGCGGCCGCCGCGCCAAATCGTGGATCGAGGTCTCGCCGCTGGCGATGTTGACCCGCCCGACGAGCAGGACCAGCACCCAGTCGACCCCGTCGCGGTGCATGCCTTCCGGGGTCGGCTGGCCGGCGGCGCCGGCCCGCGCCTCGATGCGGAACTGGTGGATCTCGACATGCCAGGCCGGCGGCGGCGCCGCTTCGAGGCGGTCGAACAGGCCGCGGCAGGTGGCGAGCACCGCGATCAGCGCCGGGTGCGCGCCGACCGCCTCGGTCACCGGCTCGAACCAGCGCTCGATGCCGCCGTTGAGCGGGTTGTAGTCGCGGCTCTGGTAGTGCGGCTGGTGCGGCTTGCGCACGATGCCTTCGGCGGTGGCGCGGAACGCGGCAAAGCGGCGGCGGCGGTAGCGCCCGCCGTCGGCCATGTAGGTGTCCATGCCGAGATCGTCCCAGCTCGCGGCAAAGCGTTCCCAGTCGGCAAGCCCGGCGGCTTCGAGCAGCCGGCGCATCGCCGGCGCGCGGACAAAGGCAAAGCCGGTGCTGCGGATGGTTGCGGCGATCGAGCCGGTGGTTTCGCGCATCTCGCTGTTCCTCGGGGCCGGGTCCCCAGTCTACGATGCCGCCCGCTTGCGGAGGAGAGCATCGTGCCGCAGCCGGACCGCCGGGGCGCACCGCGACTGCCGACGGCCTTGTCTGCCTCGCCGATCGCAACATCGGTCTCGACATCTTCGAAGTACGGCGATAACCGTTTAGGCGCGGCGTCGCGCTCGGCCTGCTGAGGGGCGGCTCCGTGCGGCGAGTTGCCACAAGTTTTAATCCCTGGGCAACCATTTCGCCGCGCCGGGAGTTTCTGCCTTAGGCAGCTTCGTGAGAGCAGTACCTCAGGGGTCTCCGGCGCTGTGCCTTCTACCGAACAGCCAACGCCAGAGTGACATGAAGATCGCCCAAGTCTCCCCGTTGATGGAAGCCGTGCCGCCCAAGCTTTACGGCGGCACCGAACGGGTCGTCGCCTATCTGTGCGACGAGCTGGTCGCGCTCGGCCACGACGTCACGCTGTTCGCCAGCGGCGACAGCGTCACCGCGGCCCAGCTCGAACCGGTCTGGCCCTGCGCGCTGCGCCTCGACCCGGGAATGCGCGACTACCTCGCCCCGCATGTCATCCTGATGGAAATCCTGGCGCAGCGGGCGCAGCAGTTCGACATCATCCACCTCCACGTCGACTACCTCGGCTACCCGATCCTGAAGCGCCTCGGGGTGCCGTTTCTCGCCACCCTGCACGGGCGGCTCGACCTACCCGAGCTCGCCCGCCTCTACGAGACCTTCGCCGATGTCCCGGTGGTCTCGATCTCCGATGCCCAGCGCGAACCGCTGCCGCAGGCCGGCTATATCGCCACCGTCCAGCACGGGCTGCCGCAGCGCCTGCTGACGCCCGGTTTCGGCGCCGGCGGGTACCTCGCCTTTCTCGGGCGGATTTCGCCGGAGAAGGCGCCGGACGCGGCGATCCGCATCGCCGCCAAGGCCGGGGTCCAGCTGAAGATCGCGGCCAAGGTCGACAAGGTCGACCAGCAGTATTTCGACGAGCGCATCGCCCCGATGCTGCAGGCGCCGCACGTCGAGTTCATCGGCGAGATCAACGACGAGGCGAAGAGCGGCTTTCTCGGCAACGCCGCGGGGCTGCTGTTTCCGATCGCCTGGCGCGAGCCGTTCGGGCTGGCGATGATCGAGGCGATGGCGTGCGGCACGCCGGTCATCGCCTTCCGCAACGGTTCGGTCGTCGAAATTGTCGAAGACGGCGTCACCGGCTTTATTGTCGAGACCGAGGACGAGGCGGCAAACGCCGTGCACCGGCTTCGCTCGCTCGACCGCGCCGAAATCCGCCGCGTCTTCGAGCGGCGCTTCACCGCGCGCCGCATGGCCGAGGACTACCTGCAGGTCTATCGCCGGGTGATCGCCCGCAACCTGCCGCTGAGGCAGGTCATCTGAGGGCGGATGGCGGGGCCGGACCAGCCGGCGGGCGGGAGTGAGGTCTACTCGCCCTATCTGATCGCAGCCGTTGGGGGCGGAGCGGGGGGAGCGCGCCGCGTGCTGAAAAACGCCAATGCCTTTGCCGTGTTCGACCCGTTCGGCCACGCCCAGGCGAACGGGCCGGCCGCCGAAGGTCTGTTCTTCGAGGACACCCGTTACCTGTCGCGCTTCGTCGTCACCATCGACGGCCGCCAGCCGCGACTGCTGTCGTCGATCGTCACCGAAGAGAACACCCTTCTCGCGGTCGATCTCAGCAATCCCGACCTGATGGAGGACGGGCGGCTGCGGCTGCCGGGCGGCACGGTGCATCTGCTCAACAGCATGGTGCTCGGCAAGGTCGCGCTGTTCGTCAGCCTCGAGATGCACAATTTCGGCATGTACCCAGCCCGGTTCGGGCTGGCGGTCGATGTCGATTCCGACTTTGTCGACATCTTCGAGGTGCGCGGCACCCCGCGCGCGCGGCGCGGCGAGATGCTGCCGGCACAGCAGCACCCGGACGGCTCGGTCCTGTCCTATCGCGGCCTCGACGGGGTGACGCGGCGCACCCATATCCGCTTCGATCCGCGCCCGGCGCAGGCGGCGGCGCGGCATGTGAGCTGGGACATCCGGCTCGGCCCGGGCGAGCGCCGGACGGTGCGCCTCGAAGTGTGCTGCGAGCACAGCGGCGCGCGGCCGAGCCGGGTCTCGCGCGCCGAGGCGGTCGCCGAGCAGGCGCGCTGGCGGGCCGAGCGCGCCGCCCGGGTCGCCGCGATTTCGACCCGCAACGAGACCTTCGACGACTGGCTGCGCTGCTCGCGCGCCGATCTGGAGATGCTGACCACCGAGACGCCGCAAGGGCTGTACCCCTATGCCGGCGTGCCGTGGTTCTCGACCGCGTTCGGCCGCGACGGCCTGATTACCGCGCTCGAATGCCTGTGGCTCGATCCCGACCTTGCCGCCGGCACGCTGCGCTTTCTCGCCGCCAACCAGGCCACCGAGCTCGACCCGGCGGCCGATGCCGAGCCCGGCAAGATCCTGCACGAGACGCGCAGCGGCGAGATGGCGGCGCTCGGCGAGGTGCCGTTCGGCCGCTACTACGGCAGTATCGACGCCACGCCGCTGTTCGTCATGCTGGCGGCGGCCTATTACGAGCGCACCGGCGATCTGGCGCTGATCCGCTCGCTGTGGCCGAACGTCGAGGCGGCGCTCGCCTGGATGCGCGACTACGGCGACCCCGACCGCGACGGCTTCATCGAGTATTGCAGCCGCTCGGCCGGCGGCCTCGACAACCAGGGCTGGAAGGACAGCCGCGACGCCATCTTTCACGCCGACGGCCGGCTCGCCCGGGCGCCGATCGCGCTCGCCGAGGTGCAGGGCTACGCCCATGCCGCCTATCTCGGCGCCGCGGCGCTGGCCCGCGCGCTCGGCCGCGAGGCGCGCGCCGCCGAGCTGGCCGCCGCCGCCGACAGCCTCCGGGAACGCTTCGAGGCCGCGTTCTGGCTCGACGAGTTCGACACCTACGCGATCGCCCTCGACCGCGACAAGCGGCCGTGCCGCGTGCGCTCGTCGAACGCCGGCCAGGCGCTGTTCGGCGGCATCGTCCGGCCCGACCGGGCGGCGCGCACCGCGGCCACCCTGATGGCGCCGGACTCGTTTTCCGGCTGGGGGGTGCGCACGATCGCCGCCGATCAGGTCCGCTACAACCCGATGTCGTATCACAACGGCTCGGTGTGGCCGCACGACAACGCGCTGATCGCGCTGGGCTTTGCCCGCTACGGCCTGCGCAAGCCGCTGCTCGCGATCCTGCAAGGCATGTTCGACGCCGCCGCGCGCTTTCAGTTGAAGCGCCTGCCCGAGCTGTTCTGCGGGTTCGGCCGGCGGCCCGATCTCGGACCGACCGCCTATCCCCTGGCCTGCGCCCCGCAGGCCTGGTCGGCGGCCGCCGTGTTCGCCCTGGTGGGCGCCACCCTCGGAATCTCCTTTGTCCCGCAGGAGCGCCAGATCCGCTTCGCCGCCCCGATGCTGCCGCCGTGGCTCGACGAGATCAGCCTGTCCAACCTGCGCCTCGGCGACGCCCGGGTCGATCTGGCGTTGCGCCGCCAGCGCGACACCATCGCGCTCGACGTGCTGCGCCGCGACGGGCCGCTCGACATCGTGCTGACTTCGGCGGAGGACGCGCCGTGACGCGCCGGCCCGGGTCCCCCGTGCCGGACTTCGCCGCGCGCGGCCCGGGCCGGTTCCTGCTGCACTATGCGCGGCGGCACCTCGCCAGCCATCTCGTCATCCTGGCCGCCGTGCTGGGAGCGGTCGCCTGCGCGATCGGCTCGCAATACGGGGTCAAGAACCTGGTCGACGTGCTCGGCACCGAGAACCCGCGCGGGCATGCGCTGTGGTTCGCCGTGGCCGTGCTGCTCTGTCTCGTCGCCGGCGACAACCTGCTGTGGCGGCTGGCCGGCTGGGTGGCGGCGCGGGCCTTTGTCGCGCTCGGCGGCGACATCCGCATCGACCTGTTCGAGCACCTTGCCGGCCATGCTCCGCGCTACTTCATCGACCGCTTCCCCGGCGCGCTCGCCGGCCGCATCACCACCGCGGCCAACGCCGCCTTCACGATCGAGAACTCGCTGACCTGGACGACGATCCCGCCGGCCGCCGCGGTGGTCAGCAGCATCGCCGTGCTCGGCCTGATCAACTGGCATTTGACGCTGGTGCTGTCGGCGATCGCCGTCGGCCTCGGCCTGGTCGTCCGCCGCCTCGCCGTGCGCGGCAAGCACCTGCACGGGCGCTTTGCCAGCCGCGCCGCCGGCGTCGCCGGCGACCTCATCGACATCATCAACAATATCGGCCTGGTGCGCGCGTTCGGCGCGCGCGAGCGCGAGCGCGAGCGGCTGTCGCGCATCATCGCCGGCGAGATGGACGCACAGCGCGACAGCCTGCGCTCGCTCGAACGGCTGCGGCTGGCGCATGCCGTATCGGTGTTCCTGGTCACCGCCGGGGTGCTCGCCTGGTCGGTGGTGCTGTGGCGCGAGCACCGCGTCACCACCGGCGACGTCGTGCTCGCCACGACGCTGGGGTTCACCGTGCTGCACGCCTCGCGCGACTTCGCGATGGCGATGGTCGATCTGGTCCAGCAGTTCGCCAAGCTCGGCGAGGCGGTGCGCGAGCTGGGCCAGCCGCACGAGATGCCGGATGCGCCGCATGCCCGGCCGCTGATCAATCTCGGCGGGTCGATATCGTTCCTCAACGTCTGCTTCAGCTACCCGGACAGCGAGCGGGTGTTGCAGGACTTCACCCTGCACATCCCCGCCGGGCAGCGGGTCGGGCTGGTCGGCCGCTCGGGCGCCGGCAAGTCCACCGTGCTCGCCCTGTTGCAGCGCCTGTACGACCCGGATCGCGGCCATGTCCTGATCGACGAGCAGGACATCTCCGAGGTCACCCAGGAGAGCCTGCACCGCATGATCGCGGTCGTCCATCAGGACATCTCGCTGCTGCACCGCTCGATCATCGAGAATTTGCGCTACGGCCGCCCCGAGGCGTCCGACGCCGAGGTGCGCCACGCCGCCGAGGCGGCCCATTGCACCGAGTTCATCAACCGCATGCCGCACGGCTTCAACGCGATCGTCGGCGAGCGCGGGGTCAAGCTGTCGGGCGGCCAGCGCCAGCGCATCGCCATCGCCCGCGCCTTTCTCTACGACGCGCCGATCGTCCTGCTCGACGAAGCGACCTCGGCGCTCGACAGCGAGTCGGAGCAGCTTATCCAGGACGCCCTGGAGCGGCTGATGCGCGGCCGCACGGTGATCGCCGTCGCGCACCGGCTGTCGACGCTGAGCCGCTACGACCGCATCGTCGTTCTCGACCGCGGCCGCATCGTCGAGGACGGCGCCGTGCCCGACCTGCTGCGGCGCAACGGCATCTACCGCGAGATGCTGTGGCGCCAGCGCAACGCCGCCGGCGGCCCGTGGTCGTGACCGCGGCCCGCGGCACCCTGTCGGCGCTCGCCGCCGTCTCGCTGCTCGGCCTGGTTCCGGTGGCCGGCGGTGCCGCCGATTCGCCGCCGCCGCGGCCGAACGAGGTGGTCGAGCCGGTGCCGCCGGGCGAGACGATCGGCATTCTCGGCAAGAAGGTGTGGGGCCCCGACGGCGAAGACATGGGGCTGATCGTCGATGTGCTGGTCGATGCCCGCGGCCGCGCCCGCGCCGCGATCATCGATTTCGGCGGATTTCTCGGCGTCGGCAGCCGCAAGGTCGCGGTCGATTGGCGCCTGCTGCGGGTGACCCCGGGCGACAATGCCCGTCAGGTCTCGCTCGGCCTTGCCCGGGCCGACATTCAGGCCGCGCCGGAATACAAGCCGGGCGGGCCTTCGGTCGAGATGATCGGGCCCCCGCCCGGCACGCCGACGGCGCCCGCCGGCAACAAATGATGCGGTCGGCGGCGTGGCTCAGGCGGGAAACCCCTGTGCCGGCGCGGCGACGGCGGCGTCGGCCGAGCGCGGCCTCGACTGGCTCAACCTGTTCGTCGCCAACATCCAGACCGGGTTCGGGCCGTTCGTCGCCGTCTACCTGACGACGCAGGGCTGGACCCAGGCGGCGATCGGGCTCGCGCTGAGCCTCGGCACGGTCGCCTCGATGGCGAGCCAGGTTCCCGCCGGCGCGGTCGTCGATGCGGTGCGCAGCAAGGCCGCCGTCGCGCTGGCCAGCGTCCTGGCCTTCAGCGCCAGCGCCCTCTTGCTGGCGTTGCGGCCGGTGCCGCTCTTCGTCTACGCCGCCGAGATCCTGCACGGGTTTTCGAGCTGCACGCTCGGCCCGGCGATCGCGGCGATGAGCCTGGCCATCGCCGGACCGGCGATGCTCGGCCTCCGGCTCGGGCGCAACGCCCGCTTCGCCTCGATCGGCACCGGCGTCGGGGCGGCGCTGATGGGCGCCTGCGGCTATCTCGTGTCGGAGCAGGCGGTGTTCTTCCTGACCGCGGCGCTGACCCTGCCGGCGATCTGGTCGCTGCGCCCGTTGCGGCGGATCGAGGCTCCGGCGCCGCCGCCGCGCGAGCCCGGCGATTGCCGCAGCGACGCCCGCCGCATCGTCCGCCTGCTCACCGGCCGCGCGCTGGTGACCTTCGCGCTGTGCGCGATGCTGTTCACCCTCGCCAACGCGGCGATGCTGCCGCTCGTCGCCGGCGAATTGACCAAGCGCGGCGGCAACGACGCCAGCCTGCTGATCGCCGCCTGCATCGTGCTGCCGCAAGGCATCGTCGCGCTGCTGTCGCCGACGATCGGTCAGCTCGCCCAGAAACGGGGGCGGCGGCTGGTGCTGCTGCTCGGCTTCTCGATGCTGCCGCTGCGCGGGCTGCTGTTCGCCGGACTGACGGCGCCGCTGCCGCTGGTGGCGATCCAGGCGCTCGACGGCGTCGCCGCCACCTGCATCGGCGTCCTGGTGCCGCTGGTGACCAGCGACATCGCCGGCCGCTCCGGCCACTTCAACCTCGCGCTCGGCTTCGTCGGGCTGGCGATCGGGGTCGGCGCCACCGCCAGCACCGGCCTCGCCGGCTGGGCCGCCGACCGCTACGGCACGGAGTGGGCGTTCCTCTGCCTCGCCGCGGTCGGGCTGGCGGCGACGCTGCTGGTGCTGCTGGCGATGCCCGAGACCCGGCGGGAGTAGCCGCCCGCCGCCGCCCTCACAGCTCGCCGCGCGCGGCCAACGCGGCGATCCGGTCGGCGGTGCGCAGCGCGATCGCCTGGATCGTCAGCGACGGGTTGACCCCGCCGACGGTCGGAAACACCGAGCCGTCGCAAATCCACAGATTGCGCACGTCCCAGCTCCGGCAGTCGGCATCGACGACGCTGCGCCGCGGGTCGTCGCCCATCCGCGCGGTGCCGTTGAGATGCGCGGTGTCGTCGCGCTCCTCCCACAGCTCGCGCACCCCGCCGGCGGCCTCCAGGCACTCGCGCATCGCCCGCAGCGAGTGGCGGATCAGGCGCTTGTCGTTGTCGCCGTAGGAAAAGGTGACGCGGGCGATCCTGAGGCCGTACTCGTCGGTCTCGTCGGAGAGCGTCACCCGGTTGTCCTCGTCGGGCATGACCTCGCCGACGATCTTGAGCCCGACGGCATGGTTGTATCTCTCCATCTCCCGGCGCAGCGCCTCGCCCCACAGTCCGCGCGAGCCGGCGACGATCGCGGCCCACCCCGCCGGCAGCGGCCCCTGCGCCATGTAGCAGTAGCCGCCGAAAAAATCCTTGCCGCGGTCCTCGTAGTTCCAGTGCTCGGTCAGGCTCAGCGACGGCGGCCCTTTGTACCAGCGCACCGCCTCGTCCATCGTGCCGTAGACCGCCTGGTTGGCCTGCACCATCAGGTTGCGTCCGACCAGCCCGGAGCTGTTGGCGAGCCCGTCCGGGTGGCGGCTGTCGGCCGAGTTGAGCAGCAGCCGCGGCGTCTCGATCGCATAGCCGGCGACGACGACATGGCGCGCGCGCTGAAACCGCCATCGTCCTTCGCGGCAATAATGGACGCCGGTGGCGAGCCCGGTCCGCGGGTCGGTCTCCACCCGCCCGACCATCGCCAGGTCGCGGATTTCCGCGCCGGCCGCGACCGCCCGCGGAATCCAGGTGATCAGCGCGCTCTGCTTGGCGTTGGTCGAGCAGCCCTGGACGCAGAACCCGCGATAGACGCAGGGCGGCGAGCGGCTGCGCGGGGCCGAGACCGTCGCCAGCGGGGTCGGTGCCCAGCCGATCCCCAGCGCCTCGGCGCCGCGCGCCAGCACCGTCGCGGCGGCGTTCAGCTCGTGCGCCCGATAGGGATAGCGCGGCCGCTTCGGCCCCCACGGGTAGGTGACCGGTCCGGATATCTTCAGCGCCTGTTCGGCCCGGGCGTAGTAGTCCCACATCTCGCGCCAGTCGAGCGGCCAGTCGGCGCCGTAGCCGAGCCGGCTGCGCGACTTGAACCATTCCGGGCGGAAGCGCAGCGACACCATGGCGAAATGCACGGTGCTGCCGCCGACCGAGCGGCCGCTGTTGTTGGCGCCGAGCACCAGCGGATCGTTGCCGTCGCAGATCCGCTCGCCGGTCCAGTACAGCTTCTGCTGGTGCGTCTCGTCGGACGCGAAATCCTCGAGCGGGCGCCACCACGGCCCGGCGTCGAAGCCGACCACGGTGAAGCCCAGCTCGGCCAGCCGGCAGGCAAGGGTCCCGCCGCCCGCGCCGGTGCCGACGACGGCGAAATCCACCGCCTCGTCGTCGCGGTACTCGCGCATCGGCACCCAGCCGCCGACCCGGAACGGGTCGGGCGCACGGCCGCCCTTGCCGCGCGGCACCAGCTGCGGGTCATCCGATGCGGGCATTGTCCCTGCGCGCTTGCGCCTCGCGGCCGGGCGCCGCCTCCGCCGCCTCCCAGGGATCGCGGCGGTCGAACTCCATCCGCACATAGCCGCGCGGGCTCGCCGGGCCGCCGAAACCGATCTCGTTCCACGCCGTCGGGTGGCCGTAATAGGCGGTGACGATGTCGAACACGAGCCGCTTGGCGAAGAACAGCGCCGGCGGCATGCCCTCCCAGTCGCCGGCGATGCGCCCCTCCTGCACCGCGCGCAGCAGCGCATCCTGCTCGGCGGCGTCGAGCTCGGCAAAGCCGGCATTGTGCCGGCGTCTCGCCTCCGCCTCGATGCCGGCGAGGCCGCGGCGCCACGCCTCGCGCAGCGGCGGCAGGCGGTGGTCGCGGTAGCCGTCGCCGCGGTTGGCGTGAAGCTTGTCGTCGATCATCGCGGCGACGGGCACCGGCGGCCTCCCGGCCGGCTGCGGCACGATGCGGCCGCACACCGCTTCGAGCGTGGCGAACTCGTCCGGCGCGAGAAAGCGCGGCTCGCGCGGCAGGGCGAGCCGCCGGTCGATGACCTGCCGCGTCTGTTCGTTCCACGACGGCGTGTGCCGCTTCGCGAGCACGTCGTAGCCGGGGTAGCGGCCGCTCATCGCTCGCGCTCGATCAGCTTCAGCGCCGCCAGCCCGGCCAGGGCCAGCGCGGTAAACGCGGGCGGCGCCGGCAGCGGCGGGCCGTTCAGCAGGTTCTGCGACCAGTTGCGCCAGCCGCCCATGTTGCGCGAGATGCCGTAGGCGTGGAACGCCGCGCCGGCGACGCCGATGCCGGTCAGCAGCCGCAGCGCGCCGCGCGCCGCGCCGGTCCAGCGCGGCGACAAGGTGGCGGCGAGCAGCAGGGCGGCGGCGACGGGCGGAACCGTCACCGGAATTACCATCGCCGGGTTGTGGTAGGCGCCGCGGAAGTGGAACAGGGCGGCCTCGCCCGAGGCGCCGACGAGCCCGAGCGCCGCCAGCCGGGCGACGAGGCGCCCCGGCAGCCGGCCGAACAGCGAGCGGCCCGCGCGCAGCCGCTCGGCCAGCCCGCCGAGCATCCCGGACAGGCTGAGCGCCACCGGGGCGCCGAGCGGCGCGGCGTAGAACAGGTTGAGCCAGCTCCACCCGCCCGGCCGCTTGAGCAGGTTGTAGAGGTGGAACCCGGTGCCGGCGATCCCGGTGACCAGCGCCAGCGCATGTCCGAGGCCGCGCGCCGAGCTGGCCCGGTGGCCCCGCGCGGCGGCGCCGTGCAGGCTGGCGCCGAGCGCCTGCGCCGCGACCCCGAGCGGCAGGACCATGATCTTGTTGTGGAAGGCGCCGCGGTAATGCTCGGTGGCGCTGTCGGCGAGCGCGGCGCCGGCGAGCAGGGCGGCGGCGCCGTTCAGCCGCTTCGCCGCGGCCCGGCGTTCGGGCGCCGGCGCGGCGTCGGCGGACGGCGGCGGGCGCCAGGCATTCTCCAGCGCCGCCGCCGCCGCGGCCACCGCGAACGAGGTCAGCGCCAGCCCGGCCGCCGATTTCGCCTGCTCCGGCACCGCTAACGCACCCGGAAGCGCTCGGCGTCGCGCCGCTTGAAGTCGAGGCCGAGGCCGGGCCGCGACATGTCCGGCGCGATCGTTCCGTCGCGCGGCACCGGCGCGCCGTCGAACAGCATCCGCTCGATGCGGACATGGTCGTGGAACCATTCGAGGTGGCGCAGCCGCGGCGCGGCGCAGGCGGCGTGCAGATGCAAGGCCGGCGCGCAGTGGCCCGACAGGTCGGCGTGGTGCGCCTCGCCCATCGCCGCGGCCTCGAGAAACCCGGTAAGCCCGCCGCAGCGCGTCGCGTCCGCCTGCAGCACGTCGACCACCGGCAGCAGCCGCCGGAAATCGTCGAGGTTGTAGCCGTACTCGCCGGCGGCGATGTCCATGCCGCCGGGGGCGCGGTCGCGCAGCCGGGCGAGCCCGGCGAGATCGTCGGAGCTGACCGGCTCCTCGAACCACGCGACGCCGTATTCGGCGATGCGCTCGGCCAGCGCCAGCGCCTGCCGCGGCGAAAAGGCGCCGTTGGCGTCGACGAACAGGCCGGCGGCGTCGCCGATCGCCGCGCGCGCCGCGGCGACGCGCTGCGGATCGCGCCCCGGCTCGCTGCCGATCTTCATCTTGACCCAGCGGCAGCCGTCGGTCCCGACCCAGCCGGCGAGCTGCTCGCCGAGCCGCTCGTCGGCATAGCTGGTGAACCCGCCGCTGCCGTAGATCGGTACCCGGTCGCGGCGCTTGCCCAAGAGCGCCGCCACCGGCAGGCCGAGCAGCCGGCCCTTCAGATCCCACAGCGCCGCGTCCACCGCCGAGATCGCCGTGGCCGCCAGCCCCGAGCGGCCGAGATTGCGGATGCTGCGCCACATCGCGGCGCCCGCGCCGGCGATGTCGAGCGCCGGCCGGTCGGCAATCGCCGCCGCGAGCTTGCCCTCGATCAGACCGGCGATCGAGGCGTCGCTATAGGTGTAGCCGAGGCCCGTCTTGCCGCCGGCCTCGACCTCGACCGCCACCAGGGTCGTGCGGTCCCATTCGAGCGTGCCGTCGGCCTCGGGCGCGTCGGTCGGGATCTCGTAGGCGGCGGCGGTGACCCGTGCCAGCGGCGCCTCCGCCCGCATCACTTTTTCTCGCCGGGCAGGACCGAGGCCAGGACCTGGCGCGCCGCGCCGACGATGACGCTGCCCTCCTCGGGATCGCCCTTCAGGAGGGCCCGGGCAAAGGCCGTCGCCTGCTTCAGGGTGATGTGCGGCGGCAGCGGCGGCACCTCGGGATCGGTCTTGAACTCGACGACCACCGGCCGGTCGGCGGCGAGCGCCTCGTCCCAGGCCGCGGCGACGCGGTCGGGGTTGTCGACAAAGATGCCCTTGAGCCCGATCAGCTCGGCAAATTTGTGGTAGGGCACGTTGGGAATGCGCTGGGAGGCCTCGAATTTCGGGTCGCCTTCCATGACCCGCTGCTCCCAGGTGACCTGGTTGAGGTCCTCGTTGTTGAACACCGCGCAGATCCAGCGCGGGCTCTTCCACTGCCGCCAGTATTTGGCGACCGTGATCAGCTCGGCCATGTTGTTCATCTGCATCGCGCCGTCGCCGACCAGCGCGATCACCGGCCGCCCGGGATGGGCGAACTTGGCGGCGATCGCATAGGGCACCGCCGCGCCCATCGAGGCGAGCCCGCCCGACAGCGAGCACATCATGCCGCGCCTGATCTTGAGGTCGCGCGCGTACCAGTTGGCGCAGGAACCGCTGTCGCTGGTGACGATCGCGCGCTCCGGCAGGCGCGGCGACAATTCCCAGGCGATGCGCTGGGGATTGATCGGGGTGGCCGGCTGCATCGCCCGGTCTTCGAGGGTTTCCCACCACTTGCCGGTCCAGCCTTCGATCTCCTTGCGCCAGGCGCGGTCGCTGCGCGGGTTGAGCAGCGGCAGCAGCGCGCGCAGCGTCTCGGCGGCGTCGCCGACCAGGTTGACCTCCATCGGATAGCGGATGCTCAGCATCTCCGGCGCGATGTCGATCTGCACGCCGCGCGCCTGGCCCTCCTTGGGCAGGAACTCGGAATAGGGGAAGCCCGAGCCGATCATCAGCAGCGTGTCGCACTCGCTCATCAGCCGGTAGGACGGCTCGGTGCCGAGCAGGCCGATCGAGCCGGTGACCCAGGGCAGATCGTCGGGCACCGCCGCCTTGCCGAGCAGCGCCTTGGCGACGCCGGCGCCGAGCCGGTCGGCGACCTCGATGATCTCGTCGGTGGCGCCGAGCGCGCCGGCGCCGACGAGGATGGCGATCTTCTTGCCGGCATTCAGCACCTCGGCGGCCCGGCTCAGGTCGCGCTCGTAGGGCACGACCTTGGGCGCCTGGTAGCCGATCCCCGAATGCAGCGTGCCGTGCGCGCGCGGCGGCTCCTCGTAGTCGAGCTCCTGCAGGTCGTTGGGAAAGATCATTGCGGTGACCCGGCGCTCGGCGACGGCGATGCGCACCGCGCGGTCGGTCATGTGCCGCACCTGGGCCGGCATCGTCGCGGTATGGACATAGGCGCCGGCGACGTCCTTCAGCATCGCCGCGAGGTCGACCTCCTGCTGGTAGTGCCCGCCGAGCGCGGTGCGCGCCTGCTGGCCGGCGATCGCCAGCACCGGCATATGGTCGAGCCGGGCGTCGTAAAGCCCGGTGACGAGATGCGCCGCGCCCGGTCCCGAGGTGGCGATGCAGACGCCGAGTTCGCCGGTGAATTTGGCATGGGCGCAGGCCATGAACGCGGCCATCTCCTCATGCCGCGTCTGGATGAACTCGATCCTGTTCTCGGCCCGGCGCAGCGCGCCGAACACGCCGTTGATCCCGTCTCCGGGATAGCCGTAGATCCGCCGCACGCCCCATTGGTGCAGCCGCTCGACAACAAAGTCCCCGACGGTCTTGGCCATATCCCGGTTCCTGCAAGGATTTGATCGGCGGCGGCCGGGAGGAAACCTTCGGCCCCGCTGGTCCGTTCAACGTTGCGTCCGGGACGCGGTTCCGGACGGCGGGACGGGTGGGCGGTGAGCAAGCGGATCGAGGACTACGCCATGATCGGCGACCGGCGCAGCGCCGCGCTGGTGGCGCGCGACGGGTCGATCGACTGGCTGTGCTGGCCGCGTTTCGACAGCGACGCGTGCTTTGCCGCGCTGCTCGGCGACGCCCGCAACGGCCGCTGGCTGCTGGCCCCGCGCGCGCCGCCGCGCCGCACCGTGCGGCGCTATCGCGGCGATACCCTGATCCTCGAAACCCGGCACGAGACCGCGACCGGCACCGTGCTGGTCACCGACCTGATGCCGGTCGGCACACCCTACCGCGCGATCGTCCGCCAGGTGTCGGGCGAGGCCGGCAGCGTCGCGATGCGGCTCGACCTCGGGCTGCGCTTCGATTATGGCAGCATCCCGCCGTGGCTGCGGGCCGGGAAGCGGACGGTGCGCGGCGTCGTCGGGCCCGACCTCGTCATCCTGCGCTCGCCCGTCGATCTGTGCTGCGCCGACGAGTGCATCGCCGCGGATTTCCGCATCGCGGCCGGCGAGCGGCTGGCCTTCACCCTGCAGTACGGGCTGTCGCACGAGGCCGAGCCGCCGGCCTTCGATCCCGAGCCGGCGATCGCCGCGACCGAGGCGTACTGGCGCGAGTGGATCGGCCGTTTCCGCGCCGCGACCGACTGGCCGGATGCGGTCAGGCGCTCGCTGCTCACCCTCCAGGCGCTGACCGAGGCGGAGACCGGAGGCATCCTTGCCGCGCCGACCACCTCGCTGCCGGAGGTCCTCGGCGGCGAGTGCAACTGGGACTATCGCTACACCTGGCTGCGCGATTCGACCTTCGCGCTGTCGGCGTTTCTCAACGCCGGCTACCGCGAAGAGGCGCGCGAGTGGCGCGACTGGCTGTTGCGCGCCGCCGCCGGCGTGCCCGACCGGCTGCGGACGATGTACCGCAGCGACGCCTCGCGCAACATCGTGCCGCACGAGGTGCCCTGGCTGGCGGGCTACGAGCAGTCGGCGCCGGTGCATGTCGGCAACCCGGCGGCCAGCCAGTTCCAGCTCGACATTTACGGCGAGGTGCTCGATTCGCTGCATCTGTGCGAGCGCGCCGGCTTGGCGGACCGGCCCTGGGACATCGCCATCGAGACCCGCATCGCCGGGCATATCCGCAAGGTGTGGCGGCGGCCGGACCAGGGCATCTGGGAATCGCGCGGCCCGGCCGAGCATTTCACCCATTCGAAAGTGATGGCGTGGGTCGGCATCGACCGCTACCTGAAGCTGAAAAGGATCGCCCCGGCGCAGCGCCGCGGCATGGCGCGGCTGCGCGAGGAGATGCACGCGACCATCTGCCGCGACGGCTTCAGCCCTCAGCGCAGCAGCTTTGTCCACGCCTTCGGCTCCGACCGGCTGGACGGCAGCCTGCTGCTGCTGCCGCTGGTCGGCTTTCTGCCGATCGACGATCCGCGCATCGCCGGCACCGTCGCCGCGATCGAGCGGGAGCTGGTCGAGGACGGGCTGGTGCGCCGCTGGTCGCGTGCCGACGGCCCGGCCGAGGGCGCCTTTCTCGCCTGCACCTGCTGGCTGGCCGACTGCCTCGGCATGCAGGGCCGGCACCGGGAGGCGCGCGGCTATCTCGAGAGCGTGCTGGCGCTCGCCAACGATGTCGGCCTGCTGGCCGAGGAATGGGACACGCGCGAGCGGCGCCTGCTCGGCAATTTCCCGCAGGCGCTGAGCCATCTCGCGGTGATCAACACCGCGCTCGGGCTGAGCGGTCCGGTGGTGCGCCGCGGCGCCGGGTGAGCCCGCGGCCGGCCGGGAACCGGCCCGGCGGGGCTTTGTTTAGCCGGCAGCGATGACGCCCGAGCTCGAATGGCCGGCGATCGCCCTGCGCCTCGCCTTGACCGTGCTGGCGAGCGCTGCGATCGGCCTCAACCGCGGCGAACAGGACCGCCCCGTCGGCTTGCGCACGACGATGCTGGTCGCGCTCGCCGCCGCGATCGCAATGATCGAGGTCAACGCGCTGCTGCCGCTTGCCGGCAGGACTTCGGATTCCTTCGTCATGCTCGACCTGATGCGGCTGCCGCTCGGCATCCTGTCGGGGATGGGGTTCATCGGCGCCGGCGCCATCGTGCGGCGAGAGCAGCTGGTCCAGGGCGTCACCACGGCGGCGACGCTGTGGTACGTCACGGTGATGGGGCTGTGTTTCGGCGGCGGTCAGCTCGGCCTCGGGCTGGCGGCGCTGGCGCTCGCCATCTTCGTGCTGTGGACGCTGAAATGGGTCGAGCGGCGGATCGGCCGCGAGCGCCGCGCCGAGCTTTCGATCAGCTTCGACCCGGGCGCCGACGTCGGCGAGGCGGCGCTGTCGCGCTTCCTCGCCAGCGGCTTCGCGATCCACGACCGCTCGATCGATGTCGCCGAGGGCGGGCAGGTCTGGACCGTCCGCTGCGGCATCCGCTGGCGCGAGGACCGGCCGAGCGAAAGCGCCGACGCGCTGGTGCGCGAGCTGGCGGCGCGCCCCGGCATCATCGCGCTGCACTGGCGCCCGCTCAGCGAAGGCTGAAGCGGCGCGGCGTTCCGCCCGAGGAACCGCGCGATGCGGAGCGCGTTGCACGAGAGTACCTGGTCAAGCCGCGCCCAGAGAAAGAATTGGCGCCGATCTTCGCTCCCGGAGCAAACCTGGCGGCCAAGCTGGTCCTCATCGCGGCGGGAGGCTGCATCGCGGTGGCCGTATTTGCCGGATGGGTGTTGCCGTCGACCGAGTGGGCGACGCGGGTCGGCCACCCGGTCGATCAGCCGGTGCCGTTCAGCCACCGGCACCACGTCGCCGGGCTCGGGCTCGACTGCCGCTTCTGCCACACCGCGGTCGAGACCGCAGCTACCGCCGGCATGCCGCCGACCCATACCTGCATGACCTGCCACTCGCAGCTCTGGACCAACGCCGATGTCCTCGCCCCGGTGCGCGACAGCCTCGAGACCGGCACGCCGCTGCGCTGGGTGCGGGTCAACCGGCTGCCCGACTACGTCTATTTCGACCACTCGATCCATGTCGCCAAGGGCATCGGCTGCGTCACCTGCCACGGCCGCATCGACGAGATGCCGCTGACCGAGAAGGCGGCGAGCCTGCGCATGAGCTGGTGCGTCGATTGCCACCGCGACCCGCGCCCGAACCTGCGCCCGCGCGAGGCGGTCTTCGACATGACCTGGCGGCGCGGCCCGGACACGCCGTCGGGCGACCGGCTGTTCGCGCAGTACCGCATCCACGGGCCCGCCGCCCTGACCGACTGCTCGGTGTGCCACCGATGACCGCGGGCGGGGTCGATCGCCGGCGCCTGTTGCAGCTCATCGCCGCCTCGGCGGCCTTCGCCGGGCTGCCCGGCTGCGGCCCGTCGCTGCCGCCCGAGCATATCGTCCCGCGGGTCGAGCCGGCGCCGGACGAGACCGCCGGCGCCGCGCGCTACGTCGCCACCGCGGTGGTGCAGGAGGGCTACGCCACCGGCGCCGTCCTCCAGCACCGCATGGCCCGCCCGGTCAAGCTCGAAGGCAATCCCGACCATCCCGCGAGCCGCGGCGCCGCCGACGCGCCGATGCAGGCGGCGGTGCTCGACCTCTACGATCCCGAGCGCTCGGCCGCGGTATTGCAGCAGGGCCGCGTCGTCGCCTGGGACAAGCTGGCGCTGCGGCTGGCCGACCGGCGCCGGCAATGGGCGGAGAACGGCGGCGCCGGCCTGCGCATCCTGACCGGGCGGGTGACCGGTCCGAGCTTCGCCGCCCGGATGGCGGCGCTGCTGAAGCAATACCCGGCGGCGCGCTGGCACCGATGGGAGCCGCTGCCGCGCGATGCCGTCGCCGCCGGGGCGGCGCTCGCCTTCGGCCGCGCGGTCGATACCGTGCCGCAATTCGACCGGGCCGATGTCGTGCTCGGCATCGAAAGCGACGCGCTCTCGGCCGCGCCGGGCCATCTCGCCTTCGCCCGCGACTTCGCCGCCCGCCGGCGCGCGGCCGAGAGCGGGTCGGGGCCGATGAGCCGGGTCTACGCCATCGAGGCGACTCCGACCCTGTTCGGCGCCGCCGCCGACCATCGCTTTGTGCTGCGGCCGGCGGAGATCGAGCCGGCGCTGCGCGCGATCGCCGCCGCGGTCGGCGCCGGGCCGGCGGCCTGGCGGAGCGGCGGCCGGCCGGGCTGGGCCGATGCGGTGGCCCAGGACCTCGCCGCGCATCGCGGCGCCGCGCTGGTCCATGCCGGCCCGGAGCAACCGCCCGCCATCCACGCGCTGGCGCATGCGATCAACCACGCGCTCGGCGCCCCCGGCCGCACCCTGCGCCATATCGAGCCGGTCGCGGCCGAGCCCGGTCCGGGCGCCGGCCTCGCCGACCTCGCCGCCGACATGCACGCCGGCACGGTCGAGACGCTGGTTATCCTCGACGGCAACCCGGTCTACGACGCGCCGGGCGATCTCGGCTTTGCCGAGGCGCTGGCGCGGGTGCCGCTGTCGCTCCAGCTCGCCACCCATGTCGACGAGACCGCCCGGCTGGTCACCTTCCATGTGCCGGCTCTCCACCCGTTCGAGAGCTGGAGCGACGCGCGCGCCTTCGACGGCACCGCGACGATCCTGCAGCCGCAGATCCGCCCGCTGGTGTCGCGCCGTTCCGCCGCGGAGATGGTGGCGCTGCTCGCCGGCGCGGCGGATGCGACGCCGCTGCGCCTCGTGCAGGAGCAATGGCGCGCCGGCGTGGCGGGCGATTTCGCGACGGCGTGGACCGGCTGGCTGCGCCGGGGCGTCGTCGACAACAGCGCGGCGCCCGACGCGGCCGTGCGCCTCCGCGCCGATTTCGCCGCGGCGCTGCCGCAACCGGCGCCGGCCGCGGGGCTCACCGCGCTGGTCCGCGCCGACCCGTTCCTGCGCGCCGGGGCCCAGGCCAACAACGGCTGGCTGCAGGAACTGCCGCGGCCGCTGACCCGGCAGAGCTGGGGCAACGCCGCGCTGCTTGCGCCGGCGACGGCGCGGCGGCTCGGCCTCGACACCGGCGACGTCGTCGAGATTTCCGTCGCCGGCGCCCGCGCGGCCGTGCCGGCGATGCTGCTGCCCGGCCAGGCCGAGGATTGCGTCAGCCTGGCGCTCGGTTACGGCCGCCGGGCGATCGGCATCGTCGGCGCCGGCATCGGCAGCGACGTCAACCCGCTGCGCCGCGCCGCCGCGCCCTGGCGGCTCGACGGGGTCGCGCTGCGCCCCGCCGGCCGCCGCGAGCTGCCGGTGACGGCGCAGCAGCACCAGACGATGGCCGGGCGCGACATCGTCCGCGTCGTGGCGCTCGGCGAGTCGCCGCCGCCGGCGCCGCCGCCCGGGGAGCGGCCCTCGCTCTATCCGCCCCACCGCTACGACGGCAACGCCTGGGGCATGGCGATCAGCCTCGCCTCGTGCATCGGCTGCGGCGCCTGTACCGCCGCGTGCCAGGCCGAGAACAACATCCCGGTGGTCGGCCGCGAAGAGGTCGCGCGCGGGCGGGCGATGCACTGGATCCGCGTCGACCGCTATTGGGAGGAGGCGCCGGACCGCCCCGGCATCCTGTTCCAGCCGGTGCCGTGCATGCATTGCGAGGAGGCGCCGTGCGAGGTGGTCTGCCCGGTCGGCGCGACGGTGCACGATTCCGACGGGATCAACGCGATGGTCTACAACCGCTGCGTCGGCACCCGGTTCTGCTCGAACAACTGCCCCTACAAGGTCCGCCGCTTCAACTTCCTCGCCTATTCGCGGCATGACCCGCGGCCGGCGATCGCCTGGAACCCCGAGGTCACCGTGCGCGGCCGCGGGGTGATGGAGAAATGCACCTACTGCCTGCAGCGCATCCGCGAGGCGAAGATCGCCGCCGACCGCGACGACCGCCCGATCGCCGACGGCGAGATCCGGACCGCCTGCCAGCAGGCCTGCCCGACCGAAGCGATCGTCTTCGGCGACCTTAACGACCCGCACAGCGAGGTACGCCGGCGCAAGGCCAGCCCGCTCGACTACGCGCTGCTCGAAGAGCTCAACACCCGGCCGCGCACGACCTATGCGGCGCGGCTGACCAACCGCAACCCGGCGATCGCCGAGGGCTGAGATGGCCGCGATCGAGCCCGCCCCGGTCATGCTCCCCGGCCAGGATTTGGCGAGCATCGACGATGCGGTCGCCGGCCCGGTGCTGCGGCCGCGCGGCCGGCTGCTGTGGTGGTGGGCCGGGTTCACCGTGGCGGCGGCGTTCACCGCGGTCTTCGTGCTCGCCGTCGAATACCTGTTCATCGCCGGGATCGGCATCTGGGGCGTCGACATCCCGGTCGCCTGGGGCTTTGCCATCGCCAACTACGTGTGGTGGATCGGCATCGCCAGCGGCGGCACGGTGATCTCGGCGCTGTTCTACCTGACCCGGTCCGAATGGCGCTCGGCGGTCAACCGCATCGCCGAGAGCATGACCCTGTTCGCCGCCGCCGCAGCGGCGATCATGCCGATCCTCCATCTCGGCCGGCCGGGCTTTTTCTACTGGCTGTTCCCGCTGCCCAACACGATGGGGCTGTGGCCGCAGTTCAAGAGCCCGCTGTTGTGGGACTTCTTCGCGATCCTCACCTACGTCGTCGCCTCGGTGCTGTTCTGGTATCTCGGCCTGTTGCCCGACCTGGCGATGGTGCGCGACCGCGCCGAGAGCCGCCGCGCCCGCCTCTGCTACGGCATTCTCGCGCTCGGCTGGACCGGCTCGCACCGGCAGTGGCGGCTGCACAAGAGCGCCTACGGCCTGTTCGCCGCGCTGATGGCGCCGCTCGTCATCTCGGTGCATTCGATCGTCGGGCTCGACTTTTCCGGCGGCCTCTTGCCCGGCTGGCATTCGACCCAGTTCTCGCCGTTCTTCGTGTTCGGCGCGGTGCTGTCGGGCTTTGCCATGGTGCTGCTCCTGGTGGTGCCGCTGCGCCGGCTCTACCGGCTCGAAGCCTTCATCACCGAGCGCCACCTCGATCTGCTGATCGTCTTCCTGCTCTTGTGCAGCCTGCTCCTGTTCTATTCCTACCTGACCGACGCGCTGCTCCCGTTCTACGGCGACGACCGTTTCGAGCGGGCCACCGCGCTGCACCGCTTCACCGGCGCCTGGGCGTGGTCGTTCTGGAGCGCGGTGGCGCTCAACGTCGTGCTGCCGCAAATCCTGTGGTGGCGGCGGCTGCGGCGGCTGCCGTGGCTGGTCTGCCTCGTCGCTTTCGGCGTCATCGTCGGCATGTGGCTGGAGCGGATCATGCTGGTGGTGTCTTCGCTCTACGAGGATTTCCTGCCGTCGGCCTGGGGCCATTTCGCCGGGACGCTGTGGGACTGGCTGACCCTGTTCGGCTCCGCCGGCATGGCCGCCGCCGGGTTCTTCCTGTTCCTGCGCTATCTTCCGGCGGTCGCCGCCTTCGAGCTGAAGGAACTGCTGCCGCCGGCGGAGCGCCGCGGATGAGCGGGTTCGCCCTCGAATTCGCGGCGGAAGACGCGGCGGTGGCGGCCGCCGCCCGGCTGCGCGCGGCCGGCGTCAGGCGCATCGAGGCCTATACGCCCTATCCCGTCGCCGCGCTCGACCCGCTGCTGCCGCAGCCGCGCAACCCGCTGCCCGGGCTGGTGTTCGCCGCCGGCATGTTCGGTCTTGCCGGCGGGTTTGTGCTGCAATGGTATGGCGCCGCGGTCTCCTATCCGCTCAACATCGGCGGTCGCCCGCCGGCAAGCTGGCCGGCCTTCGTCCCGATCGCCTTCGAGATCGCGGTGCTGTGCGCGGTGAGCGCCGCCTTCGCCGGCTTCCTCGCGCTGGCCCGCCTGCCCAAACCGTACCGGTCGATCGCCGCGCTGCCCGGCTTCGAGCGCGCCAGCCGGGACCGTTTCTTTCTCGTCGTCGACGCCGCCGAGCCCCGCGCCGCGGCCGCCGATATCGAGCGCATCGCCAGGGAGTCGGCCGCATGCCGCGTCGTCCGCTGGCCGCCGTGATCCTTGCCGCGCTCGTGCTCGCGGGGTGCGACGACGACATGTCGAGCCAGCGCAAGGACAAGACCTGGCACGCCGCCGAGCCGCTCCCGAACGGGCTGCAATGGCCGCCGACGGCGCCCGCGGGCATGGTGGGCCGCGCCGCCCCGGAGCCGCCGCCGGCGCTGTCGCTGGCCCTGCTGCAACGCGGCCGCCAGCGCTACGACATCGCCTGCGCGCCCTGCCACGCGGCGACCGGCGAGGGCGACGGCATCGTCGTCGAGCGCGGCTTTCCCGCGCCGCCGCCGCTCGACGAGCCGCGCATCGTCGCCGCCCCGACCCGGCACTACGTCGACGTCATCGCCCGCGGCTACGGCATCATGTATTCGTTCGCCGAGCGGGTGGCGCCGCGCGACCGCTGGGCGATCGCCGCCTATATCCGGGCGCTGCAGCGCGCCCGCGCGGCGACGCCGGCCGAGGTGCCGGCCGACCGGGCCAAGGCGCTGCGATGAGGCGTCCGGCGCCGCTGCAAGCCGCGCTGGCGCTGGCGGCGCTCGCCGGCGCCGCGCTCGCCGCGATCGCCGTCCGCCGTCCCGCCGATGCGGCGCAGGCCTGGCTTGCCGCCTATCTGTTCTGGGCCGGGCTGCCGGTCGGGGCGCTGTTTCTTGCGCTGAGCCACGGGCTGACCGGCGGCGCCTGGGGCCTGACCCTGCGCCCGGCGCTCGCCGCGATGCTGCGCACGATGCCGCTGCTGGCGCTGTTCCTGGTGCCGGTGCTGCTCGCCGCGCGCCAGATCTATCCGTGGGCGGCGGGCGGCGGCGAGGGCTGGCTGCGGCCGTGGTTCTTCGCCGCCCGGGCGGTGGCCTACGCCGTGCTGTGGAACGCCATCGCCCTCGGCGTTCTGCGCCGGGCCCGGCCCGACGGCCGCCTGGCCCCCGCCTTCGCCTGGCCGGCATTGATCCTGCTGTTCTTCAGCACCGGCCTCGCCGCGCTCGACTGGCTGATGAGCCTGGAGCCGGGCTGGACCTCGACGATTTTCGGCCTGATGGTGACCGCCGGCTGGACGCTCGCCGGCGCCGCCGCCGCGCTCGCCCTCACCGCCGCGCTGACCCCGCCCGAGCGGGCCGAGCCGCTCGACGCACCGGCGCGCATCGTCCTCGCGCTGGTCTTTCTGTGGGCCTACCTGTCGGTGGTCCAGCTCATCGTCATCTGGGAATCCGATCTCAGCCGCGAGATCCCGTGGTATCTGCGGCGCCTTTACGGCTTCTGGGGCTGGGCCGGGCTGGGCTTTGCCGTCTTCGCGTTCGCGGCGCCGTTCCTGATCCTGATCTGGCAGAAGTTGCGGCGGTCGCGCCCGGCGGTGCTGGCCGCGGCCGGCGCGATCGTCGCCGCCCATCTGGTCGAGAGTTTGTGGCTGTCGCTGCCCGATTTCGGCCGGCCGCCCGGCTGGGCCGACGTTCTCGCCGTCGTCGCGATCGGGGCGGCGTTCTTCTTTGCCGGCGGACGCGATTTCCGCGCTCTGCCGGTCAGGTCGGGCGATGCCGGCGGCTAGGGGTCCGCGCCATCCCGAGGTCGCGGTCGAGCGCCGCGACGTCCCGCTGCGCCTGGTCGCGGCGCTGGCCGGCGGGCTGGCGGTCTTCCTCGTCGTCGCGCTGGTCGCGATCCGGCTGATCTATCCGGCCGCGGTGTCGCTGCCGAGCGACGCGCCGCGACAGGCGACGGCGAAGCCGCGCCTGCAGATCGACCCCGCCGCCGATCTCGCCGCCCGCCGCGCCGCCGAGGCGGCCGTGCTCAACGGCTACGGCTGGGTCGACCGCGCCCGCGGCATCGTGCATATCCCGATCGAGCGGGCGATGCGCGACGTCGCCGCCGCCGGCATCAAGGACTGGCCGGGAGACGCAAGGTGAGGCGGGCGGCGGCGGCCCTGCTGGCGCTCGTCCTCGCCGGTCCGGCGGCGGCGGGTCTTCCGCCGGCCGAGTTCGCCGCTTTCGCCTTCCGGCAGCACCCCGGCGCGCGGCTGCCGCTCGAGGTCGAGCTGCGCGACGCGGCGGGGCGGCCGCTGCGCCTCGCCGACCTGTTCGGCGGCCCGCCGGTGCTGATCGATTTCGATTACGACCGCTGTACCGTGCTGTGCGGGGTCATGCTCGACCGCATCGCCGCTGCGCTTGCGGCGCTGCCGCTGCGCCCCGGACGCGACTACCGGCTCGTCGCCATCGACATCGACCCGCAGGCGACGCCGCAGCAGGCTGCCGCCTTCGCCGCGGCGCACGGGGCCGCCGGGGCGGCGGTCCTGACCGGCGACGCGGCGGCGATCCGCCGCCTGGCCGAGGCCGCCGGCTTCCCCTACCGCCGCGACCCGGCGAGCGGGCAATATGCGCATCCGGCCGGCCTTGTCGTCGCCACCCCGGACGGCACGATCTCGCGCTATCTGCTCGGCCTCGACTGGCGGCCGCTCGACCTGCGGCTGGCGCTGGCCGAGGCGGCGGCGGCCGCGGTCGCGCCGCCGGCCGACCGGGTGCTGCTGTTCTGCTATCACTACGACCCGCAGAGCGGCCGCTACGACCTCGCGGTCGGCCGGCTGCTCGAGATCGTCGGCGCGGCGAGCCTCGCGGCGGTGGCCGGCCTCGTCTGGGCGGCGCGGCGGCGGCCGGGATGAACGGCGGCATCCCCTTCCTGCCGCAAAGCGCCAGCTCGGTCGCCGGCGAATTCGACGTCCTGTTCGCCGCGCTGCTGGCGATCGCGCTGGCGATGCTCGGCCTCGTCTTCCTCTTGATGTTCCGCTTCTGCGCGCATTACCGGCGCAGCAACCGGGCCGTCGACCGCACCGGCCGCGAGAAGAAATCCTGGCACTGGGAGGTCGGCTGGACCGCCGGGTCGCTGATCGTCTTTCTCGGCCTTTACGCCTGGGGCGCCGATCTTTACCTGCGCGAGCACCGCCCGCCGGCCGAGGCGACCGACATCTACGTCGTCGGCAAGCAATGGATGTGGAAGATCGAGCATCTCGACGGCCAGCGCGAGATCAACGCGCTGCATGTCGCGGTCGGCCGGCCGGTGCGGCTGGTGATGGCCTCGCAGGACGTGATCCACGGCTTCTTCGTACCGGCCTTCCGGCTGAAACAGGACGTCGTCCCGGGCCGCTATGTGACGCTGTGGTTCGACCCCGACCGGATCGGCGTCTACCGGCTCTATTGCTCGCAATTCTGCGGCACCGACCATGCCGCGATGGACGGCATGGTCAGCGTGATGAGCAGCGGCGATTTTCAGAAATGGCTGGCCGCCAACGCCACCGGCGGCAGCCTGGCGAGCCGCGGCGCGGCGCTGTTCCGCCGGCTCGGCTGCAGCGGCTGCCACGCCCCGGCCTCCGGGGTGGCGGCGCCGGACCTCGCCGGGCTTTACGGGCGCCGCGTCGCCCTGCGCGGCGGCGGCGCGGCGCTCGCCGACGAAGGCTTCATCCGCGACGCCATCCTCGAACCGGCCAAGCGCCCGCCCGCCGGCTATCCGACCGTGATGCCGTCCTTTGCCGGCCAGCTCGACGAGGAGCAGATCGTCGCCCTCCTCGCCTATATCAAGGCGCTTCCCCGGAGCCCGCAATGACCGTCACCACCGTCGCCGAACTGCCGCACGAGCGCGGCGGGAGCTACCTGACCGACGGCACCACCCTCGCCTCCTGGCTGCTGACCCGCGACCACAAGCGCATCGCCATCCTCTATACCCTGACGATCACCGCGTTCTTCTTCATCGGCGGCGCCGCGGCGGCGGTGATCCGGCTCAACCTGTTGACCCCGGAAGGCACGCTGGTCGATGCCGAGACCTACAACCGCATCTTCACCCTGCACGGCGTGGTCATGGTGTGGCTGTTCCTGGTGCCGTCCATCCCCACCACTTTCGGCAATTTCCTGATCCCGCTGATGCTCGGCGCCAAGGACCTCGCCTTTCCGCGGCTCAACCTGCTGAGCTGGTATCTGTTCGTGGCCTCCGGGCTGATCGTGCTGGCCGGGCTGATCGGCGGCAGCGTCGATACCGGGTGGACCTTCTACGAGCCGCTGTCGAGCGGCTACGCCAGCGGCGCCCTGGTGGTGGTGCTGCTCGGCATCTTCGTCAACGGCTTCTCGTCGATCCTCACCGGGCTCAATTTCGTCGTCAGCATCCACCGCCTGCGCGCGCCGGGACTGACCTGGTACCGGCTGCCGATCTTCTGCTGGTCGAATTATGCGACCGCGGTGATCATGATGCTGGCGACCCCGGTGCTGGCGGTGACGCTGATGCTGGTCGCCGTCGAGCATCTGTGGGGCGTCGGCGTGTTCGATCCGACGCATGGCGGCGACCCGCTGCTGTTCCAGCACATGTTCTGGTTCTACTCGCACCCGGCGGTCTACATCATGATCCTGCCGGGGATGGGGGTGATCAGCGAGATCGTCCCGGCCTTCGCCCGCAAGCGCCTGTTCGGCTACCACTTCGTCGCCTGGTCGTCGGTGGCGATCGCGGTGGTCGGCTTTCTCGTCTGGGGCCACCACATGTTCGTCGCCGGCGAGAGCGTCTATGCCGCGCTGGTCTTCTCGTTCCTTTCCTTCATCGTCGCCGTGCCGTCGGCGATCAAGGTGTTCAACTGGCTGGCGACGCTGCACAAGGGGGCGATTTCGTTCGAGGCGCCGATGCTCTATGCGCTCGGCTTCATCCTCCTGTTCACGATCGGCGGGCTGACCGGGCTGTTCGTCGCCACCCTCGCCTTCGACGTGCATGCGACGGCGACCTATTTCGTCGTCGCGCATTTCCACTACATCATGGTCGGCGGCATGGTCAGCGCCTATTTCGCGGCGCTGCATTTCTGGTGGCCGAAGGCGACCGGCCGGCTCTATCCGGAAAGCTGGGCGCGGTTTGCCGCGATCCTGATCTTCTTCGGGTTCAACCTGACCTTCTTCCCGCAATTCATTCTCGGCTATCTCGGCATGCCGCGGCGCTACCACGCCTATCCGCCGGAGTTCCAGGTGTGGAACGTGCTGAGCTCGGCCGGCGCGTCGGTGCTCGCCGCGGCCTATCTGCTGCCGCTGTTCTATCTCGGCTGGTCGCTGTGGCGCGGCGCCCGGGCGCCGGCCAACCCGTGGGGCGCGACCGGGCTCGAATGGCAGACCCCGTCGCCGCCGCCGAGCGGCAATTTCGCGCGCACCCCGCGCATCTCCCGGCCGCCTTACGACTACCCCGAGCCGGCCGCGTGATGTCCGACCGCGTCCTCGAAAAGCAGTTCGCCGATCTCGCCCATCAGAGCGAGACCGCCGAACTCGGCATGTGGGGGTTCATCGCCACCGAGGTGCTGTTTCTCGGCGGCCTCTTTGTCGCCTACAGCTTCTACCGCTATCTCCACCCCGCCGGCGTCGCCGCGGCGGCAAGCCACACCAGGCTCGTCATCGGCAGCGTCAACACCGCGGTGCTGCTGACCTCGAGCTTTCTGATGTCGTGGGCCTCGCTTGCCGCAAGCAACGGCGAAGGCCGGCGCGCCGCGCGGCTGATCTGGGGCGCGGCCGGGCTGGGGCTGGTGTTCCTTGCCCTCAAGGGGCTCGAATACGCCGAAGAGATCGGCGAGCGCCTGTGGCCCGGTGCGGCCTTCTCGCTCGACACGCCGGAGCCGCGGGTCGGCGAGGTGTTCTATTTCCTCTACTGGGTGATGACCGGCATCCACGCGCTGCACCTGCTGATCGGCGTCGCCGCGCTCGCCGCCATCGGCTGGCGCGCCCATGGCGGCGTCTATTCGCGCGCCTATCACAGCCCGGTGCGCGTCGTCAGCCTTTACTGGCACTTCGTCGATATCGTCTGGATCTTTCTTTTCGCGCTGATCTACCTGCCGGGACGGAGCGCATAGCGATGGCCCGTCCGCCGCGCCGCATCGTGCTGTCGTGGCTGGGGCTGCTGGCCTTGCTCGCCGGCAACGTCGCCGTCGCCTATGCCGGCGCGGGCAGCCTCGCGCCCTTCGCGCACGTCGTCATCGCCGCGGCGATGGCCGCCGTCGTGCTCGTCGTCTTCATGGAGCTCGGCCGCGGCGCGTCGCTGTTCTGGGTGTTTGCCGGGGCCGGGTTCTTCTGGCTGGCGGTGCTGTTCGTGCTGACCGCCGGCGACTACCTGACGCGCGTCAATTTCGCCGCTACCGGAGCCGGCTGACCAGGGCGGCGAGCCCGACCCCGAGCCCGAGCACCCCGAGGGCGATGGCGCCGCGGTGGCGGGAGGCGGCGGCCTGGTACGAGACCGCACGGGCGCGGTCGTCGAAGCGGCCGTGCGCGCCGTAATTGCCCTCCGCCGTCTTGAACAGGTTGGACGGCGCGTCCGGCGGCAACGCCTCGTCGGTGAGCTGCCCCGAATAGCCGGCCCGCGCGAGATAGCGGTCGAGCAGCCCCGGGGCCAGCTTGTTGGCGAGGATCGTCGTCACCGTCGGCAGCCCGACCCACACCTCGCGCCGCCGCGGATGCAGCGCCGCCTCGACGATCGCGCGCGCCGGCACCTCCGGCTGGAAGATCGGCGGCAGCGGCTGCGGCCGCCGCCCGACCTTGTTGAGCGCCCAGTCGAATTGCGGCGTGTTGACCGCCGGCAGGTGCACCATGACGAGGCGCACCGGGCTGCCGTCGTGCAGCAGTTCGGTGCGCAGCGAGTCGGTAAAGCCCCGCACCGCGTATTTGGCGCCGCAATAGACCGATTGCAGCGGGATCGCGCGGTAGGCGAGCGCCGAGCCGACATTGACGATGGTGCCGCGGTCGCGTTTGCGCATGCGCGGCAGCGCCGCCATCGTGCCGTGCACCTGGCCGAGATAGGTGACCTCGGTGCCGCGGCGGAATTCCTCGGGGCTGATCCGGTCGAACGGGGCGAAGATCGTCGCCATCGCGTTGTTGACCCAGATGTCGATCGGGCCGAGCCGGGCCTCGACGCGCTCGGCCGCCGTCTCCATCGCCTCGGCGTCGGCGACGTCGGCGACGATCGGCAGCGCCCGCACCCCGCGCCGGCGCAATTCGGCGGCGGCCGCGTCGAGCCGCGCCTCGTTGCGCGCCAGGATCGCGACATCGCAGCCGCGGGCGGCGAATTCCTCCGCCACCGCGCGGCCGATGCCGGCGCTGGCTCCGGTTACCACGGCAATCACATCGCGCCTCCCTGGTCCTGTTAGCGAACCGTGCCGGTGCGCGTGCGGTTCCGCGCCGCCGCCGCCTCGGAACCTTCGCGGCGCCGGGGCCTTTACCGGGTAATGCGGCGGCCGCGGCCGCCCGCCCTTGAGACAGGTCCGCCGCGCCGCATCGTGCTGTCGTCGCTGGGGCTGCTGGCCTTGCGCGCCGGCGGCTCCGCGCGGCTCATACCGCGTGGAGCTGCGCCTCGCGGCGCCACAAGCGCAGTTCGCGGCAGCGCGCGATAAACCCGGCGGCGTCGCGGTCGCTCGTGAGCGGGACGACGCCCTCGTCGGGAACGACGCCCGCCTTGTCGAGCAGCGGCTTCGCCGCCTCGCTATAGGCGATAAACTTGGCGTGGGCGAAGGCGTCGCTGACGAAGTCCTTGGCCGTCGCCTCGCCGGCGAGCAGGCGGGCGCCTGCGGCCGATACGAGGACCGCCACCGCGTCGTACAGCACCGAGGGTCCGCCATCGACCTTCTGCTGCGCCGGATGCAGCCGGCCGCGGCTGTCGGTGACGCCGGCGACGGTCGGGGCGACGAGCTCGACCGCCGCGCCTTCGTCCCGGGCGGCCTTTTCGACCGCGGCCAGGAGGCCGGCATCGACCCCGTCGCTCGCCAGGATGCCGAGCTTGCGGCCCTTGAAGCTCTGCGGCCCGTTCTTGACGATGCTCAGCGCCGGCGAGGGCGGCAGGTCGCGGATCACCGGCCGCGCCGGCTCCGCGGCCGGCGGCAGCGGCGCCAGCCCGAGCCCGGCCGCCACCGCCTTGGCAAGGCCGTCGTCGACATTCATCAGGTGCGACACCATGCGGGCGCGGATCGCCGGGTTCTCGACCTTGCTCAGCTCGAACACGAAGGCGCGCTTGATATGCGCCTGCTCGGGCTCGGACTGGCTGATATAGAACTGCCGCGCCTGGCTGTAATGGTCGGCAAAGCGCTCGCCGCGGATGCGCTCCTTGGCCGCCGCGAGCGGTTCCGGGAAGCTCTTGAAGCCGCGCTCCGGCGTCTCGCGCGGCCCCTCGCCCCACGAGTTCGGCTCGTAGTTGACCCGACCTTTCGGGTTGACCACCGCCATGTGCCCGTCCTGCTGCAGGGTGTGGAACGGGCATTTCGGCGCATTGATCGGCAGGAAGGTGAAGTTCGGGCTGCCGAGCCGCTTCAGCTGAGTGTCGAGATACGAGAAGTTGCGGCCCTGCAGCAGCGGGTCGTTGGTAAAATCGATGCCGGGCACGATGTTCTGCGTACAGAACGCCACCTGCTCGGTCTCGGCAAAGAAATTGTCGACCATGCGGTCGAGCACCAGGCGCCCGACGCGGCGCACCGGCACCAGTTCCTCGGGGATGATCTTGGTGGCGTCGAGCACGTCGAAAGCGAACGTGTCGGCGAACGCGTCGTCGAACAGCTGCAGCCCCAGCTCCCATTCCGGGAAGTCGCCGCCGGTGACCGCCTGCCACAGGTCGCGCCGGTGGAAATCGGGGTCGGCGCCGTTGATCTTGACCGCCTCGTTCCACACCACCGACTGCATGCCGAGCTTCGGCTTCCAGTGGAACTTGACGAAGGTCGATTTGCCCGCGGCGTTAACCAGGCGGAAGGTGTGGACGCCGAACCCCTCCATGAAGCGGAACGAGCGCGGGATCGTGCGGTCGGACATGATCCACAGCGCCATGTTGATCGCTTCCGGCATCAGCGAGATGAAGTCCCAGAAATTGTCGTGCGCGGTCTGCGCCTGGGGAAAGGCGCGGTCGGGCTCTTCCTTGACCGCATGCACCAGGTCGGGGAACTTGATCGCGTCCTGGATGAAGAAGACCGGGATGTTGTTGCCGACGATGTCCCAGTTGCCCTCCCTGGTATAGAGCTTGACGGCAAAGCCGCGCACGTCGCGCGCCAGGTCGGCCGAGCCCTTGCTGCCGCCGACGGTGGAAAAGCGCACGAAAGCCGGGGTCTTCTCGCCGGCGCGCTGGAAGATGTCCGCGGCGGTCAGCTCGGCCAGCGATTCGTAGGTCTCGAAAAACCCGTGCGCGCCGTAGCCGCGCGCATGCACGACGCGCTCCGGAATGCGCTCGTGGTCGAAATGAAACAGCTTTTCGCGGAAATGAAAATCCTCGAGCAGGGCCGGGCCGCGCGCCCCCGCCCGCAGCGTGTTCTGGTCGTCGGCGACCGGCGCGCCCTGCTGCGTCGTCAGCGCGTCGCCGCCGCGCCGGGCGACCTGGTGGGTTTCGCCGCCGGCGCCGCGGCGGATTTCGCCGGCCGCCGGGCGCACGGGTTTCGATCTGTCGGCATCTCGCGAAGCGGCCATCGGAACATCCCCGGGTTTGGAGGATCGCGCACGCCGGCGCGTCTACCTCCCTAACGCCGGGGAGGCGGCATGGTGCCGCGGCAATCTCGGCCCGCGGCGATGCCGCGGCGATCCCGGCGCCGCCGCCGGCCGGTGCTATGCCGGCTTCTGCCCGATCGGCCGGCGCCGGGCGTTGATCGCGCGCAGATATTCGATGCCCTCGGCGGCGATCGCATCGCCGACCATCGTGTCGCCCTCGGCTTCGAGCTCGTCGGTGTCGACCCAGGCGGCGTAGATGCCGATCGTGCGGTCGGTGACGATGCCGGCCTTCAGGAGCGTCTTGACCAGCACGCGGAACACGTTGGTGCCCTCGCGCAGCGAGTTCTTGCGGCCGCCGACAAAGCGCTCGCGCACCGATTCGCGCAGCACCTTAACGTCGAGCCCGTAGGGTTCGTAGACATAGGCGCGCTGATTGAGGCTCGACAGGTTGAACAGCAGCATCTCGAACACTTCCGCGGTCCAGTCCTCGACCCGCTCGTGCTCCTCGCGGCTCAGTTTCGGCAGGGTGCGGTCGGCCCAGATCTTGCCGAATTTGTGGTGGAACGCCTCGTCGGTCATCACCAGCTGCACCAGCCGCTTCAGCAGCGGGTCGCGGGCATGCGCGTGGAGATTGGCGAAGGCGCCCATCGCCAGCCCTTCCAGCAGCATCTGCATGCCGATCAGCTTCTTGTAGACCACCGGCGACAGCACGATGTCGCGCAGGAAATCGCCGAGCACCGGCCCGACCGGGTAGGGCTCGCCCCAGCGCACCTTGATGTAGCGGCTGAAGGCGGCGACGTGGCGCGCCTCCTCGCGCGCCTGGTTGGCGGCGTATTCCTGGGCGCCGGGATCGACCAGGATGTCGCACAGCGAGGCCGACAGCGACAGCGCGCCCTGCTCGCCGTGCAGTATGTTCGACAGGTTCCAGCGCTGGATGTCGTTGGCAAGGCGTATCTTCTGCCCTTCGTCGAGATGCTCGGTGGCGGCGCAGTTCAGCTCGGGAAAGCGCTCGAGCGGCAGCAGCGGCTCGCGCTCGAGGTCGAAGGGCTGCGAGAAGTCGAGATAGGCGCTGCCGAGCGGGTCCCAGAAATGGTCGTGCGTCGCGCCGATGATGCCGTCGAACGCATCGCTGCGCCCGCCGTAGCGACCGACCGCGACCATCGCCGCGAAATCGTCGGCCGCGACGGTCTCGTAGGCGGGATCGTGGGTGATGTGGACTTCCGAAGCCTCGTTCGGGGCCATCGCGCGTTCCTTGCACCGTCCGAATCGGAGGCGCACATTGTGCCGCATATGCGACCCGGGAATCCAATGCAGTCCGCCACGCTGAGCCAACTTGCCGTTTCCGGCTACCGGAATCTTCGAATACGCCTGCTGAAGCTTGCCTCCGATCGGCGGAGCGCCGAAGACCCGGGCTCTCCGGTGTTCTCGGGAGCCGATGCCGCCGCGGAATATTTGCGCATTTTCGTCGCCGAATGAGACCGGGACGGGTTCGGTTCACCGCCGGCCTCGACCGCTCGTTTCGCAACTGCCCGCCCGATTTGCAGCGAACTGTTTCATGCCGGCCCGCACGACGACCTGCCGCACCGTCGACCGCCGCCGGCGATAGGGCGAAAGGAGAGACCCGTGGCACGCATCAACCGGGCGATCGAGCTGCTGGCGCAGGACCAGGCGATCTACTATGTCGGCGCCCATACCGGGCATGTCCTGACCGAGGCGCAGGGACGCGAAGACGCGCACACCTGGGCCGACTACATCAATGTCGGGATGGAGCACGGCGCCTTCGACATGACCGGGCTGGCCGCCTATCTCGCCGGGCTCGTCGCGGCCGGGCCGACCCGCTCCGGCCACCGCACCCCGGCGGTCGTCGTCGAGGCGCCGGTCAACGGCATCGACGCCGCGCATGTCCGCTACAACGCCTGGCAGTTCCGCCAGATTCTCGGGCGCGGCGTGCACGGCGTGCTGCTGTGCCAGGCCGAGAGCGCCGGCGCGGTGCGCGCCTTTGTCGAAAGCTGCCGCTATCCGCACCATCGCGCCGGGGTCGATCCCGGCCTGCCCTCGCCGCTGGCGCGGATGCAGGGCGCGGCGGCGCCGCCGCCGAAAGCCGGCCTCGGCACCGGCACCCGCGGGCGCGGTTCGGAGGCGACGGCGGCGGAAATCTGGGGCGTCTCGCCGGCCGAATACATGGAATTATGCGACCCCTGGCCGCTCAACCCGGCGGGCGAGCTGCTGCTCGGGGTCAAGCTCGAAAGCCCCGAGGGCATCGCCCGTTGCGAGGAGATTCTCGACGTCCCCGGGCTCGGCTTCGCCGAGCTGGGGCCGGGCGATCTGTCGCTGGCGCTCGGCTACAAGGAGATGCCGCGCGACAGGTACCCGCCCGAGATGCAGGCGGCGCGCGACCGCGTGTTCGCCGCCTGCCGCGCCCGCGGCATCGCCTTTCTCGAGCTCGCCGCGCCGGAAAACGTCGTCGCCAAGCTCGACGAGGGGGTGCGGGTCATCGCCGGCCACCGCGAGGTCACCGCCCGCATCGGCCGCGCCCATCAGCGCCGCACGCTGCCGGTATAGCGCCGCCTACGCCGCCGCCAGCCCGGCGACCGGCGGATGCGGCGAGCCGCGCCCGCGCCGGCTCAGCATCTGCCGCGCCGCGTCCGCCCGGCCGGCGCCGAGATAGGCCTTGAGCAGGGTGAACTCCACCAGGTCGAGCTGGGCGCGGCTGCCGCCGAGGCGTTCCAGCTCGCCGACGATCGGTTCGAGCGCGGCGATCGCCGCCGGAAAATCCCGCCGCTCGAACGCGGCGAAGCCGCGCGACGCCGCCGGCAGGCAGGGGCCCGACGGGTAGCGGCCCTGCCGCGCCAGGTCTTCAGCCTGCCGCGTCCGCTCCGCCAGCCCGGCCTCGTTGCCGGCGACCGCCTCGGCGAGGGCGATGTGCAGGTCGGAAAAGGCGGTGCCGGCCTCCGGGAAGGCGCGGGTCGCGAACTCGTGCATCCGGCGCCAGGCGGCGGCGTCGCGCGGCTGCCCGGCAAGCTCCCAGCGCCACAGGAAGGAGACCCCGTCGTTCAGCCGGCCGCGCGGCGGCCCGCTGTGCACCTCGAGCGCGACGGCGTCGCGGAACCGCCGCAGCGCCGCCGCCGCATCGCCGGCGTCGAGATGGGCGAGCGCGAGATGCCAGCTCAAATGGCTGTAGAGCGCGCCGTCGCGCGGATAGCCGGGCAGCCAGGCCGCGAGAAAGGCGCAGGCCGCCTCCGCCTCGCCCTCCTCGTAGCAGAGATGCGCCCGGGCATGCGCCGCCCAGGGGTTGGCCGGGTTCTGCGCCAGCGCGCGGTCGATCTTGGGGCGCGCCGCGGCGCGCTGCCCGTTCTCCGACAGCGCCATGCCATGATGCGCCGCGAACCACCAGTCGTCCTCGCCGTAGCTCGGCGCCAGCCGCTCCAGCAGCGCCAGCAGCATCCGCTTCTGCCCGGCCCGGCCGGAGCTGCCGATCAGTCCGTTGGTGAAGGCGGCGGTGGCGAGCACCATGGCGTCGCGCGGCCAGGCGTCGAGATGCACCGGCAGGGCGGCGAGCGCGGCTTCCGCGTCGCCGCCGACGAGCCGGCCGAAAAACGCGACATGGCTGGCCTCGCGCTCGGACAGGCCGGCGGTCAGCGCCGCGGCCGCCGCCATCGCCGCGCGGCCGCCGGCCGCGTCGCCGCGCTCCGCCAGCAGATGCGCCTTGGCGGCGTGGGCGAGGGCAAAGCCGGGATCGGCGGCGATCGCCCGGTCGAACGCGGCGAGCGCATGCGGGTACATCGTCAGCTTCGCCGCGCAGCCCTCGATATAGGCGTCGCGCGCCGCGGCCGACACCGTGGAGATCGGCAGCTCGTACCGGTCGGTCAACATGATCGGGGTCCCCCTTGCCGTTCCGCCTTCAGCCCGTCGCCGTCACCCCCGCCGCGACGAGGGCGTCGATCTCCGCCTCGCTGTATCCCGCCTCGGCGAGCACCGCGCGGCTGTCGGCGCCGAGCGCATTGACCCAGGGCCGCGCCGCCGCCTCGCTGCCGCTCATGCGGAACGGCGGGTTGAGGGCGAGAAAGCTGCCGCCGCCGTCCTCGATCGTCGCCAGCGCCCGGCGATGCGCGAGCTGGGGGTCGGCCATCGCCTCCTTGACGGTGCGGTAGGGCGAGGACGGCACGCCGTGGCGGTCGAACGCCGCCTGCACCTCCGCCGTGGTCAATCGCTTCGACCAGGTCTCCAGTTCTTCGATCAATTCGCCCCAGTGGTTGCGCCGGTTGGCGTAAAGCGCAAAGCGCGGGTCGTCGATCCAGCCTTCGTGCCCCGAGGCGACCGCCAGGTTCTGAAAGGTCCGCTCGCTCGCCACCGCCAGCATGATGTAGCCGTCGCGCGTCTCGACCGGCCCAAAAATCTGGCGCGGCAACGGCGGCACGTGGAACTGTGCGTTCTGGATTTCCGACAGGGTCAGGCTCAGCATGCTTTCCAGCATCGATACGTCGATCATCTGGCCTTCGCCGGTCGCCTGGCGCTGGTACAGCGCGCTGGCGATGGCGCCGAAGGCGTAGGTGCCGGTGACCACGTCGGCGATATAGATGCCGCAATAGTCGGGCCGGCGCTCGACCCCCTGATAGGCCATGTGGGCGCGGTCGTAGCCCGAGGCGGCGTGGATCACCGGGGCGTAGGCCGGCCGCCCCGCCGACGGGCCGCTCTGCCCGTAGCCCGAGATCGAGCAATACACGAGGTCGGGCTTGACCGCGCGCAATGCCTCGTAGCCGAGGCCGAAGCGCTGCATCACCCCGGGGCGGAAATTCTCGACGACGACGTCGGCGCCGGCGACGAGGCGCTTGACCACGGCGACCGCCTCCGGCCGCTTGAGGTCGAGCACCACGCTCCTCTTGCCGGTGTTGAGCTGGCCGAACGAGGTGCTGGCGCCGTTCCGCAGCGGCGGCCGGGTGCGCATCATGTCGCCCTCCGGCGCCTCGATCTTGATCACCTCGGCGCCGAGATCGCTGAGCAGCCGGGTGCAATGCGGCCCGGCGATCGTCGTGGTGAAGTCGATGACGCGCAGGCGGTCGAAGGCGCTTGTCATCCTCGTCTCCCCTGTTGCCAATAGCATTTGACCGCATGGCCGGCGGGAGAAGGAAGATGGAAATCCGCCTCGACACGACAAAGCGCCACATCGCCGTGGTGACGATCGCCAACGAAGCGCGGCTCAACGCGATGACCCGGGCGATGATGGCGGAGCTGGCGCAGCTCTGGGACCGGCTCGACGCCGCCGAGGATTGCCGCGCCGTCGTCGTCACCGGGGCGGGCGAGCGCGCCTTCTGCGCCGGCGCCGACATCAGCGGCGACCTCAGCGCCGCCCCGGAACGGGCGCAGATGGTCGCCCGCGCCCTGCTCAAGAACACGCCGTTCTCGAAGCCGATCGTCGCCGCGGTCAACGGCGACTGCGTCGGCGGCGGGGTCGAATTGCTGCTCTCTACCGACATCCGCGCGTGCGTGCCGGGGGCGCGTTTCGGCCTGCCCGAGGTCAAGTGGTCGATCTACCCGTTCGGCGGCGCGACGGTAAAGCTGGCGCAGCAGATCGGCTACGTGCACGCGATGGACCTGCTGCTGACCGGGCGGCTGGTCGATGCCGCCTTCGCCGAGCGGATCGGCCTCGTCAACGCGATCGTCCCGCCCGCCGGGCTGATGCCGTGGGCGCTGGCGACGGCCGAGACCATCGCCGCCAACAGCCCGACGGCGGTGCAGGCGGTCAAGACCCAGATCAGCGCCGCCATCGCCGACTTCGCGAAAAGCCGCGAGGCGATGGAGCAGGCGCTCGGCGACAAGGTGCGCGCCCACCCGCATTTCGCCGAGGGCATCGCCGCCTTCCGCGAGAAGCGGCGGCCGGACTATTCGTAGCGGGCGCCGTCCGGCGATGGCCGACCCCGCGCGCCTGCCGCCGCCGCCGTTCTGGCGCCTCGGTACCTATATTCGTGTCGTCACGCCCGCCGATGTCGAGACGGTGCACAACGTCTTCAAAGACGGTGATTTCGTCGAATGACCGCAGAATTCGACTACGATCCGGAAACGGACAGCCTCTACATCAAATTGCGGCCGGAGCCGTCGGTCGACAACCGGATCGTCAGCGACGACGTGGTCATCGACCTCGGCAGCAACGGCGAGCCGGTCGGCTACGACATCCAGCACGCCAGCCGTCACGCCGAGGCGATCGCCGAGGCGATCGGCTACATGCACCGGCGGCACGCCGCCTGAAGCGGCAGCGCCGCGGCGCGGTCCTTCAATTCGCGGCGGAACACCTTGCCGGTCTCGGTCAGCGGCAGGGCGGCGCACAGCTCGATCCGGTCCGGCACCTTGTAGGCCGAGGCGAGCGCGCGGCAATGCCGCCGCACCGCCTCCGCATCGAGCGCCGCGCCGGTCTCGGGCACGACAAAGGCGACGATCGCCTCGCCGCGCTCGCCCGCCGGCGCGCCGACCACCGCCGCGGCGGCGACGCCCGGGCAACGCAGCAGCACTTCCTCGACCTCGGCCGGCGAGACGTTGATGCCGGCGCGCTTGATGATGTCGCTGCCGCGTGCGACAAAATGAAAATCGCCCGCCGCATCGACATAGCCGAGATCGCCGGTGCGGAAATAGCCGTCGGCGGTGAAGGCGGCGGCGTTGTGCACGGCGCTGGCGCCGCCGTAGCCGGGGGTGACATAGCCCTTGACCTCGACCGGCCCGACCTCGCCGGCCGCCGCCCCGGCGATGCGCAGCGACACCCCGGGCAGCGGCGGCCCCTGGCTCGCCATCCGCCGTTCGAGCGGCCACCACGCCGGGCTGACGCAGCAATTGCCGTAGGTCTCGGTGGCGCCGTAGATGTTGCAGATCTGCGGGATGCCGAAATCCTCGGCGGCGATGCGCACCTCTTCCGGGCTGCCGATCATCAGCCCGGTCCTCAGGCTCGCGACCCGCTCGCGCCGGTAGCCGGGATGGCGCAGCGCGGTGCCGGTCATGTTGGGCAGGGTGTAGACCGCGGTGCAGCGGTGCCGCTCGATCAGGTCGAGCCAGCCGCCCGGCTCGAAACGCGGCTGCAATACCAGCGCGGCGCCGTGCGAGAACGTCGCCGGCAAGGCATTGCACGCGCCGTAGGCCCAGAACAGCGGCGGCGCCAGCAGCACCCGGTCTTCCGCCGTCAACCCCATCCGTTCGCCGATGTTGAAGCCGTTCGCGATCAGGTCGCCGTGGCGGAGCCGCACCGCCTTGGGCCGCGCGCTCGACCCGGAGGTGTAGAGCACGAGGCAGTCGTCGCCCGGCGCGGCCGCATCTCTATCGACCGGCTCGGCGAACAAGGCGTCGTAGTCGCGGCCGATCAGCGCCGCCGGCGGCGGCTCGCGCAGCGCCGCCAGCGTCGCGGCAAACCGGCCCTCGGCGACCAGCAGCGCCAGCCCGGCATCGCCGATGAGGAAATCGAGCTCTTGCGCCGTCGACCAGGTGCTGAGCGGCACCGCGACGGCGCCGAGCGCCCAGGCGGCGAATGCGGTTTCGAGCCATTCGCGGCGGTTTTCGACGAGAATGCCCACCCGGTCGCCGCGTCCGACCCCGCGCCGCCGCAACCCGCCGGC
>Ga0209581_1000912_pt1 | contig 42460 bp, 25 predicted proteins | sample Coa_R2_FD_187160 | JGI IMG/M metagenome (GOLD analysis project Ga0209581, IMG submission 187160) | Surface soil microbial communities from Centralia Pennsylvania, which are recovering from an underground coalmine fire - Coalmine... | ecosystem: Environmental > Terrestrial > Soil > Unclassified ...
GAAGGCGCCAAAGCTTCTCAAGGAAGTTCTTGCTGGAGCGCGTTACGTCGACGGGATCAGGAGAAAGGAGGAGAAACGCACAGAGGATGCCGCCTGACAGTTTTTACACAGGACTTGACGAAACCTCAAATCGTGTCCGTTAGCTGATAACGTGACTGCGATGCCGCGGCGTTCATGGGTGCAAGCGGCATTGCTCAGTATTTGGTTCCACATCAGTATTATTCTCGCGGTTTGCCTGTTGTGCTTTTCCCGTGCGCTTAACCATTATTTTCTCGCTGATGACTTCGGACACATCTGGTATGCCTGGAAATGTCTGCATGGTTCGGGACAGTGGCTGTGGGCGACTGTTTTCGGAAACTTCATGCATCAGCCGTTCACTTCGTTTTATCGACCCTGGTTCCTTGTTTCGCTTGTACTGGACAGCTTCTTGTGGAACACGAACCCGGCTGGCTTCTATTTGACAAACCTGGCGCATTACTGCGGAGTGAGCATCCTCATATACCTATTCGTGCGCGTTTTATTCGGCTCTTGGACAACATGGCGCAGATGTTTAGCGGCACTTTTAGCGGCTCTTTTGTTCGCCACCAACCCGCTGCATTGCGAAACGTTATTCTGGGTTGTAGGGCGTGTTGACGTAATTTGCTGCTTTTACTACATGCTTGCTCTGCTTCTGCTCTATATTGCGAGGCCCTGCTGTGTAATCTGGGCATTGATTGCCTTTCTTATTGCTTTACTTACAAAAGAAATGGCGATCGGATTACCGATAGCAGCATTAGGGCTGGAGTTCGTGCGAGATACAGGTGGAGGGCAACTACCCGAGCCCGCATGGTACAGGCGACTGACTTTTGCGGCGCGGAGGACCTGGCCTGTGTGGGTTGTCGTCTTTGCATATTTCACCCTGCGTTTCGTGGCCCTGGGCAAGTTAGTCGGAGGCTACGAGGGATCGTTCGGCGATGCGTTGACCCACACGATGTTTGATCGATGGACGGATTGGGGCAACATCTACCGTCTGTTCTTTCCGTTCGGTCCTGCAGCTACTCCCTATCACGCGCCTGAGAAGCTGCTGGCATTGCTGTATTTTATTATGGTCGCTCTGGGTTTATTCAGATGCTCGCGAACCGCCTGCAAGAAGATGCTCGTGTTTCTTGAGCTATGGCTGCTTTCCACCATATTGCCTGTGTATCAAGTTTGGGGTACGGGGACTGGGCTGGAGAACAGCCGGTATTTGTTCTTCCTGACAGTCCCGATGAGTATTTCCTGGGCCTGGCTGGTACAGCAACCAATTGGCTCGCCGAGCAACGCCAGGAAATATTGGCCGCTCGATGTGATTGGGGCTGTGGCGATAATACTTGTCGTTTGCATCCAGATGTTCGCTGATTTCAGGATAGAGCGTGTCTGGATTGACGGTGGTGCCGAGGTAAAGGCAGTTGCGGAAGAATGCAAGAGATTGGCTGCTGCCGAACCGGGCGCGAAATTTGTTCTTCTTGGTCTGCCTTGCGCTCGCAATCAGATTCATTTGTTTTACTCTGGCGAACAATTCCAGTCAATGATGGGCCCACCATTTGGCAAACGGCAGTTTGCCGGAGAGTTTCTGAGCTTCGGGCCTAATCCAATTGCTCCGAGCCAGTACATGAATGCCACGCGGTTGAAGGAGGCTCTCAGTGATCCGACGGTTCGCGGCCCGTACGTGTGGCTGCCGAACGAGCGACGTTTCTCGCGTCGAGTTCTCAGGCCCGCAGCCAGAGAGGGCTGCGCTTTGCCGGTATCTCTTATCGGATGCCGGTTGCAAAATTCGGCAATAGAATTTCAAGCCAAAGGGGCGAATGAAAGAAAGTTCGAGATAAGTCCGCTGGAGTACGATTTTCTGGAACTGCAGGCACGGTGGAAGGGGCTTGCGGCTAAATCACTGGTAATAACTTGGCGCGGCGAGTATGGAAGCAGCAGGCAAGTTTACGAAAACATGCCGCCGAGCGACCTGTTAGTCCCTGTTCACCGGGAAGGCAATGCCGGATTTTGCCCAATTCGAGTTCGGCTGTCAGATTATTGGTCCTGGTTCGCAGTAGGAAGGATAAAAGCAATAACGATTGCCGCGCCAGGCTGTCTTACACTCGAGGCGAAGGAGGCTCGCTTAATCAGCGGGCGTGACCAGTTTCCTGAGGTAGATTGTGCCGGCTTGCTGGCGGCAAACAGCGGTTTTTATTGGCTGGGACGTGACTCGGTACCGCTTCTGGTGCATGCTCGGGTACCAGGAGCGAGGATGATTGAGTTAGAGGTGACCAAACCGGATTGCTTCTTCTACAACCCTTTGCCTGGCGACCTTCATCAACGCTTGCAGTGCATACTTCGCGACAGTATCGTAGACGGTGTCATGACCATTAATCATGGGTACTTTGAAAAGCCTGGAGATTATCAGGTGCGCGCGCGTGCGTTAGCAAGCGATGGCCGTCCGATCGGGGACTATTCTGACCCGTTGACATTCTTCAGGGTGCCCGACGTATATTTGCGGTGATGGCGCGCCTGAATTGCCGTGCCCTGGCCGGACATGGGTAAACCAACCAGCCAGGCCTGACGGTGAGCACTCGCATCATGGGCAAGGGCGCCGGCTAAACCGGGCTGGATTTGCGACTTGCTTGGCTCGAGTATTCCGCATGTAGCCTTGACCCTCTTTTGCCACGCGCGTGCGCTGAAAATGCCCGCAAAGGTTCTCATACTAGTGGCGGAATGAAACCGGAGACTCTGCATACGGAGAAAGAAAGGTGCGTCCTTTCGATAGCGTACGGGCAGCGAATAACGAGGGGCCGGGAGCCGCATTCGGTGGTGATGGCATTGCAAGCATCGCCGGTGCGGAAGGCCTCTTGCCTCCTATTGATGAGGCAGGCACGTTGCGCTTCCCGCAATGTGGGCAATCTGTCCTGCTCAACGAGCGTCTGAAGGACAAGGGCCTTGAACTGGCATGGGTTGTCCTGGCAAAGATCTCCGAGGCAAGCGAGCAGGAACGATTTCTCGATGACATAAAGCGGCTGGAAAAGCGAGCCGCTAGAGGCGACCTCGAGCCGGAAGAGGTGTCACGCACCTTTACCGAGATAGCCCGATTGATGGATGATGATACTTATGCGGTGCTTGAAATGCCGGATCGCATCAGGCTCGCCGAGCAAGTCTTGCACCAGTCCGCCGATCCGACTTCCATAAGTCAAGGTAAGCACGGGACATGCAGTGTCAGTGCGGTAGAAGCCCGCATCTACAGAAGGTGCCCGTCGGCAGCAGCGCGCCTTGTCGCAGACGTCGCCTTGAACGGTCTATATAGGGACAGGTTCGGGCGAGCAGTTCGACTTGATGCGGAGAGCCTGAAGCCAGACATGGAAGCTCAAGATAGTCCTCCGCAAGATGGAGAACGCAGCTTTGCCAGCCAGCTTTTCCAGGTCACTGCTGTCAATCTTTACTGGCAGAGGCGCAATCAGGACGAAAGCCCGGGGGCAAAGAGCATCATCACCTACAAGCAGCTTCCTGACTTTCCCCGGCTGCAAGATGACGGCACGTATGACAGTGGAGAAAGGCTGATAGACAGCACGACAGGAGCTGAGGTCCTGACCGGCGGCGACAGCGGGCAGCCGGTTAGATGCCCCTGGATCGAGACCTGGGGGCTTCAAGAGGTTTATGACCGCGTAAGCGGCCAGACGGACTCGGACTTTGTGCTGGCGAATTATGCCGCTGTGCCCGATGGTATAAGTCCTGCCGATAAGCCCGGGCGTATTACGTTTCGCTCAGAGGAAGAATTGGGCACCAGCCTGGCCGGACTGCAAAAGGCGGGCGAAATGCCGATTGTAATAAAGGTCTTCACCGGCAACGAGCCGCTGAAAACAGACTCTGGGACAATGCCGCCGCAATGGCACTATGTAACCATCAGATCGTATGATCCCGTAAGCAAAACGGCCATGCTGGACAATCAGCGTGGACGCGCCAGCCACCATACAATATCACTTCGCGATCTCTATCGCTGCACGCTCAGGACCGCGGATCGCTGAGACGCAGTCTGTCTCGCCCTTGTTCAAAAAGAGATTGATAGCCTTTGTTAAAGGGCCAAGAGGCTGAGCAGTGCTTCCCAGGAGGCGCCGAGCGCTTCGGACGCCTCGAGGGCCGTGGACGTGGCTTCGACGCCTTCTTCGGCCGCCAATAGCTCGCCGCCTGCACCTGCTCCCTGCGAGGTCTCCGCCAGCAGTTGCTCGCTGAAGGTGACGCTGTCTTCTCCAAAGACACTCGCCTGCTCGCCGGGCGTCACCTCTTGCGCTACTTCTCCTTCCTGGTTCAGGCGGAAGAACCGGTAGCCTCTGCCTCGCGGGTCGCCGAAGCCGCCTCCCAGAGATCCGCCGATGCCGGTTATCGAGGCTCCCATAAAGATGTTGCCGGTGTTGCCGTCGATGGCGGCTATGCGGTCTCCCCTGGTGTCCGAGAGTATAAGCTTGTTTGTCCTGGCATCGAGTCCCAGAACCTGCATGCCTTGAAGCTGGCCGCGGAGCATGCCGTTTTCCTTGAGCACACTGGTAATTGCTTCCATGGCGCCGTCGACTTCGGCTCTGGTATGGCGCCCGTCTTTTCGCCAGCGATCGACGGTTGCGAGCGCTTGTTGGAACGCGGCGGCATCGTGATTCTTGATGCCTCGCTCCAGCTCATTGGAAAGCCTTTCCATCGCATGCAGGTCGAAGCCGGCTTTCAGCCCGCTTGCTGTCGTGAACCTCAAGGTGCCGTCGTCGGTCAGCTTGAGATCGCCCAGAACAGCGGACATGTCTTTGTAGTCATGCATGGACTGCTCGATCGACTTGAAGGCCCCGGGAGGCAGGTTGTCGAGGTATTGGCGGAGATTGCCGGCCTGCTCGTGTTCTCGAAGGTCCGAGATGAGATGCATCTCCTCAGTGAGCTGCGAGAGCCTGTCGTCCCCACTCATAACATTTCCTCCCTCATTTCCCGATTGCCATGCACCGCGGTGTTCATCCCCTGATCGGTGGTGCTTCTTTGACCGGATTGCGATCCTGCTCTATTGACGCGTCAACTTGTTTGGCGGTCAGCTCCGGAGCGTTGGATTTGGCCTCGACAAACCGCTTGCCGCCCTCGGTGTGGAACTCCCCCTGCCGGAACTTGCCGTCTGCGCCCATTACGAAAAGCTCTTCATGCTTGCGGCCGCTCTTGTCCACGACTTCTCCTTCGAGCACGAGCCCGTTCTTGCCGCCGGTGAGGCCCACCACATTGAGGTGGTGCCTGGGATTGCCGTCCAGGGATACGCCGGGAAGGACGCCTTTGTTTACCAGATCGTGGGTTAGCTCCCTCAGCTCCTGGTTGGCTGCCATGGTACGCGTGCGTTGGGTGATTATCTTTCCCTGGTTCAACTCGTTCAGGTCGCTAAACAGCTCCTTGAACGCTTCCGCCAGATGATTCCCTTCGACCTGCTTAGCAACGTTGTCGCCCTTGATTTCAAATTGGTTGTGATGCATTTGTCTTTCTCCCTCGCCGCTGTGGTTTCATCATATGGGCGGGGAAGGACAGAATCGGACCATGTTTGTGACAAAATCGGGTCAAATATGCGGCGCCTGCCCTGCACAGCCTGTGGTCATGACACAGGAGGTGACACACGGGCGAAGCCTGCCCCTGCCGTCCAAATCAAAAAGCGGGATGGGGAGTCGTTTTTGATGGATTGAAGGTAAAGTGGGCCAGACGATGGGACTCGAACCCACGAATACCGGAACCACAATCCGGGGCCTTAACCGCTTGGCGACGCCTGGCAAAGCTAACGCAGAGCGTCTTTCGCTCAGCGCAGTTATTATAACATGCGGGTTGTGACGGGATTCAAACGTGACTTCGCCTTGAGGGGGCGAAGCGCCGGAAGCCGCCCCTCGAGGCGGTGGTCGATAGAGGAGTGCCGGCCAGTCCAATTTATAAGATTAACGGGAGCACCTGCGCCAGGACGCCGCCGATGGCGAAGGCGGAGAGCCAGGAGCCGACCCAGATGGCCAGGGCCACTTTCGGGCCGCGCTCCTTCATCATGACGCCGACGGAGGCGATGCAGGGGACGAAGAGGGTAATCACGACCATGGCGGTGACAGCTTGAGCGCTCGTCATCGCCACGTCGGTCAGGCCGAAGGCGGCAAAATCGCGGCGGACAATGCCGAGGATGAAGGTGGTGGCGATGCGCGGATCGGCGGGGAGCTTGAGCCAGGCCACGGTAATCGGTTGCAGCGCTTTGATGAACATCTCGAGCAGCCCGGTGGCCTGGGCGATCGTGACGACGAACCCGGCCAGGGCGAACATCGGGATCGACTCTTCCAGGAAGTGCAGCGACTTGGACCACGTTTTTTTGAGCACGTTGTTCCAGCGGGGAAGGCGCATGGGCGGGAGGTCGATGATAAGCGAGCCTGATTTGCCGGGCAGGATCATGTTCAGCAGCAGGCCGGTGGCCGCCAGTATGCCGCCGACCACCACCCCGTAGACCGCCCAGGAGGCGAGCCCGCCCGCGCGCGCCAGCGTCCCGGAGACCACGCCGAGCTGCGCCGAGCATGGAATGGCCACGCCAAGAAGCGCGGTGGCAATCAGCTTTTCGCGCCGCGTGGCAAGCAAGCGCGTGGTTATTGTCGCCATCGTCACGCAACCGAGACCAAGGATAAGTGGAATGATCGCCCGCCCGTTGAGCCCGATCTTGCTCATCAGGCGATCGACGAGAACGGCCAGGCGAGGCAGGTAGCCGGAATCCTCAAGGAGCGCCAGCCCGAAGTAAAAGCCGATGACCAGCGGCATCAGCAAGGCGAAGAGGTAAGTTACCGTCAGCGTCAGCAGCCCGTATTCTCCGGCGACGATGTCGCCCGCCAGCGTCCAGGCGCCGGCGGCAGGCCAGAAATTGAAGCGGACCGCCTGGGGCGGCGCGTGAGCCAGACCGCGATCGAGCCTGGCAGCCTGCGCCGGCGCCGCCAGGGTTCCGGAGGGGAATTCGTAGCGCGTGCCGTTGACGCTGATCGCGCAGGGAAAGACGTTGGCACACAACCTGCGCACGGCGGGCTCGTAATAGATGCGCATGCACTTCTTCTCCGTGAGGTCGACGACCGTGCCCGCCACGAAGATGCCCAGCAATTGATAGAAGATCAAATAACAAACCGCGGCTGCTATTGCGGTTCCGTACACCGGGTGCAGCAGCAGGCGCCCGAGCTTGATCGAAAACCCTTCCTTACGCCCGTCCTGAGTTACGGTCTGCGCAACGATCTCGTTGACCTTCTGCCGGCGGAACCTGTAGATGTCGGCCCGCCTGTTCTCGTAGCTGATACCAAAGGCAGTGGCGCTCGGCTCATCTCCCTCGGCGATCAGGAGGGCGTGCGCCTGGTCGATGCCGGCATCGACCAGCGGCGCCAGCATGGCGGCGACCCACTGGCTGACGTTGCCTGTCCGCGCCAGGGCGAGATTCTGCTTGATCTCCTCGATGCCCTTTCCCTCAACGGCGACGCAGGTCACAACCGGGACGCCGAGAAGCTCCGACAGCAGGGTTGTGTCGATGCTGAGCCCTCGATGCAGCGCCTCGTCCCACTGGTTGATCACCAGCAGCATCGACTTGCCCATGTCGATCAGCTGCTGGGTAAAGAAGAGGTCCCGGTCCAGGCTGAGCGCCGAGACCACGTTCACCACCACATCCGCCTGCAGGATGCCGGCGCGGGCGACCCGCTCCTCATCCGTAAAACTGGACACGCCATAGGCTCCCGGGGTGTCGACCAGGTCGTGGCTCCCCAGCTTGCCCCTGGAGACGCCAATCGTCGTGCCCGGATAATTGGAGACATCCACGTTCATGCCGGTAAGCGCGTTGAAAATGACCGACTTTCCGACGTTGGGATTGCCGGCCAGAGCCACGTTCAGGCAACGAGCGGCGCGCTCCGCTCGCGGAAAGATACTGGATGTGGCTGTTGCCGGCACCGAGCCCCTCGTTCGACGCTATTGAGAAATTTTATCAATAAGTCCCGGGATCGTGCCGCGTACTTAAAAATTGTTGTCAATTAGCATTGTTACATGAACGATTGGCTTGAGCCAGGATGGGGCGTCGGGCGTGTTAAAGTCTGGCTTGTTCGTTGAGCCGCTATCCAGCAAGGCGGTCGCCAGATGTCCTTGAGCGCAATGCCCAGCGTGGGGGTCGGGGAGTCCGTTCGCAATTGCGCGGCGGGTTTCTTGCTGTCCGTGCTGCTTCTGGTTGCTGCTTTGGCCGGCCTGCGCGCGGCAGAGGCGGCGGAGCCGGGGGGGGCGCCCCTGCCCGAGCAGTTCGTGTTGCCCAACGGGCTCAAGGTTATTTTGCTGGAGGACCATTCGTTTCCGGTCGTCTCCTCCGCGGTCTGGTACCGCACCGGCGCCCGCAACGAAACGATGGGCGGTACCGGGGTAAGCCATCTGGTCGAGCACCTGCTCTTCCGCCGGGCCGGAAACATGCGCCCCGGCGAGCTCGGTGCCATGATCGCCCGGGTCGGCGGGCAGTTCAACGGCTACACCAGCGATGATTTCATGACCTTCTTCGAGGTCCTGTCGCCCTCCAAGCTGGAGACCGGTCTGCAGGTCGAGGCCGAGCGCATGCGGTCGGCCCCCTTTACAGAGAAGGACGTGCAGAACGAGGTCGCCAACATCAAGCGCGAGTTTCAGGCGGAAGCCGCGGACGCGGCCCAAGTGCTGGCGCGCGAGGTGCGGGCGGCGGCCTTCCAGCAGCATCCCTATCACAACCCGACGATGGGCTGGCAGGGCGATGTGGAGAATCTGACCGTCGCTCAGGCCAGAGCCTACTATGAGCGCTTCATCCGTACCGACAACGCCACGCTGGTGCTCGTCGGCGACTTCAAGCCGGCGGCCGTCATGCCATTAATAAGGAAGCACTTTGCAGCCCTGCCCAAGCCCTCCGGCCGCCAGCACACGCAGTATGCGGCGGAGCCGCCGCAAAAAGGGGAACGCCGCGTGGTTGTGAAATCGTCGGGCAACCGAGAGCTGCTGGAGGTTGCCTATCACGCGCCGGCCATCCAGGAGCCGGACGCGGCGGCGCTTGCCGTCATGGAGAAGGTTTTCAACTCGGCCTATAGCGGCCGCCTGAAGAGCAAGCTGGTGGACACGAAGATCTGCTCATCGGCCGCGGCCAGGTTCGAGGCGAAGAAAGACCCCGGGCTGTTCGAGATCATGTGCGTGGCCGCCGCCGGAACCGGAGAGCAGAAGCTTGGCGAGGCGCTCGATTCCTTGGTCAACCAGTTGCGCGACCAGCCGATCTCCGATGCCGAGCTGAGACAGGCGCGCAACCAGGCCGAGTTCGCCTACTGCGCCGTGCGCGACGGTCCCTACCATGCGGGCTTTCAACTGGGGTTCTTCGACAGCTTGAGCAACTGGCAGAACGCCTTTACCTGGACGGAGCGGCTGCGCGCGGTCACCGCCGCGGACATTCAGCGGGCGGCCAGGCGCTATTTCAATCCCGACAACCGGGTGATCGGCTGGGTGAGCTCGCCCAACGCTCCGAAGATTCCTCAGGCGAAAAGCGATCCGGCGCCGGAGCCGTCCCCGCCCGCCGAGAAGAAGGCCCCGCCGCGCGGACGGCAGGGCGAGCACGTCCGCATGACCGGCTACAAGCGCGACGACTTCGCCGTCGGCCCGGAGCAGGCCAGGCAGGCGGGTACGACCCGCCTCATCGGGCAGCTGCCTTCCCAGATGGCGCCGCTTCCCGGCATCGCCGAGGGCGTCTCGGACCCCGCGCCGGGCGGCGGTCCGGCGCCAGGAGCACCGCAAGCCCAGGCGCCGGCGCAGCCGGAGACAAAGGCGGCGCCGGCGAGCGCGGCTGCCGCGGCCGGGACTTCGCCGGCGGCGGCTCAATCCCAGCAATCGATCGCCGCGCCCTCGCTGCCGCCGCTGCCGAAGTTGCCGCAGGAGCGTGCCTCCCGCGCCATCCACCGGAAGGTCTTGAAGAACGGCTTGACACTGGTTGTCTACGAGAGTCACTTGAGCCCGATTGTGGAGATTGCCGGGGCCGTCAAAGCCGGTGACGCCTTTGATCCGCCGGGCAAAAAGGGCTTGAGCGCCGTCACGGCGAGCGCGCTCAATTTCGGCTCGGGGAAACACAACAGATCCCAGATGCTGGCTTTGCAGGAAGCCCTGGGGTTGCCACCGCCGGCGATGCTGAAGTTCGACGACGGCATGGAGACGATCGACTTCGGCGGCAAGTGCCTGTCACGGGATCTGCCGGCGGTGCTCGCCCTGCTCGGCGAGTCGCTCGCCTCGCCCGCCTTTCAGGAGGGGGATGTCGAGAAAGCGAAGCTGGACGTCATCTCCAGCATCAGGCGTCAGCAGGACTCGGTGGGCGCGAAAGTGGATCGCGCGCTCAGGCGCAGCCTGGTGGCAGGCAGCTCGCCGTATGCCCCGCCGGATCCGGTCGAGCGGGTAAAGTCCGTCTCCGGACTGAAGCCTGAAGACGTGAGGGATTTTCATGCCAATTTCATAACGCCGGCGGACACCTGCATCGTGCTGGTAGGCGACGTCAGCATGGAGCAGGCGACGCAGATGGCCGAGAAAGCGCTGGGAGCCTGGAGCGGCTCGTCCAGGCACCAGATTCCCGCCGTGCAGGCAAACGCCAGGCACATCCTCAAGACATCCGTTCCGATCAAGGACAGGGGACAGGCCATCGTCAGCTTCGGGCAGCTCGTCCCGCTGTCGCGCGCGCACCAGGATTACGGCGCGCTTTTGCTCGCCGACTGCGCGCTCACCAACCATCCCATATTCTCCCGGCTGGGACAGGTGGTCAGCGCCGAGCCGAAACTGGCCGCTGCTGTGGGCTCGGAGGCGTTGGAGTCGCGGGTGTCCGCGCTCGCCGACTCGCTCGAGTGGTCGCTTACGGTTTCTCCGGAGGCGAGCGCGGTGCCGTATGTGGTGCGCAGGCTGCAGGACGAGCTGAGGAATTTCTCCAGGAACGGGGTCACGCCGCAGGAGGTCGCGGAGGCCAAGCTCTATCTGAGCGGCGCCATCCCGGTGCGCTCGATGTCGACGATCGACGCGGTGGCGGATAACGTTCTGGCGTCGGTGCTGCAGGACGGAGAGCCCGACTATCTCTTCCGTATGCTCGCCAGCGTCAGAACCGCCAGTGTGGAGTCCATAAACCGGATCATTCGCAGCATCTTCAAGCCGGATCAGGCTTCCCTGGTCGTCGCGGGCAGCAGCCAGACAATCAGCGCCCTGCGCGATCAGACGGCCAAACCGCCTGCCAAGAGCTCGGGGAAGAGTTAATACCCTGGCTAGAAGTCAAGGAAAAGTCTCACTTAATCTGAATTCCCGATAATGGCGGCGCCGGCCTATCGGTGTGCCCGTCGCAGGCCGGTATGTCCGCCCGCTATTGAATAGGGAGGTGGTTATCAGCAGCATCGATAGCTGTCAACAGGATCGCCGGGATGTCAGGCGACGGGGCGTCCCGTCGCTGCCGCTTCCCCAGCCGTTCGTCGATGATGCCCGTCACAGAGATCCTGCGCGGTTTAACCTTGATTTGTAAAATGGACAGAAGTTGTCAGCTAATTAATATAACCCGCATATATGCCCGTTTTCAGGGGATCCGCGGCTCCATCGCGTCCGGCTCCATATACAGGGAATCCAACTCCCGTGGTGCTTTCCAGGGACGGTTAAGGAGTTTGACTTTCTAGTGACAATTCAGATAATATCCTGCGGTGGCTGATGCAAGCGCATTAGCCGGGGCTCACCGGACATGAGCATCCCAAGATTCGGTAGGGTTCATGGGGGACCTGTCAGTGATAAGCGAGCGGGAAAAATTGGAATTCGAGTCCTTACCTGAGTTTATAAGAGAGCCTTACACCGCCAGGCGGGAGTCATTCATGCCGCCGCCTCCGTCGAAGGCGCAAAGGCCCGAGGAAAAGCTGCATGCCCTCGAGGAGAAGCTCGGACCCGTCTGGCACAAGCACCAGTCGTTCGAGCCCAACTTTGCTGACGTCGAAGATGATCTGGTGGAGATCTCCCGACCGCGTAAGCACGAGGCGCTGGATACGCTCTGGGCCGGCGTCGACCGGGAGATGCTCGAGCATCCAAGCCGCAGCCCCAGCTTTTATCTCACCATCGGCTTCATGGCCGGCGCGATCATCTCATTGGTCGGGGTGTGGGGATATTCGCTGGTAAGCCACGCGGTCACCGCGGGTGGAACGGGAGATGGTGGCAAGAAGATTGTGGTCGCCGGCGCCGGCTCCGCGGCCCAGAAGGCACCGGCCGTGGACAATGCCGCTCACACGACGGTGGTCAACGGCCGCGAGGTGATCGCCCCGGCGTTCTCCACCTACGAGGTCAAGGCCGGAGACACGCTCGCCGGCATCGCGCTCAAAGCCTACCACCGGGTCAGCCCGCGCCTGCTCGACACGATCTGCCAGGTCAACAACTTGCGCAGCGCGCACGTGCTCAGTCTGGGTCAGAAGCTCGCGCTTCCCGAGTACCATCCGCAGTCCAGCGGCATAGCTTCCGGGGCTGCCTCCCCCGCGATGTAGGCGCAGGTGCTCGTTGACAGAGGCCAGCTGAGCGTCGAGGATGTCTTTGCCCGGCTGGCGGACAGGCTCGAGACATACGAGCATCGTCCCCAGCAGCTTGAGCTTGCGCTGGCCATCGACCAGTCGTTCCGGCGCCGCGAGGCGGGCGTCTTCGAGGCCGGCACCGGCACCGGCAAGAGCCTTGCCGCGCTGATTCCCGCCGCCCTGTCCGGCAAGCGCGTGGTGGTCTCCAGCGCCACCATCGCCCTGCAGGAGCAGTACATTCACAAGGACATCCCGCTACTGCAGTCGATCCTTCCCTTCGAGGTGGACGCTCAGGTGATGAAGGGGCGGTCGAATTACATCGGGCTCAGGCGCTGGAACGAGTTTCTGCTGGAGCAGGAGGCGGACGAGCGGCTGGTCGAGTGGGTGTGTGACACCGCCAGCGGTGACGTGTCCGAGCTGGACTTCATGCCGCCCCCGGACGTGTGGATGGAGATCGACTCGGACTCCGATGACTGCTTGCGGAACCGCTGCCCTCACTTCAACGACTGTTTTTATTTTGATGCGCGCAGGAGAGCGGAAAAGGCCGACATCCTGATCGTCAACCACGCGCTGTTGCTTGCCGACGCGGCCTCGCACGGCAATATTCTTCCCGCCTACGATCTGTTGATCGTCGACGAGGCGCAGCACCTGCCGTCCATAGCCAGGGACGCCTTCAGCGCCGCTGTCAGCGTGCGCGGCTTGCGGATGCTCGCCTCGAAGGCGGTAAAAAAGGTGAGCGCGCCGGCGGCAATGGTGCGGGAAATCGAGATGGAGGCCGATCGCTTCTTCAGCAGGCTCAACGCCCGCTTCCCGGCGATGAAGACCAGGCTGCGCGAGGCCATCGAAGAAGGCGAGCCGTTGCGATCGAGCCTGGAGACCCTGAAGTCCTGGCTCGAGGCACAGCAGTTCGACCATGTGCTCGACGTGGACATGGCCAGGGAGAAGCTCAAGCTCAAGGCAAAAGCCTTGCTGGCCACGGCCACCAACTACATCAACTGCCTGGACCGGTTGGCCAACCCCAATAACGACTGGGTGGTCTGGGCGGAAAGAGGCGATCCTTCGGGAGCGCGCTTCGAGGTGGTGGCGGCACCGCTCGATGTGTCGGGATTCCTGCAGGATTTGATTTTCGATCGAACGGGCCTCGAGTCTTCAATCTGGATGTCGGCCACGCTGGCTACAGGCGGCGAGGATCCTTTCCAGTACTTCAAGCGCGAGGTGGGCGCGCCCAGGCACGTCATCCAGTTGAAGGTGTCCAGCCCGTTCGATTTCCGGCGGCAGGCGCTGCTTTATCTTCCGCGCGACCTGCCGGACCCCAACCATCAGGACTACATCTGGGAGTGCTGCAAGGAGATCGAGCGCCTGGTCAGGCTGAGCGAGGGGCGAGCGTTCGTGCTGTTCACCAGCTATTCGGCCATGAACCGGTGCTTCGACGTGCTTTCCGGCGTGCTTCCCTTCGAGTGCAGGCGTCAGGGCGAGATGCCGAGGAAGCGGCTGATCGACTGGTTCCGGGGCACACCATCGGCGGTGCTCTTCGGGACTTCGAGCTTCTGGGAGGGGGTCTCCGTCGAGGGCGAGCAGTTGAGCTGCGTGATCATCGACCGCATTCCTTTTCAGGTGCCGGACGATCCGGTGTACGAGGCGCGGTGCGAGGCCATCAAAGAATCGGGTGAGGGCGACTGGTTCAAGGATCTCGCCCTGCCGCACGCGATCATGCGCTTGAAGCAAGGCGTGGGCCGCCTTGTGAGAACGAGGGCGGACCGCGGTATCGTGGCCATCCTCGACCCGCGGCTGACGCGCAAGTACTACGGGCGGGTGATCCTCGAGTGCCTGCCGCCGATGACCATTCTGCGCAGCCTGGATGGCATGGTGTCGATCGAGGACAAGCTGGACACGCTGGTGTAATCTCACGCGGCTTCGCAACGTGCATCGTGATTGGAGCGGGCGGGACGCCCGCGCCCCCGGGGACTTGGCGCCCGGCCGTGCGGGGGGATGCCCGGTTTCGAACGGGCAAGCTGCTTTTGCGCAGGGGCTACGAGTCGTTCTGATTAAGCGACGGGTCGGGGTCGGCGGCGGAGCCGTCGTGGCGGACCAGGCAGAGCGGGATCGGGCAGTGGTCGACCAGGTAGTGGACGATTGGATCTTTTTCCATGAGGAAGAAGGGACGGCGGGCGATGTTGGTGGTGCCCACGAAGAGGAGATCGACCTGCTCTTCCCTGGCTACCTTGATGATGCCGGGAGCCACCTCACCGATCGCCACTATGCCGCGGGCGTTGACGCCCTGCTCGGCCAGTTGCCTGGCGGCCTCGTCCACCTGCTCGCGGCCTTTCTCGGCGGGGCGATCGGTGGCGATTAGCTGGGCGACGACGCCCACCTTTCCCGGGTCGGGGATCACCCGCAGCACGATAAGCTCCGCGCCCAGGGCCTTGGCATGCTGCGCGGCCATCTCCAGCGTTCGGGCGCTGCGTTTCGGGCTGCTGAATGCCACCATGAATTTCATAAGAACCTCCAGGGATATTTTATCCGCGCGGCGGAGCGCCTGATGCTGCCGGCTCAGGGATGCCAGATTGCCCGCAAGATGACGTAGTTGAGGGCCGACAGTGTAGAGGCGACCGGCAGCGTGAGGATCCACGCCAGAAGAATGAGCTTGACCGTCCGGAAATTGAGCTTCTCGTGTCCGTGCACCGGGATGGTGCCGCCGGCGACAGCCGAGCTCAGGGTGTGCGTGGTGCTCACCGGGGCGCCGATCCGCGAGGCGACGAAAATGATAAGCGCGGTGCTCATGGAAGCGCCGAAGCCCTGCGAGTGGCTGAGCCGCTCGCGGCTGATCTTCGTCCCCACCGTCCTTATCACGCGCCAGCCGCCGATTGTCGTTCCAAGCGCGATGGCCGTGGCGGCCGATGCCATCACCCACAGCGGGACGTGATCGTACCGGTAGCCATACGTGGCGAAATGGCTGGCCAGAATGAGCGTGATCACGCCCATGGTCTTTTGCCCGTCATTGCTGCCGTGGCTGAAACTGACGGACGCGCTTGACAGGATATGCAACCAGCGCATGAGCGTCGGGTGCTTCTGGTGGCGGCTGCCCGGCCTCTCCTTCTCGCCCGAGGTGTTCCAGACGATGCCGGTCAATATAGCCCCGACCACGAACCCGAGCAGCGGCGAAACCAGAAGAGCGATGAGCACCTTCTCCAGCTCGTGCCAGCTGACCCCGGCTAAGCCGTTGGCGGCGACGCCGGCGCCGAACAGGCTGCCTATGAGGCAGTGCGACGAGCTGATCGGCAAGCCGTGCCACCAGGTGAAAAGGTTCCAGATGAGCGCGGCCAGCAGGACGCTGACGATCATCGGCAGCGTGGCCGTGGAGTGCGGAATTATTCTCGTGATCACCAGGGCGACGGCGGTGCCGGCCATGACCGCCCCCATGAAGTTGAGCACGCCGCTCATCATGATGGCGACGCCGGGCTTGAGCGCCTTGGTGTAGATGACCGTGGCTACGGCGTTGGCGGTGTCTTGAAAACCGTTTACGAAGTCGAAGCCGAGCGCGAGAAGGATGGCAAGGACGGCGATAGTTGTGTCGAGGCTCATCGCTGGTGCGCGGCGTCGCGGCTTCCTTCCAGGTACTCCGGAAGTATAGATGCTTTGTATTAACGGCCAGTTAAGGACCGGCTAAGGCGAAGATATTTTAAGGCTGCCGCCCCGGTCAGAAATCGCGCGCCTCGACCGGCTCCAGGGAGCCCGGGTCGATGTAGACCCAGAGGTCGCCGGGACGCCAGGGCAGGGGATGGCTCATAAGATACTTGTAAACGAGCAGCTGTCGTATGATGCGCCGGGCCGCCGGATTCTGCTCGCCGCGCCGGTCGTTGGCCAGGCGGGTGCGCAGCTGGATGGCCTCTCGTTTGGACCAGCAGTAGGCGGGACCTGGATTCATGCCGCGTGACCGGCAAAGCACGGCGACTTTTCCCGAGGCCTGCGGCCAACCTAGGACATAGTAAGCTTCTTCGGGCATCATCTGCACAGGCCGAATCGGGGACCTTCTCTATCATAATTCATGTGACAGATAAGTCCAGCGCCAGCTAACTTAGAGTTCATCTGCTATCGCGCGGGTGGTGCATGACTCCCTTCAAAAGAATCGTCGTTTTCCATCCCGGAGCAATCGGCGATGTGACGCTGGCTACGCCGGTCGCCGGGGCGCTCAAAGCCGCCTTTCCGGGCTCGCAACTGATTTACTGGACCCATCGGAGCCTCGGCGACCTCCTCGGGCTGTGCCGATCCATTGATCGGGTGGTCGGTTATGACAGGGAGAAAGGGGTGTGGCAGTTGCGGCGGGAGCTGGCCGGCATGGGCCCGGACCTGGTCGTCGACCTGGCCGGCTCGCCTCGCAGCCGATGGCTCACCTTCATGTCCCGGGTCAAGGTCGTTCGCTACGCCAAGCAAGCGGCGGAGGTCGTCCCTGTCCAGCACGCGGTGGAGAACTTTCTGGCCACCCTGGCGCCGCTGGGCATCAAGGCGCCGGACAAGCTGTTCCCTACGCTGTCCGTGCCCGATGAGACACTGGAGAGCGTCAGGCGGCAGATCGGCGCCGGCGCCCCGGACGGCAGGGCGCTGGTCGGGCTGGTGCCCGGGGTCGGCAGGCTCCGCCCCCACAGGGCGTGGATCGAGGAAGGATGGGTATATGCAGCCCGCATCCTCTTGCGCTCGGGGCGATATACCCCGGTGCTGATCGGCGGGGAGGACGAGACCGGGCTGTGCGAGGAGATCTCGAGCCAGGTCGCCGCGGTGGCGGACGGTTGCCTCAACGCCGCCGGCAGGCTCTCGCTTGCCGAGACGGCCGCTGTCTGCAAGCTGTGTCGCGTGGTCGTATCCGGCGACACCGGGCCGGCGCACATCTGTGTTGCCGCAGGCACGCCGGTGGTCGGACTCTACGGCCCGACGCTGCCGGAGCGCAGCGGCCCTTACGGCTGCGAGGCGCTGACTATAGACGAGAGTCATCACTGCCGGTGCAGGCAATCGAAAATATGCACCGTACCCGGTATCACCGGGCCTGGCGAATGCATGCGGCGCATCAGCCTCGAAGAGGTTTTCGTGAAGCTCAGGCTTGCCCTTGCTGACGAAGCCCTGTAGGAGGCTCGGACGGGCGCGGCGCGGCCTGCTGGAAGGAGCGGCAATAGTCCCGCCAGTTGCGTTTGAAGTCCTCGAACGCCATCATCCTCACCACCATAGTCGGCAGGTCCATGCGCAGCGCCTCGACCGAGCCTCCCGGCGCGGGCACTTTGCGCAGGGAGCCGCCGTCGAGGGATTCGTAGGAGGCGATCGTCTTCCACTGCCCGTTTACGGCCGCCTGCAGGCGGGCCATGAACGCGTCGCGATCCGGAGCCGGCTCGGTGACCACCATGCGGCAGCCGGCGGAGAATCGGCTGACCGACATCCGCGCTTCCACCGCTACGGCCCGCCCGGCGCCTTCTGTCCCCGGGGTCGTCTTGTCGCCGGCGCCTGCCGCCAGGGCCAGCGACTCCATCAGCTTGTGCCTGGCGATCTCGTCGCGGCTGGGCAGCATTATTTCCTGTCCGGGGATGAGGCGCGCCAGGGGCGAGCCGCAGGCGTCCACGAACTCGGCAAGACCGTTGACGCGGGCGATAAGCTTCCACAAACCGGCATCGTTAATGAGCGCGTCGCGAGCGGCAATCGAGGCGAGAGAATCGCCCTCGCGCGCGCGGCAGCAACGCCTGAGCCGGCCCATCGCCGGCGCCGGAGCGGAGATGTCCAGCGGCACCGCCCGCCTGTTGCCGGAATGCCTGATGCGCAGAAGAACCAGGGAAAGCGGGGGAGTTTCGCTAATCACCAGCGGTGGTGGCGTGAAGACAAGATCCTCGGCCGGTGGCCGGGGCGGCGCCGGGTCAACTGGGGCTGAAAAGATCCGGCGAGCCGGCGCCGGCTTCCTGGAAGCGACGAAGAAGTGCTTCCTGTGCGTCTCCTGCTCGCTCAGGCTCGGCAGCCAGAGCACCTGCCCGGGGCGCAGGTCCGGCACCCTGATCGCCCCCTGATTCTTGAACCGTATGATGGCACGGTTGATGGTCAGAATCAAGGTGGCAAAGCGAGAGTCGCCCAGTCTCCTGACCGCGATGAGCTCGAGCGTGTCGCCAAGCTGGACGATATAACGCACGCGCCGATCCGGCGATCGCGCCTCATTATCCTTCTTGCCTGCGAGGATTCGCACCTTCTTATCGCCCCGGCGGCTCCCTGGTTTGGCTATGCCGCCCAGCCCGATGAAGCCGCCGCCTATCCAGGGGTCGGGCCCGTCGGAGTCGTGCTTGTGCTTGCCGGCGCCGTCGTCGATCTTCTCGGCCGTCTCCCTCCTGCTCGTGTGGCGTCTGTGAGGACCCTCTTCACCGCTCGGGCTGCCCCCGGCCTCGTGCTTCCCGTGCACCCGGTGCGCGCCGGCCACGCCATGCGCCGGCTTGCCGGGCGGGCTGTGCGCCGGGTCTGCCGGCGCCCGCACCGGCTGCCCCTTATCGCCGGCGGTGCCGTCCTGGCGCAATCCGGTCGGCGGTGAATCCGTTCTCGGTCCGGCTGCATCGACCCTCGGTCCGATAGCATCCGGCCGGGCCGCCGCCGGCGTCAGGGCCTGGTCCTGCTGCTTCATAGACGCCGGCAGGCTCCCGGCGGCGGGATCGATCGTCTGCCCCTGCGTGACCATGGCGCCGGCCGGCGAGGCGGGCGAGCCAGGTACTCGTGCGCCCGTGACCAATGTGTCGGCGGCAAAGGGCTGGGCGCCGGGCCGGCCCTGGCGTTGCCAGTCCGAAGCAGGCCCGGAAGGCGGCTGCTCCCTTGATGTGAGCAGGAAGCGCAGCACCTCCTGAGCCCGCTCACCGGAGACGCCGTTGGGACCGCCCACCATACCGAGCAGCGCGAGCCGGCGAATGAGCTCGATAATGATCGTCTCCTTGGGCAGGAGGCGGATGTCCGGATGCCGTTCCAAAATTTGGTTGACGGCCGGGGCGACCCTGGCGGCGTCGCCGTCTTTGGGCTCACCGGCGACGCTCCTTGTCCCGCCGGCGATCGCTTTGATAGCGGATACGGTGCCTGCCGCCGGCGCGGCCGTGCTTCTGTCCAGGACCGGCATACGGGATCCGTCCGGCATGGCGGTCGTTCCGGTTGCCGCCGTGCTGTCGCCGGGCAAGCGTGATGTGCCCCCAACGGGCTGCCTTGCCTTGAGATCAACGGCGGTCGCGCCCGGCCGTACGCTTCCGCCCGAGCGATCCAGCGTCCCGGCCGGCTGCCCGATCGTCGGTGCCCGCCCGGTAGCGTCAGGCTGCCGGATCGCCGGTAATTGCCCGGTCGCCTCAGGTTGCCCGACCGCAGGAGCCCGTCTGGTCAAATCAGGCAGCCCGATTGCCGGCCCGCGGGTGGTGCCGTCCGGCTGGACGCTCACCGGGACGCGCGTGGTGCCGTCGGGACTGATGATCGGGCTGCCGCTCACCGGCGCGGACGGATCGGCGGGTCTGACGACCGGTCCCTGAGGGAGCGGATCTCCCGGTGCCCCGGCGCCGGCGCCCGAGCGCCGGAGCACGCTGCCGCCCGGTGCTGCTATTGTCCCCGGTGCTCCAACCGTGGTTGTGGGGGAGATGGTATCCGTCGGGCCGGTGCGCCGCAGATCGCCTCCCGGCGACGGAACCAGCGTCGGGCCCGCCGGCGCTCCGGAAGCTCCGGCTGCCGGCGGCAGATCGCCCGCGCGCCCCGGGACTGCCGGCTGCCCAGTCGCGCCTGAGCCGGGTCCGGTCAGGGATCCTTTCACGGGAATGCTGGTGTCGGTGCTTAAGGTCGGGCCGCGCAGCAGGCTATCGGTGACGGCTTGTCCCGCCGGTCTCGGGGCGTCGCTCGAGGCCCTGGCGACCGTGGTTGGGGCAGCGCCACGGAAACCCCTGACGCTGCCGGCGGCAAGGGCCGGCTGACCCGAGCCGGTGGAGCCCGGCACGGCGGACGGGAGAACCTCACCGCCGGCGCCACCACCGGTATTGCCGATTGTGCCGCCGGGGGTTCTGATCGGTGAGCCGGCGGGGCCGGCGTTGCCTGACGCCATTTCCCTCACCGCAGCCGGAACGCCCGCCGCCGGCTGAAGGCTTCCCCCCGCCGCCGCGGCGCTGGCTGCCTCTCCGGATTGCCCCGCGGCCGGCGCCTGCCGGTGTTCGGGCGGCGGCAGAGCGCCGCCGGGAGTAGCTTCGACTGAAGATGCGCCATGGCTGCCCGTTCGGCTGGGCTCCTCAGAGCGCGCGGATTCCTGTGGGGCGGCCCTTCCGTCAGGGGCAGCTAGAGGCACCACCGTGGGAACGGGGCTGGCGGTGGTGACAGGCGCCGGGTCAATCTCCGCGGTAGCGCCGGTGGTGCCGAGGGCGGATCCGCCCGCCGCCCCGCTGACGGAAATCGAGTCTGTGGCCGGGACGTTCCGGTAATCAATATATTGGGAATCGCTCGTGCCGCCGCCGCTGGTGCCGGCCCCATCTAAAGCGCTAACGCCGGAATCGGGGTTGCCGGTGCCGCCTGTGCTGGACCCGGACGTACTGTGTTGGTCGCCCGAGTCTTGATCGCTGGACGTGCTGGAGGGAGACTGATCACCGGCGTTCAGGAGCTGCCAGAAGACGCCGGGGTCTTGAACCGGCGCATTGAAAACGGAGGAGAATAACAAGCCGGTGTCGAATTCCGGCGGTGATCCGGTCGCGGCCGAGTCGGTCCCGACGGCGGGAAGGGGCTCGCTTCGTGCTGGTGTTGTTGGCGACGTCTTCTCCGGTGCGGGGGGCTTTGCGTCATGGGCTGGCGCTGCCGCCCGAGGCTCTTGCACTGACTGATTCTTTTGCTCGGCCGCCGCCGTTTGATTCTTTTGCTCGGGGCGATTAAGCGATTCGCCTTTGCCCGCATTCGTCATGGTGTCTGCGACGGCTTTGCCGGCCTGCATGGTTCCCTGGTAGGCCGAGTCGAAAAGCTTCTGCAGCGCCGATTGCTCCGGCGTCGCGTTCAGGAGCTTGGGAGCGTCGGCGGGCTTGCTCGAGCCGGCCACGTAATCGGCTACCGCGGTCCCGGCGGCCACCGCCGCTCCGACCGCTCCGCCCGCAACGGTGGCGATCAGTCCGGTCGGGCTGGTCAGCGAGTCCGCGGCCGCGCTCAGGGCGCCTGTGACGCTCCAGCCTTCCTGTTTTTGTTGTGGTCCGGTCGAGGTTGGCTTGTCCAATGCCACACTCCTTCTCCATAAGAAAGAAGGTGCAGGCTGGTGTTGGACATACTCAGGCCGAGCCTGTAAGTCTTCGCTTTGCGCGTGACGTAGTACCGAGAGGTTCCAGTGCGCCCTTCCCCAGGCGCCGTCCAGCCGTGGACGTTTCTATCCGGCACAAAGGTTGAATTCGACAGTCACGACATTAACTGTCGGAAGGTTGTCCTGCGGTCATTTAATCTTCGCCTACGTAATTTCCCCACTGACAGGGCGGGCCGCCAGGGTTTAGAATCCGGCTGCTCGGATCGAAAAGCTCGAACGCCGGGGTTCGCTCCGGACCGCTTGAGCAGCCGGTACTATCCCTTAGCCTTACCAGACAAGACAGCGACAACTTGAAAGAGGGCCTGATCTCCGACTGCATTTGCTGCAGCCGACAAAAGGGCGGACCCGCGGTGGTTGAAGCCTTTTGATCTTACGCTCAGGTGAGGCTTACCAGAGGCAAATCTTACTATGGGCTCCCTTGATCAGACTACGCAGCAGCAGAATAGTGCTGACGCGCCCGCGCACAATTTCATTGCGAACCTCTTTCACAATTCGATAAAGCAGGATTTGGAGACGCTGCGCGCCCTGGTTCAGCCGACCCGGGGCGCACAGGGGCTGCACGACGTGCAATTCTTTGATTCCAGCGCGGGCGGTGCCGGGCAGCAGGCGGCGGCCGGCGCGGAAAAGGGGTTGCAGCAGGCGTCAGGCGCTTCGGGCGGGGACACGAGCGGACAGCTCGCGGGACGGGGCCTGGGCGCGGCGGTGGGAGCGCTGCTGCGGGGCGGCTCCGACGGCTCCGGGACCGGAACAGCCGGCCAACCTCCGGCACCGGATGGTCCGGTCACGGGCGCAGGCGGCGGCGACAAGCCTTATCCGGGCAAGTTCGAATCACCGACCCTGAAGCAGGTGGGACAGCCTGATCTGTATGGCGACAAGGGCCCGCAACAAGACATCAGCGCCAGCGGCGTGGATCAGGGTTACTACGACGACTGCTTCTTCGAGTCCACGCTCGCCTCGGTGGCCAGCACGCCGGGCGGTCAGCAGCTGATCCAGAACATGATCAAGGAGAACAAGGACGGTTCTTATACAGTCACATTCCCCGGCGACAAGGACCATCCCGTTAATATCTCCCAGGACGAGCTCCGCAACCCGCAGATCCGCAACAGCGCCACCTGGGCCAATGTCCTCGAGTGCGCCTTCATCAAGTACGAGAATAATGGCAACCTGCCGAAAAGCGGCAGTGGGGTGGGCGCGTTCAGCCCCATCTCTCAAGCGTCCGGGGCGATGAAGCTGCTCACCGGGCAAGACGGCGCCAGAGATCAGTTTGGCGTAACCGATATGGGGTCGCAGCAGTTGACCCTGTTTGGGACCTCCGAGTCCAATGTAGAACAAGACCTGATGACGGCGCTGGCGAACGGCGAGCCTGTGACCGCCGGTGCGAGCTTCCCCTGGAGCAAGTGGATCGGCGGGCACGACCCGGGGCCCCTGCCGGACGGCCACGAATACAGCGTGCTGAGTTATGACCCCTCCACAAAGACAGTCGTCGTGCGCAATCCGTGGGGCGATATGAGCGGCACCCCGCTGGCGAAGGACGGTAGCACCGTTGATGGTATCACCAATGAGGGCGACGGCAAGCTCAAGATGTCCATGGATACTTTCATGAAGTATTTCTCCGACATGTCTGTGGGCGGGCAGAATCAGTATCTCAATGATCTTTACCACGTCGGTGCTGATGAGTTCAAAGCCGCCGGCCAGTACGGTGAGGCTGCCAGCGCGTTGTTCCACGGCGACTTCGGCAAGGCCGGAAGCGACTTCGTAAACGCCCTTGGCACCTCGGGCGATGCCCTGGGCGAAGACGTCAACACGCTCACGCAGGGCGTCTCTGATGTCCTCATGGGTGCCGTCCACGACGCCGGGCAACTCATAACCGACCCGAAAGGCACCCTCTCCAGCTGGGCTGATTCCGCCGGCAACCTGGTAAGCGACGCCGGCAACGCAGTTACCTCCGGACTGAGCGACGCCGGCAACGCCATTTCCAGCGGCTGGCACGACATAACCAGTTTCCTCTAAAATCCGATCAACAAGATCCGAAATCCGCAAAGCCCCCTGGGAGACGGGTGTGACGCCCGCCTCCCGGAGCGCGCCGTGAGAATTGCGAATCTCTGCGCAATTCCACAGTGATCCCCGATCTCTCCCACCTTAAGATCTGAGCGCCCACCGGGCTGAGAGGGCAAGGCAATGAGAGAGATGGAAGAATTTGAGAACCACAAGCGATCGAGCCCGGATGCACAACCGCTGTCGCTCCTGGAGCTCTATGACGGCAAGGGCTGGCGCAAGGACATCTCGCCGAGCGGCATCGACCAGAGCGACTACGGCGACTGCGGTTTCCTGGCGGCCCTGGGCGCGGTAGCGGGCACTGCCGGGGGACAAACGACGATCAAGGATATGATCAAGCCCAACAGCGATGGATCTTGCACCGTCACCTTCCCGGGAGATCCGGGGCATCCTGTCACGGTGGACAGGTCCGAGTATCGCAATTACCATCTTTCCAATTCGGCTAAGTGGGCGAACGTCGTCGAATGTGCGTACTTGAAATACCTCAATGATGGTGAGTTTCCTGCCGAGCCCGGCTACCGGAGTGATCATGGGGTTCCCAAATACGCGCCAGGCGCCGGAGCGAAGCTGGGGCTTTCCCTGCTTACGGGCAAGAACGTGACAATCGACCAGTTCGCCTGGACCGACGCCGGTTCAGGGCAGGTTACCGCCGGCGCCACCTCGATGGACAACGTAGCCGAAGACCTGGCAAAGGCTCTCGCGCAAGGAGAGCCGGTCGTGGCCAACGCAAGCTATGAAGGGTCGCGTTTCTTCCTTGGCCACGAGCCGGGTCAGATGGTGGGTGGACATGGCTACACCGTCCTCAGCTTTGATCGCGGTACCGACACCGTGGTCGTGCGAAACCCCTGGGGAAACGCCGGACTGACCACGGTAAGCGCCGAGGAGCGCCGCGCGTGCCCGGTCAAGGAGCTGCCGGACGGACAGATCAGCATGAAGTTTTCCACCTTTTCCCGCTACTTCTCCGACATAATGATCGCCGGCCCTCAGCCCTACGCCAACGATTTCACGCATACCCTGAAGGACCTCGGCCGTTCCTTTACCCACCGCGGCGACGCGATCGAGTCCTTACTTCAAGACCGACCCTCCCAGGCCGTCCAAAACTTCGGTGCCGCCCTCACCTCCGACCTCTCCTTCCTTGGCGACTTAACGCACACTATTTCTCAACCGATATCGGATATCCTGACCGCCAGCGTCCGCGGTGTCTACCAGTTTGGCAACACAGTCAGCCGCACCGCCGGAAAGCACTTTAAATAGAACGCTTTCCTGATGTCACCCTTTTGAGCCAGGGGGCAAATTTCGCGCCGTGGCGCGATGCTAGAGGTAAATGACATAGCCGCCGGAGAATCAGGCGTCGCATATGGCATTTCAAGCCCAGGTCTGTTTGACTTTCTCGATAGCTGTCATCATGTACTGAATTTCCTGGTCATCTGGAGAGATGAACTCAAGTCCAGCCAATACCCATGCCGCAAGCTCCGGATTTCTAAGATGATAGAAGACGTTTCGTCCTTCTCTTCGTTCAACAACGATGCGATTTGTTCGAAGGACGGCGAGCTGTTGTGAAACAGCCGCATGAGTTATTCCCAGAAGTTCCTGAAGATCGTTTACGGATAGCTCGCCGTGCCTTAGCTCTTCGACAATGCGAACGCGGTTCGGGTTGGATAACACCGAAAACAGTTTTGCAAGTTCTGTGCTTATAACAACCCTATGGGTCATATACGCATCCTCCTATGCAAAGGTTAGCATATTTGCAGATTTATTAGCCATCAGCCGGCAGCAGCCAGGTGTGATCCCCCTTAAATTCCGGTAAGGGCATAAGATACGGAATTCATCCCAATATGCTAATATATTCGTATGCAAAGATATGCATATGAGCACAAATAATGCGCGAACGAAAAACGGAATCACGTTCATGAGGAGCAGGCAAACAGTGTCAAATTCAGCTAATACCATTTGTGGTATTGCGCATCAAATCTCCGAATCCGCCGGTATAACTTACCTTGATGACGTACAGCTGTCGGATGGCTTGCTCTCAGGTTCTATAAAAACTGCCGCTGTTGTTGCATGTTCAGACATGGGGGCATGGGTACCGTTCGTTTGCAGTTCCCCAAACGTCCAACTATTCTTATTCCAAAATTTTGGACATCATTTTGATACTGCTGGCGTGGTCGAAACCCTTGTACGGGCGAGGATTGAGAATGTTGTTGTGTATGGACATTCAGACTGTGAATACACGAAGTTCCTAGCAAAATCAGAACAATGCTTGAGTACTGACAAAGAAGAGCGACGGCGGTTGTATGAAGGTGCTCTTCAGTCAGACAGTGAAGCAGTCTGGAAAACAGTCGGTCAATACAACGTTCTCAACGAACTTAAAAAAATGCTTGCGGATCCGGTTGTCGCACCGCTAACCGCGAGTGGAAGACTGTGCATTCACGGCTGGTTTTACGACGCAACGATAAGGCAGCTGGAAGTCTTTGATCCAGAACAAAGAGCGTTCATGGTGGTGAAGAAATGACGTCTAGCCTTTACCCGGTGCTTGTTCCACTGGCGCCGCTAATAGCGGCACTCCTCACGGCGGTTCCCCGCCGCTATTTAAGCTACAGGAACTACCAGATCGGCTTTTGGATACTTCTTGCAGGTTTGGCAACTTCCGTCGTGATGCTCTGGCAAGCGATTCACAGCCAGGAACCAACCCGGTTTGTTCTATTTGCTGCGCCCTGGAAAATCCTGCCCGTGGTGGAGCTATCCATCGACCGCCTGGCCGCAGTAATGATGGTGGTCATCTCCGGATTCGGCGCACTGCTCTATCGCTATTCGACGCGGTATCTGCAGCAAGACGGCGGACAACGCCGATATCAGACGCTTTTGGCGCTATCGATTTCAACACTTCTGTTCATGGTGTCGAGTAGCGATCTTTTGATGCTCTTTATTTCATGGCAACTCTTGAGCTGGTTCCTCTGCTTGCTGTCGCACAACTATGCCCATGTCCCCACGGCGCAAAGCTCTTTTCGCACCTTTATCATGCTGCGGGCCGGAGACTGCGCATTCCTTGCTGGCATCGCCCTTGCCTATCACCTCTATGGAACCGTCCAATTCGCACACCTGTTTGAGCGGGCCGCCGCCGATCAGACGCGGCTTGCGTTGTTCGGCACCGGCTTGGGCGTAACGGGCGCAACGGCAGTCACGTTATTGATTTTCATCGGTGCAATGAGCAAATCAGCCCAGTTTCCGCTGCACATGTGGTTGCCGGATTCGCTCTTTGCTCCGACGCCTATCCATGCGCTGCTGCACGCAGGCATCATCAATGCCGGAGGCTTTCTGTTGAATCGGCTGGCTCCGCTGTATGCTCTCAGCCCCACGACGCTGCACGTTGTTCTGCTGATCGGGCTGTCCACCGCAATATTGGGCACGTGCATGATGTTGGTGCAAAACGACATCAAAAAGACGCTCGGGTACTCGACCATCGGGCAGATGGGCTACATGATCATGGAGTGCGGGCTCGGGGCGTTCTCACTGGCCGTGTTTCACCTCATCGCGCACGGCCTGTTCAAGGCCGACGTCTTTCTCAACTGCGGCAAGGGAATTCATGAAGCTCGTCTGCATCCCAAGCAACCAATGGACGCTTCGATGGAGCCGGCGCCAGGCATGCTTGGGTGGGCTGCGGCCTTCGTGCTGTCGTTCCTTGTCCCGCTGGTTATCACCGCCGGGGCACACTATGCGCTTGGAATTTCGTTGTTGACTAACCAGGGGTTGTTGATACTACTCCTCTTTAGTTGGGTGACCGCGTCACAGGCGATGCTCACACTCTTCCGGCTGAATAGGGCTTTGCTCACGAAAGGCGGCATGTTAGTCGTGGTTGCGTTGGTGGCGACGGCTTATTTCTTTGCCGCCGAGCAGTTTACGCATTTTCTGATCCCGGACCGGAGCGTCGTAGCGGCGTACTTCCAGGCCGCGGCGCTGCCGGATGGTCAATTCCTTACACTGGCAGCATTGCTCGTCTTGTCAATCGTTGTCGGTTGGTTCTTCTCGGTGTACCGCCAGCGCAACGGCCAACGCGCACCCTGGCCGGTATGGCTGAAAGTCAATGCGTATCTTTTCTTCCTGAACCGCCTCTATCTGGACGGGATTGCCCTGAGGCTGTTAGGCACCCTCAAGAGGGCCGGACGAGTCGCCGATCAGTCGCAGGTCCTGTTCACGATTATTGCAGTGCTCAGCTTGTCCATGGCGTTGGGACAAACGTCGTGGCTATCGGGAGTGCCTTCGAAGGCTTTCGTGAAATTGTTGCTCTCGGGTTTGCTTATTCCCCTGTTCCCGCTCCATGCCGTCTATGTAGCCGCGCTGACGCGGCTGCCGAGGGCATTGGCGACAGCTCTAGGTGTGTTGCTTCCGATGATGGGAATGTGCGCGATGATCTGGTTGCTGCCGGATATCCCGAAGGGGCTTTTCTCAGTCATCAGTGTCCTGGCTGTCTTTGGTGCTTTGTGGGGATCAGTCAAGGCGCTCGTGCAGGTTCGAGTTTCTCAGTTGTTAGCGTATGGGGGGCTGGCGCTGTACTCCATACTTTGGTGGCATTTCGCGCAGGCCGGTAAGCTCAGTGTACCCGCCATTTTGTGTGGCTGGACAGTGACGCTGGCCTGGGCCGGACTGTCTCTGGCGTGGGATCGGATCTGCGTCCGCTATGGCGAACTGGATTTGAACCGCATCGGTGGGCTCTTTCAACCAATGCCGCGTTTCGCTCTGTGCGTAACCCTGCTGGTGATGGCAGCTGCGGGACTGCCGCCATTTGGTCTTTTCTTTGGTTACCTGGGAATCTTGCTCAGCGGCCCAACAGGTATCTCGATTGGCCTCGCAGCAATGGTGGCCACCTGGTTTGCCGCTTCCTGGTACCTGTTCAGGCTTATGCAGCAGCTTCTTTTCGGGCCGTACCGGAGCGATCTTCACTACGAGGATCTTCGGCCACTTGAAATTGCAGCATTCGTAATCGTAATTGTTCTGCTCGTCATTCCGAGCGGCATCTCACAAGGCTGGTTGAGCGCAGGCATTTCCAAGGTGACCTGGGCAAGCGAGGCAACTCGATGGATTCAGTAAAAGCGAAAGAGCTTCGGGAGTTGGTGCGTCGCGCCAGCGTGGTGATCGCCCGCAACTGGCCGATGACGACATTTGTTTATAACAATCCAATGCGCGACCTGGAGACGCTGCCTTTCCAAAGTGCAGTGCGAGTTGCCCGGCGCTTCGTTGGAGGTCGCGGCTATCTGCCGAATGAAATGTACAGGCAGCTTGTAAAGTCTGGACGGATTAAGTTTCAGCATCTTGAAGCAGCGATTCGATCGTTCGCGCAAGACAAGGAAGTGGAGCTTGCCGGACGAACCGTCAGCCACTTCGATGTCGTTCTGGCCCACCTGTTGGAAGGGATCACCGCACCTTCCGAGGAGACAATCTCAGCCCTCGTCAAGCGTACACCGACCAGCGCTGCGATCCATGCGCTGGCGAGGCGGTTGAAGAGCAGAATTGAACCGCGTGATGATGTGCGTGAGATTGGCAGAGATCTAACCCTTTCCGCCTGGTGCGACCAGACGTTTTATACGCAGCTTGGCTGGCAGATTGATCGCGAACTCATCAAATGGTGTGAAGCCTTTCTGGATGAGGGCCATGCCGCCTGGCCCATGCCGGACAGGGAGAAAGGGTTTTATGCCGCCTGGAAATCCCTGGCGGTCTACGAATGGTCGCCCTGCGGAATCGCTAACAGCGGCAGGAAGATTAAGGCCCTGCCGGCAGCGGCGGAGGAAGCTCTCCTGACCCATCTCGACGCGCTCGGTATTCCGCCGGAATTCACTCAGGACTATCTTTCTCTTCAGTTGACCGCCTTGTACGGCTGGGCAAGCTTCATCAATTGGCGCTCCGAGCAGAGAAACTACAAATGGCAGGTGGCGCATCCGATAGATTTAGTTGAGTACCTTGCGGTGCGGATGTTTTACGAACGCGAGCTCGTCGATCAAACTTGTCGAGCGGAGCTTGGCATTGAAGGTAAGCTCAAGGCGATTGTGTCATGTGTGCGCGACAAAAAGGATGCTACTTGTAGTGCCGGAGACAACGCGTGCCTTGCAGCGGCCTGGCGACTCAAGAGGCTGGCGGACGCTCTTCAAGTTTCGCAGAAAAATCTCGAAGCTGCCGATGTCGATCAACTGCAACGGCTCTTAGATTGGCTGGACGATTTTCCGGAGTCCGAACACGGGCCTGTATGGCTCGATGCCTACGAAGCGGGATATCAGGAAGATTTGGTCCACAAGCTTCGGACCGCCATCTCCCAGCCAGATTTTGGCAGCATCCAAGTAAATCGCCCTCTGGCTCAGGTTATGTTTTGCATTGATGTACGGTCGGAACCGTTCCGGCGTAACCTTGAGGCAGTCGGAAACTATGAAACACTGGGCTTCGCAGGTTTCTTCGGAATCCCAATGCGCTGTCGCGCAGTAGACCAGCATCACGAAACGGATCAGTGCCCCGCTATTGTTGAGCCGAGGTACACTGTCCACGAAGTGGTGAGAGAGGGACAAAAGGAGCGACAGTCCATACATGATGCACGCAAGAACTTTGTGCACATGCTTCACGAAATGCTCCACGACTTGAAGAGTCATGTGCTAACGCCGTACATCATGGTCGAGGCGCTCGGGTGGTTCTTCGGCCTGCAGATGGTCGAACGCACACTGTTTCCCGGGACTTATCGTAGATGGCGTGAAAAGCTTCAAAACGCAGTTGTCGCGCCCCTGGCCACGAGGATGACCAGCGATAGGAACAGCGCCGGTCTTGGCCTGACTGCCGAAGAGCAGAACACCAGTGTCGAGACAGTTCTCCGAATGGCGGGACTGACAAGGAATTTCGGCCGGCTGGTGGTGGTGTGCGGACACACCAGCATCTCGGACAACAATCCATACGAGGCGGCCCTCAACTGCGGCGCGTGTGGGGGCAATTCTGGCGAGCCCAACGCTCGTCTTTTCGCCACCATAGCCAACAAGCCGCAGGTTCGCGAGCATGTCGCAAAGAATGGCATTGTCATTCCTGAAGACACCCATTTTATTGCCGCCGTGCACAACACTACGACCGATGCGGTAACCTTGTTCGATCTCGAAGATGTCCCAGACAGCCATCGCCAGGATATCGAGCAGTTGAAGGCAGACCTGCAAGTGGCAGCTGTTCGGAACAACCGCGAGCGGTGCATTCGACTGCCTGGGGTCGGCACAGACCCGTCACCTGCCCGCGTAGCGCAGGAGGTCCGCCGCAGGGCGGGTGATTGGAGCGAAACCCGCCCGGAATGGGGACTGTCTGGTAACGCGTCATTCATTATTGGCAGGCGGGAGCTGACTCGCGATCTCAACCTTGAGGGCAGAGCCTTTCTCAACTCTCACGATTACCGGCTTGATCCGACGGGCGCTCTGCTTGAGGGCATTTTGACGGGCCCAATGGTCGTCGGACAATGGATCAATGCCCAATACTACTTCTCGGCAACCGATCCGGAAATCTATGGAAGTGGTAGTAAGATATACCACAACGTGGTTGGGCGTCTCGGCATAATGTCTGGTCCTCAGAGCGACTTACGGACTGGCCTTCCATGGCAATCGGTGAGCAACGGCGATCGGACGTATCACGAGCCTTTAAGGTTATTCGTCGCTATTGAAGCGCCGCGGCAACGTATCCTGGAAATCCTCGACCGGCAGCCAATTCTGAAGCAACTTTGCGATAACGAATGGATTCGCCTGCTGGCGATCGATCACGAGAGCGACAAGAAGCTCTATCTTTATCGAGCCAACGAGGGATGGATTGACGTTGAGGAATCTAGCCCAATTGGCAGCAGGCTTGTAGTGCCTGCGAGAAGCGCAATGAATAGCGTGTTGTGCAGTGAATGCTGACAATCGCGCCTGAGAGCTCGTTGCAGTGGTTTTGTCAATTCCATGGACAGCCGATGTAAACCGGCGCCTGCTGAAGGAAATCGCCGGTTCCGCGCAGGCAGTATTGGGATTGCACGATGGATTGATATGCTAATGTTTGCAAAGGGTAGACCTCTAGCTCAATCCATCTCAAATGATGAGGTTTACCAGATAGAATTCGTGCAGGAGATGCTCTCAACTTCTGACATGCAAATGAATCCTCCGGAAAGGTCCCTAATTATGCGCGCTGCGAAAGTTCTTAGAGAGGGCCGCCTGGTAGCCTTTCCAACGGAGACGGTCTACGGACTGGGAGCAGATGCAACCAATGTCGATGCGTTGAAGTTGCTTTACAGGGTGAAGGGGCGACCACACAATCATCCGGTAATCGTCCATCTAGCTGGAGCGGATGAAATTCGCCACTGGGCGGAACGAGTGCCTGACGCTGCCCTTGCGCTGGCGGAGCGCTTCTGGCCTGGTCCTCTCACCTTGATCTTGCCGGCGGCTTCGCACGTGCTCAGGCAGGTCACCGGCGGGCAGGACACAATAGGGCTGCGCGTACCGAATCACCCGCTGGCGCTTGCCCTGCTCAAAGAGTTCGGCAAAGGTGTAGCCGCCCCATCAGCTAACAGGTTTGGTAGAATCAGCCCAACCACTGCTGATGACGTGATTGCTGAATTCGGCAACGAAATTTCTTGCGTACTGGACGGAGGCCCGTGCGATATCGGCATCGAGTCCACTATTGTCGATTGCAGTGGTTCCTCCATAAGGGTACTGCGACCGGGAATGATCCTGCTTGCGCAGATCGAATCCGTGGTGGGTCACGCGGCACTCTCTAAGGATACCACCAATGGTGCTATTGCTGAAGCACAAATGCGAGCGCCGGGCGGCTTGCCGGCACATTATGCACCAACAACGCCACTGCGTATAGTCGAAGGAAACAATCTAAGGGCCGAGCTTGCTGCCATTGAAGGACCTGTCGGCGTGTTGTCGTTTCAGGAACCAGTGGAGCAGACAAAGTTATGGATTGTCGCGACAAACGACCCCCGGATGTATGCCCGGCACTTATATAACAATTTGCGCAAGCTGGATCAGTCGGGCAGCGCAGCCATTCTTGTTGAACAGGTGCCGCCGGGCACAGAATGGCTGGCTATCCGCGACCGCCTGAGCAGAGCTGCTTCCTCGCAGACGCACAAATGAGGTGAGACATGAGCGCTGAGAAAAAGCTGGTGGCAGTGGTGATGGGCAGCAAGTCCGATTGGGAAACGATGAGGCATGCTGCGGAGATTTTAGCCGACTTTGAAGTTCCTCATGTCTGCAAAATCGTGTCTGCACATAGAACACCGGTACTCATGGCTGAATTTGCGAGCAGGTGCGAGGAGCAAGGATTGGAGGTTATCATCGCCGGTGCCGGTGGAGCAGCTCATTTGCCAGGCATGATATCAGCTCACACGCTGGTACCGGTGTTGGGTGTGCCCGTGGAGAGCCATGCATTGAGGGGAATTGACTCGCTTCTCTCGATTGTGCAGATGCCGGCGGGTATACCGACCGGAACACTCGCAATCGGACGGGCCGGCGCTATAAATGCGGCTTTGCTGGCGATTGCGATTCTGTCGAATCACCGTCCGGAGCTGCGGGAGAAACTCAGGCAGTATCGCCAGAAACAATCGGACAACGTGCTGCAGGAGACGCTGCCTTGACGAGCCCAATCCTTCCTGGAGCGACGCTCGGAGTTCTGGGCGGAGGACAGCTCGGCCGTATGTTCGCGCTGGCTGCAGCCAGCATGGGTTATCGGGTTATCGCCTACACGGATGAGCCTGACTCACCAGTCAGCTCAGTTTGTGCTTCCACGTATCATGGCTCCTTTGATGATACAAATCGCCTCAAGCTTTTTGCAAAGGAAGCGCAAGTCGTCACAATTGAGTTCGAGAACATCCCGGTAGAAGCTCTGCGCGTGGTCGAGGAATTTACTCACGTGCGTCCCGGAGCGATGGTGCTTCATACGGCTCAAAACAGGCTGAGAGAAAAGACTTTCCTTTCCGCAAACGGGTATCCGGTAGTACCTTTCAAGGCAGTCAATTCTTTCGAAGGGATTCAGATCGAACAATTTGGAATACCGGCAGTATTGAAATCGGTCGGCTTTGGTTATGACGGTAAGGGACAACGTGTGATTGAGGCTGCGGTTGAGACTGAACAGGCCTGGGTGTCGCTTGGCGAAGCCGAGGCCATTCTGGAAAAATTTGTGCCGTTTGAGAAGGAGGTGTCAGTAATTGGCGCGCGCAGCCCAGCCGGGGAGTTCGCTGCTTATGGACCGATTGAAAACCAGCACAAAAATCACATCTTGGATGTCTCCATCGTACCCGGGCAAATTTCGGATGCGCTTGCAAACGAGGCGATCGCATTGACGAGATCGCTGATGGATGCGCTGGATGTCATAGGCTTGTTGTGCGTTGAATTTTTCGTGATGCAAGACGAGAAGTTGCTGATCAACGAGCTTGCGCCGCGCCCGCACAACTCCGGACACTACAGCATGGAAGGATGTCCAACCAGCCAGTTTGAACAACTGGTAAGGGCGATTTGCGGGTTGCCCTTGGGAACAACCAGTAACCACAGTTGCGCCGCGATGGTGAATTTGATGGGCGATCTCTGGGAGCATGGAGAGCCCGACTGGGCCGCTGCTCTTGCTGTGCCGCATGTTTATCTCCACCTCTACGGTAAGAGGACGGCACGGCCTGGCCGCAAGATGGGTCACTTGACGGCATGCTGCCGGACCGTCGACGAGGCCGTGACCAGAGCAAAGAAAGCTCGTGAACTCCTTTCGCGCACCCGCGCCTGAAGTGTAAACGTTTCAGTCCGTGCATTTTGCGACGGTACAGTCAAACAGCTTGTCCACAGTCATGCCCGGACAGACGCACCGAGCGGCGATTCGGGAGCTTCTTCGTTTGGTCGGTGGCATGTTCGTCGGGCATCACAATACGAATGACGCTCGCCGGACGCAAAAAGTTCAATCGGTGTCGAAAGAGGCGGGCGGGGCATGCCCCGCCCCTACGGCCGTGCACTCATCGCGACAGTTGTGGTTCTGCGGATTCACGGGGCCCGCCCCGGTTGTCCCGGTTGTCCCGGTTGTCGCGGCCGTCCCGGTTGTCCCGGTTGTCCCGGTTGTCCCGGTTGTCCCGGTTGTCCCGGTTGTCCCGGTTGTCCCGGTTGTCCCGGTTGTCGCGGCCGTCCCGGTCGTCGCGGCCATCCCGGTCGTAGGGGCGAGGCATGCCTCGCCCGTGTTGGTTAGCCGGTCGTTTCAAATTGCGGATTCAGCCGGTGCACATGCCACTGGATCGGGTTATCGACTATGTATTGTCTTATCTGAAACAGCGCTTTCTCTGTCCGAATAATATGCTCGAAGAACCCACGCTGCCAGACCATGAGTGCTGGTGCATCAAGGTTGCGATGCACAGCTTTGGTAGATGCTGACTTGAACGATCCGATGATCGAGGACAAGGAGGTGGGTGCGTTAGGTTCGACGATCTGGATTATCGCGTGAATGTGATTCGGCATAATCACATAAGTGTCGATGTTAACGCCAGGCATGTGCATTGGAATGTTAGTCAAGCAACGGTCTATGATTTCCCCAATCGCCGATAGTTGCACGCGATCGCGTTCAACGCGTCCGAAAATGCAACGCTTGTCCGCCGCACAGATGGTGACGAAATAGAAGCCAGCTTGTCCATAGTCATGCCCGGTCAAACGGACCGAGCGGCGATTTGGGAGCTTCTTCGTTTGGTCGGTGGCATGTTCGTCGGGCATCACAATACGAATGACGTTCGCCGGACGCAAAAAGTTCAATCGCTGTCCAAAGAGGCGGGCGGGGCATGCCCCGCCCCTACGGCCGTGCACTCATCGCGACAGTTGTGGTTCTGCGGATTCACGGGGCCCGCCCCGGTTGTCCCGGCCGTAGGCGGGCGAGGCATGCCTCGCCTGTCCGGATGGCAAAAACCTGGGCGAAGGGGGCCCGCCTGTGTTCGCGGATCCGTGTCTAACATTGAGCTTTTTGGGGTAGAACTTTAGGAGGTAGGACCCTCACGAGCGTGGACGATGAGACACAAGATATGTGTTGACAAGCGGGCATTAGCGGCGTATTATTCTGCCCGTCCCCTTTCCGGGGTTTTGCGAGTGCAGGTTAAGGACCGGATGCGTCTGTTGCCTGTTTTACTAATGTTTTTGGTTTTGGGGATGTGGGCGACTGCTTGCCCATCGGAGCTGGGCGGGCAATTTCCAGGAAAAGGTGACTACCAGACGTGGCTGCGTGCGAACTTACTTTACAACGAGGGCAACCACCTGGCTAAGGCGGGTGACCTTACCGGGGCAATCTCAAAATACAAAGAGGCCATCAGAATTTACCCTTTCGACTATCAGTACTCTTACAATTTGGCGAATACATACGTTACCCGGAAGGAATTTAAGGAAGCTGAAAGCGAATACAGAAGGGCGGCGGGCCTGAATCCGTCTGCCTGGGAGGTTTGGAACAACTTGGGCTATTTGCTATTGCAGGTCGGCAGGGCCCAAGAAGCGAAAATTGTTTTCTCGAAGGCACTTGCACTCGATCCACCGCCTCAAGACAAGAAAGACATCCTAATGATTCTAAGCGAAAGAACCAAATAGCGCGCAACAGCTTGCTTGCCAGTATGCGGTTAACCTTTTGCCAATCTAAGATCGTAGTAAGGGAAATTAGTCTATGGGATTTCAATCCAATGATGGGGATAAACCAACTCCGCAGCCAGATTCGAATAAGCAGCGTCTGCTCCAAGGAAATAGCAACGATACGCAGTTGTTGCAGCCAGCGAGCGGTGGGGTGCCTGCCTCGGGCAATATTACTCTAGCTCAGCAAACGTACGAAGCTCCCCCGCCACAATCGAGCCAATCGCCGCCAAATTTCAGCGCGTTGACGCAGGACCTGCAATCGCAGATGGCGGCGCCGCAGCAGCCTGTGACGCAGATGGATTATTACCATATGACGAACGCGGGTGCGGCGGACCGTCCGACCAGTGCTCCGACCGAATGGTTTCCTCCGTCACAAAGTCCTTTCAACAACGTGCCGGAGAACTATGCAGCGGCACAGACTCAGGCGTATCAGTATTGGGCGTCGGTGCAGCAGGCGACGGGCATTCAGCAGCCGATGACCTATATGGGCACGGCGCCGGATGGGACGATGATGCAGGGTGTGGTGACTGCCAACCCGGATTCGGGTCAGCTACAGATGACCACCATGCAAGGGCAGACATACCCGATGGAGGTTAATCCGCAGACGGGGCGGCTGCAGGTGGCGGGGAGCGGCGGAGACGTGGGCGGGCAGGGGGCGTATGGGGCGCCCGGGAGCGGCGGCTTTGCCGTCGGCGGCGACGGTTCGGCAGGTGGCGGCACTGGAGGGGGGCGCGGGGGATACGCCGGCGATGGCGCGATAACGTCAACCCAGACGCCGGGCGGCACGCCAGGAGGCGGGTCGGACAGCGTCGCCGGGAAGGTTCCGAACGTGCAGGAGTGGTACCACCAGTTTAGCTCAGCGACGCCCGAGCAGCAGCAGCAGATGGTGAACGATCTGCGCGCGAGCGGGATGAGCCGGGCTGACGCGAACAATTTTGTGGTCAACGTTGCCCAGATGGCGAAAGCCGACCCGGTAAACGGTCAGGCCACGCTGCAGGCGTTCAAGACGGAGGTCACGCGCACGGAAGCGCAGTTGCAGCCGTCGTCCACGCCGTCGGTGCGGACGGATGTGACACTGAGCCCGTCCAGCAATTCCACCAAGCCGGTGGGTGCGGACGGAGCGGCAATCCAGCAGAGCCAGACCACGCAGGCAGGGAAGCCGCTTACCAGTCCCGCAGGTCCGACTCCCGGCGGTACCCCGCCCAGAGAGGTCTCGACTCCCACGCCGCCTTCGCCGTCGGTAATCGTCAACCCGGGCGGTGGCGTCGGCGGAGGAGGTTCCGGCATAGATATCAGCCCGCCCAAGGGGAAAGGCGGACCGGCACCAGCCGGCGGGAGCCCGGAGGTTCCGCCAAGTCCGACCCCGCCGAGAGCAGGCGCCCAGGGAATGCCGGTTGCCACTCCGGGCGGCCCGGCAGGTGGCGGCAACCCGTCGCCGGGCGGAGATGTTCGCGTCACCGGCGACAGGGGAGTGACCCCAACGACGGCACCAGTACAAGCCGGAACGTTCGCGCCGGGCGGGCCACAGGGTCCGGCTGGCCAGCGACAGCAGTCGGATGGGACAACAGCTACCAACATCGGTGGGGCCGGGGCGCCGGGCGGGAGTGGTGCCTTCAGACCGGATGGAACCAGGGTCACGCAGACGGGTCAAGGCGACCAGACGACCGCCGCGAACACCGTAGCCCAACCGCCTAAACCCGGACAGATTGCCCAGCCCGGACAGACCGTCGCCGGCGCTCAGGGCGACCAGACTACCGCCACCGCCGCCAGCACGGTCGGTCAGCCTGTCAAACCCGGGCAGATTGCCCAGCCCGGGCAGATTGCCCAGCCTGGACAAACCATACCGGGCGCCCAGGGCGACCAGACTACCGCCGCCGCTGCCAGCACGGTCGGTCAGCCGGTCAAGCCCGGGCAGTTAGCGCAACCCGGGCAACCCGGCCAGCCGGGACAGCCTGGTCAGCCGGGAGACGTGAGCTTGCAAGGCAAAGGCGGAATGACGCCGGGGCAGGGCGGCGATCAGTTGACCGCCAAAGCCCTGCAACTGGCGGGGCAACCTGGCGATCAAACGCTCGCCGGCAAGGGTGGGCAAATACCCGGTCAGTCCGGCGATCAAACGCTCGCCGGAAAGGGCGGGCGGATCCCCGGGCAGCCCGGGGACCAGGGCCCGAGCGGCATACCGGATGCCGGGGCGCTCGCTCGCAATGCCATCGCCGATGCCACCAGGGCCGTCGGCACCAACCTTGGCGATCCCCAGGTGCGCCAGAACGTTCTTGCGATGCTTGCGGACTTCCAGAACGGCAAGCCGCTCGACGGCCGGGCGCTCGGTCTGGACGACAAGGGCTGCGCCCGCCTGCAGGACTACCTGAGCAGCCTCAGCCCGGACAGGCTCGATGCCCTGCGGCAGCTTCTCGCCGGGCAAACCGCCGACAGGACCGGCTCACTGTTGAAGCTGGACGATCCGCTTCTCATCGGGCTCCGGAACGCTCTGGATGCGGGGCGCGACGCGGGCGACCGCAGCCGCATCATCGGTCTCGATCCGCAAGGGTTGCAGCGTTCCGCGGCTGACAGGCTGGCCGAGTTCCTCACCTCCAACAGGATGACGACCGACAAAGCCGGCGAGCCGCAGGTTACGTCCCTTGCCGCCCTGAGGGAATTGAACGGCATCCTGCGAGACTTCAACAAGGAAATGGGTCTCGAGCCGGGCAAAGGCGCGCTTACGCTCAAGGACATCCTTGGGCGCGATCTGGCGCTTGCCGGGACGAAGGCCGAGCCGGGCGCTTTCACGGTCAAGCTGCCGCCCGGACAGGAAGAGGCGTTCCGTTCCCTGGTCGACCGCCTGCTCAATCAAGGCGCAATCGCCACAATACAGCGCGGTCTTGCTGCCGAGGGGCGCGGCGAGCTGGGAGCCGGCAAGGTCGAGGCGGCCGGCAAGCTGGAAGGGGCGGGCAGGGAGACGGGCGGTCACGTCGATCCGATGATCCAGAAAGCGATGGAGCTGGCTGCCGGCAGCCAGGCTGCCAGCGCCAAGGCGCGCGAGGACAGCGTTGGTATGACCGACGCGCAGGGACGGCTGCAGGGTCGCCTGGATGCGGCGGAGAAGATGCACGACGAGGACAAGAAGCCGAAGGGCATGGATGCCAAAGACAAGGAGCGCGCGGAGCACGAAGCCGAGGAAAGGCGGCTGCAGGAGCTGGCGCTCATCGCCTTGCGCGAGCAGCAGATCAAGGCGCAGAGGGAGCAGGCCGAAAAGGAAGAGGAAAAAGTCGTCGAGCAGGACAAGAAGAAGGACGACGACCGCCGGCGCAAGTACAAGGTCAGAGAGAAGGACACTCTCGAGTCGATCGCGTCGAGGCAGCTGGGCGACGTTAAGCTCGCCGGGCTCATCTACGAGCTGAACAAGGACGCCATTCCGGTCAAGAACGTCAAGGGCAAGAAGCTTCTAGACCTGCAGCCGAAGATGGTTATCTGGCTGCCGTCGCAGGTTGACATCAAAGCGTATCGCTCGCGCATGTTCGGGGGCGCGTCGAAATTCGGGTACACCAGCAAGCAGGAATTCGAGACGCCCGAAGAGGAGCTTGCCCACCGCTTCGGCGAGTGGGAGGGCGTGAAGGCCGGCGATAATGCGGAAGTGGAATCGGGCACCGCCGGCAGTGCGAATGAATTGCAGGCGGAGTATGTCGCCGAAGTGCTTACGGTCGCGGACGATCAGCGTCGGGCAAACGTGGAGAAGGCGCTGGGTCCCGTGGCTTCACCGGTCGAGGAACATGAGAAGGGGCGCGTCAAGTACGTGGTCCGCCTCGGGGATACGCTCAAATCAATCGCGATCAAGCATCCTGCGCTGGGCGATGTGAATTTCTGGAAGCTCATTGCCGAGGTCAACAATCTGCCGACCACGGCCGATTCGAAAGGCGTGCCGACAGCCAGCGTCAGACGCGGATTGTCTTTGTGGATTCCCGGGCCGGAGGAGGTCGAGGAGTTCCGGCAGCGGAATAAGATCTCGCCGCCGTCGCCTACAAGCAAGCTCAAGGGCGCCGGCAGAGTCGCGACCGAGATCGTGAGCCAGCCCTGCCCAGCGTGCGGCCGGTTGACCACTCTAAGCGCGACGATCTGTCCGGCGTGCGCGACTCCGTTGAAGGAAGCGGAGGATGCGCCACGGTCGAAAGCCAAAGAAGGTGACCGCGGCGACACCGTGGTCGCCAGGGATTCCGGCGCCACCGGCAGTGTCAGGAAGAGCCGCGATCCGTTCGATGACGATGAGGATGTGACGCGGGCTGTTCTGGCGGCCGCTGGCTTTTTGCCCGTTTCCAAGCCTGAAGAGGTTCCCGAGCGCCGAAGCCAGAGGACTGTTGAGGGAGAGCCGGCCGGGCTGATCGAGAAGCTCGCCGAAACCGTCCGGCTGGTCAAGACCGAGCCAGGCAAGCAGGCAGACGTCCAGTTCAGTTCCAGACTGGAGGTTCTCAGCGGCGACACGTGGCGTCCGGTGGTCTCGTATGAGATCTTTGACGATGTGGCCCTGCGCCATGAGTTCACCATCGACGGCAAGCGGCGAACGATCCGGATCGACCTGCCGCCGTCCGCGGTGCAAGAGCTGGCCGAGAATGATGTCTCGAACAACTGGCGGAACTACTCGGAGAAATTCCTCGCCGGCAAGAGCATCGGAGACCTCTAGAGCGCCGGTCGTATTCCCAGGGAGAAACCCGGTGAAGCGGGCGGGACGCCCGCGCCCCCAGGGGGCTGCGATTCAATTTCGCGGGCGATATACGCGAAATTGCTGATTGACGCGGCGGCGATCAGGAAGATAGGATGGAACCCACTCCTGCGGGAGCAATCTGCCAGTAATCCGTCAAGCCTGGCGGTGCTGTCCCTTCCACATACAGCATGTCTTACCGGACATCGGGCAGCGTAAATCTGATGGGCTGTTGCCTTGCCTGAACAAAGGGGTTATCCCCCGGGGCAAGGCGTTTGTCAATTTCACGGCACCAGGGTTTACGGAGCGGCTCGCACGATGGCGGAAATTGAATATTTCACGGGCAGTACCACGGGTGATGGCGCGCTGGCGGATGGGTCCGGCGGCGAGACGCGGTTCCGGGCGCCGGAGGCTGGTGACAGCAGGCTTCCGGTAAGCAGCCTGTCCGACTCCGAGTCTCGTCTGGTTGGGCAGGAGGGGATCGGCGCCGGTAATGTCGGACGCGCCGTCAACAGCGCGGCAGCCGAATTCAACAGGACGGCAACCACGACCATGGGTGTCGGTGATAGCGGCACACCGGTGACGGCGGAGATTGGCGGCGTACGGGTGGCAGCGCGCAGGGTTGTCGATGCTCAGGGGAGAGAAGAACTGGTGACGGGCAACGGCAGGTATCAAAGAGAGGGGGAAACGGGGGATTGGAGACGGATAACCGATGTTCCCAGAACAGGCGGCGCGGTTTCCGTGCTTCAAGAGGTAGCGGCGACGCGAAACGTGATTCAGGAGCAGGCGCCGGGCACCTATATTAGAGAGGCTGCCTCCGGCGTTTCTGTAGGGGCGCTCAAGGAGATTGTTAACCAGCAGAATCAGGGGGCGGTTGAGAGTAACGGCGGGCGGGGCATGCCGCGCCCCTACAGCGAGGAGGCATGCCCATTGGGCTGGCAGCGGCCTGACGTGGCAAATTATCCCGCTTCGGCCCGACAGACGGATGGCGGACAGAATGGGCAATGGCAGACGGCTCCTGGTGGGGATGCACCGCTTGTTGTTTCGCAGCGTTCCTACCCGGTTGACATCGTAAGCCAACGGTCGGGTGCGGACGTGCCGTTCGCACAGGATGTGGGCGGGACGCCCGCGCCGCCGGGGGTGGAGGGCTCAACGCCGCCGCGCCAGGCGGAAGCGGGAAGGGTCACCGCGCCGCCGGGGGTGGAGGGCTCACCGCCGCCGCGCCAGGCGGAAGCGGGAAGGGTCACCGCGCCGCCGGGGGTGGAGGGCTCACCGCCGC